>Ga0307372_10004039_pt1 | contig 22961 bp, 24 predicted proteins | sample OX1MG_FD_202533 | JGI IMG/M metagenome (GOLD analysis project Ga0307372, IMG submission 202533) | Soil microbial communities from Risofladan, Vaasa, Finland - OX-1 | ecosystem: Environmental > Terrestrial > Soil > Coastal area > Acid sulfate soil | place: Finland: Risofladan, Vaasa | collected...
CTTGCCGGCACAAAGAGTTAGTGAGCGCTGGCCCTGCCTTCCTAGGCCGTCAGAACCGGTTGACGGCCTAGGAAGGCCGCCCCACGTCGGACGCAATCCCCGCCCCTTATTGCGACGAAGGGCTCACCAGGGCCGCCTGAAAGGCCGCGATCCGCTCGGCCATGGGTGACAACGCCGGCAACGGATAGTCGGCCCCGACCGGAGCGACGTGCAGAGATAGGAACCGCGGTCCCGGCGAATGCAACGCCATCGCCGCCTCGCGCTGCCAGATTGCGGCATCGTCGAAGTCGAAGACGCTGGTCAGGCCGGCCGCCCGCGCCATCGCGGCGAAATCGACTTCTTGGCCGCACTTGGCGCCCGCCGCGGTGGCTTGCCCGCCGGTCACTTCGTAGATGCCGTTTTCCAACACGATGAGCGTGAAGTTGGCGGCGCCCGCGGCGGCGATGGTCACCAGACAGCCGAGGTTCATCAGCGTGCAACCGTCGCCATTGAAGACGATCACTTCGCGATGCGGCTGGGCCAGCGCCAGACCCAGGCCGAGCATCGGGGCCTGACCCATCGCCGAGGGCAGATAATGAAAATCGAGCGCATGTTGCGAGAGTTTCGGCCACTCGCGGGCCGCGCCCATCGTCGTCACGACAATCGCGTCGCCCCGCAGGCCGGCTACGACCTGCACAGCCGGCAGCAGCGGCATGCGACGACGCGTTGATACGGTTTCGGCGGTCATCCTTTTCCCTCGGCCCACAATGCCACCCCTGCTTGCCGCGACAACTGGCAACGGCGATAGTGCTCGGCCAACAACGGCATCGCCTCGGCCGAATCGATGAGCACGCTATCGATACCCCAGGCCGCCAGCAGCGGCTCGGTGTAGCGTCGGGCCGTGTCCCGCGAACCCTCCAACAGGAAGCTGCGGTAGCCGACGATCGCGTACAGCGGCAATCCCAGATCGAACAGCGCGCTGCGCAGGGAGTCGCCCGATTCGAACAAGCCCGTGTTTTGCATCACGACCAGCGGGCGAGCTCCGCCCAAGAAAAGCCCGGCCGCCAGCGCCCAGGCTTCTCCCTCGCGGCAGACCCGCACCAGCCGCAGTTTGGACGAGGCCACCAGGGCACGCTCCCACGTGCCCAGGGTCGAGTCGGGCAGCCACACGACGTGCGTCAGACCCAATGACTCGAAAACCTCGATGACTTGTTCGGAACGGACCAAAGGAGGGCAGTGGTTAAGGGTTCAATCGCGATCGATTCCACTGAGCCGCTCCAAGCAGTTTAGCAGACAGTTACTCCCTCGAACAGTCCGCGGTCGTCGCCTTCGTCGCCCCCAGTTCGACACTCTCGCTTCGTGCGGCCGCGACCTCTGACCTGGCGGAGTTACGATTCTATGCGACCACGACCGCGACCGAATGTTGAAACCTATTCGTCGTCAATCGCGAGGACCATTCCCCATGTCAACCCTTGAGCCGATTCTGGCCCGGCACCCCCTTCTTCAAAGACCTCGAACCGCAATACTTGCAGTTGCTCGTCAGTTGCGCCGGCAACGTGGTTTTCAAAGCGGGATTCTCGCCGGGTACGGCAACTTTCGCCCGGATCACCAGGAGACGCACGCGCAACTTGATGATCTGATGATCGACCACGTTTATCGCGACGGCCCCAAGCGCGCGCACGACTGGCACAGCGGTTGGCTGGTCGAGACGGCCGATTTGCTGCTCGCCGCACCGTGACGCTGGCCACGACGCAAGCGAGGACGCTTACGCCACGCTTCGTGCCCGCCGCCTCTAACGCCGCGGCGAACGCTTGCCAAGGGTGTGCCGGCCGAGTCCGTTGATCGACTCGAACACGCCCTTCCAGCGTCTGGGAGTGACTTTGAACTCCGACCGCGGCTCGAAGCGGTTGCTGCTCCGTTTGAGCCTCACGATGTTCGCCAGGCGAAACCGCCGCCAACCGGGCAAACGCCCCTCGCAGCTTTCGCCGCCGATCTGGTAGGCGTCCATCGTGGCCGAGTTCTCGATCAGACCGAGTAAATGGGGATTGACCACGCGCATCGTGCTGCGCTCGTCCAATTCGCGATACTCAAACTCGATCGTCACGCGGTCGTGGATGGCCAGCTTGATCTTATCGAAAATCTCGTCCTGGTCGCTGACGGTCAGAGATGTCGGTCGTTCCGACAGGGATGTTCGTTCAGACAAGGGTCGAGCCTCCTGGTTCTAACTAACATGAATCCGCCCCATCCTGTACTGGCGTTCTGACGGAAAGCGGCCACGGCAGGCACGCAGTAACACCTTTAAGTTAAAGCAGAAAGCCGATTTATGCAAGAAAGAGCATCGGTCGCCGGGGCGCATTTGCGGATTTTGTTTGACCGAACCCGCGCCCCTTCGGTATAATGTTCGCACTTCTGGGCCAGGAACGAGACGAGTGGGGCAGGAACGAGAGGGGCGGCACATCACTCCTTCCGTCGCAATCGCCATTATAAAGGACGTTCCGCTATGATGTTAGAAGAAATCCTCCGTCGCAAGGGATCGCAGGTGCATTCCATCGGTCCCGATGCCACGCTCGATCAGGTCGTACAAAAGCTCGTCGAAAACAATTGCGGCTCGTTGGTCGTCTGCCAACGGTCTGACGACGGCAGCGGGCCCGGCACGCTGCTGGGAATTATCACTGAACGCGATATTTTGCGGGCCTGCGCCGGCCGCCGGGGACCGCTCGATCAACTGAAAGTGACCGACGCCATGTCGCACGAACTGATCACCGGCAGCCCCACCGACTCGATCGACGACATCATGGGCCTGATGACCGAACGGCGGATTCGCCATTTGCCGGTGCTTTTGGACGACAAGCTGGTCGGAATCATTTCCATCGGCGACGTGGTGAAAGCGCACCACGACGAGGTCACGATGGAAAACCACTATCTGAAGAGCTACATCCAGAGCTGACTTACTCTACCGCGGCCACCGCCAGCTCCTTCGCCACGGCCTCGATGTGCTCGGCGCAAATCGACCGCTGCTCTTCGGCAAAGCCGACCAGCAGCGCCAGGTCGCAAAGCCGATTGATGCGGCGAGGAACGCCGCGCGTCAGTAGAAACAGCGTTTCCAGCGCCGACGGTTCGAACACCATGCCCGTGGCGCCGGCCACCGTCATGCGGTGCGAGACATAACTCATGGTTTCTTCGATCGTCAGCGGCCGGATGAGGCATTTGGCTCCCAATCGCTCGTCGAGGTGCGGCATCCGCTCCAACATCGGCAACAGGGCAGGCTGCCCGACCAAGAGCAGCGTCGTCAGCGGCCGGCCATCGGCCTCCAGGTTCAGCAACAGCCGCAAGGCGTCGAAGCTGCGTTGGCTCTCCAACATCTGCGCGTCGTCAACCACGACCACGGTGTGCCGCCCCTTGGCGCGCCGCTCGTCGAGTTCGCGGGCGATCCGGCCCACATTCTCGGCGATCGACGCTGGCCCAGATGCGCCGGCGCCCAGCTCGGCGGCCAGATAGGCCAGCAGCTCTCCGGGAGGCATCTGCGGAAACACCAGCTCGACCACGGGCCGGTATCGGTCGGGCAACTGTTCGGCGAGCAGCCGCACGAGCAGCGTTTTTCCGGTGCCCGGCGCGCCGGCCAAGAGGGCCGCCGCATGCTCGTGCTCGATGGCATAGCGCAGCTTCAAGAGCGCCCCCTGGTGCGCATCGCTGGGGTAGTAGGCTCGCGGATTGGCGCCGCTCTCGAAGGGACGCCGCTTCAACTTCCAATAGGCTTCGTACATGGCTCGATCAGACAAAGTTTTCGATGATGGCCCAATGAGCCGTGCCCAGCTCGACGAATTGCCGGCCCACGGCCTGGGCCTGTTCCAAGCGACAGTCACGAACGTCTCTGACGACAACGGCGGCCTGAATGCCGGCCGCAAACAACGACTTCTGCCGGGCATCGCCCACATCGGTCGACGGCCCCAGGTCGATACAGACGAAATCGAACTCGGTTTGCAGGCGCTCAAGCAGCTCTTTCACGGCGGCAGTGTTTGCCGCCAGCAGGGACTCTTCGACCGCGGCTTTCAGCGGCAGAATGGTCAGACCGTCGCGGAGCGACTCGATGAGCGCTTCGTGCGGCGGCAGCTTTTTGGCCAGCAATTCGTCCCAGCCGGTCTCGGCCACGGTGCCGAGCATCTCCGCCAGCCCGGGCCGTTGAAGGTCGCCGTCGACCACCAGCACCCGCGCTCCGCTGCCGGCCAATTGCCGCGCCAGCACCAGCGACACCGTAGTCCGACCTTCACCGCGGCGGCAACCTCCGACCGCGAGCGAACCCCGGCTGTGGGGAAGTAACTCATCGATCAGCGCCGCCAGATCGCCCCGGAGATCGTCGCCGAGCGCCGCTACGACGTCCGGCCACTCGAAGCCTTCGATTTCAAAAGCCGGCTTGGGGCCAGCGACGTGGACCGGCCCGACCGGCGGTGCCTCAGCGGCGCCGACCGGCTTGTCAGAGAGCGTCGCCGGCGCCTTCGTGTGCGCGGAATGCGGTCTGGCGGAGGACGCGGCGTGGGATTCGCCCGCGCCCAGCGGGGCATCGGCTGACGCGGCGTCGGCCGGCGCTGGCTGCGATTGCCGGCCGAAAGGCACGTGCGGTCCGTGCAGGCCATGCCGTTGATAGGCCTTGATAAACGCCTTGTCGAGCGTGCTCATTACGGTTGTTCGTGGGAGTTCGTCTCGGGGTTTGGTCCCAGCGGCACGATGCCGCCCAGGGTGGCGCCGTCCGGTTCGCGGACCGATTTGCCGTCGAACTGCCCGCTGCCTGCGGCCCGTCGGCGGTTCTCGGCCATTCGCGTGGGAGGCGATGCGGAAAGCGCGCTTGCCGCTTCCGTGAGGGCGTCGCCATCGGCCCCTTGGGCATCGACGGAAGGCTCGATGGGCGCGGCGAGGCCCATCGGCGTCGTGGTGCCGTCGCTGACACCGCCGCCCGGCTCGATCGCCTCCGCGGGGTTGGGAGCGGCGGGCACGACAATTCGCGCCGCAGGCGCGGATTCGGGTGCGGCCCACTTTTGGGGCGCGGCCTCGACACGCTCTGCCTGTCCGTAATCTTCCTCGCCCGGTGTGACCACCAGGGCCAACACCACTTGCACGGCGGCGAAAACAAAACACGCCAGCCAGAATTTCGGCTGGCGAACAAAGCCGATCACCTTCGCGAAGAAGTCGGCTTTCGCGGAGCGAAAGAGCGGCTTTCGGGGAGCGAAAAACGACAATTTCGTCGCCAAACGCTCACGGCTCGTCGGTGAGGCTGCCTGGCTGCTGACACTTGGCGAGGCAGTGCCGGGCACAGCCGCCGTCGAAACGAGACGGCCAGTGCCGTCGGCGGTCGCGGCGTCGATGCGTGCGGTCGCTCGGCCCGCGTTGAGATCAGGCAGGCGCACGGTTAAGGGCGATTTTGCGGCCGGCTTGGACGGCGGTCGCGCCTGCTGCGGATCGGCACGGCTGGAGCCGGCTTCTGTGGCAAGATGGGTCATGTTAAGGCTCCGTGCCCGGATTGCAGAGTGCAGCCGTCTCTATCGGTTCTGCCGGTTCCGAGCTTGAGCTTTAATCCAGGTTTGCCGATTTGACAAAGTGCTCGGGCAGCGTCGTTTGCGCAGAATGCCCCGTCAATGATCGTGGCCGTCTCGGCAACAGCGATACTGCACGCGGCGGGCGCCGAGAGAAATGGCGGTGGCCGGGGTAACCTCTGGGCCGCGGCACGGCGGCTGGTATTGGCCCGGCCGTCGCCATTCTTCAGGCCCTTGATGAGACCTTAACGCGTGGGAAATTCTGCCACCGCTCAAGCCCCTCGAGGCCATTCCACCTGAGCCAGATCAAGCCGCAACGAGGTCGCCGGGTGGGACGTAGACAAGCGTGCGGCCGCTGTCCTCTTCGATGAGAGCGTACCCGAGTTGTTCGAGATCTTCGAGCTTTAGCCCGGTCAGCGTTGGCGCCACTTCTCGAGCCAAGCCGCCGATGCTTCCGTGTGTGCGCAAGAAATCATCAAGCGTCTCGAAGTTCACGGAAATAGTCGTTGCGGCGCCGTTTGCACTTGGGCACGCAGATTGAATGGTCAGGCGGCTGAGCGTGGGCAACCCGAATACCAGGCCGTCGGCGCGTCTGGCAACCTGAATGATGATGGGGCCGATTGGCCCTTCGGAGGCGGGTGCAGTCACTTCGGTGACAACCCAGGCCTTTTCGCCCGTGCGTCTTTTCAGTTCATCGGCAAACGCTTGGGCCTTTTCGCGAGAATCCCAGACGTACAACCAACGGCGAGCCGTGCCCGGCTCCGGCGCGCGGGGTAATTTGCCTAAATCGACGCCTTGTTGCCGCAGCAAGCGGACGTAAGCCTCGAACTCGGCATCCTTAGTGCCGCCGTCGTTGCGAGTGACCGTGAACGGCATGGAAACGCCTCCCGATAAAATTGAGCAACGCTCCATTCTACACCGCAGCATCTTGCGGGAAAACGCCTTGGGCGGTCGCCGCTATCGTGCGACTGGAATCGCCGATCGGCGCGGCCGACAAGACCAGCAAGAAAATGCTCCGCGGCGTCGGTAGGCGCTGGTTGGTTCTCGTTCTTCACTGCTGTCAATTCCCTGCTCGACAGAGACTTGGGGCAGCCAAAGGGGCCAGGGGCAGCTAAAGAGGCCAGGTCCAGGCGGGTGCAATTCTTGCAAAAAAGGCGTCAGGTTTATTCGATAAGCGTCGGAGCTTGACGTATGTCACTTCGCCTCAAACCTCGCTTTTCGGTGTTTCAGTTCGCGATCCGGCATAAAAAGTGGTAGATAACTCCAGAACGCCGCCAGGCAAAGTTTTTGACGGGCCGGCTTCTACCCCAGCCGCCGTAGGTTTCTCATTGCTGCCCGCGTGCGGGTATACTGCGGCGATGAACGCTCTTTATCTCACCGAAGCCGATGTCACCGCTTTGCTCGATATGCGAATGGCGATCGACGTGGTGGAAGAAGCGTTCCGGCGGTTGGCGGCGGGTGAAGCGAGCAACGTGCCGCGGCAGCGGGCCAAAGCGCCGGGTGTCGTGCTGCACTCGATGATCGCCGCCGCGCCGTATCTGGGCCTGGTCGGCTGGAAGTGCTACCCGACGACCAAGCAGGGGGCCCGGTTCCTGCTGGGGCTTTACGATCAAGCGGGCGAGCTGACGGCGCTGGTCGAGGCCGACCGGCTGGGCCAGCTTCGCACGGGGGCCACCACCGCCGTGGCCGCCGAGTGGATGGCCGCGCCGCAGGCCGGCGAGGCCGGCATGTTCGGCGCCGGGCATCAGGCCGAGACCCAGTTGGCCGCGCTGGCCGCGGTGCGTCCGCTCAAGCGGGCGTTTGTCTACAGCCGTAGCGAAGAAAAGCGGCTGGCCTTTGCCCAGCGTATGTCGCGACAGTTGGCCATCGAAGTCGTGCCGGTCGATCGTCCCCAAGAGGCCGCCCAGGACTTGCCGATCGTGATCACGGCCACCACCAGTGCCGTGCCGGTGTTCGACGGTCACGACCTGGCGGAGGGCGCGTTGGTGGCCGCCGTCGGCTCGAATTGGCTGACGCGGGCGGAAATCGACGCCGTCGTGGTACGCCGCGCCGACCATATTGTTTGCGACAGCGTGGAAGCCTGCCGGCACGAGGCGGGCGACTTCGTCGACGCTTTGCAAAAGGGGATTTTCGATTGGTCGCGGGCCGTCGATCTGGCCGACGTGGTGGCCGGCCGGGCGATGGCCCGCAGCCGCCCGGAGAAGATCACGCTCTTCAAGAGCGTCGGGCTGGCGATTGAAGACGTCGCGCTGGGCGGCAAACTGATTGAGCTGGCGCGTCGGGCCGGGGTGGGACGAGAACTGTCTTGAGTCAATCGCCCGCTTGATAAGCCTAATGATTTTGCCTACCCTTAAAGGGCAATTTCCCACCTCGGCGAATACGCGCGCGTAGCTAGCCCGATTGGCCCGACTGAGCAAGGAGCCAGACCACCTCCTGGCCGACTATGGCCACAAGGCGGGCAAATACCCGCACCAGACGGTGAAGAACATTATGTACGACTGGGATGCGCGGCCGTTTCTGCTGGCCCGGCGGCTGGTGGAGGCCGGTGTGCGGGTGGTCACGCTGCGCGACGGCGAGTGGGACCACCACGGGGGGCCGCAGAGCGACATCTTCGCCGCCCTGAAGATGAAGATGGCCTTGCTCGACCGCAGCCTGTGCGCCCTGCTCGACGACCTGCGGAACCGCGGCCTGGACCAGGACGTGCTGGTGGTGGTGCTGGGGGAGTTCGGCCGCAGCCCCAAGATCGAGGCGGGTCCCGGCCGCAATCACTGGGCCGAGGCCGGCTGCGTGCTCTTCGCGGGCGGCGGCCTGCGCATGGGCCAAGTCGTCGGCGAAACCGATTCGTGGGCCGGTTCGGGTTGGTGTAGAACTGGTCGGTGGTCAGCAGGAGAAACTGCACATCGTCCCAGGCCGCTCCGGCGGCCAAGCTTGCGAAGAATCCGTCATTGCCCTGGGGCGAGTCGTCGAACGGGCCCTCCAGATAGAGGTTTTCCCAGCCGGCAGCGGTAAGTTGCGCGAGGTCCGTTAATCCTCCACCCGCTTGAGTACCCGGTGCGGCAAGCGAATGGCCGGTGACGCCCCCGGCAGCCGGATAGAAGGCGTCGAGCAGGTCGTGAGCAGCTTCAGGCGTGGTGAGCAGGTCGCGCACGATGCCGTCGCGGTCGGCGGTGCCCCGGATTCTTACTTCGCTGGTCCAGAACGCGAGGCCAGGGCCGTCGGCTGCGCGGCCGAAGCCGCCGGCAACCTAAGTGCAGCCGACGCCCATTTCAGCGCGGCCGTCGAAATGAACCCGAAAGACCTGTGGCCTAATTTCTATCACGCTCGGGCCGCCTACCAGCTCGAAGACTATGAGGAAGCAGTGACCGCCTTCACGGTCTGCCTGGTGCTCGCGGACCGCGCTCCGTGGTGTTATTACAATCGCGGTCTCGCCAACGCACAGCTTGCACGCAACGACGCCGCGCGTCGCGACTTTGATCGCGCCTTGGATCTCGATCCGAAACTGGCGGCGGCGGCGCTCGATCGCGGCATGCTGTCGTATCGAGACGGGCGATACGATGAGGCCCTCATCGACCTGCAACGCGCACGCTCCGACGGGGCCGATGCCGGTAGCGTAGCCTATGGACTGGCTGAACGCAATTCAGCAACAGAACAATGCGAGCGGCCGGACAAAGGTGATCGATGGGTTCTTGAACTCGACCGAGTACAAAACACACTATGTCACGAGTTTGTACGAGATCATTCTCGGTCGCGCGCCGGACGCCGCAGGCCTGGCCTTCTGGACTGCCAAGATGGGCAATCCCGGCACAGCGGGTCAAAACGACGGCAGCGCCGATGAAAAGTTCGTAATTGCGGCGATCCTCGGCTCGGATGAGCTCGCCATTCCGCTCGATTTAGAAAAGAGCTACGAAGAGAGTTGCCACGCGCTGGGCATTGCCTAAAGTCCAACGCCTAATCTCGCTTTAGGGGCATCGCTGGCCGATCCAGCTCGCGGCGAACGTCGGGATCGGCCTCCACGGCCAAGCGTGATTCGATTGCCTGCTTTGCCCGCACGTCGTCGAACTGTTGCAACGCCCAGGCGCAAGCGCCCCGCACCAGCGGCTCGGCGTCGCCCAGGCCGTGGACCAAGGCCGCGATGGCTTCCGGTGGACGCTGGTTGCCCAGCACGAGGGCCGCGTTTCGCAACAGGCCGCGACGTTTCGGCCGCCAAAGAGGAGTGTGGCGAAAGCGGCGGCGAAAGGCATCGTCGTCGAGCCGGAAAAGCCCGATCAGCTCAAGTGGATTGCTTTCGGCCGTCGGTTCAAACGCCGCTTCGCTGCTCGCCGGCGAGCGGCTGTTCCAGGGACAAACATCCTGGCAGATATCGCAGCCGAACGCCCAGTCGCCCAACGCCGGCCGCAGCTCCTGGGGCACGGGGCCGCGCAGCTCGATCGTCAAGTAGCTGATGCAGCGGCGGCTGTCGAGCACGTAGGGAGCGACGAAGGCCTGCGTTGGGCAAGCGTCAAGACAAGCCCGACAGGTGCCGCAATGCTCGGCCTCGTGCGGTGCATCGTAGTCGAACTCGGCGTCGGTCAGCAGGGCCGCCAGGAAGAACCAGCTTCCCAGCCGCTGGTTGAGCAGCAGCGTGTTCTTGCCGGTCCATCCCAAACCGGCGAGCTGGGCGAACTCACGCTCCAGCAGCGGGGCCGTGTCGACCACTCCGCGCACCATGGCCTGAGGCGAGAGCCTCGTCAGCGAGCGAGCAAGCTGCTTCAGCCGGTCGTGGATCAAGTCGTGATAGTCTCCGCCCCAGGCGTATCGAGACACCCGCCCCTCACCCGATCGCGGCCCGACCGGCTCCGTGGTGCGGTAAGGCATCGCCAGCAACAAGAGACTGCGAACGCCTGCGAGTACGTGCCGTGGGTGTTCATAGGCGTTTCGGCGCTCGGTGATGTAAGCCATTTCGCCGGCATAACCGGCATCGAGCCAGTCGTGGAAGCGATGAACGCCTTGCGCAGTGACAGCCGGACACGCGCCCGCCAGTTCGAAGCCCAGTCGCCGCGCTTCAAGTTTAAGTGCGGCGGTTAGTGCGGCGGGGTCCATAACCTACGTTGTGCCACGCCCTGCGACGACTGTCTATCGTCTTTCTTGTCAGCGGCCGCTCGATGGCTTACCATCAAGGTTCATTCCCAGCGGCAGCTTTGGCAACCGAACGGCCAACTGCCCGTAACCTTCCGCCTTCGCTCAAACCATGCGTTCGCCTTGGCCGTGTCTGACGCTCGCGATCGTGCTTGCCGCCAACCGCGCGCCGGCGGCCGAACCGGTTGACTATCGCCGCGAAATCCAGCCGCTATTGGCCAGGCATTGCTACGAGTGTCATGGGCCCGACCAGCAAAAATCCGGCCTGCGGCTTGACACCGTGGCGGCGGCCAAGCTTGGGGGCTACAACGGCGCGGCCATTCTGCCGGGCAAAAGCGGCGAAAGCCTGCTGATTGCCGCAGTCACCGGCAGCGGCGATATCATTCGCATGCCCGAAGATCGCCCGCCGTTGAGTGCGGCCGAAATCGACCGGCTCAAGACCTGGATCGACCAGGGCGCCGTCGCGCCTGCCGATGATTCGCCGGTGCCCACGAAGTCGCCCGCCAGCCGCCACTGGGCCTTTCAACCGCTCGTTCGCCCGGCCGTGCCCGCGGTGTCGCAGCCACTTTGGCTGCGAAACCCGATCGACGCTTTTGTTTTGGCCCGCCTCGATGCAGAAAAGATCGTTCCGTCGCCGGAGGCCGATCGGTATACACTCATTCGCCGCTTGTCGCTGGACCTGACCGGGCTGCTGCCGTCCCCGGCCGAGACCGAGGCGTTCGCCGCCGACGAGCGGCCCGATGCCTACAAACGGCTCGTCGATCGCTTGCTTGATTCACCCCGTTACGGCGAAAAGTGGGCCCGCCAATGGCTTGACCAGGCCCGCTACGCCGACTCCAACGGCTACACCATCGACAGCGGACGCTCGATCTGGAAGTATCGCGATTGGGTGATCGACGCCTTGAATGGCAATATGCCCTTCGACCAGTTCGCCGTCGAGCAGCTTGCCGGCGACATGCTGCCCGGCGCGACGCCCGACCAGATCATTGCCACCGGCTTTCATCGCAACACGCTCCGCAACGAGGAAGGCGGCACCGACGCCGAGCAGTTCCGCGTGGAAAGCGTAGCCGACCGGGTGAATACCACGGCTGCGGTTTTTCTAGGACTGACCCTGGGCTGCGCGCGTTGTCACGACCATAAATACGACCCGATTTCGCAGCGCGATTATTACCAGTTCTTCGCTTTGTTGAACAACGCCGACGAACCGACGCTGCCCGTGCCGACGATGCAGCAGGCCAAGGAGGAACCCGCCTTGTTGGCCGACATCGCTCAAGTCGAAAAGCGGCTGGCCGAGGTCGAGGCGAATGCCGGCACGCGGCAGCAGGACTGGGAGCGCAAGCTCACCGACGAAACCCGTGCGGCATTGCCGGAGCCGGTGCGGCAGGCTTTGGCCGTGGATGCCGGCTCGCGCAACGACGTGCAAAAGAACGCGATCGCCGAGGAGTTTCGCAAGGTCGATCCAGAATTGGTGCCGCTGGTGACGGTGCTCAACGATCTCAAAGACCGCAAAAAGCAGCTCGCCGCGCGTGTTACCACCACGCTGGTGATGAAAGAGCGGGCCGCGCCGCGTGAGACCTATATCCACATGCGGGGCGATTTTCTCCGCCGCGGAGCGCGGGTGCAGCCGGGCGTGCCCGCCGTGCTGGCTTCGACCGCCAGCCAGCCCGTCGCGGACCGACTCGAACTTGCCCGTTGGTTGGTTTCGGCCAACAACCCGCTCACGCCGCGGGTGACCGTCAACCGTCTCTGGCAGCAATACTTCGGCCAGGGGCTGGTCGAGACCGATAACGACTTTGGCACGCAAGGCAGTCCGCCGTCGCACCCGGAATTGCTCGACTGGCTGGCCGGCCAACTCATCGACCACGGCTGGAGTCTGAAAACCATCCATCGGCTGATTGTTACGTCGGCAACCTATCGTCAGGCGTCGGCCTACCGCGCCGACCTGGCCCAGCGCGACCCGGCCAATCGCTTGCTGGCCCGCATGCCGCGCTTGCGGCTCGACGCCGAAACCATCCGCGATGTCGCGCTTTCGGCCAGCGGGCTGTTGAGCGGCGAAGTGGGCGGACCGGGCGTCTATCCGCCACAGCCCGAAGGCATTTATCGCTTCACGCAACAGGTGAAATTTTGGAAAGAGAACACCGGGGACGATCGTTACCGCCGTGGTCTTTACATCTATTTCTGGCGATCGAGTCCCTATCCATTTCTGATGACGTTTGACTCGCCCGACGCCAACACGGCTTGCACGCGTCGCGTGCGGTCCAACACGCCGCTGCAAGCCTTGACCCTGGCGAACGACCGCGTGTTTATGGAAGCCGCTCAGGCGTTGGCTGCTCGCGTGATTCGCGAGTCGCCGTCGCCCAACGATGCCGAGCGTATTCGCTATTTGTACCGACTGTGCTTCGCTCGCGAGCCAGCGACGGGCGAAGCTGCCCGGTTGTCAGACTTGCTGAACGTTCAGCGGCGGCAGTTTGCGGCGAGATTGTCCGATGCGGAGCAGATTGCGGGCACGGTTCGTCCCGCCGACGCTTCACCGGCGGAAACGGCGGCTTGGACGATGTTGGCCCGCGTGGCGATCAACTTGGATGAGTTTATCACGAGGGAGTGAAGAAACTCCCTCTCTCTCCGGGAGAGGGCTGGGGTGAGGGTGGTGACGCCGCTTTCGGTTCGACATCGCCCAATGCCATTTCGCGTCCGCGCAGCGCGCTGCGCGTTCGGTTGGAAATGGCCCCTATCGTCGCGCTGCGCAGACTGCCCTCGTTCGCCTTTCCACGGCGCAGCGCGCTGCGCCATTTTACCCAAAGTGATGGGTTCGCGCGCACGCGCAAATACCTGCGGTGCCGCGGTTTAGGGCGCCGCGGCGAAAGATGGAATGATCGTCGGCGTGGCATTCGCCCAATCCTATCGCATCCGGCAGGTGCGGGAATGCACTGTTTAGGCTGGCGGAGAGGCCGCGAAGAAAACCGGCCGTCAAACTGGCCTCACGGCGAATCGTCAGCGATCGCCCCAAGGCTCCGCACCGTCAGTAGTATATAAGAAAACCTCTTCTGCTCGTAACTCGGAATGCAGCCGATCAGTAATGATTCGCCGTCCGGCAGTTCCGATGCCACGTCAATCCGGCAGCGCTTGACGCGAGGGATCTGAATCGATGTCGGTTCGCCATGAAACAGGGTCGAGACGGTGCCGACGCCGCTGATCTCGCTCAACTCGACGCCCGCCTCGATCTGCACTTTCGCATCATTGGGGCTTTGAATTGCCCGCAGCGTCAGCGTGGTCCCTTCATCGATGACTTCGATCTTGGGCTGCTGTCGTCCTGCGAGGTCCTCGTGAATTCCGACGACGAACGGCGTTTGTGTAAAGTCAAACAAGGTGCCGCGCTGGCCATTGAACAGCGTGATTTTCGGAGCCTGGAGCAGGTTCGCCTGCCGCGAGTCTTGGGCACGGTTCACAAAGGCCGACGCTTGCTTGCGGCTTAAGTTGGCCACGGCAATCGGCAGATAGTATTCAACGGCCGCGCTGGCGTGAACCACCGGCATGCCACCACTGGCTTCCGCCGCAAATGTTTCAGTGCCGTCCGCCGAAAACGCTTCCAAGTATCGCCATGAGATTCCGCTCGCCGAGGCGATGTCGCGATCGTCGGTCACGAATCTCGTCTCCACACAGATTTGAGCCAATCCGCTTTGTTCCCAAGCTTGTAAGTTTCTGGCAATCTCCGCATGCGCGCCGGGCGACGCCGTCACGGTCAAGGCCGTGCCTGTCAGCGTCACGCGTTCTTCCGCCGATGGACGATCGGCCATCACGTGCATATCGGGCTCTTGCAGGCGAGTCGCGACGGGCGCCGGAAGGGCCACTGCCGCAGCCGCCTTGTCCGGCGAGCGGTAATGCCCCTCCATGCCCGCTAGGGTGTGGATCAAGAGCGCTTTCAGCTTCCGCGCAGCCTTGTCTTCGGACCGCTCGTCGTCGGCGATCCGCTCGAGGGCTTTGGCTACAGCATAAGTGCGAGTGACGAGCGGCCCGCGGTCCACTTCGGGAGCGGAGTCCCAATGGTTCAAATCGAAGCCCGCGTCGGGCAGCCAGTTGAACCAACGCTGCGGAGGCGGCGCTTGGGCGGAGCCGGCATCAGTCAATCCGCAAGCGGCGGCCAACGCGACCATGCCGCTAACCGTTGCGGTGTGCCAGCCGCTTCGTTTCACTCCCGCCGCGCGCAACGCCCTAAGCCGGTTGCCCATGGCGCGTTTGCGAAGGTAGGTCGGCAGAAAACCGAGGATCGACACGGGCAACACAATCCGCCACGACGCCGATTGACGACGGTCGGCGAGCGCCAGCAGCAACTCGCCGTAACTATGGGACGAAACTCCGTCGATACGTTCGAGCGCAAAGGCGTCGCAGGCCTGCTCGCGCAGACTTTGAAACCGTGCAGCCGCCAGCCAGAAAACCGGGTTCCACCAGTGCGCCGCGCGAATGATAACCAGCAGCCAATTGGCGGCGACATGCCAGCGCCGCACATGTGCCAGCTCATGCAGCATCACCATCCGCAATTGCTGTTCATCGAGATCAGCAACATGCGGCGGCAAGAGCAGCTTGGGCCGTAACATGCCCGACACGGCCGGCTGCTCGACGCCGTCGAACAGCAGCATCGGTACATCGACACGCACTCCGGCCATTTGACGACATGATTTCCAAAGATCGCACAACTTGGGGTCGTCAATCGGTTGCGCCCGTCTTAACCGGCGGCAAAACCGCCCATGACCGATCAACGTCGCCAGCATGAACACGGCCGCTCCGGCGAGCCAAACCAATCGCAGCATCGCCGCGACGTTGTCGCCAGGCTCCGTTAAGTCCGGTCCGGTGGGAGGCGACGCAGCGAGCGCCAACTCGGCTGCTTCATACGGCTGCGGTTGGGGCGCAGCGTACATATAGCCTGCGGCTGGTTGAGGATCGATGTCGCGAGGCTCACCGCCTTCGCTGACAAACGAAGGCAAGAGATTCTGCAGACTGAATGAGCTCGGCGGCGCGACCGGAAGCAGCAATCGCAGCAGCACCAAGCCCCACAAGAGGCCCATTTGCCGCGCCGAAAGCCAGCGGCGAACAAAGACGTTGACAGCCAGCACGATTGTTGCCAGTAGTGCGGCCAAAGCGCCCGCGTCGATGGCCAGCCCCAAGCCTTCTTCCGACCAGATTAATACACCACTGACGAGATCGGTGAATCCGTTCATGATTGCTCCTGTTCGCTGAGGATTTGACGCAGTTGGGCAATTTCGTCGGGCGACAACTTCGAGGTGCGCAGGAAATGTGCCAGCAGCGGAGCCGATTCACCGCCGAACACGCGCCGCAAAAATGACCGGCTAGCCTTCTTGACGCAGTCCGAGCGGCGGACGCGGGGACGATAAACGTACCGATTCCCTTGCGACTCATAGGCCAGCACGTTCTTCTTAACCAGCCGATGCAGCATGGTCTTGACAGTCGCCGGCGCCCAATCCACCTCGCCGGCCAGCCTGCCAATCACGTCCTGGGCCGCCAGCGGATGGGCGGTCCAGACGACGTTCATCACTTGCCATTCGCCATCTGAAATCGAAACTTCTGTCATGTCGCAAACTCCTTTTGCCGTCGATTACGCGTGTAAATAGTTACATCTGTAATCGGCGTCAAGAGCGGTTTGCGACACTGCGCTGGTTGTGCCGCCACTGGCGAGTGATAGAATGCGCTGGTGCGGACGATCGACGAGGAGGGACTTATGGCGAACGTCGACATCGCGGGGATTGCCAGGAAACAAATCCGTTGCAATGATAGTTGATGAGGCAAAACGAGTTCGTTTCGGCGGTTACCGCGCTACGATGAGCAGAATGGACCGGCATCCATCTTCGAGCGTCCTGACCGGGACACGCCGGCACTTTTTCCACGACTGCGCGTTGGGGCTGGGCTCGATCGCGCTGGCGAATCTGATCGGCGGTTCCCCGTCGGCAGGTGCCACCAGCATCGCCGCGTCGCCCTTGGCCCCGAAGCCGACGCACTTTCCGGCCAAAGCGAAACGCGTGATCTACCTCTTCATGGCCGGCGGCCCAAGTCAACTGGAGCTGTTCGATTACAAGCCGAAGCTGCAGGAACTCGACGGTCAGGTCGTGCCCGAATCGTACGTCAAGAACAAGCGGTTCGCCTTCATCAAGCTCGATGCCAAGCTGCTGGGCACGCGCCGCAAGTTTGCCCGATATGGTCAGAGCGGCGCGGAGCTGAGCGAACTGGTGCCGGGGCTGGCGTCCATCGCCGACGACGTGACGATCGTGCGCAGCATGGCCACCGATGTGTTCAATCACGGTCCCGCCAAGCTGTTCGCCAACACCGGTGTGCCGCGGTTCGGCTTGCCGAGCATGGGCGCCTGGGTCACCTACGGCATCGGCAGCGAGTCGCAGGACCTACCGGGCTTCGTGGTGCTGCAATCAGGCCCGCGCGGCCCGCGCGGCGGCGCTCCGCTGTGGGGGAGCGGCTTTCTGCCGACGACCTATCAAGGCGTGCCGCTCTTGCAGGGGCCGGAGCCGATTCTGAATCTTGCCAGTCCGGCCGGCTTCGACCGTCAGCGGCAGGGCGATTTCTTCGCCGCGGTGAAGGATCTCAACTCGCAGCGGCTCGACGCCGTGGGCGATCCGGAGATCGCCACGCGGATCGCCGCTTATGAAATGGCCTGGCGAATGCAATCCAGCGCGCCCGAGCTGATGGAACTGTCGGGCGAAACGGCCGAGACGCTGGCCGCCTACGGCGCCGAACCGGGCAAGCCTTCGTTCGCCAACAACTGCCTGTTGGCCCGCAGGCTGGTCGAGCGCGGCGTGCGGTTCGTGCAACTCTATCACACCGATTGGGACCATCACGGCAACAACGATACGCACCTGGGCAAGCCGCTCGACGACCGCTGCCGCGAGACCGACGGCCCGGCCGCGGCGCTGGTGAAAGACCTCAAGCAGCGCGGCCTGTTGGACGAGACGCTGGTGATCTGGGGCGGCGAGTTCGGCCGCACGCCGATGGGCGAGCCGCGCGACCAGATGGGCCGCGACCACCACATCGACGGCTACGCCCTCTGGCTGGCCGGTGGCGGCATCAAGCCCGGCCAGACGATCGGTGTCACCGACGAGCTTGGCTTCTACGCCGTCGAAGACCGCGTTCACGTACATGACTTGCAGGCCACGATCTTGCACCTGCTGGGACTCGATCACACCCGGCTCACGTTCCGCTTCCAGGGCCGCAACTTCCGGCTGACCGACGTCGGCGGGCAAGTGGTCCGCAAGCTCTTGGCGTGAGAGGACGCTCCGCAACCCGACTGTTTTGCCGTGCCATGTAAAGCCGCTCCGGTCGTCACTGAGTTCAGCACGGATTCGACGGCCTTGCGCAACCGTTTTGAGCGAGCGGAACCGACGAGTCGAAAAGATCCGGTCCCAAGCCAACGGCGCGGTAGAACACAGGGAACCAAGCAGGCGGAGGCCTGCAACCGATCCAACCCAAGCCAGTCGCGAGATAGAACAAAGGATGTTTTGGTTCCGAGCGGATGCCGCCGGTGGCCAATGGTGGGGTTACCTCTGACCGGTTTTTGAGCGAAGCGCGCGGGTGGATAGAGTATCACAGCTCAGAAAAAGGTTTCACATCGCGCATAAAAAAACTAGAAGAATCTGTTCGTTCTTCTGGTTCGAGGCGGGTGGTTCCGGCGACCCGATTTTTTTCTGCAGAACGGCCGCCGCTCCTGCCGAAAATCTGGGGCGCGAGACGTGGACCCATTGAACGGCAACCTTCGCAGGAGAAACAAGATGGGAAAAATGACTCGAACCCGCCGCACTCGCATTGCCGCCGACATGGCCCGCATGCTCCGCGATCTGCACCAAGTGTCTGCCCAGGCGACTTCTACCCGCGTTCCGCGGCCGCATACCATCATCGCCTCAACGGCCAACTCGACTCGGACCGTTGCATCGACCGCTGCCGGGCCGGGAAGACGCGGGCAAAGGCGCCGCGCGGTGGGTTGAAAACAAACGGGCACGTCCGTGTGCCCGAGACCTACGGCTCAATCTCGGATCGAGACTACTTGCCGCCCTTGCTGCTCGCGGTCGCCTTGGAATCGCCGCCGGCCGCTTTCGCGTCGGTGGCGCTGTCCGAGCTTTCGTCGTCGGCCGAGGAACTGGCCGTCGCCGAGGCGGAGCTCTTTCGCTTCTGCTTCGCTTCGTCAGCCGCCTTCTTGACGATCTCGCGCTGTTCGGAAGTCAGCACCGCCTCGACTTCGCCGTCCATCTTGTCTTGCAGCGCCTGCAACTCGGCCTTCAGCGCGCTGATCTTCGGCTCATATTGTTGCTGGATGGCGTAGATCTTTTCACGCTGCTGGCCGCTGACCACCTTGCTGTAATAAGCGGGCAAGCGGCCGCGCGGTTTGGCCCGCGGCTTGGCGGGCTTGGCATCGGCCTTGGCCGCTTTGGCGTCGGGCTTCGCGTCCGACTTGGACGCGTCTCCTTGCGCAAGAGCCACCGACAAGATGAAGGGAAGAACCGCTGCCGACAACACGAACGGGAGCCTAAAGGAGACCTGCATCGAATGCCTCCGATTCAAAAGGAATATGCCTGCTGGGGGCGACATGCCCGCCACGCGCCCGCCTATCCTATCCGCTCACAAGTCGGGTTGCAAAGGAATTCTCTTCGTAGCTGGTCCGTAGTCCGCGGTCTGGGGCTGACGGACAGGCAATCGGTGTGCCGGCGCTCGCCCGCTCGCCCTGTGCCACGCTGCGCCGAACGCGTTGCCGGATTTGGATTTGCGACTCGGGACTTGAGCCTGCCGACGCCGTGGGGCGCCATCACCGAGGTCGGCTTCGGCCGCCCGTCGTCGACGCCAGACTCTTGCCAATCGGCCACCGGCGCGATAACCTGGTCTAAGTTCCGCTAATCGGCCCATACACGACCCCCCAAGCGGCTGATTCGAACTTGCGGCTGATGTACTCGCCGATTTGCCAACTCACGGATTCTGCTACGCATTGCGGGTCAGCGAGGTCGGCGGCGGCGGCCGAAGTCGTCGGCGCACTGGCGCATCAGGCGACGGAGTTGCTCCAGCCCGTCGCGCAGGCGGCGGGTGTAGTCATTCGGGCCGCCGTAGCGGTGTCGGCCTGCTCGATGTATTGCAAAAGCGTCTGGCACTGGGTCTCAAAACACTTGGCCGCCCGACGCACTCGTCGCGGCGAGGGACGCTGCGCATCGCCGCGGTGCGGCAGGCCCGGCACGCCACAGGACGCGGCCTCTTGCCGCGCGCGCTGGGCCTTGACCGCCTGGCGCAGGGTGCGGACTTCGCCCGAACGGACCGCCACCACCGCCTTGCGTTGCTCCTCCTTGGCCAGCGAAAGCACCGCCGCCGCGTCGCTGACGCTCACCTGTCCCGCCTCGATCGCCTCGGCCAACAGCGGGTCGCCCCGGTCGAGCACCCGCGAGGCCAAGGCCACCAGGCTCGTCGAAACGTTGAACATCCTCGCCGTCCGGGACCGGCAAACCGCCTTCGCCCCGCCACTCGACGTATAATCGCCGATCGGCGCGCAAATCCAAGGGATGCTCGTCGACCTCGCCTTCGCGTACGCGGCGAGGGCAAAAGGGCGGCACAACCATGAGCTCAGGGAATGAACCAGTCTTCCAGCTTCAAGCCCGGGACGTTGACGTAATCGCGAGTGTTGTGGGTCACGAGAGTGAAGTCGTGGAACAGGGCCACTGAAGCATTGAGCAGATCCAGGTCCGGGGTCACAAGCCCGCGGTCGAGCTGCCATGCCCTCACGTCGCCAAACTTTCGCGCGACGGAGTCATCCACAGAAAGAACATGAACGTCCTTTAGCAGGTCAAAACCGATTGCTGACTGCCGCGTGTCCCTTCATCCACGCAGAGCTGATGTCGGTATCAAGCACGAAGCTCACGCCTCGATCTCCCGGCGACTGAGCTTGCGTTGCTGCCTGTTCCATTCGAGGTACTTGTCGAGCTCCTCCGCGTCTTCGGCCCACGCTCCGAAGGACCGCCGCAGACCAGGGGGACACTTGGCATAATTGTGCAAAGCCCGCACGTCTTCAAGTGTCAACTCCGAATACGCTTTCATGAGCTCTTCATCGCCGCGTCCGCCTTCGAGCTCAGCAACCAGGGCCTCGGCCGGCAAGCGCGTGCCCTTCACAATTCGCTCTAGTGGATCGATCGCCGAATCGTAGACGAGCCGGTCCATCCAGGTTTCTACGCCGGGTACGGCCGCCGCGGCTTGGGCGTTCGCCGGTTCCTCGAGCGGTCGCAAGTCGATGCTTACGGGCTGGCCGTCAGGAAGCCCCGGCTCGCCTTCCAATTCGATCAGCCTGCCGCGAACGACACCCTTGAGCCCGGTTTTCATGGAACACCTTTCCTTTCTTTTCCTTTACTTCCATGATACCACGTATGTCATGCTGTTGCTCAGCCGGGAACCGGGTGGCGGTGCTACTGCGGCATTCCCGACCACACCTACCGGGCAGACGGGACGGCGACCCGCCCGTATCCCGACCAGGTCTACCTGATATTCGTCAACGGCGAGGGCGTCGTCTACAATTGGCGATGGGAAAAGGCCGACCCGGACGATCCGCTGCTTCCCCTGGACCATCAAACCCGATTCAAAAGACGATTGCTATGACCGTCACTTCCAACGCGGATTTTGCCAAACGGATGATGCTGCTTGCGAGGCCCGCCGAACAATTCGGGCCGACGGCAACCTATGATCCCGACGGCGACTGCATCGAGTTTCTTGCCAAGCCAGAGCCATTTTACGGCGAACGCGTCGTGCGGATCGATGAGCGTGAGGAAGCAGACTATCGCCAAGCGACGCCGGGGCGGCCCAGCAAGCAGACGCAGTGCGTGAAACAAACACGGTTGCACTTCGAGATTCGTTGGGAGCTGGACCAGGCGGCTTTGTCGAAGGCGGAGCGCGAGGATGGCCTGTTTCCCCTGATTAGCAACGATCGGACGTTGAGTGCGGAGCAAGTCGCGCGGGCCTACAAGCGTCAGCTTTCGTGGAGAAGCGATTCTCGCAGTTCAAGACGGACTTCGCGGTGGCGCCGGTGCGCGGCTTGGATGGTTTGCTGATCGCAACGTAATCGACGGTAAAGTTCGCCGTCCGATCTCGCCCGGTCGCCAACGGCCACTTGACGCGCGGCGGCAATCGACGCTCGACCGCCGTTGGTCTTTATCCTAGAATGCGTAGCGAGATCAATTTTATCAAACCGCTAGGGGAACCAATGGCCAAATTCATAGTGAGAGTCGAGCTACATGGCGAGAGGGATTACACACGGCTCCATTCGGCAATGGAGCGGAGAGGATTTAGTCGCGACATCAAGGGCACGGATGGAAAGCTGTGCTTGCTGCCGCCCGGAACCTACCGCTTTGAGTCAAACAACTTGAACAGGTCGCAAGTTTTGCGAAGGGCAAAGATTGCGGCGGCAATGACCTTCAAGCGCGCTGCGATTATGGTTACGGAAGGGCTAACAGCATGGAGTGGGCTGGACGAAGTTACTAGGGGGCAACGGGGGCCGGTCGCTCACCGACGCTAATGGCAAGGCGATTCGATTGAGCTCGTCGTTACCCTCGCGGGCGTGACGATTGTCGCTCGACGGCTTTGGCTTAACGTGGCCACCCGGCTACCGGCGGACAATTCCACACGCGCGGGTAAGCCGCTCGTTGGTGGTGGCCAGCGCCCGTCATTGCCGACTTTTATCCATGAAGGGATGTTAGTACCGATGAACTATGACAAGAAAGAATCGTACAGCATCGCCAAGTTGGTTGAACAATGGGATAAACGACGCCTACTTGAAAACCCAGACTACCAACGGGCGGAAAGCTGGAAGCTAGCACAAAAACAAGCATTGCTGGATTCAATCTTCCGCAACTACCCGATTCCACCGCTCTTCTTGCACAAAATAACGGACGCCGATCTTGACGGAAATGAATCGACCAACTACGACATCATAGACGGCCAGCAGCGCATTTGTGCTCTTGCGGGTTATCTTCACGGTGAGTTTCCCTTACTTAAACCGAATGACCCCAAGCTAAAACTGCCGAAAAGCTTGCGATCGTTGCCGGCTCCCTGGGCAGCAAAATACTTTGCGGACCTTGAAGAACACCAACGGGCCTTCCTAAAGGAGAGACCGCTCGACGTGTTCGTAATAACGGAAGTCGCGCAGGAAGATGAGATTCGCGACCTTTTTATACGTTTGCAATCGGGGACTACACTTTCTCGGCAGCAGATTCGCGATGCATGGCCCGGCAACATCGGTCCCTACATCGTAAAGCTCGCGGGTAAAGCAACGCGCAAAAAGCATGTACAGCCTTCTCAACGAATTTTTCA
>Ga0307372_10004040_pt1 | contig 22954 bp, 22 predicted proteins | sample OX1MG_FD_202533 | JGI IMG/M metagenome (GOLD analysis project Ga0307372, IMG submission 202533) | Soil microbial communities from Risofladan, Vaasa, Finland - OX-1 | ecosystem: Environmental > Terrestrial > Soil > Coastal area > Acid sulfate soil | place: Finland: Risofladan, Vaasa | collected...
CATGCCGTTCGCGGACGGCACGCTGACCTATACGCTCTACCGCCCGCTGGAAGACCAGGCGGGGTGAACTAGTTCCTCCTCAGACCCGGGGACCGATGCTGCATGGGTGCCGGCACCCGGACACCGGCGTAGGTGCCCGCCGTGGCGCACAGCTGGTGGCACCTGGGGGTATCACCGCACACCCGGCGAAAGTGCTAGCCTGTCTTGAGACTTCGGTTCCCCGCTACGTGCGGTGAACAGCAGGGTTCGGCGCATCCTGACCAGAAGGGATGGCCATGACCGACCCCAACCCCGTCGATGCCGAGCAATACAAATTCCTCGCGGCGGTGGTCGCCCGGGCGTGCGACCTGGCTGGCGGTCACTCGGCCGCGCTCTGCCTGGTCGACCCGGCCCGGCAGCAGCTGCGCGTCGCGGTCGGCGTCGGCCCGTTAGCCGACAAGGTGGGCCGGGCCGCACCGGCCCGGGAACTCAACAGGCACCTGCTCGCCGCCATGGACACGATCACTTGCCGGGACTGCGAGAGCACGTGCTGCCCGTTCATCGACCCGCGTGCGGCGCACTACCATCTCGCGGCGCCGGTGCGGGTGGCCGGCTCCGTGCGGGGCATCCTGTGCACCACGACTAGCCCCACGACGGTCCCGTCCGGCCGGTACCCGCCGCTGATCGGTACCCTCGCCGGGCTGGCGGCCTCCGCCCTGGCACACCAGGACGTGTGCGATCTCGCCCAGTGCCTGGGTGCCCTTGCGGCCCGGCAGCAGCTCGCGGCCGACGTGCACGACGGGGTGGCGCAGACCCTCGCGTACCTGCACATGAAACTCGGCCAGATCCTCGACGAAATCACCGACAACAAGGCGGCCCACCAGCGGCTGGCCCAGGTACATGCCCTGCTCAGCGACGCCACCCGGGAGCTCCGTGCCACCATCGACGCCCTGCAGCGCCCGGCTGACGAGGCCTGCGCCCTCGACGAGGTCCTGCGCGCTGCTATAGCCGAGTTCGACCCCGGCAGCGTGCGAGTGTGCCACGGCGACAAGCACACCATCAACCGCACGGCGGCCGAGGAAGTGCGCCGGGTCGTCCACGAGGCCGTCGCCAACGCGGTACGGCACGGCCGGGCGCAGCACGTCGATGTCGGCTACCGGGTGGTCGGCCACGAACTGGAGATACCTGTCACTGACGACGGCGACGGCTTTGATCCGCAGCGCCCGCGTGCCGACGGCATGACCCATCTCGGGTTGAGCACCATGCGGCTGCGCGCCGCCGCCCTCGGCGGGACTGTCGAGATCAGCTCACGGCTGGGCGGCGGGACGAGGATCCTACTGCGGTGTCCGGTGCCGCCGGAATGATGGCCACGACCCGGGTGCTCGTCGTCGACGATCATGCCCTGTTCCGCGACGGCCTTGTCGAGATCCTCAACGGGCAGCCCGACTTCACCGTGATCGGCCAGGCCGCGGACGGGGCGGAGGCCGTGACCGCCGCCAGGCGGCTCGTGCCGGATCTCGTCCTGATGGACCTGTCCATGCCCGGCGTGGACGGGCTCACCGCCACCCGTCTGCTGTCCGCCGAGCAGCCGGCCTGCCGGATCGTCGTATTGACCATGACCGAGGACCGATCCGCGGTCCTGCAGGCGGTCCGGGCCGGCGCCGCCGGATACCTGCTCAAGACGATGAACGCGAACCAGTTACTGGGCCAGCTGCGTGGCCTGGCCGCCGGGGAAGCGGCCATCGCGCCGACCCTCGCCGGATACATCCTCGACGAGTTCCGCCGCCTGCCGCAGCAGGGCGACCCGCGGACCGGCCCGCCATGGCCGAACCTGACCCAGCGGCAGCAGGAGGTGCTGCTGCTCGTCGCCCAGGGAAAGAGCGACAAGGAGATCGCGAAGGCGCTGTCCCTCAGCATCTACACCGTCAAGGCACATATGCGCGCCGTCCTGGCCAAGCTCCAGGTCAGCGGCCGTCGCGAAGCCGCCCGCCAGTTGCGCCACCTCCTGTAGCCGACGCGGCTCGCCGCCCGCGTCCGGATCACGGGCGGCCGCCGCCTAGCCATGGCGACTTGGAGGAAACAGCCAGCTATTCCATCCCGGCACTTTAAGGTGCGCGCATCCATTGCCTGCCGGGCCCGACGTATCAGCGCGACGGACGGACGCCAGGGCTACGCTGCGCCGCAGGAGCCGGAACGGCAGGGGATGATGACGGCCCGGTTGCCAGCCGCCGCGGTCAGGCGGGCGATGTCGCCGGGATCGCTGGTCAGGATCCGGTCGCCAGGCCCAGCAAGGAGCACGACCGTCGCGTCCACTGGGTCGCTGGTGCCCGCCTCGCCCTGCAGGACGCCAGCCTCACGTCCGTCCCGCTGGCTGACCGCGCGCACGTCAGCGGCCCGCAGCAGCCGCGCCAGGTTCACCTGCCTGCCGAACCGGTCACGCCAGGCCTGCGCGACCACCATCGCGTTGGTCCGCAACTCCAGCCCATGCTGCTGCGCCGCGCGGAGCCGCGCGATGGCGGCCCGGTCGTCGCGGTCCACCGCCACCAGTTCCCCGGCGTCCAGGATCAGCGCGCTCACGCGGCACTATCATCTGCGGCCAGGCCGAGTTCCCGCTCGGCACGGGCGACCTCCTGCGCTGTCAGCACCCCGTGCTCTGCCTCCCAGCCCGCGAGGAAGTCCGCCAGCGCCTCGGCACGCAGCTTGCTGGCAGCGGCCTCGGCTAGCCACGACGAGACGGGCTTCCCCGCCTGGGCGGCCGCCGACCTCACGGCGTCACCGAGGTCCGGCTCGAATGAGACGCTCAGCTTGTCAACCTTCATACTGTCAGCCTACCGCAGTGTTCCATACCGTGGTAGCAACACTCATCATGCCTCCCAGCAGCCGTAACGAGCAGCCAGAGAGGGGCGCTAGCGAGAAGAAATCCCGAGATTCCGGTGCCGCCCGGCACGCCGGGCCATGCCGCCTCCCGGCCGATACGATCGTCAGGACGATTTCGCCGAAATAGAACGGCCATCTCACTACGGCACACCGCAGGAACACGCCTCACTGCCTGAACACCTTGCAATCACCTCGCTCAGGACATATAGTCCTGTGCATGAGATCAGGGTCAGGCCAGATTATTAGCCGCAGCGCAGACTAGAGAGTCACTAGCTGCGCCTACCTTCCGTGCTTTGCACGGGAGGTTTTTTGTTGGCCAGCTTAGCTGGAGTGCCGCTGCGCGGCGCGTCCCCTCGACGGGACGCGATCGAAAGCGCAGACGTCGACGGGCTGAACGGGCCGACCATTATCAGCAGACATCTGCAACTGCTAATAAAATGAAGAATGAGGTGAACATGTTCGACACTGCGCTTAGCGACCGCGAGGAAGTTACCTTCCGCTCAGATCCGGCACCGGGATGGCAAGCGATCGAATTCAGCTGCTCAGAGAAGCCGCTTGCCAGCTCGCCAGGCAGCGAATGACTAACGTCCGACGGCTGCGCGGTCTTGGGCTGCCAGACTACAAGGAGCTGGGTTGGACACCTTGAACGTCGCTGTCGCTGGCGAAGAGGCCATAAAACTGACAGTATTCATGACACCCACGACTCACGCACTCGTACGACTTCTCACCGTTGTCCGAAGTCGTGGCGCACATATCCTGGACCTCCGGTGGCAGGCTGCGTCTGGGAATGGCGAGGGCGTCGCGACCCTGTTGATTGGCATCAGCGCGGCCAGGCAGCGATACTTGCAAGCCGTTATCGAACGTATAATCGATGTGAGGCGCGTGGTGGTGCATTCATCTCAGTCTTTACTCGTACGACGGGAAATAGCGTGCGACGAGGCGGGTATCGTTGTTCTCATGAAGGGCGGTGACGCGCCCGCCACTCACGTGAATGACGTCGATTCCGTGGTTGGCCCATGGCTCACCGGACGCGGTGCGGGCTGTCTCATTCCAGATAACCGCAGCCCATTCCCCGTCGATGATCCTACGCTCGATCCGGAATTTCACGTCGGTCAGCAGGCCGGCAGCGAAAGCGAAGAAACGTCGTGCCTCCGCGATCCCCTTGACATCCGCCTGTCCGAGGAATCGGAGAGAGATGTCGTCGGAAAAGAGCGCCAGCATGCCGTCCGGATCGCCACGCAGGAATGCATCATAGAGAGCGTTGACCACAAAGCTGGTCGGCGCTACGCCGTCTCCCCGCATCTTTGAATTCACCGGCACCATCCTTGAGCTTGATCACCTACCGCAGCAGCGGCAAGACCTCTTGGGCCGTCAAGCGGGCCAGTTGCTGGGTGCGTCCGGCGGACACCGGGAAGAGGGCGACCGAGTCCGCCCCGGCATCGTAGAGCGCACCTATCTGCCGCGCGCAGTCTTCCGGCGTGCCAGCTACGGCCAGATCCTCGATCCACGCCGCTGGCATCTCCCTGGCCACGAGGTCCGTCCCGCCTCGTTCCGTCATCTCTCTGAGAGCGTCCGAGATTCCCTCGGCATCTGTGATCGCGTTGGCACCGCCGACTGCCGTGTAGAAGGCCAGCGGACCCCTGATCTCCTCGCGCGCACTGCGACGATCACGGTCAACCGCGTAGAGGGCGAACGCAACCACGCGATGGGCATCGCTCCGGCCTGCCCTGGCACGGCCCACGTCAATCTGATGTCTCGCCCAGGTCAGGTAGTTCACGCCGCCCCCGACGGACAGGATCGAACCGTCCGCGAGTTCCCCTGACAGCTGCAGCATCTTCGGTCCTGAGACGCCCATGTAAATCGGCACCGGGCTGGCGACCGGGTGAGCGAGCCCGACATCGGCAAAGACGAACTCTCCTCCGGCGATGTCGAGCCGTTCCCCCGACAACAGGCTGCGGACAGCCGTCACGCACTCGGTCATCGCGCCTAGCGAGGAGCGTGGAGATCGTCCCACCTGACGCAGCCATGCGGGGACGCCCAGGCCGATCCCGGCGGAGACCCGCCCGGGGAAGGCGCGCCCCATAGTCGCCACCTCCATCGCGAGGAGGGCAGGGTGGCGCAGCATAGCGGACACCACGCCAAGGCCGACCTGAATGCGGGATGTTGCCGCCAGCGCTGCCGTGGCCCCGCTAATTCCTCCGGTGAAGAAGCAGTCTTCTGAGAACCACAACTCGTCGAGGCCGAGGTCGTCGGCCTCGACGGCGGCCGGAACCAGATCCTCAGGCAGCATCGAACTTCCCAGCACCAGGCCGAGCTTCTTGTCGGCGAATCCCATCCGACCCCTCCCGCTATCTCCCTCGACGCTCATCGATACGTGCCGCGCCAGTGCCCGTCAGCGCCTGTCCGCGTGACCACACCGCAGCCGTCGCGGGGTAATCACGAGGCGCCAACCGCTCTGGGATCGACGTAACACCTGACCTCATCGACCAGCCCTGACTTCAGGACCAGCAGAAGCGTGACGCACACGGGCAGCTGGCCAGATTCACCGGCGATCGAGGCCTCCACCACGACCTCCGTGCCATCCGTGATGACCGCACTCGGACTGAGCTGACCGTCGCCGGAGAGCCTGGCACAGTAAGCCCGCATGACCTTCCGCAATGCGGCGACTCCTGCCTCGCCCTGCTCCCAGTCACCCAGCGGGGTCCAGCAGCGGAACGTCGCGGTAACCGGAACCGCCGCAGCTTCCATGCCAGGCGAACACGCGGCCAGCACTTCGAGGGCGACAGCCCGCGCTTTCTCGTTGCCGCCCGCGCTCACCGGGAACTGCCCTTGCTCTCAGCCAGGACGCATGCGGCCCGATGACCGGGCCGAACCTCCACGACGGGCGGTGGCGCAGCGCACTCGGGCAGAGCCAGCGGGCAGCGCTCGACGAACAGGCAGCCCGAACTCGACAGATCCTGCCCGATGACGGACCGCGTCCTCAGCCGGCCATCGTGACCAGTCGCATTCCCGATCCGCGGAATAGCGGATACGAGGACCCGGGTGTAGACATGCCCTGGCGAGTTCAGGACCGCCGCGGTCGGACCCTCTTCCGCCATGCGCCCTCGGTACATGACAACCGTCCGGCCGCAGGTCTCCTCTACCGTGCGAATGTCATGGGAGATGTAGAGGTAGGTGAGGCCGTGTTCGGCCTGCAGCCGCCTCAGCAGGGCCAGCAAGGCTCGCCGCATGGACATGTCTACTGACGCGGTCGGCTCGTCAAGGACCAGCACCGACGGTCGCAGGACGATGGCCCGCGCGATCGCGACACGCTGGCGCTCACCGCCGCTCAGGTCTCGCGGGCGCCGCCTCAGCAGCTGATCCGACAGGCCGACATCTTCTAGGACGTCGTGAAGGCGCCGCTCAGCGTCCTCTTCACCGTGGATCTTGAGGGGCTCCAGGATCAGCTGGCGGATCGTCCAGCGCGGGTTCAGGGCGGTCAGCGGGTCTTGGAACACTGGCTGGACCGCACGGCGGAACCAGCGGAGCGCTCGGTCGGAGCGACCGGTAACGTCTCTATTTCGAAACAAAAGGCGACCGCCAGTGGGCCGCTCAAGCCCGGTGATGCACCGGGCGAGTGTCGACTTTCCTGATCCGCTCTCGCCGATGACGCCCACGGACTCGCCCGGCATCAAGGCTAGGCTGATGCCGTCAACGGCATGCAGCACTTCACCGCCGCGCCGATAGTCCTTGCGCAGCTCGCGCACTTCGATCAGAGGGGTCACCCCGCGGCCTCCTGCGTCGGTTCGCGCTCAGTTTCCGAGGGCCTTGCCTGGTCGGGCCGACCTTGAGCGACCGGTGACCGCATCAGATCACGGACCAGCTCCGCAGTGAACGGATGGCTGGGCGAGCTCATCACCGTGGCGCTTGCGCCCGCCTCGGCGATCTGACCGTTCCGCATCACGCAGACGGAGGCACAGCGCTCAGCTACGACGCTCAGGTCGTGGGAGATGAGCAGCATCCCCATCCCAGTTCGGCTCCTGAGGTCATCAAGGAGATCAAGGATGTCGGCCTGCACTGTGACATCGAGCGCTGTGGTCGGCTCATCAGCGATGAGCACGTCGGGCTCACTGGCGATGCCCATAGCGATGACGACGCGCTGGCACATCCCGCCGCTTAGCTCGTGCGGATACAGGCGCGCCACCTTCTCGGGCTCCAGCAGGCCGACATCTCCCAGCATCGCGACGGAGATCCGCCTGAGGTCATCACGTTGACCTTTGCGGTGCAGCACCCGCTCAACCTGATGCCCAACCCGCAGCACGGGGTTCAGTGCCGCCCGAGGCGACTGGAATATCATCGCGATCCCGGATCCTCGTACCCGCGCAGTGCGGTCAAGGTCCGGCGTCACGATCTCTTCGTCCCCCAGCACGACCCGCCCGGCATTGACCTGGGCGCCGCTGGGCAGGAGCCCGAGCGAGGCGAGCGCCGTCAGGCTCTTACCGCTCCCGCTCTCGCCCACCAGGCCGACGCACGTGCCTGGCTCCACGTGCAGGTCGATCCCGCGGATCACATCGCGGCCATGGATGGAGATGCGCAGGCCCTCGATCATCAGTCCGGACATCTACGACCCCTGTCCGCGAAGCTTGTCATCCGCGTAGTCGCCGAGGAAATTGAAGGCGAGAACAGCCAGGATGATCGCGACGCCAGGGAAGACAGACACCCACCACTGACCGCTGGTGATATAGGAGGCGCCCTGGGCGACCTGAACGCCTAGTTCGGGCGACGGCGGCTGGATGCCGACTCCGAGAAAGCTGAGCCCAGAGACGTCCAGGATCGCCCAGCCCGACATGAGCGTCGCCTGCACTACAGAGGCGCCTGCCGCGTTCGGCAGAACGTGCAGGACCATCACCCGTGCCCTCGATGCGCCGACCGCCCGCGCTCCGAGCACGTAGTCGGCGCTGCGCACGGACAGGACGCTGCTGCGGGTGAGCCGCAGGATGTATGGCACGTATGCGATCGTCACGGCAACGACGACGTTGGGCAGAGTGTTCCCGAGGACGACGGCGATCGAAAGCGCCAGCAGGAAGGACGGAAACGACATCACGATGTCGACGACGCGCATGACGATGTCGTCGAGCCACCCTCCTAGATAGCCAGAGACGAGCCCGACCAGCGATCCCGCGATCAGGGCCAGGGCGGCTACGGTCAGTCCGATTAGCACGTCGATCCCGATGCCGTACAGGACCCGTGACAGCACGTCCCGCCCGAACTGATCGGTCCCGAACCAGCGCCCCGGTCCAGGGGACGCCAGGGCATGGCCCGCGTTGATGGCGAGCGGGTTGTCCGGAGGAGCCAGGCGACCGACGACCGCTACCGCGACCACCAGCGCTGCCAGGGTGCCGCCGAAGGCGAGATTGGGGTGCGACTTCAGTTCCGTCCGTACGCGCGCGAGTCTGCCAGCGCCCGCGGGTGGCAAGATCTCCGGCGGGCTGTCAGAGCCGGCGCTGAGACCGGCGTACGTCCACCTCATGTCAGCGCCGCTCAGCCGATGGAAGGGATACCAGCCGGCGACTCGGCAGGCCGGCCCACCGTCTTCTGGGCGGCCCGGATCCCGCAGAGCCAAAGCGAATCCTCGGGTCAACTACGCCATACAGGAGATCGACAGCCAGATTGAGCAGCACGTAGATAACGCCAACCGTCAAGATATATCCTTGAATGGCGTTAAAGTCTGTCGTCGTGACGGCATTCCACGCGTACAGCCCGATGCCGGGCCAGTCGAATATGCGCTCGACGAGAATACTGCCGCCAAGCAGGAATCCGAAGACTATCCCGAGCGCCGTCAGGACCCTGGTGGCCACGTTGCGTAGCACGTCACTCCCGAGGATCTCCCGGCGGGACAAGCCGTATGCCTTCGCTGTCCGTACGTAGTCGCTCCTGGCGACTTCCAAGGTGGCCGACCGCGTGATCTTCAGGATGGGAGCGGTCTCGACTACTCCGAGTGTTACCGCCGGCAGGGCGAGGTGGCGCAGTGCGTCGAAGAAGGTAGGCCAGTCGCCGCGCAGGAGACTGTCCAGGATCAGCGAGTGGGTGTAGGCCGGAGGCAGCACGGCAAAAGCATTGACCTCGCCCGATGGCGCAGGGGCGACGTGCCAGGTGGCGTAGCAGACGACAATCAGCACAAGCCCGAGCCAGTAGAGCGGGATGCTGGTGCCGATGATAGCGGCGATGCGGCCGACCCAATCGGCAAGCCGCCCCTCGCGCATGCCTGCCAGCACGCCCATGGGCACGCCAATCAGGGTCGCCAGGATGGTGCTGGCCACGGCGAGTTCCGCACTGGCCGGAAGCCTGGTCAGCAGATCCTGCGTGACGGGATTTCCGGTCGTGTAACTGGTGCCGAGGCTTCCGTGCAGCAGACCTGTCAGATACGAACCGAACTGCGCGCTCAACGGCCGGTTGAGCCCCATCTGCTGCTCGATGACCTTCAGCGTGTGCGCGTCAGCGTAGCCACCGGCTTCTACCAGCGCGGGATTTCCCGGCAGGATGTGCGTGACCATGAATACCACGACGACGATCCCGGCCAGCGTGAGGACCGCGAGGCCCAGTCGCCTCACCACGTAACGTCGCATGCCTGGCTACCCGTCCACTCTGGTGTGCCGCCTCGGCCGAGGCGGCACACCAGAGCCCGCTCTGGACCGGCCCAGCCGTATCCGTTGCCCGCGGTCTTCGTGCATTATGACTTGCTCAGCATCCAGAATCGGACGTACTGATCAGGAAATACGTTCACTCCTGAAACATTGCTGCGAGTCGCGAGGGTGAAGTTCTCTGAGTACAGGGGTACGTAGGGAACGTCCGTAGCGAATTGCTGCTGAACCTTTTGGCTAATTTGCTCGCGCCGCGCCGCGTCGGTCTCGTAGAACCCAGTGCTGATGAGCTTGTCGGTCTGCGGGTTCGAGTACTTCGCGACATTCGTCGATACCTTGTTGGCCGAGTTGAGCAGCCAGTACATCTGGTAGAAGGGGTCATCAACCCACGAGTACCAGTAATCCAGGAACATCGGCAGCTCGCCGGCGCTCTCCTTCGCGCGGAAGTTCGCATCTGAGACCTGGCTGATCGTGACGCTGATTCCGATTTTCTGGAGCGCGGACTGAATGTACGTCGCCGTATTGACATCATTCGCACGTGACGCGGAGACGGTGAGCGTGGTCTTGAAGCCCGACCCGTGGCCGGCGGCCGCCAGAAGAGCCTTTGCCTTGACCAGGTCCGTGTCGTACGGCCACAGGCTCTCGTCCAGAGTCGGGGTTCCCGATGACAGGATCCCCTGCAGCGGGGAGGCGAAGCCGTAGAGCGCGTTCTGAATCAGGCTCTGGTACGGAAGTGCGTAGGCGATGGCCTGCCGTACCCGGACGTCGTTCAGCGGAGCGATCGTGTTGGTCAGGCCGAGGTAGTTCCAGTTCCGGCTCGGCACGTTGACCAGCCGGATGCCATTGGCGCCGCGGAGCGAGTTCAGCTTGCTGGCAGGCAAGCCAAACGCCAGGTCGATGGAGCCCTGCTGGAGGAGAAGCGCCCGGTCATCGGCTGACGGGAGGTACTTCAGCAGCACGCCAGCGTTGCGTACCTTGCTCTTGTTCCAGTACCGCTGGTTCGGGGACAAGAGATACTGGCTGCCGGACTGCCACGTGGCTCCCTGCGTGTACGGGCCAGTCCCCATCATGTGGGTGCGGTAATAGTTGGCGGCCCAGGGATCGCTCTTGGTCGCATGCCGCCCGGAGAGCAGCGGATCGGTGACGACCAAGACCGACAGCGGGAGCAGTTTCGGACCCAGCGGATTGGGCTGACCTAGGTGAATCTCGAAGGTCATCGGTCCCGTCACGACCAGCTGCGACGGCTTGCTGACGGTCAGCAGTTTCATGAGCAGCGACGCGTATCCCGGCCCCTCAAGTGCCCGAAGGTAGCTGTAGCGCAAGGTATCCGCTGTTACCGGGGCGCCGTTGCTGAAGGTGACGTTCGGGCGCACGGTGAACTTGTAGACGGTGCTCTGCGCGGACACCGAGAACTCGCCGGCCACCGACGACGCGAGCGTGCCGGCCACCCCGCTCAGGATTCCGCCGACAGGCTGGACCTGATTGTCGACAGGCATCTCGTACGCCTGGATGACTGCCTCGTAGGCCGCGTCCGAGCGGAAAGAGATCGGATCCAGGGTGTCAATGTCAGTGTCGAGGCCAACGACAATGCCCTTGCCTCCGCCCCCGCCGCCAGAGGACGAGGAGCCGGAACTCCCGCAGGCTTCGAGCAGCCCCCCGGCAAGGGGTAGCCCCAGGCCGAGCGCGGCGCTCCGAGTGATGAACTGCCGCCGTGTGCTCCGGTCCCCGGCGCTGGTCTCGGTTTCACCATCTTGAATCTTCCGTGGTTGCACCAGACCTCCTTAGTCAGCCATGCCACCGAGCTCGTATGCTCGCTTAAGTCGTTCGTTATGGACTTCAAGTCCACTACGGGATAGTAACACTGAAATAGCCTGGTGCAAGTAGGTATCCCGCTCAAGTTCTGAGGCCAGTCAGCTGGCTGTCAGTTGACGTGGGTGCCCGGTATGGCCACGCAAAGTAGCCTTATTCGCACTGCTGGTAATGGGTGATCGTCAGCCACAGCCGGACCCGGTGGTTACCCTGTTCCAGGCCGAACGCGACGCGGCAGGCGGTCGAGGATCCTGGCGATCCCGTCCAGCAGCAGTGCCATGTCCGTGGCGAGCGAAATCCTGACGAATCCCGCGCCGTTAGCGCCGAATGCCGACCCGGGCGCGACTGCGACGCCCGCATGCGTCAGCAGCGCGACTGCGAACTCCCAGTCGTCTGGCGCCCAGGGCGATACGTCCACCCAGAGATAGAAGGCCCCAGCCGGGGGCTGCACGTGGACTCCTCCGGCTCTCAGCGCTGCGACAGCGGCGTCGCGCCTGGCCAGATAGGCGGCCCTCATCTCGGCCACTACGTCCTGTGCCCCGTCGAGAGCAGCAACGGCAGCCGCCTGCGCGGGTGCGTTGACGCAGGAGACCACAGGCTCCTGCAGCTTCGCCAGGCAGCTGCGAACGGCCTTGTCCACAGCCACCGCGTAGCCCACTCGCCAGCCGGTCATGGCGTAGGTCTTGGAGAAGCTGTAGCAGGAAATCAGGTTCTCGGGTGAGCCGAGCGCGCCGGCGCTGACGAAGCCATCATCGAAGACGATCTCGTCATAGCACTCGTCGGAGATCACCCAGATCCCTCGTTGCCGTGCCCACCCGAGGATATCCACTGTCCTGGCCGCTGACGCGACCGAGCCCAGCGGATTGGACGGTGAGTTCAGGATCAGCGCCTTGGTTGACGCGGTCGCTGCCGCCTCGATGTCCTCCAGGCACGGCTGGAACTGCTCCCCGGCGCGCAGCCGGTAGGGCTGGACAACTCCATTCAGGACTGTAGCGATCATCCTGAAGTTGGGCCAGCCAGGATCAGGTATCAGGACGCCATCACCGGGTTCGAGCAGCGCCAGTAGCGACAGGTGCAGGGCCTGCACGCCTCCGGCCGTCACCACGACATCGTCCGCGGTCACCGGCCAGCCGTTGCGGACGCTCACTTTCCTGGCGATGGACTCGCGCAGCTCACGGACGCCGGCGTTGGCCACGTACTTCGTCATGCCCTGCCGGGCAGCGCGGGCGGCCGCCTCGACGATGTGCGGCGGCGTCGGAAAGTTAGGCTCGCCAACCTCAAGGTGGATGACGTCCCCTGCCGCCCAGGCCAAGTCCATGAATGCCCGGATGCCTGACCGGGCCATCGAAGTCCTCGAGGCGGGCAAGGTCAAGGTGCTCATCGTTTACTCCGCGGTTCCGGCACCGAGGCCACGCCTGGCCGGTGCTCCTGGTCAGTCGTTTCCTCGCTGTCCGCAGCCGGTCCGGGAATGCGTGCCCTGAACTCGCGAACGCGCTCGGCGAGACCGTCAGCCGAGCCGTCGCGGCCAACCAGGGACGATCCGAGCCCGACGGCGGCGGCGCCTGCCCGGAACCAGCCGGCCACATTGGTGGCGTCGATGCCGCCGGTCGGGACGAAGCCGGTCGAGGGAAACGGACCGCGCAGCGCGCTGAGGAACTGCGGGCTGAGTCCGCCGCACGGGAAGAGCTTCAGGAGCGATAGCCCCAGACCTCGCGCGGCCGCTATCTCAGTCGGGGTGAACACACCCGGGATGGCCAGCATGTCCCGGCTGGCGCAAGCCGAAACGACTTCGGGGTCAAGATTGGGCGCAACGCAGAAGTCCGCGCCGGCCTTAGCGGCCGCATCCGCGGTGCGCACGTCCAGCACCGTACCTGCCCCGAGCAGCACGCGGCTGCCCAGCGCTTGCCTGACACTCCTGATCGAGGACATCGCGTGCGCGCGATCGGCTGTGATCTCGACAACTGTCAATCCCAGCTGAACGAGTGTCTGGCAGATCTCGATCACACGGTCCGCGTCGTCCATCCGGAGGATCGCGATGACCTGCTGCCGGCGTATCCACCCCTGCGCATTCGCCGCCCTGGTCGCTGGCCCGGAGAGATTCATCTGCGAATCCGCCCCAGCCTGCTGTCCTCGGCGTCGAACTCTGCTGACGGACGCACCCAGGTGTCTCCCGGGATGGTGTACATGTACGCCGAGGCCTTGGCGGCCTCGGACACGGCCTGCTCCAGCGGCGCCTTGCCGAGCCAGTGCGCGAGGAAGGCGGCCACCGCCACGTCGCCAGCACCGAACGCATCGAGCACGCTGGCCCGAGCAGATCCGCTGGCCACTTGGTCTTCGCCGAAGGCATCCACGTCGACCTGCAGGACGCCCGGACTGACCTCCCGTTGCGTCCGCACGACGACGCAGGAGAGGTCGAACGTCCGCCGAAGATCCTGGGCGAGATCCCTGCCAGTGTCACTCCCCGTGATGAGTTCCAGATCGAACGGGGAGGCGAACAGCAGGTCCACGGACGGCAGCACGCGGCGAAGCGCGGCCGCCGCGGCCTCCCGCGACCACAGCTGACTGCGATAGTTGAGATCGAATGACGTCACCACACCCGCGCCGGCGGCCCACTCGAACGCCTCAAGCACCGCCTTTTCCGCGCCCGCACTGAGAGCGCACGTTATGCCAGTGCTATGCACGGCCGCCGCCGAGCTGAGGATCAGCGACCAGTCGAACATGCCAGGCTGCACGCGACTCACTGCTGATCCAGAGCGGTCGTACAGCACTTGCGTCGACCGCGGGTGGACGCCTTCCTCAACGAAGTACAGCCCCGTCCTGCCGTCGGCATCCCATTCAATGTCGAGGTCAACGCCGTGGCGGCGAGCATGGCCGACGATCCGGTGACCGAGCGGATTCCTGGGCAGGCGGCTTACCCAACGAGCCTGGCATCCCAGCTGCGCGAGAGCGACCAGAACATTGAGTTCCGCGCCGCCGACGTCGGCGGTGAAATCAGTGGCGTATTCAAGCGGCAGCCGACGCTGGGCCGTGAGCCTGATCAGGGCTTCCCCGAAGCCGACGACGAGCGGTCTGCCGGCGCTTGCCGGTTCGCCGGCGCTGGGGACGCCGCCGAGGCCTAGTCCGGTCGATGACGTGGCGATCATTCCGGCCACCAGTCGGCGCCCCGGTTTTCCTGGCAGACCCCGCATCCGATCCTGCGCGTCATATAACCTTCCTTACCGCGCTGCGCCAGGAGGTTGCCCCCAGCATTCAGCCTCCATGCGATCAGTCTGGCTCAGCAAAATGGACCCAATGTCCACTATCACTCTAAAGAACCCCGGCAGGGACGTCAACAGCCATGACGAGGGATGCGGCGCGGCGAGTCGAGCCTGTGTAGTGCCAGACGCCCGCAGCACCCTGGAACCGAGAAAGCCCAGCGGCCCGGCGGAGCCCTGTACCGCTCGCTAACCCAGATGGGCTTCCTTGGCTCGGGAAAGCCCGAAACCCAGGCGCACGGATATCTCGTGCGCAGCTTCGATGACCGGGCTGGTGAGCTGCTCGATGCGCTCCCAGGTCATGCGCATCGTCGGCCCAGCCAGGCTGACGCTGCCCGCAAGGTCGCCGTTATGGTCGAAGATGGGAGCGCTGATGCAGCGGACGCCTACCTCATTCTCCACGTCATCAACCGCGTAGCCGCGGTCGCGAATTCGCTGCAACTCCGCGCGGAGTATCTCCGGCGCCACGATCGTGTTCGCGGTGCGCCGTTCGAGCGGCTCCGTCCAGTACTCCTCAAGTTCATCGGGCGGGATGAACGCCAGGAGGGCCTTGCCCAGGCCCGTGCAGTGCAGCGGGTTCTTGCCACCCACGCGTGACACCATGCGCAGCGAGTGCGGGCTCTCCACCTTGTCGATATACAGGACAGTCTTCCCGTCACGGACCCCGAGATGGCAGGTCTCGTTTCCGACCTCGACCAGGCGGGCCATCACGTCCGAGGCAACCTGCCGGAGCTCGAGGGCGGAGAGGAAATCGGCACCCCAGACCGCGCATTGCGGACCCAGGCGATACCGGCCGTCATCAGAGTGCCGGACCAGGTGGGCGTCGATCATCACTCCAAGGAGACGGACCACAGTAGCGCGAGGCAAATCTATCTGAGCAACGAGATCAGTAAGCCGCAATCCGTCTTTATGCGCGGCTAGCAAATTGACGATAGCAATGCCCTTAACTAGCGCCTTGGCCGAGCCCGTCGCATCACTAACTGTCATCCATCTACCAGCCATGTCAGAGAACGTACATTACAAGGGTGAGTTAAGCAGGGAACAGAACCGGGACTTGACGGTGACCGCCGGTCAGCCTACAGGCAGGCGCGCACCCCCGTCCACTGGCACAGTGGCTCCGGTGACCATATCGAACGCCGGCGAGCACAGCGCCAATACCACGCCAGCAACGTCCCTTCTGGTCACCAGGCGACCCGCAGGTGTCCTTGCGATAGTACGTGAAACGAAGTCCTTGTCAAAACCGGCCATGTCCCCGGCGGATTCCGCGATTTGGCCAGGAGCAACGCAGTTAACCGTGATGGCGGGACCGAGTTCGACGGCCAGTTGCTCGGTCAGCGTGATCATCGCGTCTTTGGCCAGGGTGTACACCGAGTGATTCCGCAGGAACGCCGAGCCCGCGGAAATATTCACGATCCGTCCCCAGCCGTGAGCGCTCATACCCGGAGCGACTCGCCGGGCGGCCAGGTAGGCGGCCCTGACGTTGGAGTTCCAGATGAAATCGAATTCCGCAGGCTCGAGTTCCGTGTACGGCGTCATGGAAAAGGGACCGGCGTTGTTGACCAGGATGTCGATCGTCGCCGCCATGATCCTTTCTGCTTCAGCGACGAGTTTCTCGACACCTTCCGCGCTGCTCACGTCGCCGGCAACCGCCGCGTGGCCCGAACCTTCGAGTCCCGCGATCACCTGGCCAGCGGCCGCCCGCGACGAGTGGTAGTTCACCGCGACGCGCGCTCCGTGGGATGCCATCGCGCGGGCGATTCCTGCTCCCAGGTTCCGGGATGCGCCAGTGATGAGGGCCACCCGCCCGCGCAGGTGCGGCTCCTGGGAGTTCATGTCCTCGCTCCGACGCGCAAGTCTCCGACCACCTTTGCGCGAACCCGCAGCGCATTGCCGGGAAGGTAGCTGATCGGCACCTCATCGATCTCCACGACAGCTACCGATTCCGGGATGGCGCCGGCCTCCACCGCCCGGCTGAACGCCTCCTGGACGACGTCATCGACGGCGCGCTTGCGGCCGCCGTCGCCGGTGTGCACTATCCGGTCTACCTCCCCGCCCACCTGAGCCAGGGCAGCGCCGATCGCGTTCGCGACCGCACCGTTCTCCGGCCGGATGACCCTGGCGGCTCCGGGGAGCCCCGTGCTGATCAGGGCACCGCCGCCGCCTACTACGACCACGGGAACAGGGTCAGGAGAGAGCTTCATGCGGTCAATCGCCTCCGCAACCTCACGTTCGATGTAGGAGAGCCCGCCCGCTACCGATGACCGGTCCAGCCGCGCGACGAGATGCGGCGCGCCGATCTCAGCCCGGCCAGCCGCGACAGCGAGATCCGTGGCGGTGGTGATGTCACCGCCGAACACCAGTGCCCGGGCTCGAAGTTCGTAGCCCACGCTGTCCGGCCCGACCGTGGTCGCCGGCCCGTCCTGGCGCACGATGCTGCCGCCCCCGATGCCCAGGGACAGCACGTCGGGCATCCGGAAGTTGGTCCGCACTCCCCCGATCTCGGCCGCCAGGGCGGCCTGCCGGGGGAAGCCGCGGTTCAGGACGCCCACATCAGACGTGGTCCCACCGACGTCGACGACGGCAGCATCGCGAAGACCGCTGAGAAAGGCCGCGCCCCGCATGGAGTTCGTCGGCCCGGAGGCGAACGTCGAGACCGGGAACCGCCGCGCGTAGCTGGCGTTCATCAGCGTCCCGTCGTTTTGACTCACGAACAGCTGGCCGCTGATGCCGACCACGGACAGGGCGTCCTCGAATGCCCGGACCGTTCCCTCCGCCAGTACCCGCAGGCAGGCATTCATGGCGGTGGCGTTCTCGCGCTCAAGCAAGCCGATGCGCCCTAGATCGGAGGACAGCGTCAGCGGCACCTGAGGCAACTGGCTGCCGATGATAGCGGCCGCCTCCAGCTCGAAGTCGGCATTGATCGGCGAGAACACAGACGTGATAGCCACCGATGCGATTCTCCGTGCGGCCAGAGTGTCGGCGACCTCGTGGAGCCTGCCGCGGTCCAGCGGAGCAATCTCGCTGCCGTCATACTCGTGCCCGCCAGCGCAGAGGAAGACGTGATCACCGAGCGCCGCCCTGAGCCGCGCGGGCCAGTCCGCGAGCGGAGGAATCGCGGCAGTCGCGGGAAGCCCAAGCCGGACGACGCCCGTCCGGGCGAGTCCTTTGGCCTGCACGACCGCGTTCACGAACTGAGTCGTGCCGACCATGACAGCGCTTACCTCGCCGGGGCCGAATGACGCCATCGCAAGGAGCGCGTTCAGCGCGTCGATAATTCCGTCAGCCACCGCGGCGGTAGTGGGGCGCTTCACCGACGCGACTACCTCGGTGCCTCGCACCGCGACCGCGTCGGTGTTGGTCCCGCCCACGTCAATGCCAATGCGAATGTCGCTGGTCATGGCCCTGGCGTCCGTCCCATGCCCATCGCCCGCAGGACGGCTTCAGGGGTGATCGGAATCCGGTCGATGCAGCCGCCTGCGCCTGGGGCGAACTTCGCGACCGCATCGGCGACGGCGTTTCCCACCGCGGCAGCGACAGGAACCACCGGGGGTTCCGCCACTCCCTTGGCACCGTAGGGCCCTTCCGGCTCGTCGTGCTCCAGCGTCAGGATCTGCACCGTCGGCACATCGACGGCGAGAGGCAAGCCGTAGGCCTCGAACGTCTGCTGCCGGTACGCTCCGGCGTCCAGCTGCAGCCATTCCCACAGCGCATAGCCCAGTCCCTGGGCCACCCCGCCCTGGATCTGACCGGTTACCCCGATCGGGTTGATAACCCGGCCGACCTCCTGCACGACGATGTAGCGCAGCACCGTGACGTTGCCGGTCACCGGATCGACCTCGACTTCCGCGATGTGGACGTGGTAAGTCGGCGTCGCGAACGAGGGAAACAGGAAACCTGTCGCGCAGGTCGCGTCATAAGCCGGGAGCGGAGTGGTGTAGGAGCCGGTGCCCATGATGGGACCGCCGGTGCTGGCCGCCGACCGGGCGATGACGGCGAGCGGGATCCGGCCCGCGGGATCACCCTTCACCCCCGCCATGCCGCCGACCAGCTCCAGGTCCGCCGCATTCGCTTCCAGCAACCCGGCCGCGGTCTCGAGTACGCGCTGGCGCACCTGCTCCCCCGCCGCTCGTACCGCCCGCCCGACGACCCGGGTCGTCCTGCTTCCCTGTGACCCCGCGTCATAGCCGTTGACATCCGTATCCGGCATCGTCATGAGTACGCTCGACGCGTCCACGCCGAGTTCTTCGGCCGCGATCTGGCGCAGGCCCATCGCGACAGCACCGGAGCCATTCTCCGTGGCCCCGGTCACGAGGCCCAGCGTCCCGTCCTCGTTCAGCTTCAGGACCGCGCTGCCCGGAAGAGGATTAGTCAGCCACACGCAGGCCGCGATTCCCACGCCCCTGTTCTCTCCCTGGCCGAGCGTGCGCCAGGGGGCCGCCGTCTCCGCCTGCTCGAATGCCTCAGCCAGGATGCCGGCGTCATCGAGAACCTGGCCGTTGAGCAGCTTGTCTCCATCCCGCATGAGATTGCGCACTCGGAGCTCGCGTCTCCCATGAGCGATCGTCTGCGCAATATGATCCATGTGCCTTTCTACGGCAAATACGAGATAGGTGCCGCTGACACCCCGGAATGCCCCTGTCGGTGCCGTGTTGGTGTACACGGCGCGGCAGCGGACGCGTGCTCGCCCGACTCGATACGGCGAGCCGGCCATGAACAGGGGAATGCTGGCAAGGTACGGGGCGTCGATGCCGTACGCCCCGCTGTCGAAGACAACGTCCAGATCGCGAGCCAGGATCTGCCCGTCCGCGCTGACCGCCGACCGTATTCGCACGATGGCGTTCTCACGGCATGGCGCCGTGATGAGATCCTCCCTGCGTGAGTTGACCATCTGGACCGGCCGTCCGACCAGCCTGGCGAGCAGGGCCGCGTACGGCTCGGGCCCGGTGTCCAGCTTGGCGCCGAACCCCCCTCCGATGTGGTGGCCGACGACGCGGACGGCCGACTGCTCCACTCCCAGGGCGGCGGCCACCCGGTCCCGGACGCCGAACGGGAACTGATGGGACACGTGAATGGTGTACCGGCCGGCCTGGTACTCGGCGACTGCCCCGCGGGGCTCGAGGTAGGCCTGGTACTGGCGGTCGGCGCGGTATTCGTCCTCGACGACGAAATCCGCGGTGGCGAAGATCTCGTCAATGCCGCCCGGGTCGGACGTCATCTCGCAGACGACGTTGCGATAGCGCGGCCACTGCGCGTCTCCTGCCGTCCGGTAGGAACGCAAGTCCGGGTGTACCAGGGGCGCACCAGGCTGCAGGGCGGCCTCCAGGTCCGTCACCGCCGGGCGCTCGGCGATGTCGACACGGAGCTTCCGAAGTGCCTCGTTCACGGCCGCGGCGCTCTCCGCGACGACCGCGGCGATGGGCTCGCCGATGTAGCGGATGGCGTCCCACGCGAAGAGCGGCTGGTCCCAGATCGCCAGGCCGGTGGGGTGCTCCGGCACCTGCAAGGTACTGGCCACCGCGAGGACACCGGGAACGCGCTCGGCCTCAGAACTGTCGATGGAGACGACGTGACCAGCGGGAACCGGAGATCGCCAGATGCCGGCCTGCACCATTCCCGGCAGCACCACGTCAACACCATAGGCGGCCGATCCCCTGACCTTCGCTTCCCCGTCTCCGCGGGCGGCGCGAGCGCCGATCACCGAGGTCATCGCTCGCCTCCCACCGCGCGGCTGACCGCCTCGACGATGTCGTGGTACCCGGTGCATCTGCAGATGTTTCCGCTGATGGCAGCTCGAACCTCGGCCTTGGTCGGACTCGGGTTCTCGGCCAGCAACGCCGTGAGCGTCATCAGGAATCCCGGGGTGCAGAAGCCGCACTGCACCGCGCCCGCCTCGACGAATGCCCGCTGCAAGGCGGTCAGCTCGCCGCCCGGCGGCGCAAGGCCTTCCACGGTTGTGATCCGCCGGTTCGCGACTGCCGCCGCCGGGTAAATGCACGAGTCGACGGGCTGGCCGTCGAGCAGAACCGTGCACGCGCCGCACTCGCCCTCGCTGCAACCGTCCTTAGCTCCCCGCAGGTGCATCCGGTTGCGCAGAACCGAGAGCAGCGGCTCGTCCGGCTCGACTTCCACCCGCCGCACCTGGCCATTCACCATCGTCTCAAGAATCACCTTCGACACCCCGCTTCATCGCCGTCCGGGACCGGCAGCAGGCCACTGCCCGGTCGAGCAGGCCGGTGAGGATCATTCGCCGGTATGCCGCGGTCGCCCGGGAATCGTCGACCGGCGATGCCTCCGCAAGCAACTCTTCTCCGGCTTCCCTGACCGCGTCACCGATCGCCCCGCCATCAACGAGGACTCGCTCGGCCCGGTACGCGCGGACCGGGGTGGGAGCCACCGAGCACAATGCCAGCCTGGCGTCACGGACCTGCCCGTCAACGTCGAACAGCAGGCGCACCGCAAGGCCGACGACCGCTACGACCATCGCGCCGCGCCGGCCAGCCTTGAGATACACCTCAGCGGCGGACTGGCCGACAGGCTCGGCCTCGACGGCTGTCACCAGCTCGTCCGGACGCCGGTCGACGTTCCGGCGGCCGACGAAGAAATCTTGCACCGGCACTCGCCGCGTACCCCGCGCGCTCCTCAATTCAACGATCGCGTTAGCGACCAGCAGCGGAGCCGCCGTGTCCGCCGCCGGCGAAGCGTTGCAGATGTTACCTCCCAGCGTGCCGACGGCCTGGGTCTGCCATCCTCCGACCGTTGCCGCGGCCTCGCTCAGTGCCGGATGCCGCTTCCGGATCAGCGGATCTGTCGCGAGCTGACGATGAGTGACGAGAGCACCGAAACGGCTCGTCGCTGCGCTGTCAACCGCGGCCAGCGAGCGGATGCCCTCAATGTGAACGAACTCCGCCGGGGATATCTCTCCCCGCGCATACTGCATCATGACGTCAGTCCCGCCAGCGATCACGCGGGCGGAGCCGCCCCGCTCAGCGAGCCAGGCAAGTGCCTGCTCCTCGCTGGCTGCGCGCCGGAACTCCACGCGACCTCCTTCTCCTTCTCCGTATCCGATGGCCGGGCTGGGCAGCTGCCCGGACCAGCACGCCCTGGCAGGTCGGATCCCGGCATGATGATAACCACACAACTTGCACTCTGGACAAGTAGTCCAAATAGATCGGAGGTCGTGTACCATCGCGCTCCGGGAGGTCAGCAGTGTGGGACATCGGCGAGCGGGATCTTGGCGCTATCTCCACGGGAGCAGCGATATTGGGTGCCGGAGGGGGTGGCAATCCCTACATCGGGCAGCTGCGCGTGCGGGAGACCCTGCGGTCGGGCAAACGCGTCCGGGTAATCTCGCCGGACGAGCTGGGCGATGACGACCTCGTCATGGTGTGCGGCGCGATGGGCTCGCCGGTCATCGCATACGAGAAGCTGCCGCGAGGTGACGAGGAGACCGCAGCCCTCCAGGAGACTGAAGCGGTCCTTGGCCGCCGGGCCGATGCCATAGCCCCCTTCGAGATGGGCGGCGGCAACTCGATGGCACCTATGGTCGTGGCGGCGGCGGCCGACATCCCCGTGGTCGACGGAGACGGCATGGGACGCGCCTTTCCGGAACTACAGATGACCACATACATGATCTACGGCGCACCGCCGTGTCCGTCCGCGATCGCCGACGAACGCGGAAACAGGATCGTCTTCACGGCCGTCGCTGACGGACGATGGCTTGAGCGCCTGGCGCGTGCCGCGACAATCAGCATGGGCGGGCACGCCGGCGTGGCCACGACGCCGATGTCAGGAGCGTTCTGCAGGCGCGTGATCATCCCGCACACCCTGACGCTGGCGCGCGACATCGGAATCGCCATCGAGGAAGCACTGCGGTCTAAATCTCAGCCCTGCGACGGCGTACTCTCAGTGGCCAACGGGCAGCGGTACCTGACGGGCAAGATAGTCGACGTTGAGCGACGGAACACGCAGGGTTTCGCTCGCGGATCCCTCACCCTGGACGGCACGGGCTCTGACACTGGGCGGCGCATCCGCATCGAGTTTCAGAACGAGAATCTCGTGCTCTGGGAGGATGACGAGCCGCGCGCGACGGTTCCGGACCTCATCACCCTCATGACCACTGATCGCGGCGAGCCGCTCACCACGGAGCTCGTGAGCTATGGATGCCGCGCTGACGTGCTAGTCCTGCCCAGCGCCGCCCTCTTGCGAACGGACCAGGCTCTCCGCGTGGTCGGCCCCCGTTCCTTCGGCTTCGATATCGATCCGGTGCTTATAGCGTGAATGCCGGCGAGGGCGGTGTCATAGCCTCCAGGCAACGCAACGGTTGTTGATCTTGGAGGCGAAGGGTGGCGCGAAGGGCGCTGACGTTCGGTGACCGGGCTGATATCGCGACGGGGCTGAAGGCCGGGCACGGGGTTC
>Ga0307372_10004041_pt1 | contig 22947 bp, 18 predicted proteins | sample OX1MG_FD_202533 | JGI IMG/M metagenome (GOLD analysis project Ga0307372, IMG submission 202533) | Soil microbial communities from Risofladan, Vaasa, Finland - OX-1 | ecosystem: Environmental > Terrestrial > Soil > Coastal area > Acid sulfate soil | place: Finland: Risofladan, Vaasa | collected...
CCCTGCTTTTGCCGCAACACCTGATGGCCGTCATCCGCCAGTGGCCGGCCATCAGCAAGGCCCTTGCCGCTACGCCGCGAATGCGCAAGCGATTTTCATGGCATTCTTAGGTTAACGCTTATTCGGCTTACGCCGTGGGCTAAATTCTTTCGGCCCTTCGGGCCTGAAGCGAGCGAGTAGCGCGGGCCTCCGGTGCTGAGGTCCGCGGGTTTTTGAAGGAAAGAGACCAGAACGCGCAGGTCGGGGCGGTCTGCGCTGCCTGGCGCACGCCTTCAGGGGCTGAAGCCCGCGGAAAAAGACAGGGAAGTCTCTCTTGGCACGGATGAATCCGTGCCCTTTCGCAAAACACCCCTCACCCGCCGTCGTCCCTCCGGCACCCTCTCCCCGCGGAGAGGGCAGAAGCCTGGTGGCGCAGAGTTGAAGAACAACTCTGCGCCACCCGCTCTACCGGGTTACGCCACCGGATACTTCCACGGCGCGCGATACTCGCGGCGCACCAGCGCGTTGGCCTGCGGGTCGCCGGCGATTTCTTCTTTTTCGCCATCCCACTCGATGCTGCGGCCAAGCTTGAGCGAAAGCATGCCCAAAAGGGCCATATTCGTGGCGCGGTGCCCGATCTCAATATCGCGAACCGGGCGGCGATGGGCGCGAATGCTTTCGATGAAGTCGGCCCAAAGCAGAGCGATATTCTGGTCGTCGGGCTCATCGAGATGCGGATCAAAGTGGACCGAAGGCGTGTTTTGGGGATCGGGGTAGAACGTGCAGCCATCGGTCCAGCCCATGTGGAATGTGCCGCGGTCGCCGTAGAAGTAGGCGCCGACAAAAGCTTTTTCCGCGCGGTTGCCCGCGTATGACCGGTTCTCCCAGTAGGCGGTAAAGGTTTCAAATTCGAAGGCGATCACTTGCGTGTCCGGCGCGTCCGAGGCGTCGCGGGTGATCCAGCGGCCGCCCGTCGAGTAAACTTTGCGCGGGTATTTCTCTTCCGTCCACCAGAGGATCTGGTCCATCCAATGCACGCCCCAGTCAGCAGCCGTGCCGTTGGCATAGTCGAGGAACTGGCGCCAGCCCTTGGGATGCATTTCGCGATTGAAGGCGCGGTACGGAGCCGGCCCGCACCACATATTCCAATCGAGGCCGGGCGGCGGGTCGGAATCCGGCGTCTTGTGGCCGGGACCTCCGGGGTAATCCACGAAGGCGCGCACGCAGCCGATCTTGCCGGCTTTTCCGGCCTTCAGAAATTTCATTCCCTCCACGTGGTCGGGTGACATTCGCCGCCACAGGTCGACCTCCATCACGCGGTCTGCTTCACGCGCCGCCTTCACCATGGCCTTGCCTTCCAGCACGGTATGGCTGATGGGTTTTTCCACGTAGACGTGCGCGCCCGCTTCCACCGCGGCGATCGCATTGAGAGCATGCCAGTGGTCGGGAGTTGCGATGATGGCAATATCCGGCTTTTCCTGCCGGAGCAACTCGCGGTAGTCCTTGTATTTCTTCGGATGATCGCCGGAGAGCCTGGTCACGTCCGTGACGGCGGGGTTCAACTGGTTGTCGTCCACGTCGCACATGGCGACGATCCTGGCCTGGCCGGACTTCATCGCCACGTGGCAGATGTTCATGCCCCACCACCCGGTTCCAATCAGAGCGGTGCGAAACTTCTCCGGGGTTTGCCCGAGAAGGGCTGGGAAGCCCCCTGCGGAGAGCCCTGCCCATGCTCCCGCTGTAGCCGTAGACTTGATAAATTTCCTTCGATCCATTCAACACCTCCACCAGCGAGCTGCCGTCAGTAGCGTCCCCTTTGAGGCGAAAGAAAAGAACGGAATTCACTCTGGGTTTTCTTCAGAACGCCGCCGCGGGGTCTCATTCTACCACCTGTGTCACCCCTTCCAGCCTGTTCAGGCGCTCAGCGTAGACGAATTCAGCGTCTCCAGGCTTGTGTGCGGGGCTGGCGCAGCAGCGGTTTCTGTCTCTGCGATTTCCCGTGGCTGAATGGGTCGGGCGTCCATTCCGCGGGTAAACAGGTTGTGGACTGGGGTCAGGCAACCATCTTAAAATGGAAACACCAGGTTGAAAGAGAGGAAGCGAACAGACCTGCTCTGTCGAGCTGAAAATGCCCAAATTTTTGATAGGCAAAATAGTCGTTGTCCTGCTTTTCTCGCTGATCTTTTACTTCGGAATCGCCGGGCTAAGGTCTGGCGAGATACGATCGAGGGGGTACAAGCTCAAGCGCGACGAGAATCCTCTCGGCTATTGGCTCACCGTTCTGATTAGCCTGGTGGGGCCGGTGGTCATCATCTACCTGATGCTGACGAGATGATGTTCCCCGCCCTCCCGCGTACATCACATACGCGTGGTGGAAGCAGTCAGCACCCATTCCGCAAAGTTTTCGACCCAATTGACCCACGGACCAAAAGTGTGAAGGGCAGACGGCGCCGCTCACACAACTGTACCCACCAGTGCCCCGATGCCGGCGGTCAGCGCCATGGCCATGGCGCCCCAGAACGTAACGCGTATGGCGCCCATCGTCACTCCCGCCCCGCCGGCGCGTGCGGCCAACCCGCCGAGAAGGGCCAGGAACACCAGTGAAGTTCCGGAGACCATGGGGATCAAACCCGCCGCCGGGGCCATGGCAGTGACGATGAGAGACATCGCCGCTCCGCCCGCGAAGCTGCCCGCCGACACCAACGCCGCCTGAATCGGACGCGCACGGAAAGTCTCCGAGATGCCGAGTTCGTCGCGGGCATGTGCGCCTAACGCATCGTGGCGCATCAGTTGCTCCGCCACCTGCTTCGCCAGCGAAGGTTCAAGGCCGCGGGCAACGTAGATTGCGCTCAGTTCCTTCTGCTCGCCCTTGTTGTCATTCCTGAGTTCCGTACGTTCAAGTTTCAGTTCAGCTTCCTCGGTGTCTCGCTGCGAGTGGACCGACACGTACTCCCCTGCAGCCATGGACATGGCTCCCGCCACCAGGCCGGCAATCCCTGCAATCAAGACATTGCTGCGAGATCCATGGGCGGCAGCAACTCCGAGCACCAGACTGGAGGTCGAAAGAATGCCGTCGTTTGCGCCTAGAACCGCAGCGCGGAGCCAGCCGATCCGTCCCGTGTGGTGAAGTTCTGTACCGACCTGCGACCGCATACAACCTCCTTGACCCGGGACTGGCCCGCCCGGTTTTTGGCGGGTGGCTCAGATGCTCGCATTGTAGCGTCTGCGGTCTCGCGAAGCGAGAGGCTGTTATTGAAGTTCATGTTAGCAAGTCTGCTGTGATGGTTGAGGTGGTTGTTGCAGAGCGATCCTGGCACCCCGCCAATCCAACCCCACTCAGCTTCGCTGAACGTCCCGCCCTGTCGGGGCGCCAGCCGCGCTACTGCGGGACCAATTCCCAGCTGGGGTCGGGGTTGTATTCGGTCATGTCTGAGGCGATTTGATCGGTGTTGGGCCCGAGGTTTTTCTGATACACGCGCCCCTGCTGATTGATGACGAAGGTCATCACGCCCGAATTGCCCCATTCCGCGGGATAAGCGACCAGCGCGTAGCCGGCGATCATGTTGCCGTTAATGATGTAGCTGAACTTTCCGCCGGGAGCGCTGGGGCCCTGGGCGGTCAGGATCTTGAAACGGTAGCCGTGGAAGGGACGCGGCTTGTGCGGCTGGCCGTTGGACCGCACGGAGCGGTTGCGCGGGCCGTAGCCCTCGGCGCGCGCGTCAGCGACCAGTTGGCCAAGCGGGCTGGGCTGTTCTCCCTGTATTGTTTCCCAATAGAGACCGTCGTGGCGGCCCGGCGTGCTCATGAATTTTTGCGCGTAGACGGCCAGGCCCTGGGTGTCGCTGCCTGACTCGGTGTAATACTCCCACTGCGCCACGGCGTAGGCGCGGCAGGTCGCAATGGCCGCCATCTCATCCTGTCCGATCCGGCGGTTCAGGATTTCCTGGATGCCGGCCCTGGTGTCAAACTCCCAGTGGCCGTCGCGGTTGACGAGCGGAATGGGGAAGGGCCAGTGAGTTTCGCCGACCAGCACGGTGTAGCCCGCACCCTCCTTCTGCAACTGGGCGAAAGCTTCAAGGGACGCGGCGAAATGCTTCAAATGTTCCGTGTCCTGGACACGGTCGCCGGAGAGCAATTGTTTGCCATCGGGCCCGAAGAACGCCGCCATGCGTTTCGGACTTTCCGTCTTTGCCGTCTTGATCAGCGCTTGCAGCGCGTCTTCCGGCGTGGAAAAACCGGGCTGGGCGGAGGCTTCGGTTTGTGGAGCGGCAGAGGCGCGAAGCACCCCGAACCCCGCGCTGAGAACGGCCGGCAGGATCAAAGCCGGAAGCAGATGCAATGCTCGTAAGACCTTGCGGCGAGTGCCTGGGTGCGTCATGGCTGCCTCCCTCCCGGGTGGCGCGGGCCCGGCTGGCCTTTGGGAGCCGGCGCGCTCCTGGGAGCGGGCGCGCTGCGGGGCGCCGCCTGCCGGGCGGCGGGCCTCTGGTTCATTTGCGAGCGGCTCTGCTGACCGCGCTGGCTGGCGGCGCGAGGATTGAAGCCGCCGTTGCTTCTTCCGAAGGCGTTTGGCTGCTGATTGGTCATCGTCTGCGGGGCGGGCTGGCGCGCTTGTGGAACATTGCGCGGCTGTGGCAGCTGTTGGGCCGGGCGCTGCGGCGCCGCCTGGCGCGCTTGTGGAACATTGCGCGGCTGCTGCGGCATGCGGGTAACAATGGGAGCGGGGGCGGGCTGCTGCCGGCCGCGGAACTGGTCGAGCCGCTGATTGGGCATGATGTTGCGATCGATGATCTTGTTGGGAACGCGGCCCGCCGGCGCGCGGGCGGGCATGGGCGCGCCCCGGGCGTGGTTTTGGAAATTGGTGTTGCGGTGAACGCTTTGGTAGCGTGACAAATTTCCAAAGTTCACCGGGCGCCGGGCAACGTTGCGGTTGATGGCGACGTTCGTGAACCGGCGATTGACGTAGATCGAATTGATGCGGATCTGCGGACGCGACCGTTCAATCCAGCCTCCTCCCTGCCACCCGGTGTAGTAGACGCGATGGCGGCCCCAGTCGCAATCGAGATTCAGCCAGACGCCGATGGCGAAGGGGGTCCCAAAGGATAACGCGGTGAAGAATCCGCCGGAATAGGCGCGGCGGAAGAATATGATCGAGGGATCGTAAACGGGAACGTAAATGTACTGCGGGCTGGAGGGCCAGATCAGGATTTCACCATTCTGGTTGACCACTTCCTGCTGTTGCGTGGTGACCAGATTGCCCTGCTGCTGCGCCATGGCCCGCAAGCTCTGAATCGAGGTCATCACGTCAGTCGATTGATAGACGTAGGCCTGGCCGACTGCGGTGGTCCAGTCAAGATCGTCGTCCATCATATTGAGGACGGAAGGATAGTGGGCGACGGCGCGCACGCTGACGTCCCAGGGCTGGTCATCAACGCCGTTTGGGCCGTAGCTGCGAACCCAGCGGGCGGCTTCGTCAATCTGATCGGGGAAGGTGGCGGCGATGAGCACCTGCGCGAGCAACGGGTCGGGATAGAGTGCAACGCGGGCGAGCAGGTTTTCCAGTTGATCGGCGTCGTAAGGTTGATAAGACCCCTGGTCTTGAGGGGCCTGTTCGGGCGGTTGACCTTCCTGCGGCCCCTGCTCAGGCTGTTGCCCCTGCTGCGGGCCCTGGTCAGGTGGTTGACCCTGTTCAGGCGGTTGACCCTGCTGTGGCCCCTGGTCAGGTGGTTGGCCTTCCTGCGGGCCCTGGTCAGGTGGTTGACCCTGCTGTGGCCCCTGGTCAGGAGGCTCCTGGTCCTGAGCCGCGATAGCTGCCGGCGCTGCCTCCGGGGCCCGCGCGGCGCCCGCCAGCGGCGCCCAGCCAAGGCTGAAAACCAGCACCAAGGTTAGACCTTTCACCATAACACCCTCCGTCACGGGACGTTTGTGATGGCCTTGTCTACGAGGACGCTTGTCCCCCACCCCGGCAGCAAACCACGAGCCGGAATTCCACTTTGCGCTGAAGCGGTAATATAGACCGGATCGGTTCGGAATGCAATCTCGCGTATCGAGGCATGTTAACCGGAATTTCCTCTTTGACCTTGAAAACCTCCCCATAGTAAACCCGTTTCGCCTGTTCGCGACACTGTGAAACGACTTTTCATCGGGAGCGGGGCGGGCGCCGGCGCTCGCTTTGCAGGGTCTGCGATCTGGCGAGGCAAGAGGTTCTTATTGAGCGTCATGTTAGCAAGTCTGCAGTGATGGTTGAGGTGGTTGTTGCAGAGTGGTCCGGGCACCGCGCCATTCCAACCCCATTCAGCCTCGCTGAACGTCCCAATCCATCGGGGCGCCAGCCGCGCAGTTTGGACCAGGTAAAAAAACGGGAGGGCGGAGCCCTCCTCTACGAAGAGCCGCCGGCCTCAGGCGAGGTCGAAGCGGTCAAGGTTCATCACCTTGTTCCAGGCGGCCACGAAGTCTTTCACGAACGTCTCCTTCGCGTCGGAGCAGCCGTAGACTTCCGCGACAGCCCTGAGCTGCGAATTGGAACCGAAGACGAGGTCCACCCGTGTGCCCGTCCACTTGACCTTGCCGGTCGCCCGGTCGCGCCCTTCGTACACGCCTTCCGATTTGGCGGACGCCTGCCACTCCGTATTCATGTCGAGCAGGTTGACGAAGAAATCGTTCGTCAGGGTTTCCGGCTGCTTGGTGAAGACGCCGTGCGCTGACTTGCCATGGTTTGCGCCCAGCACTCGCAGGCCGCCGACAAGCGCCGTCAACTCAGGAGCAGTGAGCGTCAAAAGTTGTGCCTTGTCGATCAGCAGCTCCTCCGCCGGCACGCTGAACTGGGTCTTGAGGTAGTTGCGGAAACCGTCCGCGACCGGTTCGAGATAGGAGAAGGCCTCCACATCGGTCTGCTTCTGCGATGCATCCGTGCGTCCCGGCGAGAAAGGAACCTCCACTTTGTGTCCGGCCCTTTTCGCCGCTTCCTCGACGGCGGCGCAGCCACCCAGCACGATCACATCCGCCAGCGAAACCTTCTTCCCACCCTTCAGCGACCGGTTGAAAGCCTTCTGGACCGCCTCCAGCTTATCCAAAACCTTCTTCAGCGAGGCCGGCTGGTTCACTTTCCAGTTCTTCTGGGGCGAGAGGCGAATGCGCGCCCCATTGGCCCCGCCGCGTTTGTCAGAGCCGCGGAAGGTTGAGGCCGACGCCCATGCCGTAGAGATCAGTTCGGAAATCGACAGGCCGGATTTGAGGATCTTGGCCTTCAGAGCTGCAATGTCCTGCTTCCCGATGAGTTTATGGTCCACGGCGGGAACGGGGTCTTGCCAAATCAGCTCCTCCGCTGGAACCTCCGGGCCGAGATAGCGAGAAACCGGGCCCATATCGCGGTGCGTGAGCTTGAACCACGCGCGGGCAAAGGCGTCGGCGAACTTGTCCGGATGCTCGAGGAAACGGCGGGAGATTTTTTCGTAGGCCGGATCGACCCGCAAAGCGACGTCCGTGACCAGCATGGTTGGCGCGTGATGCTTCGACGGATCGTAGGCGTCCGGAATGGGCTTGGCGCCATTTTTCGCCTGGAACTGATAGGTGCCGGCCGGGCTCTTGGTGAGCTCCCATTCGTAGCCGAACAGGTTCTCGAAGAAGTGGTTGCTCCATTTCGTTGGAGTCTGGGTCCAGGTGACTTCCGGGCCTCCGGTGATGGCGTCTTTGCCTTTGCCGGTGCCATAACGGCTCATCCAGCCGAAGCCCATCCCCTCAATGGGCGCCGCCTCGGGCGCTGGGCCCACCAGCGCGGCATCGCCAGCACCATGGGTCTTACCGAAGCTGTGACCGCCGGCGATGAGCGCGACCGTCTCCTCGTCGTTCATCGCCATGCGCTTGAAGGTCTCGCGAATGTCGATCGCAGCGGCCATGGGATCAGGTTTGCCGTTCGGCCCTTCCGGATTCACATAGATGAGACCCATCTGCACGGCAGCGAGTGGATTCTCGAGCTCCCGGTCGCCGGTATAGCGCTCGTCGCTGGCAGGATCAGGGAACCATTTCTTCTCCTTGCCCCAATAGGGGCTCTCGTCCGGCTCCCAGGCATCAACGCGCCCGCCGCCAAAGCCGAAGGTCTTGAAGCCCATCGACTCCAGCGCCACGTTACCGGCAAGAACCATGAGGTCGCCCCAGGAGATTTTCCGCCCGTACTTCTGCTTGATAGGCCAAAGCAGGCGGCGTGCCTTGTCGAGGTTCGCGTTGTCCGGCCAGGAGTTGAGCGGTGCAAAGCGCTGTTGGCCTGTGCCGGCGCCTCCACGCCCATCGCCAATGCGGTAGGTGCCCGCGGCATGCCAGGCCATGCGAATGATGAGTCCCCCGTAATGGCCGAAATCCGCCGGCCACCAGGCTTGGCTGTCCGTCATCAGCGACCCGAGGTCCTTCTTCAGCGCTTTGAAGTCGACCTTCTTGAATTCTTTGGCGTAGTTGAACTTCCTGCCCATTGGATTGGGTAGGGGCGAGTTCTGGTGGAGTATCTTGATGTTCAGCCGGTTCGGCCACCAGTCAATGTTCGACCTCATTCCGACATTCGTGGCCCCGTGCACGACCGGGCACTTGCCTTCTGGCGCGGTTTTGATTTCGGTACCCATGTTTCTCTCCTCCTCGTTTTTCTATTCGCGCAATCGCTGCCCTTACTGCCGGGTGGCGCGAGCGCTGAATCCTCTATCCAAAAGCCTACGACATTGAACGGGAAGCCCGCGGCGGAGCGCACTTGGCGCAGAGCCCCCGAAAAATCAGTTCCGATTGGCGAAGAATCCGCTTGCCGAGCGAACCCGCGGCAGGCCGGGGCACGCTGTACCACTCCATGTCCTCAACTTTGCCGCAGCGGTCGCAGATGAAGTGGTGATGCCGCATGACTTTCGCATCGAACCGCGCGGAGCGGCCCTCGACCGCCACTTCACGCACCAGCCCCGCCTGCACCAGGTCGCGCAGATTGTTGTAAGTTGTGGCCCTTGAACAGCGCGGGTCGGCGCGATTGACGGCTTCAAAAATTTCCGCAGCCGTGGGATGCCTGGTGTTCGCCATCAGGAAGGCCATCACGGCGTAGCGCTGCGGCGTACACCGTAACCTGCTGCCCTCCAGGGATTCTTTGATCGCCTTGGCATCCATGAATAATTTAGATTAAATCTAATGTAACAATTATTCAAGACTTATGTTTTCGATTTCTGCGGGCAGGATAACGCTCGGAACGGGCGGCGGGATTTCACTGAAAAACACCGCGGCCCGGCGCCGGGCTGGCTGCGCACATCCGCCTGCTTATTCGTTTCCCCTGTAAAATTTCTTTTCTTCCAGCTTCAGACCCATCTCTTTAATGGCCTCATCCGGCACTTTTTGAAGCGGCGTGTACATGGCGTGCCGGGATGGCTTGTAGGGCGCGTTGCGGGCTGCGTTATAGCACGAGATCAGCGCCCAGCGGGGATCGGGCGAGCGGTTCTGATCCGAGCGATGCAGCAGGTTGCAATGGAAGAACAGCGCGTCGCCAACCGCCATCTCGCAATAAACGAGCTCCAAAGCTTTCTTTGCAGCTTCCACGTGTTCCGGGTTTGCTCCGGTCTGTTTCTGGTCATCGCCCAGGTTGTGATCGATGCGGCCCAGGAGGTGCGACCCCTTCAGGACCTGCAGGCAGCCGTTTTCCCTGGTGGCGGCATCAACCGCAATCATCACGCTGGCCAGGTCGGGAAATAAACAGCCGTCGTAGTACCAGTATCCGTAATCCTGATGCCATGTCCAGGCGCCGCCCACGTAGGGCTCCTTCTGAATCATCTTGGAATGCCAATGGTAGACTTCGCCCTCCAGAAGCCGCTCCACCGAATCGACCACGCGCCGGCAGCGCGAAAACAGGCCGTAAATGTCGCCGCCGGCTTCGTTCCATAAAGCAATTTTCACCTTGCCGCCCTCGCGGTCGTCCATGGCGTGCACATTCTCTTTGATGGCCGTGTCGACTTCCCGGGCCGTCCGCAGCAGGTCCATTTCCGCGTCGTCAAAAAGGGACCGGACAATGACGTAGCCATTCTTCCGATATTCAGAAACCTCCTCATGGGTTAGAACTCGCGAGCTCATGATGGATAGCCTCCTGTGCGCATGGCCAAAAAACCCCGGTCCGAAAATCATTGAACGCGGCAGGTAGATACAAGCGCAGATTTGTCCCGCCCTGCGGGATTACTCTGCGGTTCTTTTCTTCAAAATCAAAACCCGCAGAGTCAAAAAACAACTCTGTGCTACCGGGCCCCGCCCGCCTGCAAATCCTTAATCACCAACTGCAGTGACGACATTCCCTGCCAGGTATTTTCATCCAGCGTAAAGGCCACGTCGATGCTGTCGCCGGGGCCGAGCAATTTTGCCTGTTCGCCTTTCCGCCAGCCGATGGCGTCGAGGTCCCGCGCGCCGTTCCCAAGCCTGAGCTTCAGATGTTTTTCGCCCACCACCCGGGGCGGCAGCGCCAGCCGCAGCCCGCGCGCCACAAACACCGGAGTGGGATTGCCCATGCCAAACGGCTCCATGCGTTTCAGTTGCTCGTACACCGGCCAATCCATCTGGTCAAGATCAACTTCCGCATCCACGCGCAGCAGCGGCACCAGGTCCTGCGGCTGCAGCGTGTTTCGCGCGTAGGCCTCAAAGCGCTCGGTTAATTCTTCAATCCGCGCCGACTCCAGCGTGAATCCCGCCGCGGCCGCGTGCCCGCCGAATCGTTCAAAGACGCTTTCGCAATCGGTCAGGGCATTCAGCAGGTGGAAGTTTGCAATCGAGCGCCCCGAGCCCTGGCCCGTGCCGTTCTCCACGCCAATCACCAGCGTGGGCCGGTAATGCCGCTCCACCACGCGCTGCGCCACGATTCCGATCACGCCCCGGTGCCAGCCCTCACCCGCAAAAACCAGGCTGTAGCGCTCGGCGAGTTCCGGCTGCGCCTTCACCCTTTCGTCGATCTCTTTCAGGATGGATTCTTCGGCGCGCTGCCGCTCGCTGTTCAACTGGTCCAGGTGTCCGGCAATCTTGCGAGCCTTCACCGGGTCCGACGTGCGCAGCAGTTCAATCACCTCGCCGGCGTCTTCCATGCGTCCCGCGGCGTTCATGCGCGGCGCCACGCGAAAGGCGATGTCGCCCGCACTCGGCGTCTTGCCGTCGAGGCGCGCCACTTCCATCAGCGCGGTCAGGCCGGGGGCCGCCGGCCGGCGCAATCCTTCCAGGCCGAACTTCGCAATCACCCGATTCTCGCCCGTCAGCGGAACCACGTCGGCAATGGTGCCGATGGCCACAATCTTCAGGTACGATTGCAGCAGCGCCTCGGTCATGCGTTCGCCCAGCAACCCCTGCACCAGCTTGAAGGCCACGCCCACGCCGGACAAATTCTTGTCGGGATAGTTGCAGTCGGGCCGTCGCGGGTTCAGCAGAGCGTGCGCCGCGGGCAGCGAATCTTTCGGCAGGTGATGGTCTGTAATGATGCAGTCGATGCCCAGTTGCTGCGCGCGCGCCACCACCTCGTGCTCGCGGATGCCCGTGTCCACGCTCAGCAGCACGGTCACTCCCTCGGCCGCCGCCCGCTCCACCACCGGCACCCGCATGCCGTAGCCGTCCTTCAGGCGGTCGGGAATGTGGATTTCCACGCGTCCGCCCAGCCGTTCCAGGCCCGCCAGCAGCACCACCACGGCCGTGGTTCCGTCCACGTCATAGTCGCCGTAGATCAGGATTTTTTCCTTGTTGGCCACGGCGCGCTTGAGGCGGTCGACGGCGCGGTCCATGTCCGCCATCAGATAAGGATCGTGGAGTTGATCGAGGCTGGGATTCAGAAAGTTCTGCGCCGCTTCGGGATCGGTAATTCCGCGCAGCACCAGCAGCCGCGCGAGCAAAGGAGAAGTCTCCAGCTCCAGCGCCAGCAGCGCCGCCGTTTCGTTGTCCGCTGTGTCCTCGACCCACCGCATGATGATGGAATCATGGTGACAGTTTGGGGCGGCGCTTGCAACGGCGAAATCTTTAGGAGGGCCGGGGTTCAGCCCGGCCAATCGCGCGCCGCTCCAGGAATGAAAGGCCCTCTACCTTGACGAGAGGGTGGACGCGCCGGCGGCCGGGTGAGGGGTTTCGTCGCGCGGTCCATCCACGGGCCGCGGCTCTTGCGTTTGCCGTGCGCGGGGTGTATACATGCGTGATTATTATTCCGTGAAAATCGGTGGCCGCACATACCGCAAAAAGGCGATGGATGCGCGGCCTGAATACAACAATCCATCTGGGGAAAGGGCTCTTTATGCGAGGGAGTATGCGACTTGCGACTTATGTTGTCTGCATCATTCTGCTGGGCGGGCTGGCGGCCGGGATAGCGGAGGCGCCGAGCGCTTTGCCGGGGTATTCCTCGGTGTCTGGACCGGCGGAGCAGAACTGGGAAGGGAAATTCCGGCGGATGATCGAGGTTGAAAAAGTCCGGCGAAATGATCAATATTTATCAGCTTACCCGCACTTTGCCGGAAGCCCGCAGGACCACAAGAACGCCGAATGGATTCTCTCGAAGTTCAAGCAATACGGCTGGAATGCCCACATCGAGACCTTTTACGTCCTTCTGCCCTCTCCCCTGACGCGGCTGGTTGAAATGGTTGCGCCGAGCCGCTATCAGGCGAAGCTTGAGGAGCCGGCCGTTCCGGAAGATCCTACGTCGTCGCAGCATAGCCTGCAGATTCCCACCTACAACGTCTATTCGGCAGACGGCAACGTGACGGCCCCGCTGGTTTACGTGAATTACGGCATGCGCCAGGATTACGAGCGGCTGGCGCGCCTGGGAGTTTCAGTCCGGGGAGCGATCGTCATTGCGCGCTACGGGATCATCTGGCGGGGGCTCAAGCCGAAGCTTGCCGCCCAGCATGGGGCTGTGGGCTGCATCATCTATAGCGATCCGCGCGATGACGGATACTGGCAGGGTGATGTCTATCCGAAAGGCGCTTACCGCCCGCCCCGTGGAGTGCAGCGAGGCAGCGTGATGGATTTTCTCAAATACCCTGGCGACCCGCTGACCCCGAATGTTGGAGCCACTAAAGACGCAAAGCGGCTTCCTATTAAGAACGCGCCGACTCTTACCAAAATTCCTGTTCTTCCCGTCTCTTACAGCGACGCGCAGCCTCTTCTTGCCGCTCTCGGCGGCCCCGTGGCGCCGCCTTCCTGGCGTGGCGCGCTTCCCATTACCTACCACGTGGGTCCCGGCCCGGCCAAGGTTCACCTGGCCGTCAAATCTGACTGGACCATACGCCCCATCTGGGACGTGATTGCGCAGATTCCCGGCTCGACGAATCCCGATGAGTGGGTGATTCGTGGCAATCACCAGGACGCGTGGGTGAACGGGGCCGATGATCCGCTCGCAAGCTTTGCAGCGGAGCTTGAGGAAGCGCGGGCCCTCGGGATGCTTCTGAAACAAGGCTGGCGGCCCAAGCGGACGATCATCTACTGCGCCTGGGATGGCGAAGAGCCGATGTTGCTGGGTTCGACCGAATGGGTCGAAGAGCATTCTGCAGAGCTCCAGAAGCATGCCGCGATGTATATCAACAGCGACGGCAATGGGCGGGGTTATCTGCAGGCGGCAGGCTCCCCCGCGCTGCAGACATTCATCGGCGGCGTGGCGGGGGACATTCAGGACCCGGAAACACACTTGACGGTTGAACAGAGGCTTCGACTTTTGCGAATTTCACAAGCCACCAGCCCGGCCAGGCGCGCCGAACTGCGGTCGGGCCGCGCGCTGGATATCGACGTCCTGGGTTCCGGCTCGGACTGGACCGCCTTCCTCGACCACCTGGGCATTGCGACGCTCAGTCTGGGTTTCAGCGGCGAAGGCGGCGGCGGTGTTTACCATTCCATTTATGACGATTTCTACTGGTATTCGCATTTTGCCGACACGAAATTTGTTTACGGGCGGGCCCTGGCTCAGACGGCCGGCACCGCTGTGATGCGCTTTGCAGACGCTGATTTGCTGCCTTATGACTTTACCGCTCTTGCCAGGGCAGCAGCGGGTTACGCGGACCAACTGAAAAAAGACGCGGCCTCCGAAAGGGAGAAAATTCAAAATCAAAACCAGGACGTGCGGGAGGGAGTCTTTTCGGCGATAGCTGATCCCGAAGTGCAGTCAGCGCCGCCCTCCATCGAGGAGGTTCCTCCGTTTCTGAATTTCTCTCCGCTCGAAAACGGGCTGGCCCACCTGCAGTCGAGCGCAGAGGAGTATGCAAAGGCCTTCGCCAGGGCGCAAGCAAACGGAGGGGCCGTTCTGGCTCACGGTTCGCTTGAAAAGGTGAATGCAACTCTGATGCAGAGCGAGCAAATGCTGACTTCGAGCCGCGGCCTGGCGGATAGGCCGTGGTATAAGAATGTGCTTTACGGCCCCGGCCTCTTTCTCGGCTACGATCCCCAAACGCTGCCCGGCGTGCAGGACGAAATCGAGCTGAAGCACTGGGACCTGGCGGATCAGCAGATCGAGGTTGCGGGCCGTTGCCTGGACCGCGAAGCGGCACTGATCCACAACGCCGCGGTTGAACTTGACAAGGCCATCCGGTAAAGGGAATTTTGCCCCACTGCCGGGCTGTGTCGCTGGAGCAAATGGCAAGCTGGCAGCCGCGGTCCGTGGATCTTCTGACCACAGGGTTTACGTGGGCCGAAAGGCTTACGGACTGGAAAGCATTGTTCGTGGCTACCAACTGGAAAAGCTGGGCGATCCGCGCAGCGTGCTGACTGCTTACATTCCCAATCGGTTGCAGTATACTGTCGCCCGGAAGGTAAGGCCCGGGCATTCGGGCAATGACCGGCAGCTGATTCAACAGAGAGGCTGCACGAGCCCGCGGGTCGGCGTATCCGACAGGGCGTTCTTCGGCCGGCCTGGCGTCTGGGGTCTCGAGGAGGGGAAATGGTGAATCGATTCTCAATTGCAGTGCGCCGCCTGTGGCCGATGGTTGCCCTTGCGATGTTGATTCCGTTGGGCGGGCTTGCGCAGACCGCCGCGAAGGCGCCGATTAAGGTTGGCATCATCGGTCTCGATACTTCCCACGTAATCGCATTCACGCGGGCCCTGAACGACCCCAGCGATAAAAACTATATTCCTGGCTTCCGGGTGGTGGCTGCTTACAAGGGAGGCAGTCCCGACGTGGAAAGCAGCTGGAGCCGCGTGGACAAGTTCACGGCGGAGGTGCGCGACAAGTGGCATGTGGAGATTGTGAAAGACATTCCCACTCTCTGTTCCATGGTGGATGTTGTGCTGCTGGAAAGCGTGGACGGCAGGCAGCACCTGGAGCAGGTGAAGCCTGTTTTCGCCGCGCACAAGCCCGTTTTTATCGACAAGCCTCTGGCCGGAAGTTACCGGGACGCCAAAGAGATCTATGAGCTGGGCAAAGCCGCGCATGATCCATGGTTCACCGCCTCCAGCCTGCGCTTCTGGAGCGAGACCGAGCGCCTGGAGCACCCGGAAGGCATCGGCCAGGTCCTTACCTACGACGTTCTGGGACCCAGCAGCAGAGAGCCGCACGTCCCCTCGCTGTTCAATTACGGCGTGCATGCCGTGGAGATGCTTTACCAGCTGATGGGGCCGGGGTGTGAAACAGTCAGCATGCAAACTTCCGGCAACGAGGACGTGGTGGTAGGGAAATGGAAAGATGGGCGGCTGGGGGTGATGCGCGGCTTCAGCAGCGAACTCTACGCTTTTTCGATCACCGTCTACGGAACCAAGGGCGTTCTGCATTCCGGGGCAGAAACCGAGGGTTACGGAGGGCTCCTGGAGCAAATCACCAAATTCTTCAAAACCGGGGTGGTTCCGGTCGATCCCAGAGAATCCCTGGAAACACTGGCCTTCATGGAAGCGGCCGATCTGAGCAGGGCCCGTGGAGGAGCCGCGGTCCCGCTGAGCGCTGTCACAAAGTAGGCGCGGAAGCACAACCGTCCGCGCCGGCAGGCGTGTTGTGAGCGCAAGTGAGGAGGAGACAAAAGGAAACATGACCGTCATAGAAAATCAGGAGATCAGCCACAAGAGTTTTATTCTTGAGGAGGTGTCCTTCATCAACTGCAAGCTGACCAACTGCCATCTGTTTTACTCCGGCGGCGAATTTGAATGGATCAATACCACCTTCGTCGATTGCAGCTTCCACTTTCGCGGAGCGGCGAAGAATACCCAGGCGCTGTTCCAGTTGTTTGGGATGCTGAAAGATGGGAAGCCCAGCACGCCTCCGCCGATGAGCCAGAAGATACAGTGAGCGGGTAGCGGTGGCTGAAGCCGCGCGCTGTCGGGACCGCTTCCGGCACGGATAAATGCGCGCCCTTTCGCAAGTGACCCCTCACCCGGCCGCTGGCGCGTCCACCCTCCTGCTTAGTCGAAAAAGTCGCGGTCCTCGTCCCTGAGATGCGCCTTGGCTGCCTTGACGTTGAAGGTGACGCCGAGGCCCGGCTTGTCCCAGACATCGATGAAGCCCTTCTTGACAATCGGGTCGGGCAAGCCCTCGACAATGTCATACCACCATTCCGGCTGGCCCTTCGCATATTCGAAGGCGATATAGTTCTGCGGCATGGCGGCCCCCATATGCACCTGGGCCGCGACCCCGAACAACCCGTCGAAGATGCCGTGGGGAGCCACCAGGATGCCGTGCAGGTCGGCGTATTCGGCAATCCACTTGAACTCAGCAATGCCGCCCACATCTTCCGGATCGCAGCCGAGCACATCGACCGCCTGGGTCTCGATGAGATCCTTGCAATTTTCCCGCAGGTAGATCTCCTCTCCGGTGTGAATCCGGGTCGACGTGCTGTCGGTGACCTGCTTGAAGACCTGGGCGTTCGGGTATGGCTTGTAGTCGCCGGTGATCAGGTCTTCGAGCCATGCCAGGTCATAGGGTTCCACGGCGCGGGCAAACTGGATGGCATCCTTGGGTGTCCAGCCCGGCCCGCAGTCACACGCCAGCCCGACGTCATTGCCCAGCACCTTCTTGGCGGCTTCGACACAGGCGATGACATGCTCGAGGGCAGGCTGCGTCAGCATCCCCATATTCTCCAGATAAGGATCTCCCAACGGTGGCTTCCAATGGACGCCGTACCAGGCGTCCGGGATGGCGTTGAGCATGGCGGCATTATGAAAAGCGACCGGCATCTTGATCAGCGTGTAGCCCTCTTTCGCCTCCTTCACCCCCGCCACGAGTTCGGCGTAATCCTGCGGCGTGCGGGGCGTTATGTTGGGTGGGTTGTTTTCGGTGTTTCCGTAGGCGCGGACGCGGTCGCGAATCTTTCCGCCCAGCAGCTTGTACACCGGCACTCCGGCCACCTGCCCTGCGATGTCCCACAGCGCAATCTCGATGGCGCTGACCGCCGCGCCCCAGGGCTTGGAGGCGCCCATGCGGCGGATCTTCAGCATGATGCGCGCCACATCCGTGGGGTCTTCGCCCAGAAGGTACTGCTTGTAGAACAACACCATCGGCTTGAGATAGGGTTTGGCAGACTCGGCCTGGCCGTAACCGGAAACGCCCTGGTCCGTGACGATTCGAACCGTCGGGTTGCGACCGATGATGGCGCACTTGAGGTCGGTGATCTTGATTTTGGCACTCCCCGCCCGTGTTTCTTGGGGCGGCATGCCTTCCCCCGGACTGGCGCCCAACGCCGTTGCCGCCGCCGCCCCCGAAAGCGATCCGAGAAATCCTCTTCGCGTCACGTTGTCCATGGGTTCCTCCTCCTGCAGGTATCTCAAGTCAAGGTTGGGCTCCGTACCCTGGTGCAAAGCAAAAAGAACAGCCGGGGTTTCGCCGTGGAAGCGCCTGAACGGAAACCCTTCTCAACGGAGAAGCCATACCATTGTCGCATCGGGTTCGCTGGCCTTGCGCCTTCTTCAAGATGTGTACGCGTACCCGCGCGGCGGCATTCTATCACAGCGTGTGGCCGTGAAACTGATTTTGTACTGCGGCAGTGCCTTTTATCCTTGGCTGTTCGTCCGCCATCATTCTGGCCGCTTGCATTTGGGTTGCGGCGCGTGTATACAATCCTTTCCCCAATTCGACCGGGAGCGCGACCAGGGTGATGGCCAGGGAATTCAGGCCCCCGGAAGCGCCGTGACGGTCCGCATGGTTATGCATGGCTGCGCATAAGTATGCGCCGGGGTGCGGCGGCATGCGGGAGGATCTCAGGGAAATGAAATCCATTTCACGACGAACCCTGATGGCGCGTTCCGGAGGCGCCGCCATTGCCGCGCTGGGCGTGAAATATGACGAGGCCTTTGTGCGCCACCAGCAGGACGGCCGGGAATCATTGCCAAGGGTTCCCTGAAGCAGGCCGCGGCGGGTTAAAATAGTCGGCATGAAGACACTTGGGGATCCCAACGACAGGATTGAAATCCTGAACCGGCTGAGGACCGTGCGGCCGGCGAGCCAGCGGCGGTGGGGAGAAATGACGCCGCACCAGATGCTGTGCCACCTGAGTGATGCTTTCCGGTCGTGCCTGGGCGAGCGGGAGGTGAAGCCGGCCAGCCGCTGGATTCCCCGCACCCCCTTCCGCTGGGCCGCGCTGTGGGTGCCGATTCCGTGGCCGCACGGCGTGCAGGGACCGCCCGAATGGGATCCCAGGGCCGGCGGCAGCCAGCCGAAAGAATTTGAGAACGACAAAAAGGATTTGACGAAGCTGATTGACCGCTATGCCAAACCGCCCAGAGGTTTCGAATGGCCGGCGCATCCTTTCTTTGGGCGGATGTCACAAAAGGACTGGATGCGCCTGGGATACCTGCACCTTGACCACCATCTGCGGCAGTTTGGAGCATGAAGAGGAACTTCAGGAGAGTCTGCGCGGCCGGGCAAAGTCTGGAACCATGAAACTAAAAAAGCGACAGGTTGTCTTATCGATTGCCCTTGCGGCGGCGATGGTGATGATGGGCGCCCTCAGGGGTGAGATGAAGGGCGCGGCGCTCCCTCAATCGCGCGCGGCTCAGCCGGGAAGTTCCCAGACCCTCCGGGTGGGCATTATCCAGATGAACTCGCGCGTTCTCGACAAATCCTACAACCTCAGGCAGGCGGAAGAGGGGATCCGGCTGGCCGCGGCGCAGGGCGCACAGATTGTATTGACGCCGGAGGCCGCCGTGCAGGGTTATCCGCGGGTGGATCTGCATCCCGGAGAATCCATGAACGACCCGCGGCTGATGAGTGAACGGGAAAGAATCCTGGCGGCGGCGGAGCCGATTCCGGGCCCGTCCACCAGGCGCTTTTCAGCGCTGGCCCGGAAGTATGGCATCTGGATCGTCTTCGGCATGGACGAAAACCGGAATGGCCAACTCTACAACACCGCCGTCCTGATGAATCCCCAGGGCGGGATTGTGGGCACCTACAGCAAAGTCCACCTGCAAAACTGGATGGTGGCGTCCGGGGTGCAGCATGGCGACGGCTTTCCGGTGTGGGACATCGACGTGGCGGGCGTCCAGGTGAAGGTCGGCATCGAGATCTGCTATGACGTGCAGCATCCCGAATCGACCCTGGAACTCGCCCTGGGCGGCGCGGAAGTGGTCTTCATCCCTTACTGCACCGACGATTTTTCGCGCCCGCTGCTGATCCATCTGTTTGAGACCACGGCACTGGAAAACCAGCTCTACATCGTGCGCGCCAACTACGCCGCTCCCCGCAACACGGGCACCAGCTCCATCATTGATTTCGAGGGCAAGACCGTGCGCCAGCTCGGCGACAACCCGGGTGTTCTGGTGGGCGACATTAATCTGACGGCGCTCAGAACGGCCCGCGCCGCTTGGAATCCCGTCTATGGCCTGCCTGATCGTTATCCTTCTGCCTATAAGCGACTGCGTGGGCTCCAGACAGGCAGCGCAGATCGGTAGCCCGGCCATTGCCTTCACGAAAAGAATATTTCTTTGAAGGCCCGCAGATGAGAAGGCTTGACATTGGCCTGCCGCCCGGTTGTACTTTCGTTATCAATCCGATCCATGTTTTATGCGGGAGGTGCATTCGTGTTGCAAGGCAGGAGAGTTCGCATGGGTTGTACCGGGCACACCGGCCGAAACGCGAGGCCGTTGTTTATTTTCGTCTTCTTATTTTTTCTCGTTTCCACCTTTGGTGCGGTGGTCCCGGCCTTTGCGGCCGCCGCAGAAAGCAAGCCGCTGGCCGCCACTCCGCCCATGGGCTGGAACGACTGGGACCAGTACCAGTGCGGTTTCACGGCCGATACGATTCTCGGAAACGCCCGGGCCCTGGTCTCGACGGGCCTCGCCGCGCTGGGCTATGACACGGTGACCATCGACGACTGCTGGATGCTGAAAGACCGCGACGCGAAAGGGCACCTGCAGGCGGACCCGAAACGCTTCCCGCACGGCATGAAGCCGGTGGCCGACGCCATCCACAGGATGGGGCTGAAGTTCGGCATCTACGAAGACTCCGGCTCGGAAACCTGCGGGAGGTTTGCAGGCAGCGGGCAAGCCCACTTTCTGCAGGATGCCAGGCTGTTTGCCTCATGGGGCGTCGATTTCCTCAAGCTGGATGGCTGCAACGTCTACGTGCCGCCCGGCGAAACTGAAGAGCAGGCCTACCGCATGGCCTATGCGGCCCAGCACAAGGCGCTGCAGCAGGTGGACCGCCCCGTCGTTTTCTCGGAATCAGCCCCCGCATATTTGCAGGGCACTCCCGAATGGTACGACGTGCTCAGCTGGATCGGAAACTACGGCGAGTTGTGGCGCGAAGGCTCCGACATGGCCGTCTATCAGGCCGATCGCAAGTCCCCGCCACCGCAGCGTTATCAGAGCATGTTGTGGAATTATTCCTATAACCTGCCGCTGGGCCGCTTCCAGAAACCCGGCAACTGGAACGATCCGGACTTCATCATCGCCGGCGGCATCGGCATGAACCTGCCGGAAAGCCGCACTCAGATGGCGCTGTGGTCCATGATGTCGGCGCCGCTGATTCTGAGTTTGGACGTTGCAAATCTCAGCCCGGCGGCGATTGCCATTGTCGGCAACAAGGACCTGATCGCCATTGACCAGGACCCGCTGGGCAGGATGGCCACGCTGCTGCGGCGTACTCCGCAAATGGACGTTCTGTTCAAAAGGCTTGCCAGTGGTGACGATGCGGTCGCCGCGATGAACCACGGTGAGGCGGCAGTGAAGGCTGACGTGACGCCGGCCGATCTGGGCTTTGCGGCCAGCTCCGCATGCAGTCTGGACGCAAAGAACCTGTGGAGCGGCAAGGAACAATCGGCCGCATCTTCTTTGCAGGCCGAAGTGGCGTCTCATGATGCCATCATCTGGCGCGTGCATCCTTCCGCTGAATGTGGCAAGCCGGCCCGCAAGGGCGCCATCACCATGATCACTGCTGTGAGGCGCAATCGCGATTTCGAGAATTACGCTCGCTGCCTGGCCGCCCCGGAAAGCGTGGAGCCCTGCACAGGCACCGCCGCGGAGAAATGGACAGTCACCCCAGACGGCGCCCTGCGCTCTTCAGGCGGCGAGTGCCTGACTGTCGTGAAAGGCAAGCCGGTGATGCAGTCCTGCCGCTCGGTGAGCGCCCAGGAGTGGCGCTACACGCTGAAAGGCAACCTCGTCAACAACGGCAACCTGCAGTGCCTCACCGCTGCCGGGCCGGAGAGCGGGTCCCAAAGCCTCCAGATGCAGGTCTGTGGCCACAACCTCGAAACCCAAATCTGGTCACTGCCGAACTGAGGGGGAGAACGAAAACATCCATGAAAGCTGCTTTTCTAAGCGCCTTGGGCCAGATCGAAATCGGCGAGGCGCCGGAACCGGAACTGGCGGGCCCGCGCGACGTACTGCTGCGGGTTGACGCGGTGGGCGTGTGCGGGTCTGACGTGCACTATTACAGGACGGGGCGGATTGGCGCGGCCGTGGTGAAGTTTCCGTTCGTCTTGGGCCACGAGTTTGCGGGGACCATCGAAAAAACGGGCGCGGAGGTTCGCGGGCTCCAGCCGGGCCAGCGCGTGGCCGTCGATCCACTGGTGGCCTGCGGCCACTGCGACCAGTGCCGGGCCGGGCGTCCCAACACCTGCCGCAACCAGCGCTTTATGGGCCAGCCGGGCGAGTTGTCAGGGTCGCTGGCGGAACACCTGGTGCTGCCTGCAGATTGCTGCTACCCCGTTCCCGACTCCATGACAGACGGCCAGGCAGCCATGATTGAGCCGCTTTCGATCGGCATCCACGCGCAAAGGCTCTCGCAGATGGGAGCGGGCGCAACGGTTGCGATTCTGGGATCAGGCCCCATCGGCCTGAGCGTTCTGCTGGCCTGCCGCGCGGCGGCGGATTGCACGGTGTACATGGCGGACCTGATTGACGAGCGGTTGAAAATGGCCGCGCAACTCGGCGCCCGGTGGACCGGCAACCCGAAGCAGACCGACGTGGTGAAGGCCATCGGCGAAGCGGAACCCGCAGGTGTGGACTTTGTCTTCGAGTGCGCGGGCGAACAGGAAACCCTCGACCAGGCCGTGGAATTGCTGAAGCCTGGCGGAACGCTGGTGATGGTCGGAATTCCGGAATTTGATGAAGTCAGCTTCGCAGTTCACACCCTGCGGCGCAAAGAACTGACCATGAAAAACGTGCGCCGGCAGAACCATTGCATGGCGCCCGCCATCGAGCTGGTTTCAAGCGGCAGGATCAGCCTGGATCCCTTGATGACCCATCATTTCCCGCTGCGAGAAGCCGGCGCAGCCTTCAACCTGGTTTCCGGCTATCGCGACGGCGTCATCAAGGCCATCATTCACGTTGCGGACAGGGGCTGCTAGCCCGGACTATTCATGAACCGGAGGATGTTGCCGTGAAAGGGGAGAAGTGGCACGACTTTAGTCGTGCCGCAGAGTCGGTTCGAGGCAGGCGGCTTTAGCCGCTGGAAGTTTCGGCGCCATGAGCACTCCGTTCAGGGGCTGAAGAGTCTGTGTGAGAACCTCCGGTTGACACGTAGTAGATAATGCGATCAGGAGGGTGCGGATGAAATTTCAAACCTATAGTCCTGATCAAGCGGAATTGTTGCCGCCCAGGGTGCG
>Ga0307372_10004046_pt1 | contig 22918 bp, 18 predicted proteins | sample OX1MG_FD_202533 | JGI IMG/M metagenome (GOLD analysis project Ga0307372, IMG submission 202533) | Soil microbial communities from Risofladan, Vaasa, Finland - OX-1 | ecosystem: Environmental > Terrestrial > Soil > Coastal area > Acid sulfate soil | place: Finland: Risofladan, Vaasa | collected...
CGGCTGTATTTTGAGGACGCGCCCGCCGCCGAGATCAAAAAACTTATTAAACGGCAGGATGTATATCTTTTCGTGGCACGCGCACTGGAGAAGCTGATCGACTATCCGCGGCCCGATGAGCTGCTTAAGGCGCTGACTCGCGCGTTCGAGAATTTCTCCCGTGCGTCAAAAATTTACGCCCAGCTTCGTACGCACAAGATACGCACGATCGCGGCCATTAAACAGGCCCTGCATGACGGCCGACTGGAAGCGGTCGTCGGTAAATCGACCTACGCAAAGCTTCTCAAAGGGTTTGCCGCACCCTCGTTGGCCACACTCAAGACCACTGATGGGCGGTCCTCAGCGCAAGCGTTGCGCTTGCGTTCCAAGATCTTTCGGTATGCGACACACAGCATCCTGCAGCGCGCCAATCTCAGCGACGCGGAACTCGCCGAGACCCGCTACTGCAGCCAGCGCCTGCTGTCGCTCGCGAAGGACTGTGAAAACCGCGCGCACGCACAGCATGACTGAGTCCCCGCTGTTCCCGGACGATGCGTGCGTCATCGGTGATAATGGGCATAAGCGCCCCTACCCGCTGCGCCCCTTGGCCGAACTCATCAATCGCTTTCCCAAGGTGCAGGCACTCTTCGATCGGCGTGGCTGGAACGCCGCCCAAGGTGAGAACGCCATCAAGGCTTACTCCGATGAAGCGGCGGTCGAGGCCTGGTTCAACTCCCATGCGAAAAGCCCGCACACCGAACGCTACTATAAGAGAGACGTTGAACGCTTGCGCCTGTGGGCGCTCATCGAGATCCACAAGGGCCTGACGGAGCTGTCCGAACGGGACCTTAACCTGTATCGCATGTTTCTCAATGAAGAGGATGGCCCGAAGCCGGTGGACTATTGGTGTGGTCCAAACAGCTCACGCCAGAGCAAAAACTGGCGGCCGTATCGAGGCCCACTCTCCATCCCGTCCCAGCGCCAGGCTTTCATCGTGGCCTGCAACCTGATGGGCTATCTCAACCGCAAGGGCTATCTGCGCACGGATCCCACGCCGGAAGGCGGCGCCTCCGACCTCACCAAAAAGTCGCTGTGGCGTGGACCCGAGCGTGTGCTGACGCCGCAGGCCTGGGACTACGCGCTCGAGGTGCTGGAGACGCTCGCTGAACGTACCGCATTGCAGAAACTTCGCAAGGCGCGGCTCAGATTTTTCCTGCTGGCCACCTACGAACTTGGTGCCCGTGTTTCGGAGATGGCGGCCTCGCCCACCAATAGCCTGGTTTACGATAATCAAAAGGGCTGGACTTGGAATGTGGTGGGTAAAGGCGAAAAGCCTGGCAAGGTGCCGGTATCGGAGGAGCTGGTTGAGGCCTTGATCAGGTTCCGCTCGGTCCTGGGATTGCCGGCGGCGCTGTCAGTGAATGATGATACACCCCTGATCCCGAGCCTTGAGAAATACTGGCAAACCGACCCGCGACAGCGTGACAGCGAAAGTACCCACGCTGAACTCCTGCCAGGACGGCTCTACAAGATCATCAAATGGTTCTTCAAGCGTGTGGCCCAGGCTGCCGCCAAGGATGAGTCGCACCAGCACCTTGAACTGGTATTTCGGCGGGCCTCGCCGCACTGGCTGAGGCACACGCGCATCACGGATCTCATCGCCGGCGGTGCCACTCTGCCGCAGGTAAAGGACTTTGCCAGGCACAGCAATATATCCACCACCATGCTGTACAACCACGAGCAGGAGCAGGCTTTGCGCCAATCCATTGCCAGGGTCGATGCCCACCGTAAACAGCAACGCCAGGCTCTCGCTCAGGACGCATCGGTCAAGGCGCCGGTGGCACTGCCGCACTTGGACGATGGCAAGGAATCACCCACTTGAACACTCTATGCTGAATACTATGCTTAAATCCGGTTTCGAGTCGAGTCAATCCCACTATCAATGTGGGACGGTGCTGATATTTTGTAGCTTGCCAACATCCGTATATTGATGAGGTAATTATTCTATGTGGCAGCGTCGACTGATACCTCTAGCGTCAGGTCTCGTGGTGCTGGCCGCCCTGCTCTCAGGCTGTGCAGCACCAGCGGGTTATCACCACGCGAATAACAATCCTTTTAACACTGAATTGTTGCCAAATAATCCTTGTCAGACTCCCTACATTACATCTAAATATGCGCTCGCCAAACTCAATGCAGACGGGAAAATGCAGCAACGAGTAAATGCGATCGCGCTATCACCTTCTAAAGAAAATAGTCGTGGAATGGATTTTGGGTCGAATTGTCATGTCACAATAACCTATATTGACGGAACGACCGCTAGCGGTGTTTTGACATTTTATGAGGACGAAAACGCCATAATCTATGGGGGTAACAGGGGCTTTTCGATTTATTGGACACCAGACAGGGCACCTGAGGCGCCCATTGTCGAGGAAGTTCCTACCTGTCAGCCCACCGAGAAAATATCCGCGTGCGTGCGGTCAGGCAGGCAATTTCCACAACCGCCATCGTTGGCACTGGCCGTCAGCCCACGTGGTGACCGTGCGCGCTGGATGGCTACGGCGCGCGGGGATGCCAGCGTCGCCCTGAGATTGGCGGCATTGCAGACTTGTTATTTCAGTATTACACACAGACTTTTGCAAGGTTATCCCTATCTCTCTAACCCCGATACAGATCAAATGATCGTGCAGCAAGCGGTATCTGAATATGATTATAGTGGCGTATACAACGGCGAACCGCTTTATGCACATGCCCCGTTGGGCGTGTTCACACAATCGTATTTATACGGGATCAACCCCAACAGCCTGTCCACGATAGTGATGCAGGTTTCAACAGATGCGTTAGACAGCCTGAATAAGGTTGAATCTGGCCCACGTAGGCACAGATTGGTGTATGTCAGTGACGCACTAAATATGGTTGATAGCTGCGCGCAACAACATTTGAACTTCGTAACCTATCATTAGGTTCGTGACGAAAATGTAGGGTTGGCGTCCGTTTCGTGCTTCGAGTCGAGGTGAACACACTATGGCCGATGACAAACATGTGGTGCGGATAAAATCCGAAACCTTCGAGGAATCCATCATAAAAGCTATGACCATGTTCGGCGCCCAGTCAGGACGTCTGGTTATTGTTGATAGCCGTGGAAAGGATGTTGAATATGAGCTCAACCCCATCGATTCACTGGGACTTGAGGCCCTAGATCTGAGCGTTGTTAAGTCTGGAATGTCCAGTCGAGATGATGGTTCTCTGCTTTTCGACACACAGTTGATGATTCGCGGAAAGGCCAGCATGCGTGGGATGATCAGCGTCATCGGCAACCCAGAAAACAATATCCGCGAGCTTCCCATCATTATCAAAACACCGGAGGCCAAATCGATTGATAACTACAATCGCAAGGACATTAAAACGGACGAAGATTTTCGTAATCAGTTTTATCCCACTGCGACTCTGGGGTTTTACTACGCTGGCTGGGAATCGGACGTGGATGGAAAATGGTGGGTGGAATGTTTAGTGTCACAGACCACATTAGCTGATATAGCAGATGCTATTGAGCGCGATCGTATACAGTCATTAGCGATATCTTTAAAGTTACGTGACATTTATACCAATTATAATCCTTCCTTTTTATCGTACGAACCCACGGTGAACTGGTACCTACGACCTAATAAGAATACCAACTCTTTTAATGAGCCCGAGGTTGCGCATGGAGCTGTTAGCGTTATTAGCATGATTCGCAAAACGGCAACCATGACCTTAACGAACCCAGATGGTGAAATCGATTCCGCGTCCAATACGGCCGACGTTGAGTCGGCGCCAAATCCTCCCCCATCAGTGTCTCCGGTAGCAACGCAAGATCTTACGGCTAGCGCCATCACGGCGCTCACAACGCAGGTCGCGGCATTGCGCCGGGTAGCCATCTGGATCGCTATAGCTGTGGTGGGCGTGGCTGTAGTACTGATCGTGCGATGACCTCTTTATACGTTGTTCGTGTCCAGAAGCCATGAAAACAGAAATTCCAGGTAGCGGATGGGTTCTTGGCCGTTGTTTGAAGGCATTCGCTTTATTTGACTGCATCCACGGCACTGTATTAGTATGTAATCGTACTAGAGAGCTTGAAACGAACCAGCGTGGGAGTTATTTAAGCAGGGCTCACATTGGTTTCTGGCGGGGGGCGTCTTAAAGAGGAAATCCCCTGTTTTTTTGAGCGTGGCGTGCAATTTGATAGTGCCGCACACACGCATGTTTTAAAGCTCGCTGCATTAAACCACTCTGCCATACTTAATCTTGTTGGTATAAGTTTTTAAACCTCCAACCTCCAATTAGACCCGCCGCAAGGCGGGTTTTTTATTCTAGCAACACATCAAACAACTGTTTGACCATAACCAGGCATCCTTCATGGTCAAGGGTGTCTTCCCAGGCACGATCGACTGTCAGGATTGGAGCTTATTTAAAGTGAACAGCCCATATTGGATACCTGAACTATTAGTCCAAGTCGCTGATAGCTTAGTAGTCTTAAAGACTTTATTTGAAGCTCTGCGGCGATATCTCAGCATGCAACAGTCCGTTTTGTTCCCTGTCATCACACAGCGCCAGAAGTGCAGCATGGCGTTTTTCAATGTGCTTATCTTTTATATATCCATTGATTTTCTTTAAGACTTTAGCGCTGTTCATGAGTGCTTCACTGTTGGTATAGGTGCTGTTGCTTTTGATATACACCGAAGGCTCGTTGACATTTATCAGCACCGGAGACGCCATCGGGTCTTCGAGGCCCGTGCCCGGTTTGGTGAATCGCCATAGATGCTGCATTGCGTGGCTGCCGTAATCTATGGTTACGGTGGTTTTCATCTTTATCACAGGGATCTTGCCACTTTCCGCTAAGTCATGTAACAGGTTTATGACGGCGCATTTACCCATCGGATCGTCATCATTAAAGCCAGGTGTTGTCGGCTGTTTCTGTGGCCAGAAGATTTGCTTTATGGCATTGGTGTCTGTTTTACCAAATATGTTTTCTAATATAGATTCCAGTTTCGCCAGCGCTTCCCAGTCAGGTGGGATCCGTTCAAATTGGTTAGGCGCATTTGCATTAAAGGTGTAGCCTGGCGTCCAGTAGTACCTGTATTTAGGCATGAATTGAGGATAGGTATCCTGTAGGTTGAACGTCCTTATCAAGTAGCCGAAGAATTCGTGATAGCTATAGGAATCATATCTCTTTATTTTAATGTTACTGTGCCATTTCCCGGGCTTAATCTGTTCTGCCGCTAGTGCCATCATCGAGGCCTGCAATACAGCGCCCCCAACGTCCTGGGTGTTTGCTGATATTGATGTCAGTATATCTGTCTGATAGGTTGTTAGTGGATGTAAGCTGAAGTAGCGTTCACTGTTTGTAGGCTGGTAGACCCCATCATTCCTTAATTTACTCATCACGGTATACATGGCCTTGACGGCGGATTGTACCGGCCTACTTTTTGTCTGGAGCGCGGACTCATGAAAGGTGTCGAGAAAGGTATGGTCGTGGAGATGGGTGCCGGTATCCTCCGAGGTGTGGGTATATTCGTGCAGTAACAGCAAGGCCAGCTCGGTCATCCCTGGGATGCCCTTCTTCGCGAGACCGACTTTGGCCTTGTTGACCCAGATGGTGGTGAGCCCGTTGGTCCATGCGTCTGCATGGTCGGAGATGCCAAATTTGATTATGCGCGGTCGCATATGGCGGTCCCCGCTGCCGTTGATGGCTTTAGCCATGGCGCGCGATCCTGCGTTCAGCAATTTATGCGCATACGTCATGCTAGGCGACCAAAATTCATTGTTGATCTCACGCGTTTCCACGCTGAGTCCCTGCACGACGTCATCAAATTCGGCAAAATGCGGCTGCCCAATCTGCTCCAACAGGCTTTCTTCTGCGTAAATGTCACGCCGGAGGAACTTGATCTTCTGTTCGTTTTCACCTTGAGTATCATTTTCTAGATCTTGTATATACAGATTGAGATCATCCAGCCATCCTTCACCTTCCGCACACACCTGCATGTGCAGATCCTCGGCATTACTGCTTTCAAATTCGTCGCGTGTATGGCGAGACAATACGAAGTAGGTATTGCGATCCAGGGCATCGCATAACTGTGATCTCTCATCGGGCTCATCGACTATGATCTTGCGCGTACACATGAACCGGTGCAGTGATACGCGCGGCCCATTGGCGGGCTTTACCAGAGGCATATTGCAGACCGCACTGTACGGTAGGTCACCGCTAATAAACCGGTTAATCATGTTCTGGCGCATGCCATCACTCATGTTGGCGGCTTTGCTGCCGTACTCATAGCCAAGCTTGTGAAGCTGTTGCCCCATGTGTGCCCATATAGTGCAGGTATTCTCCAACGGCATATTGCGCGCCATATTGAGGCGCATCGCGGATTTTGAGACGGCTATGCCACTGATGCCAAAGTAGGACGGACTGAATTCGGCGACAAATATTCCGAGGTTGTAGAGCTTGAGCCCGCCGGCCAGCTCATGTTTGTAGTACATGGTTTCATCTTCAAAGTCCCACTTTATGTCGCCCGATTTGTGGCTGTATTGGGCGCCATTGACGATGACGGAAATCGGGCAGAAGGCGACGGCCTGGCGCAGATCGTCCATTAGCTGGCGCCTCCATATACCCATCGGCATCCCTTTCAAATTATTCTCGTCCGCATACAGCTCGCCAGAGATTTGGCATCCAGGTGTGGTTGTTTTTAGGGTTTCAAGCGTATAGCCAATATGCTTTTTTATATCCACTTCCATGCGGAACTTTCCGGATTTCCAGATTGTTTTTGCAAACCCCATAACTTGGCCGCGTCCAACACGAAAGAATCCGATGGTGCGGTTTTCTTCGGCGCTTGGTGGCTGACCGAAGACCTCAAAATTCCGTTTGATTTCCTCCTCTGACGTAAACCCACGCCCATCATCGGATACTACAAAGCCGCTATCGTTGATATCTATGGTGACGGTTTTTGCTCCGGCATCGAGCGAGTTCTGCACAAGTTCCACAAGCGCTTTGGAGAGCGTTCCTGCCTGTGATTTTATGAGGTGCAATACCACGCTTGAGTGCGCCTGAAAATCTCGCTGCTCTGACTTACCTTCACCCTGAGATTTTGATTTCATGACATGCCTTCGTGTAGCAGTATTCACTGGTAGCTAGTGTTGTAAAAGACTAGCACCTGATGGTTTTTTGTAAAAGTCTATTAAGTGACTGTATGTATGTATAAATGACTAAATGTTGCTTCTAAGTGTCACTTTGTAGGCTATAGCCAACATTTTACATATCAAAACCCCGCTTTAGTGTTATCAACGACTGCGCAATGTCTCGGTGAGACCGGCTCCTTAGTACAGGTTAGACTGGTGGCATACAATCTGGCATGTAGCTACACTGTAGCCTATGGGTACGATGTGCCCACAAACGCCTGGGAGCCCCAAAATATGGACAAGATGGTACGAGCACGCATCGATGCAAAAACAAAGGAGCGTGCAGCATTTGCTTTGGGGAAAATGGGTATGTCGATTTCAGAAGCCATACGCCTGCTCCTGATGCGTGTAGCCAAAGAACAACGCCTTCCGTTCAATGTGAAGGTGCCAAAATCTGCCGCCCGCAAGGGTAATACTGGAACAGCGCGAACCATCACACATAGATCCGGTAAAAAGACATGAATGTGTTATGTCACATGGCGCTAGAGTTGATAACTCTATTGCCTAAAGTTTGATTGTCGTGCGTAGTATGAAATATGGTTAACAGCGTTTATATGTACCGGCGGGGTTTTTAGAAAACCATGCACTTGTTAATTCTTGGGATGTGCATTATCGCAGGCATCTGTCTGCAGATGGGGTTGTTTTATGTCATCGGCGGTGCCCGTTTAAAAGAATCCGCGTTCCTTCCGTTCGGTGTATTAGCCCTGCTGATCGGTACTGATCTCGCATTGACAGCGGGCTATTACTCGATTGATTCAATTGTGGCATTGCGGGCCATCTTTAGTGTTAGGTTTGCCTTGTCCTGCTTCATCTATCCGGCCGCGGTGTGGTTCATTGCTGAATATACCCGTATGCAGAAATTGAAACGCTGGTTGATTGGAAGTGCCTTTTTGTTTGGTTCGTTTTTGATCGCTTATCTCGTTTCAAACGGCAATCTGTTCTATACCAACATCGTTATGGATAAACCAATCATATTGAGTTGGGGCGAGACTCTTTATAATTTGAATGCCATGCCTGGCGAGCTTTTGCTGTTTTACCACCTGTCGGTTTACGCCGTGTTTATCTGGTCTCTGTGGCGTTGTTCCGCCATGTGGCATGCGGGGTTGCATCATAAAGCAGTTCCCCTCAGTGCATATATGCTCATCCAGCTTGCCGCCGTACTACACGATCGATATAACCAGGCAATCAATGTTCCATCAGTAAATCTTAGCCAATTCATGTTTTTGACGTTGGTATTTATTATGAGTGGTGCATTGGTAGATGAAATGCGAAGGCGCGCGAAGGCATTGAAGGATAGTTTAACGGCCTTGCAGGAAGAAACCGGCAGGCGCCAGCATGTGGAATCCCGTTTACACCACATGGCTTACCATGACTATCTGACGGATCTCCCGAACCGGCGCCTGCTGCGTGAGATTCTTAATAGCGCACTCAAGCACCACCATGACACCGGACAGCTCGGTGCCATCATATTTCTGGATTTGGACCATTTCAAAACCATCAATGACTCTCTCGGCCATCAAGTGGGTGACAAGCTCTTGAAACAGATTGCTGAACGTCTGCGCGGCGCCTTACCTGAAAGCCGTTGTGTGAGCCGTCTGGGTGGCGATGAGTTTGCAGTGGTCATGAGCAATCTTGGTAGTGACCGCAGCCAGGCTGAGAAGGCAGCCATGCGCGCCGCAGAAGTGCTGCGTGACAGCCTGATACAGCCCTTTATCATCAATCACCACGAGTTGACAGTCGGTACCAGTATTGGTGTCACACTGTTTCCCAACGAAAAGGCCGACGTCACCGGTCTTTTCCGCCAGGCAGACCTGGCGCTCTACAGCGCCAAAGCCTCAGGACGCAACACGGCTGCGGTATTTGCCGCACGCATGCAGGAAGATGCTGGATTGCGTATGGTGGTCGAAAAAGGCTTGCGCACGGCCTTGGACAAGAATGAGCTGGAAGTCTATTACCAGCCACAGTTGAATATGAATGGTGACCTTATCGGGGCCGAAGCGCTGTTGCGCTGGAATCATCCTGAATATGGGCTCATGGAGCCGCGGCATTTCATCAGCGTGGCTGAAGAAACCGGCCTGATCCATATCATCGGTGATTACGTACTCAATAAAGTATGTTCCTACATCAATAAGCTAAATCAGACTAAGTTGCCAGCACCGCCGCGCATGGCTATCAATGTCAGTCCCTGGCAGCTTGCAACGCCTGGATTTGCCCGCAAGGTTAAACGTGCGATTGAACTGGCTGGTATAGAACCGTCGCGGCTGACTCTCGAAATCACTGAAAATGCCGTGCTCCAGGACATTGAAGAAGTCGCCATTACCATACGTGATCTAAGCGCGCTTGGGGTGCGTTTTTCCATCGACGACTTCGGTTCAGGATATTCGGCGCTCGCTTCCCTCAAGAAACTGCCGCTGCACGAGCTTAAGATCGACCGTATTTTCATCAGTGAGATGCGACTTGATCAGCCTGATCAGTTCATCAGCACCATCATCGCCATGGCCCACAATATGGGTCTGTATGTTATCGCCGAAGGTGTGGAAAACGAACACCAACGGGATGCGCTGGCTTCTCTGGGATGCCATGGTTATCAGGGGTATTTAATCAGTAAACCCATGACCACGCGCTCCTTCGAGCGCTGGTTGAAAACCCCACGCCGGACATTAAGCCTGGCAACAGCCTCACAACTTACATTAGATAAAGACGTAACCTGAACAGCAACGTATAGCGGTTATGGCAGAAAACCCGCGTCATTAACCGACGACGGACAGCATGCCCATGGAGACTAGCTGCTTGATTTTATATAGATCGTCCTGTGTGTGGCCGGAAGCGACAACCTTCACCGGTTCCCGATAAGTTTCTAATATCTCGGTGATATTTTCCGGGATGGAAAGCAATTTGTAAGTTTCCTTATCCAACAAGATGCGCTGGCCGTCTTGGTGGATAAAACCAAAGCGCTGATGGTTTAACATCAGCCTATGATCGACCGGGTCTTCCATAAGCATATCTGAACCGACAACCTTTATAGTGTTGTCCTCAGTATCGGATGAATCGTCTAATTCTAGATATTTGTGCATATCCAGCCATCCGAGCCACTGGGCCGGTGCCTTTTGAAGGTAGCTGCCAAGCACAGAATACAGATCTTCTGTTGCTCTCTGGCAATACGCATCACGGGTCTCGGCCGGATCCGGCAGCCTGATTTTTTCGTGGAATGTGATGGTCCGCTGCATGGATCCAGTCATCTCGCAGATCACCGGCACGATTGGCAGTTTCAGGAAATGTGACAGAAACGCGATGCCCTTCCTGGCATAGATGGTCTTGCCAAGCAGAGTGGTAGTCAGCAACTTATCATCTCGCCGGCTGCTGCCCTGAACCCCAGTATTACCGTCGATATAGGCTAATAATGACCAGCCAGCGCGGGCTTTGCGCGCCATCGCCAGAGCCGCGGTGGGTTCCTCTGCATTCACCACCATAAACTGTGAAACGCTATGGAAATACGCCTGGCATTTATTACTGCCTTCCATAAAGCTGATCTTTTGGTCCGCAAATATCTTGCCTTCGACTGGAAGGATGAAATTGAATCCATGTCGGATCAGTAATGGACTGATAATCCGGTAGGAACCAAAATGGAAGGTGCAGAAGATGACTGGCTTGTTTCTTGCGCTCTCGAGCACCGAATCCGGGTCGTTTATCTTGGTGCTTTCCAGCAAGAAGAAATTGTCTTCATCCAACTCGGCGCAGGCCCGGTTGAAATTAATGTCATCGATAATCCGTTCATGCTTTTCCATCGGGATGGACGGGAGTAGCTGACGAAGGTTGGCGGATGCGAATTCCCTTGAATTTATTTCTTTCTGATTAAGGTCGGCTTTGAGATTGGCGTTCCGTGCCCTATTATGACCGGTGCATTCCATACGTAGGCTTTCAATCTTTTCTAAATATTGCCGTGGCTCAAGCATTGGCTGGCTCATGCTGCGCTGCGTACCCAGGCACTGGATCATTCCTTTTTGATGATGTGTGTGGCATAAAAATATGGGCCTGGTCGGACTGGCTTGTTATCCCCAGTCCGATGCAGGCCCTATATTCATTGATCAAGATGTTGCGGTTTAGAAACTGCTTTACATCCTTAACAATCACAGCATCATCAAGCTGGTGCTAACACTTTCGTGCAAGGCATGATATTTGCCATGATAAATTTCTTTTTATCAGTTCCCTTGATCTCCTTGATACCGAGACTTTCCATTTTCCGAAACATTACATCCGTGTTGTCCATGAACACAACATCTTGACTCTTATTAAATACGACATGTTTGCTATTCATTGGGGTAGCCCTCCAGCTTCCAATAAATTGATCTCTCTGTGATGGGCGATAAGCCTCCTAGTTTTTTAAATTAACGTAGGGCTGCCTAAGCCCACCACCTGTGCTGTTGGGTTTTTACGCCAACATCAAGTGTAGTTATAACATATTTAGCTGATAACACATAACATAATAGGCGTTTTATAGCGCTATATATCAAATTTGCCGGGTTTGGCGGCCTGGATGGTTGCCGAAGGACGACTTAAGCATGGCTGCGAGCCTTATCGAACATGTTTGGCGTGGCCAATATAATATTATGGTAACTGTAAAATTGCCTGGCATTCATCAGAATAATTGCTTTGCCTCTGCATCCATTTCTTTTTTTCTTCACCTGTTATTTCCCGGATGCCGAGCTTTTGCATTGCCCTACACATCACTTCCGTGGTGCTTTTGAATACCACATCTGGATTCTTCTTAAATACGACATGATTGCTATTCATTGGGGTAGCCCTCCAGCTTCCAAATATATCAAATTTGCCTGGCTGGCGTCCTGGATGGTTGCCGAAGGGCGTCTTAAGTATGGCTGCGAGCCTTATCGAACATGTTTGGCGTGGCCAAAATAATATTATGGTAACTGTAAAATTGCTTGGCTTTCATTAGAATTGCTTTGCCGCCGCATCCATACCACTTACTATTTACCTATATAACTTTCTGTAGCAAATTTCATGGCGCTGCTGGCAGATGGCCAGCAGCACTTCAACTGCTGCCAGCACATCCACCGGATCCTTGCCGCGGGTTTCCCGGATCACGGACTTCAGCCATCCCGGGGTTGACGGGTCTGCCAGGACGGCGTTTTCATTGAGATGTGTCATCACCATTTGCTGCATCTACTTAATCTGAATCTGAGTCTGTTTGTCCGCCGGTTAAGACGAAGTTCATTACTGCGGATGCCTGGGGTAGCAGATCGTCTTTGCTGGCGCCGTGCTTGAACGTGTAAGCGGCGGCATTCAATGCGCTTGCAGAGAATACGCCAGGCAGACTCAACCCGGATGCGTGTAGTTGTTTCATGGCTTTTTGCAAGGGCCGGATGGAATCATCCGTTATTACCTGTGCATCCCGGTCGCTGTGCTTTCTCATGGCCCTGTCCAGGTCCGCAAAGTCGATCACGATATCGATATAATTTGTCAGGATTGCCAAGAAGAAGGCGCGGGCTTCCGCATTAAGTGCATACCGCCTGATTACATCTGAGGTATGTTTATTGCCATCCTCTTCCATGTGCTTACGCAGCCGCTCTACCTGCAGGTCGGTACGTGGCTCGCGTCCGGAATCGGCCATGACGTTCAGCGCTTCTCCGACGAATGCCATCGCTGCGCCCACCGGGTCTGCCTTGGCCTGCTTTTCGTCATAGGAAATCTTCAGACGGCGCGCGGCTTCGATGACCTCGGGGTCGCGCTGGGTGCCAATGATGCCTTTTACGTGCTCGGATGCGGTTGCCATGGTTATCTCCTTGGTTGGCTATGCGTACCTGTTTACAAACAGATCCTGTGGATTGAGATTGTGCTGGTCACATAAGCGATCGACTGTCAGGAGTGCCGCGTTACGCAGTAATACACTCACGGCCGTGACAATCGGCTCCAGATCGCTCTTTCTGAGCACTTCCAGGCGTTTCAACTCAGCCTCAATTTTGAGGCGGTTTATATAGATATTGCAGGAGTGGCCGTCGAAGAATTCCAGATCCCCCCAGAGCACCACCAGCGGCAGATCACCGCCCATATCGTCTGAAGGTGACGATGTCCACTCATGGTTATAGGTTAATTCAGCCTGTTTCGTAATGATCATAAACTTTGAAAGTGCCAGGGCCGCGGTGCGTTCGGCCTTATCAAGCGGGCTGAATGCGTCCCGGATTTCGTCGTCCCGTAAAAAGGTGTCATCGATCACGTGCCCGATCTCCAGTTAAGTGCATGGGTCGCTGTAGACCTAGTCATAACAGCCAGTGGCCGCTTGTGCCTAGGTAAATGCAACCCGGATGGCCCGGCCGATCCAGCGTGGCATCCACAGGCAGATCCGCTTGAATCCAGAGTCCAGTATTAACATCCCGGTCCAATCAGATTTAAAAATGCGCATGCTATATCCCCTTTTGGCTTGTAGTTTCTTACGGTTAAGCCTGCTTTTCGAACTGACGTGAAACGACGGCCGCGATAGCTAGTACCGATGCAATGATCATTTCAACCCAGGCTGGCAGTAATGCGTTGCCGGTGAACTGCAGGTAGCCTAACGAAGTAATCAGCGCCACCATGCACGCGAAGATAGCGCCGTTGGTGATCATGCGTGCCACATATTTAGATACGGGTTCCTTCACGATGTCGTCTTTGCTGACGTCAAATATCTTGCTGCCATCAGCGTGATGGCCGACGATCGCATTGCAATGCACACATTTCACGGCGCTGGACGCTATGGATCGCCTGCAATATTGGCAAACCTTGGTGGTTATACCGTTAAGGATCTGTGGTGATGTATTCATGGCTTGTAATTCATTGTCCGATGCGAACCTTCGAAACGGGCGCGCTTGTTCTCCCTAAGTATCCCGCCTGCCATACGCAACAGAACCAGTGCTGCCAGAACCAGGGTCAGTATGAATGCCGCGGCCATCTGTTCTAAAAGTTAAACCTCATACCGAGCGTCAGTGCGTTTGCACTGAAGCCAAATTCGCTGGTATGCGAAGCCGACAGGAATACGTCCATGTTCTCGTCGATCATCTCGCTCAGGTTGTACAGTGCGGTACCGTAATAGGTATTAACCGAGTAGTAGGATCCTGGCTGCCAAATATCGGTCCGGTAATGGATGTAGCCGGCGTCGAGCTCGATGTTATCGAATGGAGCCGCACGCAGCCCAAGCCCTACCAAACCACTGGATTTGCCGACCGATGTAGTGCCGGTAGGCGTGGACACATTGGCATTTGGATGAATGAGCCCGACCGTCAGCAATATATCCAGGTTCTGCATAACCTGCATGTGGGCTGACCCACCCACAAACAGCGTGCCGATGTTGTAACCCCCGGTCGAGAGATACGAAAAACTACCCTGGAATGCGAAATAATCGCAGACACGAGCCGAGACTGCCACGTTAGGGCCGTAGGTATCCAGTCCAGACTCTGAACTGCGGGTGTAACCGATGTTCAGGTAATCGTAGTTAAAATCCCCGGCCATGGCCGAGAACGGCAATAGTGATAACAACAAGATGGCGGTTAGGATGCGCATAGCGAACTTCCAAGCATGTGAAAAGGGATTTCAGTATGCCTGCCGGCGTCCGTATGTGTTGCCGCATAAACATTGGATTCCGACGTATTGCCGGCAATTAGTTGGGACGCCAGCCGGTCGCGGATGGACCTAGGAACCTGTAATTACCATTAGCTGAATTGTTTTTACAAAAACACGCTTGGATATTTTCGGTTATCTGGTATATTTGCCACATGAATATGAGAAATCTAAATCTCGAATCACGGTCGCAGGCCCAGACGTTGGGTTGGGCAGCGCTGCGCCCATGTTTAGACGCGATGAATCCGCAAGGAACATCCGTCATTTTTAGTCCATAGCCCCCCGGCTATTAGTCGGGAGGCAGGACCTCCCGGACAATAGCCACACTCAAAATCCATAGAGCGTAGGCCCCGGAAGGTCCAAAGACCGCCGGGGCTTTGTCGTTTACCGCAACACAAAGACCTGGGACTGGCAGCGGAGCGAGTCTCCGCGCTTTAACAACCTGACCGTTTTGCCTGGGCGACAGCACGTCAATTGGGATGTGCGGCCGATGACAGGGTCATTGGTGGGCGAGCGCCTCGCCCAGGACTTAATTCATGACGGGTGCCGTTGCATCCGTCACGCATACAGGCGGCACGCATGATGCTGTGCGCCGTGTGCAAACTTGGAAGCGTGGGAGAACGTTAATCCACCGGCCTGTAAATCCGGCGCCCTCGGACATTGTTGGTCAAAATCCAGCCGCTTCCACCAATTCGCATGAATGCGCGGGCCGCTCTTGACCCGAGGCCCTGCGGGAATGCTGATCGGGTCCCCAGGATGCGCAAGCCGGAAGCGCAGCGTAGCCGGCACAGCTCGAGGTTTTATTTTTGCCTGCGTAGCGTTAAGGGAAAGCAGCCGGATTTGTAACCTGGCTTACGTTGGTTAAAACCCATCCGCAGGCTCCCTAATTTCAAATATCCAGCATCGCGGGGATAGCTCAGCGGTGCAGCCAAACATAAGGAGGTAACAACATGAACATCACGACACGGACCAGTTTGGTCATTGCTTTGGTATTCGTGGCCGCATTCAAGCTGTCGGGCGCGGTCTACGACAACCGGATCATGCACATGATCCACGTGTTCGAGGAGTCAATCGAAGAGGCATTGGAACACGGCTTCGATACTCGCGAACAGCTAGACGGTGTGCGTCGTCTGGCACGTGCCTTCCGCGCCACGCGTGAGGTATTGCGCCGCTTCGTACGCCAGTTAAAGCAGTCCGTGACGCGGATTGTGGATATCGGCATGGATGCCGGATGGCCGTCAGCGTGCACGGTCGTCACAGGACTGTGGAATCGCAAAAGCAAGAAGCTTGGCCCACAGTTCATTGCTCCCTGACGGATGTTATGGATGTCATTCGTCTTGGAGTTCTTTTGACAATGTCCATGGGCCTGTAGCTTAAGGTAAAGCAGCGAACTCATAATTCGTTGAGTCCAGGGTCGCGCCTGGCGGGCCTACCAGATGCAAACGCTTGACCGGCAGAACTCAGGTCCGGTGTTACCGACACCGAAAAAGAGTCGGGAGAATGCCCGTGCATTCCGCCAGCGGAGATCTCTGGCGTCTACTTTGGGGCTGTAATTCAGTGGGAGAATGCCTGTTTTGCAAACAGGACGTCGCCAGTCCGATTCTGGCCAGCTCCACCAATTTTAGGGTTCCATGGTCAAGTGGTAAGACGCCGCCCTGTCAAGGCGGAATCGCGAATTCGATTTTCGCTGGAACCGCCAACCCCGGATAGTTTAATGGCAAAAACCAACGATCGATAATCGTGTGAACGCGGATCGTAACCGTACCCGGGGACCAGTTTTAATGAATCAGTATGCAAATTTGGACAAAGCAAGCGGTCCTTCAAACCGTTCTGTATGGAATTGTGCCCCACCTGATTCGCCAGTTACCGATGTGCTCAGTCTGTTCAGAGCACCGCGCCTGGGACGCGGGGGTTCGCAGGTTAGAATCCTGCCACACCGACCAATTTACGCGCAGTGGACGAGAGGCCAGTCAACAGGTTGCAACCCTGTCTACGTCCGTTCGATTCGTGACCTGCGCGTCCACTATGTTTAATTGCCACTGCAGCTCGATTGGCCGAGCAGCGCTTTCGTAAAGCGAAGGGTGTGGACTCGAACTCCTCCAGTGGCTCCATTTTCAGCGTGCGGGTGTGGCCGAGTGTCTAGGCATCTGCCTTCCAAGCAGACTACGGGAGTTAAATTCTTTCCCCACCCGCTCCACTTTCAATGGCGAATTTAGCTCAACGGCAGAGCCCCGGACTGTGAATTCGGAAGACTCGAGGTCACCACTCGAAATTCGCCCCAGTTTTTTTGGATACGTGGCCGATCGGAGTCCCATCACGTTCCGGTTCTGCGCCGTTCCCGACGCCTTGAACCTGAACTCGGCGCAAGGCGCCTTTTGACCGGTTCGCGGTTCACAGAGTCCGGCCTGGTTAAAGGAACCACAGTCCCTCCCCGTACCGGGATATCTCCCCTCGCGTAACTTCCCCCGCTCCTCTGGGTAGATGCCGCGTGCAGCCGTTGGCAGAATGGTTATGCACCTGACTTTTAATCAGGCAATTCAATCCGGGTTCGATTCACGGGCGGCCGACCATTACAACTGTCTTTACGTGATGGGGAGCAGTGGTTGCTCAAGCTGTTTCATGTATAGCTGAGTGCCGGATCATTATCGGTCATCACGTCCAAATTGATCGCGACCATAGCTCAGTCCGCGTAGAGTAGCACGATCCTAACGTGTGGGTCGCAGGTTGAAATCCTGCTGGGTGCTCCAAATAATCGCGTTTAAATTCAAATATTCTAGGTTACAATAAATCGTGCTACACATTGAAATGGACAGTAACCGTGCGGGTTAAGCCGGTAGATGGGTGCGATATTTGGCTAGTCAAAGCACTGAAGGTGCATTTTATCGTATGCGTGGCTATACTTCGGCAGAGCTGATTCAAACAGACTTACAATCCATATAAACTGGATTTCCAAATTTACAGGGTTCTGAACAATGAAAAATAGTGCCCAGCTTTTCGGGCTTTTACTCATTTTAATGGCTAGTGTAGCCGTGGCCGCTCCGACACTGCCGCCGGCCGCGCCGGTACACCCGGTCATCGATGATTATTTTGGGACGCAGGTGGTTGATAACTACCGCTGGATGGAAAAACCCGGCAGCCCAGAGCTCGCTGTATGGATGAAAGAGCAGAACGATTACACCCGCAGCATTCTTGACAGCCTTCCGGGCCGCGAAGCATTACTGCAACACATCCACCAACTGGATAACAGGGATATTGACAGGTTCAACTTTGTACGTCGTGGGCAACGTTATTTTTATGAAGTTGCCTCGCCTGGCGCGCAACTTCCCGTGCTTTATTATCGCGACGGCCTAAAAGGTGATGAACATGTGTTGTTGGACCCCTCGACGTTGAGTAAAAAACCAGATACCCATTACGCGATTGATTACTTCATGCCTTCATGGGATGGGCGTTATGTGGCGTATGGGATATCACCCGGAGGTTCGGAACAAAGTGTACTGCATGTACTTAAAGTGGATAACGACAAAATTCAGGGTGAGGCTGGTTACCGGACAGCCATGCGTTTTTCTACATGCGTTTCAACAAGCGTACGCCAGGCATGCCGCCATCACAGATGATGTTCAATGCCCGCACCTACCTGCATACATTAGGCATCCGTGATAATGGCGACAAGGACCCGGTGGTCTTCGGATATGGAGTATCCAAACAAGTGAATGTACCCCAGGGGCAAGGAACCTACCTTGTGTTGAGTCCTGATTCACCGTACGCGATTGCAGTAGCCGACCATAACCTGGACTACAGCCCCAAGACGCTGTTCGTGTCGCCACTCACCAAGGTACGCGGTAGCCACACCCCGTGGCGCAAGATCGCTGGTGTCGAAGACGGCGTGACCCAATTCGAGCCTCATGGTGACATGTTGTATTTCCTTTCGCATAAGGCCGCATCTAATTCCCGCTTGCTGCGCACTTCTCTCTCCCATCCTGATGTGAATCATGCGCAAGTGATTGTTCCAGAATCCCAGGCAGTCATTACTGATTTTGGGACTGCAAAAGACGGTTTATATGTGCGTGAGCGCGATGGCGTTATATCCAAGCTGTTGCATGTATCCTGGGATGGAAAACACGTCGATGAAGTGCCGTTACCATTCGAAGGGAATGTTTTCCCTCCAACGACTGATCCGACCGATACCGGTGCATTATTTAGCATTCAGGGATGGGTAGAACCCGCGAAAATGATCTCCTACGACCCTGCCACTAATACTTCCATCGATACAGGGTTGTTGCCGGTTTCCAAAGTGAATACTTCACAACTGGAGTCAAAGGAAGTCTTTGCAACCAGTTACGACGGCACGCGTATACCCTTGTCGATTATCTATAAGAAAGGTCTGAAACTAGATTCCACCAATCCAACGATCATGCAAGGTTATGGTAGCTACGGTTTCTCGATTGAGCCGTTCTTCCCACCCCAAATGGTGGCATGGGTAGAACGTGGAGGTGTGTACACCGTTCCCCATGTGCGCGGTGGTGGTGAATACGGTGAAAATTGGCACCAGGCTGGTAAAAATCTAAACAAGATAAATTCCATCCTCGATTTCATAGCCTGTGCCCAGTATTTAATAGACCAGCATTACACCTCGCCAAAATATCTGGTAGCTGAAGGTAAGAGTGCCGGCGCCATTCTTTCCATGGGTGCTCTCACCTGGCGGCCAAATCTGTTTACGGCGGTCATCGATAATGTAGGTTTGACGGACATGCTGCGTACGGAGAACACACCCAATGGTCCGCCTAACACTGTAGAATTTGGTTCAGTTAAGACCGAAACTGGCTTCCACGGATTGTATTCCGTAAGTGCGTATGCTCATGTTCGCGATGGCACTCCCTACCCGGCAGCTTTATTCAACACCGGAGTCAATGACCCGCGTGTTGCTCCCTGGGAGGTCGCCAAGATGGCGGCCCGCGTGCAAGCAGCGACCTCCAGCGGTAAACCTGTATTGCTGCGCGTGGAATATGACGCTGGACATGGTTTGGGATCTACCCGCTCGGAATTAGAAGACGAACTGGCCGATGAGTTTGCTTTCGCGCTCTGGCAGACCGGTAACCCAGAATTTCAACCAACCACTTCCAAATAAATTGAAATTGCTAGTCATGTACGTTCAGCAGGACATGGATCAAGACAACGCAATCACATAGTCTGCGCTTAGCTTGGCCATATCCCATCACTGACGGTGCCGGTCTTAAAGTAACAATATAACCAAGCTGTGCTTGGTTTTTTTAACCGGACTGTCGCAGGCTCAATTTCTGCACGACCCACCAATCCCTGGCCAAATAACTCAACGGCAGAGTGTCGCGCCAACACCGCTGAAACGGCGGTTCGATCCCGCCTTTGGCTGCCATTTAATTACGCCCTCGTAGCCCAGTGTTTCAGAACGCATCTGTGGTAAGGATGGGGCCGCAGTCAGATTCTGCACTTGGCACCAGCTCATCAAGCAACTTCTAGCGCCCGTAGTTCGGTTGATAGAATATCGTGCTACGAACACGAAGGCCGTAAGCTCGATTCTTACCGGGCGCTCCATCTTCTCGTCTCGTCTAATAGGTAGGACACGAAGTTCTGAACTTCGGAATCATGGTTCGCAATCCATGGACGAGATCCAAATTTACATTTGTCGTGTCGTCTAGTGGTAGGACATTGGCCTTTGGCTCCAATAACGGCTCGGTTCGAATCCGCCCACGACATCCACACTATGCTGTTAGTTCAATGGTAGAACCGCGGCTTCCAATACCGCATACGGGCGTTCTTCGCTCACAGCATGCCAAATATTATTTACCCACTGTGGCGAAATTTTGCAAACGCATCAGTCTCAGGAACTGACGCCTTCGGGCTTGCCCGTTCGACCCGGGCCAGTGGGATCACTTCGACGATACGGCGGAAAGCAGACGCGCCATTCCCAAAAATGTTGTTCGCAAGAACGTTCCAGCTCGATCCTGGATATCGCCACCAGTACCGAAGCTAGCATGGCGGAATGGTAGAGCGGCGCAGAAATGTGCCACCTATGTTCGATCCGCAGTATCTCCGCAAACTCAGGCAGAGTGGGTGAGTGCATTAAACCAGCCGGCTTGAACCCGGCCAAACGCAAAGGCGTTTCGTGCGTTGGAATCGCACCTCTGCCGCCATGTTTGATTGCAGCCGTGGCGAAATTTATGGCAAACGCATCGAACTTAAAATTCGACGGCCTTAACAGGCCTTGAGGGATCGTGTCCCTTCGGCTGCACCATTAAATGCGACACGTATTAAAACGGTCATCGGTTGTGAATCGCAATGGGGCGGTTGTGCCAGATTTAGGCTAGTAGAACCTCTGGAACAGGGTGGCTTACTGGGGCAATCTGACGTACATTCTGCGGTCTGTATCCTGACTGCTGGAAACCGAGGCGCTGGTGATTGATGCGCACAGTATTTAAACTATGCAAGCAATTGGTCGGTTAAATTGTATTGGTCTGCGTATTAGCCGTCTGTCGAAACCGGCGCGCATCTATCTATACGAGACTGTGGATATGGAAAACCTGCAAATTGGCTATGAAATTGCCATGCAAGGTTATGATGATCCCGTCCCGGTGTTGTGCGAGACTTGGTTGCACGAACACGGTCTACGCGTTAAGAAAGTCCCGCTCAGCTGTTACAGCGAGCCCAGTACTGCCCAGCAGGCCCTCACCGAATTTATCGAAGCAAATCTGTATGAACCCCTCATTGCAGAGGGGACCGATCCCGCAATGGTGCTGCCCTGCCTCGGCACCCGCGAGGAACTGCTGGCGTATGGACGCGACCTATCGATAAAGGATATCCGTCCAGCATTCATGGCGCGCCGTTCGGATGAAGCGTTTGAGTGCCTGGTCGCTAACAAAGCCGGCAGACCACAGGCGCTTTTGCGTGTGGTAACCAGCCAACGCCTGCCCTACGATGATTTCCTGCTCTTTCAACAGATACTGGACATGACCTGCGATCGTGATACCTGGCTCACCTGGCTGGCACTGGACTTGTCCATCCAGGGCTGGGAGGTTTTCTGGTCGGATGGATATTCGATCGCTGTTTCAAACGTCACCGTCACCGATGCCGACGGTGATTCAATCAACACCACGCCGATCGTCATGTAATCGCGTGCAGCGTTTTTATAGTCAGATTTAACGAAGTTCCAAGAATAATTGAGGCGGCTATATGAAGCGCACCTATTCGACCGTTGCACTGATGTGTAAGGCCCCAATACCAGGCTACGCCAAGACACTGCTCATTCCACATCTGGGTGAGATGGATACCGTGCGCCTCCAGGAGGATATGATCCTGCAAGCGGTCGCGACCGCACTGGACGCCGATGTTGGACCTGTCGAGCTATGGTGTGATCCGGATGAATCCGAGCCTTTTTTCGGGAAGATAATCAAGAAATATCCGGTGAGGCTCACATCACAACCTGCTGGTGACAAAGGCGTGCGCATGCGCACCTGTGCTTCTGGAGCCCTAATGTCGTCTGATGCGGTCATTCTCATGGGCGTGGATTGTCCGGTGATGCCGACCTATTACCTGCAGGAGGCTACCGATGCCTTCTCGCGCGGTAGCGATGCGGTCATCGGACCTTCGGAGGAAGGTGGTTTAGTTTTATTGGGGCTTAAACAAGTGGCTGAGGAACTATTCGATGATATCCACTGGGGGACTTCACTGGTTTTGACCGATATCCAGTCACGCATCAGTCAGCTTGGCTGGCGCTACCACACGCTCGAAACACTATGGGACGTGAACACGCCCGCGGATTACCAGCGCTGGCGCATGCTGAACGAGTCCGCGCCCTACCGACTGGAGTATCAGCGTATTTGATGTAGTTTGTAACGTACTACTGATAACACGTTTATTTGACTTGTATTCTTTAATCGGCTATATGCAAAAAGTGGTTGGATTTTAGACCTCACGTCCTTATAGAGAAGCAACCTGCTTTGTGCAATTCATGGTTGGATTCTACAAACACTATCACTCTCCGTATTGTGCATAATGTGGTTGGAACAATGCCTGTGTGATTGACCACGGAATAGCGGTGCAAATAGCCTTTTAATCCATACAGACTGATCAAGGCGGGCACGGGACCAGTGGT
>Ga0307372_10004047_pt1 | contig 22917 bp, 22 predicted proteins | sample OX1MG_FD_202533 | JGI IMG/M metagenome (GOLD analysis project Ga0307372, IMG submission 202533) | Soil microbial communities from Risofladan, Vaasa, Finland - OX-1 | ecosystem: Environmental > Terrestrial > Soil > Coastal area > Acid sulfate soil | place: Finland: Risofladan, Vaasa | collected...
AGCCCCAACCCAACCAAACGCAGCCCAAACTCAAAAATCAGACAGGCTGAAGCCTGTCCTACTGGAAACCAAATCCATGCCTGGGGATTAGAATTTCGTGTGGGAACCGGGAAGTCCGGATGCAATAGTGCGTCCGGGCACCAGGTAATTCAGCACGTAGTCGCGCGCGGTGTCTTCGAGCGAAGTGATGGGCTTGTCGTAACCGGTGGAGAGCAGCTTGGCTATACCGGCCTCGGTCGCGTACTGATATTTGTCGCGAATCGATTCCGGCATGTCGATATATTCGATGCGCGGCTCGCGGCCCAGCGCGGCAAACACGGCGCGCGCCAGTTCATTCCAGGTGCGCGATTTTCCCGAACCGATATTGAAAATTCCGTTTGCCGCGGGATTGGCGGCCAGATGCAGCGTCATGGCCACGGCATCCTTGACGTACAGGAAATCGCGCCGCTGTTCGCCATCGCGGTATTCGGGGCGGTAGCTTTTGAAAAGATGAATGACGCCGCTTTCCAGCACCTGCGCGTAGCTTTTGCAGATTACGCTGCGCATGTCGCCCTTGTGATTTTCGTTGGGGCCGAAGACGTTGAAATATTTCAGGCCCACAATGCGGTCGAGCCATCCATGCCGCAGGGCGTGCAGGTCCATCCACTGCTTGGATTGGCCGTAAAGGTTCAACGGCCGCAGCCGTTCGAGCTGCCCGGGGTCGGCATCGTCCATGCCCGCGCTGCCGTCGCCATAGGTTGCCGCGGAGGATGCATACACAAAACGTACGCCTTCCCGCAGCGCCCATTCGGCAAGCTTGCGCGAATATTCGAAATTATTTTCGCGCAGATACGCCTCGTTGGTTTCCGTCGTGGAAGAGCACGCGCCGATATGGAAAATATAATCGAATTTCCCCAGCGCGCCCGCGGCGAGCCACGCGTGCAGGTTGGAAGGGTCGACGTAGTCGGAAAATAGCAGCCCGTCGAGATTCGCGCGCTTTTCGGCCGGCGGCTGGAAGTCCGCAATCACAATTTCCGAGCACCCGCGCCGGTTCAGCTCCCAGACGAGCACGCTGCCGATAAATCCCGCGCCGCCGGTCACAATCGCGCGCCGGTTCTTCCAATCCTGATTCGAAATGGACGCAGGTGTCATCGTCGGGTGCCCACAAAGGGTGCCACGCGAATGCGCCTTAAGCAATTCCGATTCCGCGCTTTTCATGGGGCGGCTCCGGGGCATCCTTGAGCTTTCCCTGCGCCTGAGCTAGAGTAGCCAATTCCAGATCGTGAACTGGGTGGGTTTCAGCCTGTCTGGTTTTTTTTTCAGCGCGGCGCTAAATGCAGACAGGCGGAACAGGTTGCGGAAATAGTGGAAATATTTGTGGGTCGTGCCTTCAGGCACGACATAACACCTGCGTTTTTCAGGGGTTTTAACCCCTGAAGGCGTACCAATCGATTTTTCCGCAACCTGTGAGGCCTGTCCTACTGGGCCGGAGGTGGTTCCCCGTGAGTGGTCATGGCCAGGAACATCTGAAAATCCTGTTGCGCAGCAGCGCCATTCAGAAGCGCGTGCGCGAAATGGGCGCGCAGATTTCGAAGGATTATAAAGGCCAGCGCGTTCATCTGATCGGGGTCTTGAAAGGCGCGGCGATTTTTATGTCCGACCTGGTCCGCCAGATTCGCGTCGATGTGTCGCTGGATTTCATGTCGGTATCGAGCTATGGGCATGGCAGCCAAACTTCCGGGCAGGTACGCCTCATCAAGGATCTCGACACCAGCATCGAGGGCCTCAACGTCATCGTGGTCGAAGACATCCTGGACACGGGCCTGACACTCGGATACCTGCTGCGCGTGCTGCAGCAACGAAAACCAGCTTCGCTGCGCATCGCCGCCCTGCTGGACAAGCCGGAGCGGCGCATCAAGAAAGACGTAAAGGCGGACTACATCGGTTTTCAGATTCCGAATGAATTTGTGGTGGGATACGGGCTGGATTATGCCGAGCGCTATCGCAATCTGAAAGATGTGTGCGTGCTGTCGCTGCCCCCGTCCTAGTGGCGGACGACTGTTTTCCAGGCGGGCCGGCCGCAGCGAGGCCTGGAGAAGATTTGAAGCATCGAGAAGCGCCGGACGAAGTCATGACGAAAAGCTGAAAAAGATGCGACGCGTCCCGTTTTTGCGGGGGACGATGCTGGTCAGGCCAAGCCTGTGGATCAAAACGAAATCGACCAACTTGTTCGTACGGCCACGGCAGCGGCCGCCGACCGCATTTCCAGCGGCCCGACCGTGGTGAAATTGGACGCGGATATTGCCGGCCTGATCGACCATACCCTCCTGAAGCCCGAAGCTTCTCGCGATGAAATACGGAAACTCTGCGGGGAAGCCGCGCGGTTCGGCTTCGCGTCGGTGTGCGTCAACCCCTGGAATGTGCCGTTGGCCGCGGAATTGCTCCACGGCACGAACGTGAAAGTCTGCACCGTGGTGGGTTTCCCGCTTGGCGCGACGCTTCCCCAGGTGAAAATCCAGGAGGCCGAAGAGGCGATCAAAGTGGGCGCACAGGAAATCGACATGGTCATCAATATCGGCGCGCTCAAATCGGGCCAGGACGATCTGGTGGAGTCCGATATTCGCGGCGTGGTGCAAGCCAGCCACCGGGGTGGCGCGATCTGCAAAGTGATTCTGGAAACAGCGCTTCTCACCGTGGAGGAAAAAGTGCGCGCGTCGCTGGCGTGCAAAAGGGCGGGCGCCGATTTCGTGAAGACTTCGACGGGCTTCAGCACCGCGGGAGCGACGGTGGAAGACGTCGCACTGATGCGCGCGGTGGTGGGTCCGGGAATGGGCATCAAGGCCGCGGGCGGCGTGCGAAGTTTTGAGGATTTGAAGAAAATGGTGCGCGCCGGGGCCACGCGAATCGGCGCCAGCGCCAGCTTAAAGATTATGGAGCAGGCCGCGGGCACGGCGCCTCCCGCGCCTCCCTCGACCCCTGAATCGGGCGGCTCGTAGCCGTGGGCGGCTTTTGCGGCCCCGCATTACGCGGCCGAATGGCGGATGTCTTAACCGCTTTTTCACGGGCCGTTAATCGCCACCTGTTATACTAGGTAACTCTTGGGGAGTTGCGCCGGGCGCAGGAAGCCCGCCGGGCGCGGGCCAATTCAAAAACGTATGGATCCAGTACAGGCGCAAACACCGCTCAACATGCCCGCGGAGGTGCTCGCGACGCTTGTCGAAATCGGCGAGGAAATCAATACCTCGCTGGACCTCGACGAAGTGTTGCGGAAAACCGCGTCGCTCGTGAAGCGCCTGATCGATTACGAAATGTTCAGCGTGCTGCTGTTGGACGAATCCACGCAAAAGCTGTATCACCGTTTCACCATCGGCTATGGCGAACAGGCTGGCAAGGACTGGCAGATTCCGCTCGGGCAGGGAATTACGGGCACGGCCGCGGCCACGGGCCGCGCATTGCGCGTGCCGGACGTCCGGGAGGATCCCCGGTACATCAATATTGTCGATGCGGTCCGCTCCGAGCTTGTGGTGCCCCTGATGGTCAAGGGCCAGTCGATCGGCGTGCTTGATATCCAGAGCACGCGCGTGGATTACTTCACGCGCGATCAGCAGGGCATTCTGACGCTGATGGCCAGCCGGCTGGCGATTGCCATCGAAAACGCGCGGCTGTTTGAGCGGGTTCGCAGCCAGGCCGACACGCTGCGGGTTCTGAACGAAGTGGCTCGCGAAGCCAATTCCATCCTCGTTGTCGAGGAATTGCTGCGCCGCGCCGCCGAACTGGTCAAGCGCGTCATCGACTACCAGATTCTGGGAATTCTGCTGTACGACTCGAAGACGAACATGTTCCGTCACCGCATGGACGTCAAGTACGGCCACAGCGCGCAGGGAAAAATGCGCGTCACCGCCAACGAAGGGATCGTGGGCTCGGCCGTTGCCACCGGCCAGCCGGTTCGCGTGGCGGACGTGACCCTGGATTCGCGCTACATCATGGTGAATCCAGAAACACGGTCCGAACTGGTGATTCCCATGATTCACAAGGGAATCGTCGTCGGCGTGCTCGATCTGGAAAGCCCGCAAACGAATTATTTCACCGAGGACCACGTACAGACGCTTATGATTCTGGGCGCGCACCTGGCGGTCTCGCTCGAAAATGCCCGCCTGTATGAGCGGCTGGCCCGCGACGAAGCGCGCATGGAGCGCGAACTTACGGCCGCGCAGCGCCTGCAGACCGCGCTGCTGCGTCCCGTGCCCAGCATCGATTTTGGTCTCGATATCACGGCGCGCATTATTTCCGCCCGCGAAGTTTGCGGCGACTTGTACGATTTTCTCTCCTACGGCACGCAGCAGCTGGGCATCGCCCTGGGCGACGTCAGCGGCAAGGGCAGCGCGGCGGCGCTTTACGGCGCGGTCGCCACGGGAATCCTGCGCAGCCTTTCTCCGCACAAGCTGCAGCCCGCGGAACTTCTGCGCCAGCTGAATAAACTGGTGAGCGACCGCCGCGTCGATGGCCGCTACATGACCATCTGCTTCGCCACCTGGCAGAAGGGCCGCCGCAGGCTTCGCGTGGCCAATGCCGGGCAATCGCAGCCATTGCTCTGGAAGGACGGACGCGTCGAGCAGCTACCGCTCACGGGTTTTCCAATCGGGATTTTTGACGACGCAACGTACGATGAATGGAGCGCCAAGTTGAATAGCGGCGATATTCTCCTGTTCCATTCGGACGGGATTACCGAGGCAAGCAATCGGGAGGGAGCGTTCTTCGGCACCACCCGGTTGACCGAACTGCTTGCGGCAAACGCACATCTTTCTTCGGCCGATCTGGCCGATCGTTTGCTCGAGGAAGTGCGTATCTATACGCAGGGAGGCGCCATTACGGACGATCGAACCCTCGTGGTGATGAAAGTCAAGTGAGCGCCGCATCGCCGCATTCGCGCAGTTCTTCTCCCACGCGTGTCGCCGATCCGGCGCGCTACACCCACGGTTTTTCGTACCGGGGGTCGCGCCTGTTCTGCGAAGGCGTGCCCGTGGACGAAATTGCGGACCAACTGGGAACGCCCTCGTATCTCTACAGCCGCGCGAGTATCGAGCGGGCCTATCGACGCATGGACGCGGCGTTCGGTTCGCTGCCGCACACGATTTGCTATGCCGTGAAAGCGAATTCGAACCTGGGCATTCTGCGCCTGTTTGCCGCGATGGGCAGCGGATTCGACATCGTCTCCGGCGGGGAGCTGTACCGCCTGCGGCGCATCGGCGTGCCGGGCAGCCGCATTGTTTTTTCGGGAGTGGGCAAATCGCGCGAAGAAATCCGCGAAGCGCTGCGCGCGCGCATTTTGCTGTTCAATGTGGAGTCGCCGGCCGAGCTCGATCTGCTCGCGGCGGAAGCATCGCGCCTGCGCGTGCGCGCTTCAACCTCCATCCGAGTCAATCCGGATGTCGAGGCGGGCGGCCATCCGCACATTTCCACCGGGCACCACCGCCACAAATTCGGCATCGATTGGGAAACGGCGCGCAGCCTCTATCTGCAGCAGCCCTCCTCGCGCTGGATTAATTGGCAGGGCATCAGCGCGCACATCGGCTCGCAGATTCTGACGCTCGCGCCGTACCGTCGCGCCCTGGCTCGCCTTGGGAGTTTTGTCCGCGAACTGGGCCGCGCCGGAATCGCCCTACGATATCTCGATTGCGGCGGCGGCCTGGGCGTGCGCTACACATCGGAGCAGCCGCCGGAGCATGCCGCCTACGCCGCGGAACTGGCGCGCGCGGTGCGCCCGCTGGGGTGCCACCTGCTGATTGAGCCGGGACGTTCGCTGATAGGTCCCGCGGGCGTGCTCCTGATGCGCGTGCTGTATACCAAACTCAATCGGGGGAAGACATTCGTGATCGTAGACGATTTCATGCGGCCCGTGCTGTACGGCGCGACGCATCCCATCACGCGCGCCCATCGAAGTTCCGGAAAACTTGCCCGCGCCGATGTGGTCGGGCCGGTGTGCGAGTCCGGCGATTGTTTCGTGCAGGACTGGCCTTTGGGAAACGTCGCGCCGGGTGACGTGCTCGTGCTGTGGGGAGCCGGAGCGTACGGTTTTGTCGAGGCTTCGAATTACAATTCGCGACCGCGTCCCGTGGAAGCCCTGGTCACCGGGCGGAGCGTCCGCGTAATTCGCCGCCGCGAGACGCGCGCCGATCTGGTTCGCGGGGAGTAAGAAAGCAGGTGTATTGGAATCACCCGCCGCGGCGGACCGTTCTGCGCACCGATTTTACCGCTCGCCCCACTTCATCTTGCTGCGCAGAATCTGGAAGTAGGTCTTTCTCGCCGGACGGACCAGGTATAGTTTTTCCGGCGCTTTCTGCACCAGGATATGGTCGCCTCGCGTAAGCTCGATCCCAACCTGCCCGTCCAGAGTGAGAAAAGCGGAGTCATCTCCCGTCTTGCAATTGATTTCAATTTTTGCGGAGTCGGGAATCACCAGTGGGCGGTTGGTAAGCGTGTGCGGGCAAATCGGGGTGACGATGAACGATTCGACGGTGGGATAAACGATCGGTCCTCCGGCGGCCAGGGAGTAGGCTGTGGAGCCGGTGGGAGTGGAGAGGATCAATCCGTCCGCCTTGTACGTGGTCACGTATTCGTCGTTGATGCGCAGCTCCAGATCCATGATGCGGGCAAGCGCCGCTTTGTTCAGCACGGCGTCGTTGAGCGCGATCTGCCTTCGAATGACGGCGCCATCGCGGACAATTTCCGCCGCCAGCATCACGCGTTCGCTCACGCGGTGCCTGCTGGAAAAAATCTCTTCCAGAATCGGATAGATTTCGTCCTGCGAAACCGTGGTCAGGAAGCCCAGGCCGCCGAGATTTACGGCCAGGATGGGCACCTTGCGTTCGGCCGCCAGGCGCGCCGCCGAGAGCAGCGTGCCGTCGCCGCCCAGCACGATCAACAGGTCGGAGCGCTTGGGAAGCTCTTCGCGCTGCAGGGATTCTCCGGCAAGGGCGCCAATGCAATCGCCCACTTCGGAATCGCAGACCACGGTGACGTCGCGGGCCCGTAACCAGGCGATGAGCGGCGGCACCACGCGCGCGATGTCCTCGCGGCGGGGTCGGGCGATAATTCCGACGGTTCGGATTATTTTCGTGGTGTCCGGCATGAGTTTTGGGCGAGTCCTACTCTAGCATTTATCAGCGTCCGGGTTAGCGCGGTTTTTTTCGCGCGTGAAGAAAGAATTCCCGATTGCCTTCCGCGCCCGTGATATGGCTCGGGCGCACGCCATCCATCACGCCGCGCCCTTCGCCATCGGTTGCGCCATTTGTGTCGCCGATCAGGGTCAGACCGCAGGCCAGCGCCGCGTCGCGCACGCGCTCGATGGCGCGCCGGTGCAGCGCCGCGTCGCGCACGATCCCGCCCGAGCCGATGTCTCCGCGATCCAGCTCAAACTGCGGCTTGATGAGTATCAGGAATTCCGCGGCGAGCCCGCTGGCCGCCGCCACAGCAGGCAGCACCTTGGCCACGGAAATGAAGGAAACGTCGACGGTTACCAGGTCGATGGATTCAGGAATTTGTTCGGGCCGCAGGTTTCGCGCATTCTCTTGAATCCGCGTCACGCGAGGGTCCTGGTGCAGGCGCCACGCCATTTGCTCGGGCGTAACGTCCACCGCGTAGACGTGTCGCGCGCCGTGCTGCAGCAGGCAATCCGTAAACCCTCCGGTGGAGGAGCCGATATCCAGGCAAGTTTTCCCCGATGCGTCAATCCCGAAATCCGTCAGCGCGCCGTCCAGTTTCAACCCGCCGCGGCTGGCATACTTCGGGGAAGCTCCGCTGATCTCAATGTGCGCGTCAGCGGCAATTTGCACCCCGGCCTTATCGCTGCGCGCGCCATTGACGCGCACTTCTCCGGCCAGGATCATCGCCTGCGCCTTCTCGCGCGATTCGGCGAGCCCGCGTTCGACGACCAGCACGTCGAGCCGTCTTTTTTCCGATTTTGGCCTGGAGGGCAAGGCAATTGACCAATCGCGCCTGTGAGTATTGCTGAATTCCCGCTCTGCCGTTCCAGATCCCGTCAGGCGGGGATGAAATCCTCAATTACGCGCGGCGGTGAACGATCAAATCGGCAAGTTCCCGCAGACGGGCGGCGCGCGGGCCGTAGGGTTCCAGTTCCGCCATGGCGCGCGATTCGAGCTCTTTCGCAAATGCTCGCGAAGTTTCCAGACCGTACAGCCCCGGATAGGTCGCCTTTTTTTGCGCGGCGTCTTTTCCCGCCGTCTTTCCCAGGGACGCCGAAGACTCCTCCACATCGAGAATGTCGTCCACGACCTGGAACGCCCAGCCGATCGTCTCACCAAAGCGTTTCAGGCGGGCCACGTTTTCCTCGTCGGCGCCGCCGGCAATCGCTCCGGCGACGAGGGAAGCGCGAATCAGCGCCGCCGTTTTCGAACGGTGAATGTATTCCAGCTCCGCGGGCTGAATGGCGCGTCCTTCGGCTTCCAGGTCCGCGACCTGGCCGCCCACCATGCCGTCCACGGTGCCCGCAGAGGCGGCCACGTGGGCCAGGATGGCCACGCGCCGGCCCGGCTCGATGGGCGCGTTGGCCAGGGTTTCAAAGGCCAGCGTCAGCAGGGCGTCACCGGCAAGAATGGCCGTCGCCTCTCCGAATTTTTTATGGCAGGTGGGCTTGCCGCGGCGCAAATCGTCGTTGTCGAGCGCGGGCAGGTCGTCATGGATCAGCGAGTAGGTGTGAATGAATTCGAGGGCGCAGGCGACCGGCAGCACGGGAGCCGTATCGGGTGAAAAAATGCGCGCCGATTCCAGGCACAGGATCGGCCGGACGCGTTTTCCGCCTGCCTGCACGCTGTAACGCATGGCCGTATGTATCGATGGAGGCTGCACGTTTCCGCCGGGCATCAGCCGATCCAGCGCGGCGTCCACCGCCGCTCGGTCTTGTTCGAAAAATGCGGGAAGGTTCATCAGATGGAGGGTGGCTCGGGCGCGCCGGGCGAGGGCGGCCGGCTAGGAATCTTCCTCGGCCTCGGGATCAAACGGCTCGGCGGCCAATTCGCCGCCGGCCTTTTTGAGCAGAATTTCCACCTTGCCCTCGGCCTGTTCCAGATATTTCTGGCAATCGCGAGAGAGCACCACGCCCTCTTCGAAAAGCTTCATGGCGTCATCGAGCGAAAGATTCGCGCTTTCGAGTTTGCCCACGATTTCTTCCAGGCGCTTGAGGGAATTTTCGAAATCGGGCTTCTTTGCGGCGTCCGCCTTTTTCGTCGATGCTGGATTCGCGGTTGTCATTGCGAGCACTCATTCTAATGCACGCGCAAGAACCGAAACAACCGCTTTATGGTATCTGAGGGATACATGTGCGGTCAGGCGGCGAAACGCCCGGGTTTCGGCGCGGGACACGATTGCCCCAATCCGCACAAAAATGCCGGCGCCACCCGCCGCACGGCTTCGCGGATGGAATACGCATTGCGCAATTCTCCGCTCAGTGTTGCTTGGGCCGTAGTGCCGAGGCTGCTAGAATTGGGCGCCAGGGGACCGTTTTCATTGATCGCGCTGCGATTACTCGGAATCTTCGCGCTCGTGGCTGTGAATGGTTTTTTCGCGGCGGTGGAGTTTTCCCTGGTGACGGTGCGGATGTCGCGCGTGCGGCAGCTGGTGCAGGAGGGACGCGGGCGGGCGAAGATCGTTCTGGACTTGATGGGCAGGTTGGATCGCGTGGTTTCCGGCGTTCAAGTGGGCATCACGCTGGCCAGCCTGGCACTGGGCGCGCTCGGTGGGGAAACGCTTGCCACGATTTTAGGCCCGATGTTTGAGGACATTCCCGGGCACCACACGGTCGTGCTGGTACACGCGCTTTCGCTGGCTGTGGCGTTTACGCTGCTCACGACCATGCACGTCGTGTTGGGCGAGCTGGTTCCGAAGAGCCTGAGTCTGCAGCGCGCCGAGCGCGTGGCCCTGCTGGTCGCCCCTCCTTTCCAATGGTATCTCGGCGTATTCAGTCCCGCGATTACTTTGCTGGAAGGGGCCAGCCGGTGGATCTTGAGCGGACTGGGATTGTCAGGGCGGCCAAGCCACACGCAGGTGCATTCCGCCGAGGAATTGAAGATTCAAATTCAACAGGCTCGCGAGCGAGGCTTGCTGGGATTGGAAGATGAGAAGCTTATCATCGGCGCCATCGAACTGGACAGCATGCAGGTGCGGGAACTGATGGTGCCGCGGCCCGACATGCATTCGGTGATGGCCGACGCTTCCCTGGACGATGTGATGCGCGTGTTCGTGACCTCGCAGCGCTCTCGCCTGCCCGTATTTGAGGGGCCCGGTGAACAAGTGCTCGGGTATGTCCACATCAAAGACATGGTCTGGGTGTTGCTGGACCGGGAACGCCGCGCGGAACAAGGGTGGCCGGCGCCGGAATTCAACTTGCGGCAGATGTTGCATAAAATCGTCATCGTACCGGAAATGAAGCCGGTGAACGAACTGCTTTTGGAGCTGCGCCTGCGCCACGGCTGGATGGCCATGGTGGTCGACGAATTCGGCACCATCCTGGGACTGGTCACTCTTGAGGATGTTCTGGAGCAACTGGTCGGCGAGATCCATGACGAGTACGACGTGATCGAAAAGCCGCTGATTATCGGCCACGGCGCCGATACGGCCATGATTTTCGACGCCTCGCTGAGCCTGCGCGACCTCGAATCGCAGTACAACATTATTCTGCCGGAGGATCCTTCCTACGCCACGGCCGGAGGCTTCGTTCTTGCCAGGCTCGGATTCATTCCCCGCGGGGGAGAGAGTTTTGAATTTGGGAATTACCGCTTCACCGTCGTGGAAATGGACCGGCGGCGCGTGGCGCGCATCAAAATTCAGCGGTTGAAGCAGCCCGGTGAGCCCTCCGCTGCTGCTCCCGCGGCCGGGGCGAAATCGATGCCCGGGAATGCGCGGAAACACGAATGATTCGACGCATCCTTCTCCGCATTCTCTACACGCTGCCCGCGCTGTGGCTGATTCTTACCATGGTGTTTCTCCTGATCCACATTGTGCCGGGAGATCCGGTGCTGCAAATGCTGGGCCAGGACGCGCGCGCCGACGACATTGCCCAGCTTCGCCACACGCTCGGGCTGGACCAGCCGATCGGCGTGCAGTATGAGGAATACCTTGTGGGGCTGGCCCGCGGCAATTGGGGCACATCCATTCGCTATTCCGCTCCGGTCCGCCAGATCGTGCTGGAGCGTTTTCCCGCGACGCTCGAGTTGTCTCTGGCCGCCCTGCTGGTTTGTCTTACCATCGCGATTCCCGCCGGGGTGTATTCCGCGCGCCGCCGCGGAAGCCGCGCGGACCATGCCACTTCGGTGTTCACGCTGTTCGGCCTGTCCGTTCCGAACTTCGCCCTGGGGCCCGTGTTGATACTGATATTTTCCGTGGAAATCGGGTGGCTGCCCGTGTCGGGACGCGGCGGCATCAGCCATTTGATTTTGCCCGCGATCACGCTGGGCGCGGCGCTGGCGGCGATTCTGACGCGCATGGTTCGCGGTTCCATGATCGAGGAACTTTCCAGCGACTACGTGCGCACGGCGCGCGCCAAGGGAATACCGGAAACTTCGGTGCTGTTCCGCCATGCCTTTCCCAATGCCCTGATTCCGATCATTACGATTGTCGGACTGCAGTTTGGATCGTTGCTGGCCGGAACCATCGTCACCGAAACGATTTTTTCCTGGCCGGGTATCGGGCGGCTGGCCGTACAGGCGATTTCGGCGCGCGATTACCCGTTGCTGCAGGGCTGCATTCTGGTGATCGCGCTTTCCTACGTGGTCGTGAATCTGCTCACGGACCTGGTCTATACGGTGGTGGACCCGCGGGTGCGGCTGCAATGAGGCGCGCGAAAAAATGTTCGAAGGCGTGGATGGGAAGGTCATGAGGAAAGAATCGCAGATTCGTCAATTCCTGCGCACCAGCGCCCTGGGACGCTGGGGCCTGGCGGTAACCATTCTGCTCGTGTTGCTGGCGGTCTTCGCGCCGTGGATCGCGCCGAGCAATCCTGCCGCGCAGAACCTGGCGGAGCGATTGCTCTCGCCCGGCCCGCATCACTGGATGGGCACAGACGAATTGGGCCGCGACGTCCTCTCGCGAACGCTGTATGGCGCGCGGGTCTCCATGCTGGTGGGCGTTTCGGTGGTGCTGGGAGCGGGCATCGTGGGCCTGACGCTGGGGTCGCTGGCGGGATATTTCGGCGGCGGGTTCGACCGTTTCGTGAATATTGTCCTGATCAATTCGTTTCTTTCCTTTCCGGGGATACTGCTGGCGATTGCGTTTGCGGCGTTTCTGGGGCCGGGGCTCGACAAGGTGATATTCGCGCTGACGATCACGGGCTGGGCGGGCTACGCGCGCCTGGCGCGCGCGCAAGCGCTGAAAATCCGCGAGATGGAATTCATCGTCGCGGCGCGCTCCCTGGGAGCGTCGCACACGCGCATCCTGCTGCGGCACTTGTTGCCGAACACGCTGCAGCCCGTGCTCATTCAGGCGACCATCGGAATGGCGGGCGCGATACTGGCGGAATCGACGCTGAGTTTTCTGGGGCTTGGCGTGATCGCGCCGACGCCCAGCTGGGGCGCCATGCTCAATGACGCGCGCAACCATCTGTTTGACGCGCCGCACCTGGTCGTGTTCCCGGCGCTCGGAATCATGGCGGCCGTTCTCGCATTCAATCTGCTGGGAGACGCGCTGCGCGACTGGCTCGATCCGCGCACGCGCGCATTTCTGGTGACCATGGATTTGCCGCGATGAATGTTTGCTGCGAAAAAATGTGGCGGGAGGCCCGGTAGGGCAGGCTTCCGCCTGTCTGGTTTTTGCATTTGATGGGAGAGTACAAAAAGATCAGCGGCAGACAGGCTGAAGCCTGTCCTGCTTACTTAAATACGGTGCGAACGATGAGAGAAGGGAACTAACTCACATCGATGATAACTTCCGCGCCACGGTTCGCTCCCAAAGCGCGCGCGGCGTTGCCGCGGTTTATGGCTACCTCGACGAATCCCGCGGAACCAAACAGGGCGACCGGTTCTCCCGGCGCTCCCATACCGAACGTCTGCACGAATTTCCGGACTTCCTTTCCGTTGACCGCAAGTTTGATTTCCCCCGATGTCACGGCGCTCGCCGGAACGTTTCCTACCGTGAGATTCGTCATCAGGTTGCCGAACGCATCCACGCGCAAAATCACCCCTTTGAACCCCGGCCCTTCCGATTTGGCTTTCGGCATGGTGAATCGCACGTAGTCGGTAATGATTTCGCCGAAAGCCTCGGTCTGAAACGCTTTGGAGAGCCATGCGGCGGTCGGCGCGAATACGTCCCGGCCGTGAAACGTGGGGCTGATGGGATTCAAAAAATAATGTTCCGCGGTGATGTGCCGGACGGTGCAGGGCTCGCGCTCAAAAATCACCGAGAGGACGCCGTTGTCGGGCGCGACGAAATACTGTTTTTCTCCGCTGACCAGCAGGGGCCGCCGTTCGGTTCCCACGCCCGGGTCCACGACGACCACATGGACCGTGCGCGGCGGAAAATACTGGTAAGAATTTGCAATGCTGAGCGCCCCATCGAGGATATCGAACTGCGTGACGTTGTGATTGATGTCCACAATTCGGGCGGCGGGGTTGATATTCAGGATAACGCCCTTCATGGACCCGACCAGGTGATCGTGCATTCCAAAATCTGTGGTGAGCGTGACGATGGGATCAGACAAAATAAGTCTCCATATCGGATTTCATTCGAAGAAAATAGTACGAGCGCGCCGCAATTTGCCCCTTACCGCACGCTATCGGACGTGCACTCGCCTGTCAAGGCAGCGTGCCCGAGTGGCTACGTCGCACGCCTCGCATCGGTCGTGCTTTGCGGTTGGCTGGCCCCCGGTCAACCGAGTCACTTCCCGGCGCGCTGGCACCTTGACCGCCTCCTTTTCCAACGATACTCTGGAGGGGAAGCCTGAAGGCTTCGCAACCGCTCCCTGGAAGGCATCGGATGAAACGGGTTTATTTCGATCACAATGCGACGACTCCTGTGGCGCCGGAAGTTCTGGCTGCCATGCTCCCTTATTTCAGCGAGGAGTACGGCAACGCCAGTTCGATCCACTCCTTCGGCCAGGTCGCGCGAGGTGCGGTGGAAAGCGCGCGCGTTTCGGTGGCGGCGCTGCTGGGGGCGCAGGCCGGAGAGATCATATTCACAAGCGGCGGCACCGAATCGAACAACCAGGCCATTTTTGGGGTTGTGGCGGCGGCACCGGGCCCCGCCAAGCACGTGATTACAACTTCGGTGGAGCACAATGCCGTGCTCGATCCCTGCCGGGTTTTGGAGAAGCGCGGAATCGGCGTGACCGTGCTGTCGGTGAATTCCGAAGGCCTTGTAAACCCGGAGGATGTGCGCCGCGCAATTCGTCCTGAGACTGTGCTGATTTCCGTGATGCTCGCGAACAACGAACTGGGGACCATCGAGCCCATCGAAGAGATTGTCAGGATTGCGGCGGAGAAGGGCATTATTGTCCACACAGACGCCGTGCAGGCGGCCGGAAAGATTCCGGTCGACGTCGCCCAGCTGGGCGTGCACTTGCTTTCGATTTCCGGCCATAAATTTTACAGCCCGAAGGGCGTCGGCGCGTTGTACGTTCGAAAGGGAACACCTGTGCAACCGCTGATCTACGGCGGGCATTCCGAGCGCAGCCGCCGCCCCGGCACCGAAGACGTTGCCAGTATCGTGGGCCTGGGAAAGGCCGCGGAACTGGGGCGGGTACGCATGCAGGAAGACGGCAGCCGCGTGGGCGCGCTGCGCGATCGTCTGGAGAAAGGGCTCCTCGACCGCATTCCCTACGCGAAGATCAACGGCTCGCATCTGCACCGGACTCCGAATACGACCAACCTGACCCTGCCGTTTGTGGAAGGCGAGGCCATGGTGATTGCCCTCGACCTGAAGGGCATTGCGTGCTCCACGGGCGCGGCGTGCGCTTCGGGAGCGATCGAACCGTCCCACGTGCTGACGGCGATTGGATTGCCTCCGGCAGAGGCCCACGCGACCCTGCGCCTGAGCCTGGGGCATCAGACCACTGACGCGGAAATCGATTTCGCGCTGGATACGATTCCTGCCGTGATCGAACACCTCCGCGATCTTTCCCCCACCTACAAGAAACCTGCCATCGCGTGATTTGACGGTATACTAGAGCGATGGAATTAAGCCACAATTCGAATGCTGTGCCTGCGGCCGCGCCCATGACCGCGGTGGCCATGAGCGGCGGCGTGGATAGCTCCGCGGTTGCGGCGATCCTGATGGAGAGCGGATCGCCGGTCGTGGGCCTGACCATGCAGCTTTGGAACCAGCGGCGCCTTCCGGAACTGGACCGCGCCGGCGCCGGCGGCCAGCGCTGCTGTTCGATCGACGATGTCTACGACGCCAAGCGCGTGGCGCAGCATCTCGGCATGCCGCATTACGTGGTGAATTACGAACAGCGGTTCGAGGAAACCGTGGTGCGTCCCTTCGTCGAGGAATATCTTTCCGGGCGCACGCCGATCCCGTGCACGTTGTGCAATAACCATGTGAAGTTCGATCCGCTGCTGGTGACCGCGCGCCAGATCGGCGCCGAGCGCGTGGCGACGGGCCACTATGCCCGCATTCGCCGGAACGAAACGACCGGGCGCTATGAATTGCTGCGCGCGGTGGATGCCGCCAAGGACCAGACGTATTTCTTGTTCGGGCTCACGCAGGAGCAGATGTCACGCACGGACTTCCCGCTGGGCGGGCTCGAGAAGACGGCCGTGCGCGACATCGCGCGCCGCGCCGCGCTTCCCGTGGCGGAAAAGGCCGAAAGCCAGGAAATCTGCTTCGTGCCGTCGGGAAACTACGTGAAATTCATCGACGCGTACCTGGGCGAGCGCGGGCAATCGCTGCCGGAAGAAGAGGGCGACCTGGTCACGACCACGGGGGAAGTCATCGGGCGCCACCGCGGAGTGCACCGCTACACGCTGGGGCAGCGCAAGGGGCTGGGCGTGGCGGCCGGGCGGCCCCTCTACGTAGTCGAACTGGATCGCGCGGCCAACCGCGTCGTGGTTGGCGATGATGATGAATTGCGCTCGGACACTTGCGAAGTGGACCAGGTGAATTGGATTTCGTTGCCGCGACTGGAATCGCCCGTGCGCGCGGCGGTGAAAATTCGCCACCGGCACGATCCTGCCGAAGCCACCATTGAGCCCCTGGAATCCAACGGGCCGGCGGGCGTGCGCGTGAAATTTGACCAGCCGCAGCGCGCCATCACCCCGGGACAGGCTGCGGTATTTTATTCGGGCGATGTGGTGCTTGGCGGCGGATGGATTCGATAAGGTAGGGAACGCAATTCCGGGCCGGGCCGGATCACCGGTCAGGCCCGATCAAACGTCAGGCCAAATAATCCCTCAGGCTAGATAAACATTCCTTCATCATGCTGTTCGACCGGAGGTTCCACGTGTTCGCGACCCGGGCGTTCCCGGCGGATGGTGCGGAAGAATTCGAGTCCCGTCTGAATTCCGCGAATCAGCGCCGTGGCCTGAACCACGGGCCCCAGCACGGTTTCCCGCAGCCGGGATCCCGCATCTTCCACGGCTTCCATAGCGCCCGTCAGAATCTGATCGACGTGGATGAGCTGCAATCGCAGCCGCTCGAGCATTTCGCTCACGATGCGATCCATTTTTTGCGCCTGGCCCCGCGCCAGTCGCGTCAGTTCCGAGGCATCGGAAACGATGCCGGTGATGCGGGGGGAGACATCTTCCACCAGGAGCTGTACGCGGGAGAGAATCGGAGAAATGCGGGTGTTGAGGTCCGCAACCGTCTTTTCCACGCGCGCGGCCGTGCGGCGCATCTGGAGAAAAAGCGCAATAAGGACCACCGCCTGCAAAGCCACCGCAAGCGCGGTCACAATCACGAAAAACGGTATCCAGCTTTCCATGCATTCCCCTCGACGCGATTACTGCGCTTTGGCTTTCTCCCGTTGATACGCTTCCCGGCCGGCATCGACTGCCGCGGAAATATTTTCCTTCTGGCGCGAGGCAGCGCTTTTGCCCTGCTCGACCAGGTCATCGGCGCGCTCGCGAAGTTCCTTCGCCTTGCGCTGCGTGTACTCCCGGCCTTCATCCGCCTTCTTCGACAGGTATTCGCGTGTTTCATCGCCCGACTTCGGCGCGAACAGAATACCCACCAGCGCGCCGATTCCAAGGCCCACTAGAAAGAAGCTAACTTTTGAACCCGCATTGTCTGCCATGTTGTACTCCTTTTCCAATTCGAAAGTAGCACAGCAATAGGGGAGAAGCAATCCGGGGAATGCCAGGTGTGCAAAAAACGACCCACATTCGCCTTCAGCGGCAGAAATTATAATAATAATTAACAGAGTGGTTAACTGAAAGCGTCACGAAATGCCGCGCTCGTGCAGGACAGGCTTTAGCCTGCCTGGTCTTTGATGAGTGATCAAAAAAGATCAAAGGCAGACAGGCTGAAGCCTGTCCTACTGAAGCCATCTCATAAATGCGCTTTGTAAGTGCGCTTTGTGGGTCGCGGCTTCAGCCGCGACATTCAAAAACTCGAACCAAACATTGGCTTTAGCCCCTGAAGTTCGGGCCAGATTGTTTCGTTGCCCATTTACGAGAAGGTTTCCCTGGCGCAAAACACGCTTTGCCCGGAGTTGCAGCTAGCGCTTTGTCTCCGCAAGGTGCGCGGACACGCGCTCCGCCAGCGGCCTGGAAACGACCCTGGCGATCTGTTCGACGCTTGCCGAACGCAATTGGGTGATGCTACCAAAACGCCGCAAAAGTTTTTGGGCCGTGCGCGGGCCGACGCCCGGAATATTCTCAAGTCCTGTCTGGATGACGCGCTTGGACCGGCGCTGGCGGTGAAAACCCACGGCGAACCTGTGCGTTTCGTCGCGAATCTGCTGGATCAAGTGCAGGATGGGGGAGTGGCGCTCCAGGCGGATGGGCTGGTCCTCCTGCCCCAGAACGTAAATAATTTCCTCCTGTTTGGCAATGCTGGCGACAGCCTGATTGATGACTTCCAGCTTTTCCAGCGACGCGGCGGCCGCGTGAAGCTGGCCCAGACCGCCATCGACAAGGATAAGGCTCGGGAAAGGCTTCTTCTCTTCCTGGAGCCGCCGGTAGCGGCGCTCGATAGTCTCCCGCATGCTCGCAAAATCGTCATTTCCCCATTCGCCGCGAATGATGAATTTGCGGTAATCGGATTTTTTCATCCGGCCGTCTTCCCAGACCACCATCGAGGCAACCGTGTCCGAGCCTTGCAGGTGGGAGATATCGAAGCATTCGATGCGGCGGGGAGGCTCCGGCAGGCCGAGCGCCTGTTCGAGCGCCTCGACGATCGCCTTGGAACTGGGTTTCAGCACGCGGAATCGCTGTTCGAAGGAGTGGCGGGCGTTTTTCTCAACCAGCTCCAGAAACGCGTGTTTCGCGCCGCGCTGCGGCATCAGGATCTCCACGCGGTTTCTGGGCGGTTCCAGATGCGCGCCGCGATCGGTCAGGATCGTTTCCAGGATTTCGCGGTCCTCGAAGTCCATGGGAACGTGGATGGCGCGCGGCAGGTACGTGGCGTCAAGGTACAGCTGTTTCAGGAGCGAGGAAAGAAACTCGGCGGGCTCAAACTCCTCGAGGTTTTCCCAGTAAAAATCGCGCCGGTCCACCACGCGGCCGCCGCGAAGATGAAACAGATTGACCGCCACCAGGGGCGGTTCGGCGTGCCAGGCCAGCACGTCGATGTCGTCGCCCTCAGCCGCGGCGATTTTTTGGCGCTCCTCGATCTCCGCGAGCGTGCGCAGCAGGTCGCGATACGCGGCGGCTTGCTCGAATCGCTCGGACTGGGAAGCTTCGAGCATGCGGGATTGCAGGCTTTGCATGAGGTCCCCGCGGCGGCCTTCGAGGAACATGCGCGTGTCGCGCGCCGACTCCGCATATTTCTCATCCGTTGCCAGTCCTGGCACGCACGGGCCGTGGCACCGGCGAATGTAATACTGTAGGCAGGGGCGCGGGTGCGGGCGTCCCAGGTCCACCGTGCAGGAGGGCACGCGAAACGTTTTGTGAATGAAATGAACGATCCGGTAAGCCAGGCTGTGCGGGAAATAGGGTCCAAAGTAGATCGAGCCGTCTTTTACCAGGCGCCGCGTCACATAGACGCGGGGATATTTCTCGAACGCCGTGTAACGGATGTACGGGTAGGTCTTGTCGTCGCGCAGCAGGATATTGAATTTGGGCTTGTGCTGCTTGATCAGGCTGTTTTCCAGCGCCAGCGCCTCGCGTTCGTTATCCACCACGATGTATTCGATGTCGGCAATCTCGCGCACCAGCGAGCCGGTTTTCGCATCGTGCCAGCGCGACTCCAGGAAGTAGGATTTCACGCGGTTGCGCAGGGACCGTGATTTTCCCACGTACAGAATGTTACCCAGGACGTCCTTGAACAAATACACTCCGGCATCGGTGGGAAGCAGGTCGGCTTTTTGTGCGAGTTCCATTGCGGGAGTAGAATGAATCGTGGCTTTGCCCGCGTCCGGGGCAACTCCCATGATAGCAAAGTGAATCCTAATCTGCGCGGAACCTGAGATTGCTGAAACGCCTACTTCTTGTCCTTGTATTGGCCGCTGTCACTCGTCCGTTGAGCGCGCAGCAGATTTCTCCGTCCACCCCGCCTCCGCCGCCTCCCCCCGAAGCGCCGAAGGCTCCGGCCGCGCAGCCCATCGATCCCTCCACGCCTCCGCCCCCACCGCCTGCGGAGCCGCCTAAACCGCTGTTTGACCCGTATCACGCTCAAAAAAACATTAATGTCGGGACGTTCTACCTGAAAAAAGGGATATACGACGCGGCCATCAGCCGGTTCAAGGAAGCGTCCCGCGACCAGCCCGGATTGGCCGAACCGTGGAGGCTGCTGGGCGAAGCTTACGAAAGGAAACACGCGTATCCCAATGCCGTCGCAGCCTATAAGAAATATCTGGAAATATTTCCAGACGCGAAGGACGCGGGAAAAGTGACGAAGACCGTTTCCGATCTCGAGGAAAAGATCGGCAAGAAATCTACGAAAACTTCCACGCACTAAGAAATCGCAAAAAATGATGCACAAGGTGTTTTAGCGGCGCGAACACTCTTGCCCGTGCCGCCCCGCTTTTTCCGCAACCTGGTAAATCGCAATCCCTGCGACAAGCGGAGATAGTTCGGAGCGCGCGCAAGCCCGCGCTGCTAGCGGAGACGCTCGAGAAACTTTCGGGCGCGGGCGTAATCCGCAAAACGTTTTTCCTCGGCGCGAAATTCCGGGGAATGCGCCTGCAGTCCGCAGGCCGCGGCGCGCAAGGGATGCTTCACGTGGAGCATTTCGTGATAGAGGATGAATTCCACGGCGTAGGACGGCACGCCGGGATGATCCAGCCGCTTGTTCATGACAATTTGGCGCAGCGAAGGATCGAAACACCCAAACTGCGAACGCCAGGGGCGCGCGCTCCAGCCGAGCCTCGGGCGGGGCAGGCGCCCTCCAAAGTAGGTGGCGTTGAGCGCGGCGAACATGGGCGCCAGGTCATGGGCTGCGCCGCCCGGATTGTGCTGGATGCGGCGCGCGCGCGTGCGGCGCACGCGCGCGATGTGCCGCCGCGTGGAGTGCGCCAGCGCAAACTGGCGGTAGAGATCGCGCATCTCATTGGGGACGCGGCGGCGATACATTTGTGCAAGCAAAATGGCCGCGGCAGCCTCAATCACCGGAATGGGGGCGTCGCGCAAAATGTCCGACAGGCGCACGCGCGCAACGTCATCCCGCAATCGCATCGTGTGCGCCAGGTTGGCATAGGGATACAACTCCACGTGGAATTGCGGCGGGCGCCCCTGGCATCCCAGGCGCGTGAAAATGCGTTGAAAAATGCGGTGGCCTCCCGCAAACACCGATGGCCGACGCCGTTCCGTTTTTGCCTGGCGCAGCGGCGTCACGATTGTTTGCGCCGGACCGGCGGCGGCGACATCTCTTTCATGTCCATTTCCACTTCCTTGATGGCGTCCTGGGTGCCCTCGATGGCGTCGTCGAGGTTGTCCTTATACGTTTCCCTTTCCGGGCCATTGGCGGAAAGCTGCTGCAGGTAGGGAAGAAATTCCTTGAGCCGCGCCTGCATGGTTTTTATGCCCTCGCGGATGTCTTCCTGTTTCTCGACGCCGAGGTCGAGCAGGTCGGTGGCGTCGTCAACGCAGCCGATATAGCCGTTAAGCAGGCTGTTGAGGCGGTCGGCGCGGTGCCGCTCGGCGGGGTCTATGTGCGCAAGCTCGTACTGGATCTTTTTGATGCGGTCCTGGGCGAATTTCATGAAGAGCACGATGCGCGGGCCGGTCGTTCCCGCGTCTCGAATCTTGTCCGCCTCGGCATCACTCAGGTAATCCTTTTTTTGCGGGGAAGCCGGGCGGGGGGGAGGCGCGGCATGCAGCACGGTGGCCAGCAGCAAGAATGCGGCTGGTGTGGCGATCGCTCGCAGGAAGCGGCTCACGGCTGTTCCTCCTTTGGATGTTGTTTCGGCGTGCGTGGGAACAGTGCGTCGATTAGGTCGTTTTGCTGCTGGATGAGGTCGTCGCGGACGGCGCGGAAAAAGGGGCGCTTATCCACCGGGATAGTGAAAATCAGATCGCCGATATGCCGGATATTTTCTCGAAGGCTGATTTGCAGCTGCTTAAATCCATTGGGTTTCTTCTCGGCATCGATGCCGGAGGCTTGCAATCCCGCGAAGGTTTCACGAACTTCGTCGCGGTATTGATGCAGGGTGCGTAGCGCCGCCACGTCGTCGCCGGTCTTCAACTGCTTTTTGGCCAGATTCACCTGATCGCCGCCGAATTTTGCCAGGTCGCGGGCCTTTCGCACCGGGTCGGCCTCATGCTGGTACTGGTCGATTCTTTTGTTCAGACGGTCCTGCGCGGCCAGTGGCGCGCACAGGGCCAGCGCCAAAACTACGGCGGCCCGGATTCTCAGCGTTGCGGAGGAATGCATCGCGTTACTTCTTTTTTTTCTTCGGAGTTTCCCCAAGGTCGCCCTGCAAGGCAATGATGCGATGGCGAGCCTGGAAGTCCTGTGTGTCATGCTGCCCATTGTCCTGGTCGAGAAACTTCTGATACGCATCCATCGCCTCGGCCCTTCGTAAAAGCTTATCGTAACAGATGGCGCGAATAAACCAGGAACCCGGTTTTGGCGGTTCGAGTGCATCCAGCCGGTCCATCGCGGCCAGCGCCGCGGAATAATTTTCATTCAGAAACAGCGCATTCGCCAGATCGCTCAGGGTGTCTGCGTCCTTCGGAAACCGGTGGTTCACCTGGCCCAGGATGTTGATGGCCGCAGGGTAATTGCGCAGTTCGAGCTCGACATGCCCGAGCCATCGGGCCAAGTCCTCGTCCTGCGGCGATTGGCGAATCGCCTGCGTCAGCACTTCGGCGGCTTTGCTCCATTCTTTTTGCCGCGTATAAATATCGCCGCGCATTTTCAGGGTTTGCATGGTGGGTGCGGAGCCCGCCTGGGCGAGATCGAGTTCCGCGAGGGCATCGTCCAATTGATTGAGATTTAACAGAGTGGAGGCGCGGTCGAAATGGGCGGCCCGGTCCGTGGGATTCAGTTTCAGATAGTCGGCCAGAGCGCCGCTTGCGTCCTGGTATTTCTTTTGCTCGAGCAGGGCATTGGCAAGCCCCAGGCGCGCCGCCGCGACGTCTCCACGCACCGCGATGGCCATCCGAAATTGCTTTTCGGCGCCGGCCGCGTCGTTGGTACGGAGCAATGCGCGGCCCAACGCAAAATGTATCTCGTAATCGTTGGGAGAAAGCGCCAGCGCGGCGCGATATCGCTCGATGGCTTCCGGGAGCTTGCCGGCGTGTTCGAGCGAGAATCCTTCCAGGAATCGCGGGCGGCTTTCCCCGGGCTTCAGTTCGGAAGCGTGGCGAAAGGCCTCGGCCGCCGCCGCCGGAT
>Ga0307372_10004050_pt1 | contig 22908 bp, 27 predicted proteins | sample OX1MG_FD_202533 | JGI IMG/M metagenome (GOLD analysis project Ga0307372, IMG submission 202533) | Soil microbial communities from Risofladan, Vaasa, Finland - OX-1 | ecosystem: Environmental > Terrestrial > Soil > Coastal area > Acid sulfate soil | place: Finland: Risofladan, Vaasa | collected...
GTCGACCGCTTGCAGGCGCCTGGGCCCTTGGACCCGGCGGCCCGTCAGCAGGTCCGGGAGTTCTTCGCCAAGGCCCACGGGGAGCTGGAGCAGATGCTCCAGGACACCTCGCGGCTGCTCTCCCAGATGACTTCCTACGCGGCCGTGGTGGTCAGCCCGCCCACCGAGGCGGCCAGCCTGCGCTCGGTCCAGGTGGTCAGCCTCGCCCCCCGGCTGGCCCTGGTGGTCGGCGTCCTGTCCAACGGCAGTGTGGTCAAGCACAGCCTGGAGCTGGCCGAGGAGGTCACCCCGGAAAAGTTGGGCGCCCTGTCCGCCCACCTCTCCGCCCACCTGGTCGGTCGGGTGGCGGTGGATGTGCCGGTGCTGCCCGCCACCGGGGACGAGCTGCTCGACCGCCTGGCCGGCCTGGCCACCCATGCCCTCAGCGACACCACCGGCCCGGACCACGAGCAGGTATTCCTGGGGGGCGCCTCCCGAATGGCGTCGGCCTTCGACGCCGTCGATACGGTGCGCAGCGTGCTGGGCGCCCTGGAACAGCAGTACGTGGTGGTCACCCTGCTTCGGGACGTGCTGGACCGGGGCCTGTCGGTGGCCATCGGCCATGAGCACGGCCTGGTCCCGCTGGCCGAGTGCGCGGTGGTGGTGGCCCCCTACGGCGGCGCCGGCGGAGACGGCGTGGGCACCATCGGGGTCCTGGGCCCGACCCGGATGAACTACCCCCAGGCCCTGGCGGCGGTGGCGGTGGTGAGCCAGCGCCTGGACCGCCGGCTGGAGGAAGGATGAGCGCTGCCGACACCGACTATTACGAGCTCCTCGGGGTCAGCCGGAATGCCTCCGAGGATGAGATCAAGCGGGCCTACCGCGGCCTGGCCCGCCAGCTCCATCCCGATACGCACGGGGCCACGCCCAACGCCGAGGCCGAGGAACGCTTCAAGGCCGTCACGGTGGCCTACGAGACCCTCCGGGATCCCGAGCGCCGCCGCCGCTACGACATGTTCGGCCCGGACGGAGCCCGGGCCGGCGGGGCCGGGGCGGGAGGAATGGACCCCAACGCCTTCTTCGGGGGCGGGGGGCTCAACGACATCTTCGATGCCTTTTTCGGCGGCGCCGGGGGCGCTGGCTTCGGGGGAGCCGGCCGGCGGCCCTCACCCCATCCCCGGGGCACCGATGCCGAGGTGGCCCTGCAGCTCAGCTTCGAGGAGGCCGTTTTCGGGGCCCAGAAGGAGGTGTCGGTCCGCACCGCCGTGGCCTGCACCACCTGCTCAGGCAGCGGAGCCCGACCCGGGTCGACCCCCACCCGCTGTTCGGCCTGCGACGGGGCCGGGGAGGTCCGGCGGGTGCGTCAGTCCATCCTGGGCCAGGTCGTCACCGCCGCCCCCTGCCAGCGCTGCGGGGGACTGGGGGAGGAGGTCCGCAGCCCCTGCGTCGACTGCGGAGGCGACGGACGGCGAAGTGAGACCCGTACCTGGCAGGTGGACGTGCCCGCCGGCGTGGACCACGGGGTGACCCTGCGTCTCACCGGCCGGGGCCCGGTCGGCCCCCGCAACGGCCCTCCGGGCGATCTCTATGTGCACCTCGTGGTCACACCCCATGACCGCTTCCAGCGGGACGGCTACGACCTCATCCAGACCGTCCATGTATCCATGGCCCAGGCCGCCCTGGGCGTCCACATGCCCTTCGAGACCCTGGACGGCAGCGAGGAACTGGAGGTGCCGCCGGGCACCCAGAGCGGGCGGGTCTTCAAACTGAGGGGCCGGGGAGTGCCCCGCACCGACGGCCGGGGCCGGGGCGATCTGCTGGTGCCGGTGGTGGTCGACGTGCCCAATGGGCTGTCCAAGGCGGAGGAGGACCTGCTGCGCCAGTTCGCCGCCGAGCGGGGCGAGGAGGTCAACCCGCCCGACTCCGGGGGCATCCGGGCCCGGATCCGCTCGGCCTTCCGCTGAGCCGGGTGAGCCGGGTGAGCCCGTGAGCGGCCCCGGCCCCCACCCCGAGTTGCGCTCGGCCTCGGCCCACGTCTTCGTGGCCGACCTGGAGGCCCCCGAGCTCGACCAAGACGACTCCCACCACCTGACCCGGGCGCTCCGTCTGCGGGACGGGGCGGCCATCGGCCTGTCCGACGGGGCCGGGGGCTGGCGCCTGGGCCGTCTCAAGCTCGGCTCGGGCCACAGCCCCGGCGCCGGCTCGGGCTCCGGGGTGCGCCCGGCCGGGGTGGAGCCGGATGGCCCTATCACCATGGACCCGGCCCCTGAGCCCGCCCTGTCCCTGGCCGTGGCCCTGCCCAAGGGGGACCGGGCCGACTGGGCGGTGCAGAAGCTGACCGAGCTGGGAGTCGATGAGATCATCGTCCTCGACGCCGCCCGCTCCGTGGTCCGCTGGGACGGGGATCGGGCCTCCCGGGGCACGGCCCGGCTCAACCGCATCATCCGCCAGGCCGCCATGCAGGCCCGCCTGACCCGCCTGCCCCGCCTGTCCGGGCCCCGCACGGTGGCCCAGCTGGCGGCGGCCGGCGGCGCCCAGACCTGCGCCGCCGCCGAGCCCGGGGCCGCCCGGGCCCCCGACCTGGCCCACCCCCTCGTCCTCATCGGGCCGGAGGGGGGCTGGGCGGACGGGGAACTCCCGGCCGGCGTGGCCCGGGTCGGCCTGGGGCCCACCGTCCTGCGCACCGAGACCGCCGCCGTGGCCGCCGCCACCGTGCTCGGGCTGCTCCGGGCCGGACTGTTAAGTTAGAAAACACTCTCAGTGGCGAATCGAATCTTCCGGAACATACGGACAGGGGAACGGCCCGGAAACGGCAGGTTTGATCCCTGGTAATTGGCACTAAGCGTGGTAAGGTTTCCGAATGACGGAAGAGTGGGACGATCCGGGCTACGCCCGCCTAGTGGGCGAGCGACTCCGGGACGTGAGGAAACAGAAGGGTCTGTCCCTCCAGGCCGTGGAGGCCCGCTCGGACAAGGAGTTCAAGGCGTCCGTATTGGGCGCCTATGAACGCGGTGAGCGGTCTATCTCCGTGCCCCGCCTGCAGCGGTTGGCCGCCATCTACAACGTGCCCGTCGACCAGCTCCTACCCAAGCCCACCCCGACGCCGGGATGGGGCCCGGGCCTCATCGATCTGACCATGGACGAGCCCGCCGCCCGGGCCCAGGCCGGCGGTGGCGCCGGCGTCCCGGGCGCTCTGGATGGGAAGGTCGTCATCGACCTGTCCCGCCTGGAGGTCATCGAAGGCCCCGAGCGCGAGCTCCTCCGCCGCTACCTCGCCTCCATCCAGGTCCAGCGCCAGGACTTCAACGGCCGGGTGCTGACCATCCGGGCCGAGGACATCCAGGCCGTGGCCCGCCTCTTCGACCTCTCGGCCGTGGCCATGCGCGAGCGCCTGGACGACCTGGGCCTCTGCCTCCACCGCTGAACCACCCCTTCGGGGTCTACCTCCACATCCCCTTCTGCGCCGCCCGCTGCGGCTACTGCGCCTTCGCCACCTGGGACGACCGGGGCGAATTGATCGACGCCTACCTAGACGCCCTCGCCACCGAAATCCGGCTGGCGGTGGACCAAGGCCGCCTAGTCGAGGCGACCAGCGTCTTCTTCGGCGGGGGCACCCCGTCCCTGGTCCCGGCGGCCAGGCTGACCGCCGTTCTGGCCCTCATCCCCCTCGCCCGGGGAGCGGAGGTGACGGTCGAATGCAACCCGGACACCGTTGATGACGCCCTCATGGCCGCCTACCGCCAAGGCGGGGTGACCCGGATCAGCATGGGGGTCCAGAGTCTCGACCCCGCCGTCCTGGCCGGCCTGGGCCGCACCCACACCCCGGCCAACGTGGCCCCGGCCGTGCGGGCCGTGCAGCGGGCCGGCTTCGGTACTTTCAACCTCGATCTCATCTACGGGGTGGCCGGGGAGACTCTGGCCGCCTGGCAGGCGACCCTCGGAGGCCTGCTCGAGCTGGGCCCGCCCCATGTCAGCGCCTATGCCCTGACCGTGGAACCGGGTACGCCCCTGGCCGGCCAGCCGGAGCGCCATCCCGACCCGGATCTCCAGGCCGACATGTACCTGGCGGCCGTGGACGCCCTCGGAGCGTCCGGACTGGACTGCTACGAGATCTCCAACTTCGCCCGCCCCGGACATGAGTGCCGCCACAACCTCCTGTACTGGTCCCAGGGCGACTACCTCGGCCTCGGGGCTGCCGCCCACTCCCACCGCCAGGGACGGCGATGGTGGAACCTGCGTACTCCCGAGCGCTACATCCAAGCCGTGACGGCCGGCCTCCCGACCGAGGCCGCCGGTGAGGAACTGGACGGTCCGACCCGGACGACCGAGCGCCTGACCCTGGCCCTGCGCACCCGGGAGGGCGTTCCCTCCGGCGCCCTGTCTGATCTGCCCGTCCTCCTGGACGAGGGCCTGATTCGCCTGGAGTCCTCCTCCGGTCGGGCCGTCCTGACCCCTCGGGGCCGCCTGCTCGCCAACGAGGTGGCCCTCCGGCTCAGGTAGCCGGGCCCCGCCAGAGGCACCCCGGCTGGACCGCCGACCCGTAGCGCCGGCCCTCCGCCGGCCCCGGATTCGGAGGCTGCGACCGGTAGGATTGGCAGGTGGCCCGATACGACCTGGGCCGGGAGGAGCTGGCCGAACTCCTGGACGGTGAGCCCGGTTACCGGGTCGACCAGGTGTGGGATGGGCTGTACCGCCAGCTGGTCCCGCCCGGGGAGTTGAGTTCCCTGCCGGCCAAGCTGCGGGGACGGCTGGAGGCGGAGGAGGCCCTGTCGCCGGCATTGAGGGCGGTGGCGGTCAGCCGGGCCGATCGGGGCAGCACGGTCAAGTGGCTATGGGAGCTGGCCGACGGGGCCCGGGTCGAGACCGTGCTCATGGACTACGGCACCCGCTCGACGGTCTGCGTGTCGAGCCAGGCCGGGTGTGCCATGGGCTGCGGGTTCTGCGCCACCGGACAGGCCGGCTTCACCCGGCACTTGAGCGTGGGCGAGATCGTGGAGCAGGTGGTGGCGGCCGGGGCGGCTCGCCGGGAGGCCAGTGACGGCCGGCCGCTGCGGCCCGGGAACGTGGTCTTCATGGGCATGGGCGAGCCGATGGCCAACTATTCCCGGGTCTGGGCCGCGGTTGAGCGCCTGCACGGGGACCTCGGCATCTCGGCTCGCCACATCACCATCTCCACCGTCGGCGTGGTGCCCGGCATCCGGCGCCTGGCCCGGGAGAGGCTCCCGGTCAACCTGGCCATTTCCCTCCACGCCGCCAACGACGGACTGAGGAACGAGCTCGTTCCCCTCAACCGGCGCTATCCCATAGCCGAGCTGATGGCGGCGGCCCGGGACTATCTGGGTGCCACCGGCCGGCGGGTCTCCTTTGAGTGGGCGCTCATAGCCGGGGTGAACGACCGAGGCTCGGATGCGGCCGAACTGGCCGAGCTCGCCCTCCCCCTCGGTGCGCACGTCAATCTCATCCCGCTCAACCCCACCCCCGGCTATCCCACGGTGGGCTCCAGCCCGGCGGCGGTGTCCGCCTTCCGGGACCGGCTGGTGACCATCGGGGTCAACGCCACCATCCGGCGTAACCGCGGCACCCGGATCGATGCCGCCTGCGGTCAGCTGGCCGCCCGTTCGGCTCCGGCCGTTCCGGTGGAGCTCGGAGTTGGGGCACACTGAATCGAATGAGGAAGACCCGCTGGCTCAACAACACCCAGCCCCAGACCCTCCAGGTGGCGGTCATCCTTCTCTACCTCAACGCCGCCTTCACCCTGCTGGGTTTCGGGACCGGGGGCCTCCTGCCCCTGCGCCTGCTGTTGGTAGCGGCCGAGATCGGGGGCGGCTACGGGGTGGCCAACGAGCGCAAGTGGGGTTACGGCGTGGCTGTGGTGGCCGCCGTGATTCCCGTGGTCCTACTGGTCCAGCTGTCGGGCGGTGCCATCTTCGGCCAGCTCCTGTTGAGCCTCATGATCCAGGTCGCCCTGATCGCCCTGTTGCTCCACCCCCACAGCCGCTCCTATCGACGCATCTGGTTCAAATAGCCGGTCCCGCCTTCCCAGGCCCAGGCCCGTCCCGCCCACGGGCAGCCCGACGAACGGGGGCTAGTCCTCGGGCTCGGGCTGCTTCAGGTCGGGGTAGAGGTGTTCGAGGGTGCCGGGGACGATCCGGGACGACTCGATGAATACGTCCACGTCGGACGCCTTCAGACGGATGACCCGGCCGAACTTGTAGGCCGGCACCAGGCCCTCATCGATGAAGCGGTAGAGGGTGCGCAGGGTCACGCCCACCCGGTGGGCGGCATCCCGGGTGCTCAGCCACTCCGTCTCCATGGCAGCGACAGTAACCCTGGGCCCGCCCTCCCGGTTTGGCGAGGCCGGCGGCCACTGGCCGTGGCCGGTGGCGCCGGGTGAACGCGGAGGGCGGCGCGGATCGAGGCATGCACTTTGAACGGACACCCCCGGATCTTGACTTTGGTCTTCTGATGGAGAATTTCCGTTCGTTCCGTAACACTTCTGTAATAAAAGACGAGGTGTCGGTTCAAAGTGCATGTGCCGGCGCGCCGGTAGCGTTCTGGCGTGGCCCAGTCCCATGATGACCATCACCATCGCGATGTCACCGGCGGGGCCGCTCGGGCCGCCGTCTTCGGCATCAGCGACGGTCTGGTCACCAACGTCTCGCTGATTCTGGGAGTGGCCGGGGCTGCTCCCGGTGGCCACATCGTCCGCTTGGCCGGGGTGGCGGGACTGGTGGCGGGGGCCTTCTCGATGGCGGCGGGTGAGTTCGTCTCCATGCGGGCCCAGTCCGAGCTGCTGGAGCGGGAGCTGGACTACGAGCGTCTGGAGCTGGCCCGGAACCCGGCCATGGAACAGAAGGAGCTGGCCAAGATCTACGAGAGCCGTGGGCTCGACACCGGGACGGCATTCGAGATGGCCGGGCTCATGATGCGCGATCCGACCATGGCGCTCGAGACCCATGCCCGGGAGGAGCTGGGCGTCAATCCGTCTTCCCTGGGCTCGCCCATCCAGGCGGCCGGCTCTTCCCTGGTGACCTGCGCGGTGGGCGGCCTGGTCCCCCTGTTGCCCTGGCTGTTCACCAGCGGCGCGGCCGCCATCATCGCCACGATCATCCTTGGCGCCACATTGGCCATCCTCATCGGGGTGGCCCTGGCTGTCTTCACCGGCCGGTCGGTGGTGAAAACGGTGGGCCGCCAGCTGCTCGTGTCCGGTGTGGCCGCCGCCGTCACCTACGGTATCGGTGCCCTGGTGGGCGTATCCGGCGCCGCCTAGGCGACCTGGAGCCGGGTCCGGTGGGTGCGTCTCCGGCGCCGCTTGGGCGCGAGTCAGCGGGCGGGGATGTCGCCCACGTAGGCCTGGTCGGAGTGTTCGACTTCGAAGCCCATGGAGCGGTAGAGGTTGACCGCCGGCTCGTTGCCGGCGTCGACGTAGAGCATCCCGGTACGCAGGCCTCGCCCGGCCAGCCACTCGAGCCCGCTCACGACCAGGGGCCGGCCCAGGTGTTCGTGCTGGAAATCGGGATCGACGGCTATGACGTAGATCTCGCCGAGCGGAGGTTGGTGGTCGGCGTGGACCTTGGTCCAGCAGAAGCCGGCCAATCTCCCGTCCCGCTCGTGGAGCCGGAAGCCCTCCGGGTCGAACCAGGCCTCGCCCTCGCGCTGGAGGATGGTGTCCAGATCCCACCCGCCCTGTTCGGGGTGCCAGGCGAAGGCCCGGTTGTTGACCTCCAGCCAGGCCCGTTCGTCCTGACCGGGGATGAAGGCCCGGGTCGGAACGGTCGGGCTGCCCTCGGACAGGGGCAGGGGCCGGCGCATCTGGTACAGCTCCCGGCCCCGGCTCAGTCCCACCGCGGCGGCCAGGGCGTCGTCTTCCGGACCGGCGTGGTGGACCCACATGTGAACGTGGCCGCCGCCCTGTTCACCGACCACTTCGAGAGCTGAACGGACCAGATCCAGGCCGATGGTGCTCTCCGGGCTGCGCCAGTGCGGATCAACCACATATTCGAGGGCCCAATTGCCCGAGCCCCGGCTCACCTGGGCGTAGCCGACCGGGTGCTCGTGTTCGGTCTCCCAGGCCACCAGCCCGGCGAAGTCCCGGCGCCCGCCGTGGACGAGGTCCAGCCACTGGTGGTCACCGAGGGCGGGATGGTGGTCGTGGGATTCGGCCACCTCGAGCAGCTCGGCCACGGCGTCGATGTCGACGCGGCCCATCTGGCGCTTGACCTCGAGGCGGTGCACGGGTCGCACCGTACCGGCTCGGCCCCCACGGTCTGGATGACCGGGGAGCCGGAGGGGTGGGTACCCTGCCGCCATGGCCCGGCCCCGATCGCCCCAGGGCCGCGCCCGGGAGACCCTGGCCCGGCTGGGTGAGGAGTACCCGGGCTCAGCCGCCGAACTGTGCGCCCTCAATCACCGGGGCCCGTTCCAGCTGCTGGTGGCCACCATCCTCTCGGCCCAGTGCACCGATGAGCGGGTCAATATGGTCACCCCCGAAGTTTTTCGGCGTTGGCCCACCCCGGCCGACCTGGCCCGGGCCAACCCGGGTGAAGTCGAGGAGGTCATCAAGTCGACGGGGTTTTTCCGCAGCAAGACGAAGAGCCTGGTGGGGATGGCGTCGGCGGTGGAGGCCAATTTCGCCGGGGAAGTGCCTCATGACATCGAGGACCTCGTCACGCTGCCGGGGGTGGGTCGCAAGACGGCCAACGTGGTGCGCTCAGTGGCCCTGGGGCTGCCGGGGCTGCCGGTGGACACCCATGTGCTGCGGCTGTCCAAGCGGCTGGGGCTGACCACGGCCACCGACCCGGTCAAGGTCGAGCTGGAGCTGAACGGGATGGTGCCGGCCGCCGAGCGGGGCACCCTCAGCCTCCGGCTCATCCTGCACGGGCGCAAGGTTTGCGGGGCCCGGAAGCCCCGCTGCGCCGACTGCCTGCTCAACGACTACTGCCCCCAGGTGGGGGTCTAGGCGGGCCGTTTCGGGTCGGCGGCCACGATCTTGTCCAGGCGGCGCACGGCGTGGTGGAGCTGGCGATCGACGGCGGCCAGTTCACCGGCCACGTCCTCGCGCCGGGCGCTGGCGAAGGCATCGGCCATGGTGCCGACCCGCCGGCGAATCTCCTCCAGAGCAGTGCTGAGGGAGGACAGCTCGGCGGCGGACACGCTCATGGCTCTGGTCTAGCCGAGCCCGTAACTCAATGGGAGCGGGAAGGCGCCTCCGGTAGCATCCGGCGTCCATGTTGCAGCGACTCGACCTGCGCGGCCGGGGCGACCGCCTGACGGCGTCCCTGCCCCGCCCGGCCGCCGCCGAGAACCCGCCGTTGGAGGCGGTCAGGCAGATCATCGCCGAGGTGCGCCAGGGCGGGGACCGGGCGCTGCGGGAGTTGACGGCCCGCTTCGACAAGGTTGAGGTGGAGTCGCTCCGGGTGCCCGCCGAGGCGATGAAAGAGGCGCTGGAGTCGATCCCGGCCGAGTTGCGCAGGGCCATGGAGGCGGCCCGCGACAACGTGGAGGCCTTCCACCGCTCGCAGCCCCTGGAGGACGGCCGGTTCGAATCCGGGGGAGTGCTGGTCCGGGAGTTGATGGTCCCCGTCGACCGGGCCGGCCTGTACGTGCCCGGCGGGCGGGCCGTGTACCCGTCGACGGTGCTGATGACGGCGGTGCCGGCCCGGGTGGCCGGGGTGCCCGAACTCGTCCTCTGTGTTCCCCCCGGTCCCGACGGACGGGTGCCGACCTCGACCCTGGCGGCAGCGGCTCTGGCCGGAGTGGACGAGGTCTATGCCGTCGGCGGGGCCCAGGCCATAGCCGCCATGGCCTATGGCACCGAGTCCATCCGCCCGGTGGACGTGATCGTGGGGCCGGGCAACATCTACGTGTCGGTGGCCAAGGCCGAGGTGGCGGGGCGGGTGGGGATACCCAATGGCTTCGCCGGGCCGTCCGAGGTGGTGGTGGTGGCCGATGAGACGGCGCCCGTCGACTGGGCCGCCATCGACGTAATAGTCCAGGCCGAGCACGGCCCCGATGGGCTGGCCTGGCTGATCACGTGGTCGGAAGCCACCGCCGACGCGGTCAACGCGGCGGTGGAGCGACTGGTGGCCGAGTCACCCCGCCGGGCGGAGATCGAGTCCACCCTGCGCGACGGCGGCTACGCGGTGGTGGTGGACGGGCCGGAAGAGGCGATGGCCGTGTCCAATGCCATCGCCCCCGAGCACCTGGAGATCATGACGGCCGACCCCGAAGCGCTGGTTCCCCTGGTCCGTTGCGCCGGGGCCGTGTTCCTCGGCGCCAATGCCCCGGCCAGCCTGGGCGACTACGCCGCCGGGCCGAGTCATGTTCTGCCCACCTATGGAACAGGACGCTTCGCGGGCGGGCTGAGGGTGGACGACTTCGTCAAGAAGATCCACTTCGTCTCCGTCGATGATGACGGGCTGGCCCGGTTGACTCCGACGGTGGCCGCCATGGCCGACGCCGAGGGACTGGCCGCCCACGCCGCCTCGGTGCGCATGCGGGCGCCCAAGGGACCGGCGTGAACGGCGGCTCCGGAGTGAGCGTCTCCTCCGGCGCAGGTGGTCTGCCCGTGGCACCGCGGGACGACCTGGCCCTGGTCGAGGGGTACCACAGCCCGCAGGTGGATGTGGAGGTGCGGCTCAACACCAACGAGGCACCCTGGCCGCCGCCGGCAGGGTTCGTGGACGCCCTAGCCGATGAGGTCAGGGGCATCGCCTTCAACCGCTACCCGGACCGGTCGGCTCGGGAGTTGCGGGCGGCCCTGGCCGAGTTGCACGGGGTCAGCGCGGAGCAGATCTTTGCCGCCAACGGATCCAACGAGGTCATCCAGTGCCTGCTGCTGGCCTTCGGCGGGCCAGGCCGGGTGGCGGCGGTGTTCGAGCCGACCTATCTCCTGCACACCCACATCGCCAAGATCACGGGCACGGAGGTGGTCACCGGCCGGCGGGCCGAGGATCTGTCGCTGGACCTGGACGAGTTCGAGCGCATCAACTCCGCCCGCCGGCCGGCGGTGACGTTCCTGTGCTCACCCAACAATCCGACCGGGCGCTCCGAGTCGCGTGAGGTGATCGAGGCGGTGGCGGCCAGCGCGGCCGGACTGGTGGTGGTGGATGAGGCCTACGGACAGTTCGCCCGTTGGTCGGCGCTGCCACTCGTCTCAGAGGAAAATCGGGTGGTGGTGGTCCGTACCTTCTCCAAGACCTGGTCGATGGCCGCCAACCGGCTGGGCTACGTCGTGGCACCGGCTGGGGTGGTCTCGGTGCTGGAGCAGGTGGCTCTGCCCTACCACCTCGATGCCGTCAAGCAGGCGGCCGGCCGGGTGGCGCTGTGGTTCCGATCCGAGATGGAGGCGCGCATCGCCGGTGTGGTGGAAGAGCGGGGCCGCATAGCCGCCCGGTTGTCCGAACTGGATGTGCAGACGTGGCCATCGGACGCCAACTTCATCCTGTTCCGGCCGGTGCACCACGGGCCGAAGGAAGTCTGGTCCGGCCTGGTCGAGCGATCGGTGCTGGTGCGGGACTGCAGCGGGTGGCCGGGACTGGATGGTTGCCTGCGGGTGACGGTCGGCACGTCCGAGGAGAACGGACGCTTTCTGGCTGCACTGACGGAGGTATTGGCATGACCCGACGGGCGACGCGCACCCGGCAGACCAAAGAGACCCGCATCGAGGTGGAGTTGGACCTGGAGGGAGGTGGGGAGAGCGAGGTCTCCACCGGCATCCCGTTCTTCGACCACATGATCGCCCAACTCGGCCGGCACGGCGGCTTCGGACTGCGGGTGGCTGCGGAAGGCGATCTCGAGGTTGATACCCACCACACCATCGAGGACGTCGGCATCAGCCTGGGGGAGGCGTTGCGGGAGGCGTTGGGGGAGAAGGTGGGAGTCAGGCGGTTCGCATCGGTTTCGCTTCCGCTGGATGAGGCGCTGGTCGATGTCGCCCTCGACCTGTCCGGCCGGGCCTACCTGGTCTACGAGGTGGAGCTCCCCATCGATGCGGTGGCGCTCGGCGTACCCGCCTTCGAGCCTCAACTGGCCGAGGAGTTCTGGCGGGCCTTCGTGACCGCCGCCGCCCTCACTCTTCACATCCGCATGCGGGCGGGACGCAACACGCATCACATCCTGGAGGCGTCGTTCAAAGGGGTGGCCCGCGCTCTGCGGGACGCGGTGCGGGTGGAGGGGACGGCCGTGCCGTCGACCAAGGGTGCCCTGTAACGGTGATAGCCGTACTGGACTACGGGATCGGAAACCTGCGCTCGGCCGAGAAGGCCCTGCAACGCGCCGGCGGTGACGCCCGTCTGACCTCCGACCCGGATGAAGCCGCCGCCGCCGACGGGGTGGTGCTTCCGGGCGTGGGCGCCTTCGGCCGGTGCCTGGAGGCGCTGCGGGCTTCGGGGCTGGACCGGGCGGCGCTGGCGGCGGTGGAGAGCGGCCGGCCCTTCATGGGCATTTGCGTCGGCATGCAGATGATGTACGAGTCCTCGGACGAGGACCCCGACGCACTGGGGCTGGCTGTGCTTCCGGGCCGGGTGGTGCGGCTGGCCGCCGGTGAAAAACACCCTCAGATGCAGTGGAATCAGGTCCACGCCGTGCGGGATGGCAGCCGGCTCCTGAACGGTTGCGGGCCGGCCCCGTGGTTCTACTTCGTGCACTCCTACGCCCCGGAAATCTCCGAGGCGGTGGTGGCCACCTGCGACTACGGAGGCCCGGTGACGGCGGCGGTGGAGACCGGGAACATCTGGGCCACCCAGTTCCACCCCGAGAAGTCGGGGCCGGCGGGGCTGACCCTGCTGGGCAACTTCGCCGCTGCCTGCGCGGCCGCCTGAATGGACCTGTATCCCGCCATCGATCTGCGCGCCGGGTGCTGCGTGCAGCTGTCCCAGGGTGATTTCGAGCGCGAGCGCGTCTACGGGGACGACCCGGTGGCCGTGGCCAAGTCATTCGTGGCCGCCGGGGCCAGGTGGATCCACATGGTCGATCTGGATGCGGCCCGGACCGGTGAGCCGCTCAACCGCCATCTGATCGCGGCGGTGGCCGCGGCCGTGGAAGTGCCCGTGCAGGCCGGCGGCGGAGTGCGCAGCCCGGAGGCGGTCGCCGCGCTGCTGGACGCCGGGGTGACCCGGGTGGTCATCGGCACGGCCGCCTTCAGCCGGCCGGGGCTGGTGGAGGAGGTGGCCGGACGCCACCCCGGAGCGGTGGCGGTGGGTCTGGATCACCGGCCCCAGGCCGGCGGGCGGCGCGAGGTCGCCCTGGCTGGTTGGCAGCAGGGATCGGGAGTGGAACTGATGGAGGCAGTGGCGGCCATGACCCGGGCCGGAGCCTCGGCCCTGGTGGTGACGGACATTTCCCGGGACGGGATGCTGGGCGGGCCGGACCTCAAAGGAATTGCCGAGGTGCTGGCCGCCGCCCCCGACGTAGACGTGATCGCCTCGGGTGGGGTGTCCCGGGCCGATGACATCACCGAACTGGCCGGCCTGGAGGTCGATGGGCGCCGGCTGGCCGGCGTGATAGTCGGCACCGCTATCTATGAAGGTCGTCTGACGGTGGAGGAGGGAGTGGCCCGATGCGCACGGTGAGGGTGATCCCCTGTCTCGACGTGGATGCCGGCCGGGTGGTGAAGGGGGTTCAGTTCGAGAACCTGCGCGACGCCGGCGATCCGGTGGAGCTGGCGTCGCTCTACGCCGACCAGGGCGCCGATGAGGTGGTCTTCCTCGACATCACCGCCTCCTCCGAAGGCCGGGACACGATGGTCGAGGTGGTCCGGGAGACGGCCGAGCAGGTCTTCATTCCCCTGACCGTCGGCGGCGGGGTGCGCAGCGTGGACGACGCCCGGGCCCTGCTCCGGGCCGGGGCGGAGAAGGTGGGGGTCAATTCGGCGGCGGTGGCCGACCCGGCTCTCATCCGGCGCATGGCGGATGAGTTCGGCTCCCAATGTGTGGTCGTCTCCCTCGACGCCCGGCGGGTGGGGGCCAAGGGTTCGGGCCGCTACGAGGTGTACACCCACGGTGGGCGGAACCCGACTGGCATCGACGCCGTGTCCTGGGCCCGCATCTGCGAGCGCCTGGGGGCAGGGGAGCTTCTCCTCACCAGCATGGACGCCGATGGCGGCCAGGAGGGTTTCGATCTGGAGCTGACCCGGTTGGTGGCCGACGCCTGCCGGATCCCGGTAGTGGCCAGCGGGGGAGTGGGCAGCCTGCAGGACCTGGTGGACGGGGCGCTGGAGGGCGGCGCCGATGCCGTGCTGGCGGCGTCGATCTTCCACTACGGCCGTCATACGGTGGCCGAGGCCAAGGCCTACATGGCCGAGCGGGGGGTGCTGGTCCGCCCGGTGGAGTGAGAGGTCAGGCCAAGGTGCGCAGCCAGGGAACAACGATCTCGGCCACCCGGTCGGTCCGCCCGATGAAGAAGTGATCCGCTCCCTCCACCACGTGCATCTCCACATTGGCCCAGCCGGCCAGGATGGGCCGGGCCGCCTCCGGCGTGCGGAACTGGTCGTTGCTGGCGATGACGAAGCACTTGGGCCGGGGATCGGCGGCCGCCCCCATGGTGTCGGGATCGAGAATGCGAAGAGGCGGGGCCACCGGGGCCCAGCCGGCGAGTCGATCATCCACCACGGCCAGGGACGTGTCGGCGCCGAAGGACCAGCCCGACAGGGCCAGGGGCAGGCCTTCGGTGATGCCGGCCAGGGCGTCGATGCCGGCCAGGATGTCCCTCTGCTCCCCGACGCCGCCGTCGTGGGTGCCCGTCGAAGCCTCCACCCCCCGGAAGTTGAAGCGGAGGGTGGCCACCCCGGCGGCGGGAAGAGCGACGAACAACGCCCCCGTCACCAGCGACCGCATGTTGCCCCCGCGGGTCGGATGGGGATGGGCCAGGACCACGGCGGCCCACGGGTCGGTGGGCACCGACAACTCGGCCTCCAGGACCGGGCCGTCCTCGACCCGCAGTTCTAAGGTTTCGATGGCCACGGGCGGGCACGGTACCGTGCAGGGGTGGCCAAGGGACAGAAGCAGCCCATCACCATGCTGGCCGACCGGGTGCTGGTACAGGTGCCGGGGGCGGAGGGTGAGCGCAAGTCCCGGGCCGGGATCCTGATCCCGGCCACCGCCCAGGTGTCCAAGCGTCTGGCCTGGGCCGAGGTGGTGGCCGTCGGGCCCCACGTCCGCACCATCAAGCCCGGTGACCTGGTGCTGTTCAACCCCGAGGACCGCTACGAGGTGGAGGTTCAGGGCGAGGAGTATCTCCTCATGCGCGAGCGCGACCTGCACGCTGTCGCCTCCGATCGCCTCGACGCCCAGACGGGTCTGTACCTGTGAGCGACACTGCTGCCGACACGGCTGCGGACATGGCGCCCCCCGCCCCGGCGGGTGCCGACGCCGGGCGTGCCACGCCCATCCCGGTCATCGAAGAGGAGCTGGCCGGCATCGCCTTCAACGCCGAGGGACTGGTGCCGGCGGTGGTTCAGGAGGCCGGGACGGGCCGGGTGTTGATGATGGCGTGGGTGAACGCGGAGTCCCTTCGTCGGAGTCTGGAGACGGGACGGACGTGGTTCTGGAGCCGGAGTCGCCAGGAGTACTGGTGCAAGGGCGAGTCGTCGGGTGATCGCCAGTGGCTGCGGGAGGCCTACTACGACTGCGACGGGGACACGCTGTTGTTCGTGGTCGAGCAGGACGGAGCCGGGGCCTGCCACACCGGTAACTACAGCTGCTTCTACCGTTCCTTCGGTGGCAGCGCTGAAGCCCGATAGGGAGGCCTTCCGCTCGCTGGCCGCCCACCACACGGTGGTGCCGGTGTGGAGCGAGTTGGTGGCCGATCTGCAGACGCCGGTAGCCGCCTTCATGCGCCTGGCCGGGGACGGACCAGGCTTCCTCCTGGAGTCGGTGGAGCACGGGGAGCGCTGGGCCCGCTTCTCCTTCGTGGGCAGGGGCCACCGGGCCCGGCTGGTGGTACGGGGCACCCGGGTCGAGGTGGAGGGCTCGCTGCCGGCGTCGGTGCCGACCGACCAGGGGGCGTTGGGCGCCCTGGAGGCGCTGCTCGGGGAGTACCGCTCCCCGGCCATGCCCGAGCTGCCGCCGTTCTATGGCGGGGTGGTCGGCTACCTCGGTTACGACGTGGTGCGCGAGGTCGAGCACCTCCCGGGCGTCCCCGCCGATGACAACGGCCTGCCCGACGCGGTTCTGGTGGTGACCGGTTCGGTGGCCGCCTTCGACCACTGGCGCCAGCGGGCCTTTCTGATCGAGAACGTGGTGGTCGAGCCGGGCTCGACGGCCGCACAACTCGACGCCGCCTACGACCGGGCCGCTATCGCCATCGACCAGATGGCGGCCGACCTGGCCGCGCCCCTGGCCGAGGGCCCGGCTGAGCCGCCTGATCCCGAGGACGGCCGGCCCGATGTCCGGCGCAACCTCACCTCGGACGATTATGCCGCGGCGGTGGGAGTGGCCAAGGATCACATAGTCGAGGGCGACATCTTCCAGGTGGTGCTGTCCCAGCGCTTCGATCTCGAACTCGGGGCCACCGACATCGACCTGTACCGCTCGCTGCGCCAGGTCAATCCCAGCCCCTACATGTACCTGCTGCGCCACCCGGAACTGAGCGTGGTGGGCTCATCTCCCGAGCCCATGGTGCAGCTGCTCGACGGACGGGTCATCTCCCGGCCGATAGCGGGTACCCGCCGGCGGGGCCGCACCGAGGAGCACGACCGGCGCATGGCCGCCGAGTTGATCGAGCACCCCAAGGAGGTGGCCGAGCACATCATGCTGGTCGACCTGGCTCGCAACGACGTGGGCCGGGTGGTCGACTTCGGTACCGAGCATGTCGATGAGCTCATGACCCTGGAGCGCTACAGCCACGTGATGCATCTGACTTCCCAGGTGTCGGGCCGGCTTCGAAGTGGGCTCGGTCCGATTGACGTGCTCCGGGCCACTTTGCCGGCCGGCACGGTCTCGGGAGCGCCCAAGGTGAGGGCCATGGAGATCATCGATGCCCTGGAGCCGACCAAGCGGGGTCCGTATGCGGGAGTGGTCGGCTATGTCGACTTCTCCGGGAACCTTGACACCGCCATCGCCATCCGCACCATGATCGTGATGCCCGACGGTCGGGCCATGATCCAGGCCGGCGCCGGCATCGTGGCCGACAGCGACCCCGCCGATGAGGACCTGGAGTGCCAGAACAAGGCGGCCGCCCTGCTGGCGGCGGTGCCGGCAGCCCGACGTATGGCTGCATCGCGGGCGGGGGTGCGATCGTGACGCCGACAGAGTCGGAGACGCTGGCGGAGGACTACCGGGTGTTGCGCCATGACGTCGGGGTCGTAAATCTGTCCCGCGACTTCATCCGGGTGTCGGGTCCCCAGGCCCTCGAGTATCTGCAGGGCCAGCTGAGCCAGGACCTGGAGAAGCTGGCGGTGGGGGACTCGGCTCTGTCCCTCATCCTGGAGCCCCAGGGCAAGGTGTCGGCCTTCGTGCGGGTCACCCGGTCGGCCACGGACGAGATGGTGCTGGACTTCGATGCCGGCTTCGGGGAGGCGGTGCTGGCCCGGCTGCGGCGCTTCAAGTTGCGAACCAAGGCTGACATCGAGCTGTTGGCGGACTGGCGCTGCCTGGCGGGACGCGGCCCCCGGGCGGCCGAGGCGCTGGCGGGGGCGGCCGCGGCGCTGGCGGGGGCGGGCGGGGCGCCGGCCGGGACTGAAGGCGGCGGGCTGCGCTCGGCCTTCTCCTGGCCCGGGCTGGAGGGGATCGACCTCCTGGGTCCGGCTCCGGCGGCGCCGGAAGGGCTACGCCATTGCGGCCTGGCCGCCTATGAAGCCCTTCGCATCGAAGCGGGCCTGCCCGGGATGGGGGCGGAGTTGGATGACCGGACCATCCCGGAGGAGTCCGGGGCGGTGGAGGCGACCGTGTCGTTCACCAAGGGATGCTTCACCGGCCAGGAACTGGTGGCCCGCATCGACTCCCGGGGCGGCAACGTCCCCCGCCGCCTGCGGGGCGTGGTGCCGGCCGGCGCCGGGGCCGGTGGCGCCCCGGTGACGGGCGACGGCTTCGCCCTCGGATCAGCGGTGATGGTCGACGGCGCCGAGGTCGGGCGTGTCACCAGCGCCGCCGTGTCTCCCGAGCTGGGCCCGGTGGGCCTGGCGTACATCAAGCGCGGTCACGAGGTCCCATTCCGGGCCGAGCTGGCGTCGGGGACGGCCGTCGAGGTCCGGGCCCTTCCCCTCGGAGGGGGTCGGTGAGGGGCCGGCTCGTGGGCGTCGTCGTGGCCGCGGCGCTGGCCCTGGCCGGCTGCGCCTCCTCCTCGGTGCCGGAGCTGCCGGCGGCGCCGACCACGGTTCCGCCGGTGCCGACCACCGGCTCGATCGACTCCGGCGGGGTCGTCCTGCAGTCGGTGGCGGGAGTGACCACCAGCACCTCGGTGGCCCTGGGCCCGGGCACATCCGGGCTCAACGGCGTGGTGACCGGACCCAGCGGCCCGGTGGGCGGGGCCGTGGTGGAGGTGGACCGGGTGACCAAGCCCGGGGTCACCCCGGCCACCGATCGCATCACCACCGCCGCCGACGGATCCTGGTCCCTGACCGGAATCCTGGGCGGGGCCTACATCCTCCGGGCCTGGCGGGCGCCGGACCTGGCCATCACCCAACCGGTCAGCATCTTCCTCTCCCAGGGTGAGTCCCGGCCCGTGCAGATGCAGATGCAGCAGTACAGCGGAATGGTGGTGTCGTCCTCCATGGCCCCCGACCCGCCGCTGGTGGGTGAGCCGTCCGACCTGGTCGTCCTGGTCACCAACACCACCGTGGACGCCAACGGGGTGGTGCGATCCGTTCCGGTGCCGGGCACCGAGGTGGAACTGACCGGCTCGAACGCCTGGCAGGTCAACACCGCCAATCCGACCACCACCGACAACAACGGCCGGGCCGCCTGGCAACTGACCTGCACCGCCACCGGGAGCCAGCCCCTGTCGGTCACGGTGAACAGCGCCACCACCGAGACCCTGGACCACGTGGGGGCCTGTCAGCTACCGCCGACCACCACCACGACCACGCCCGCGACGTCGACCACCTCGAGCGGCGGGTCGGGATCTCCCACCACCACCACCACCACCACCACCACCACCCACCACTAAGCCCCGAACGGCGGGGGCCGGGCCCGCCGAAGATCAGGCCCAGTCGGGGGCGGGAGGCCCGTCCGGCAGGGTCACGACCACCCGGGTGCCTCCGTCCCGGCCGGTGGGGGACTCGACCCGGACCTGGCCGTTCATGGCCGTGGTCAGCTCCTTGACGATGGTGAGGCCCAGGCCCGATCCGGCCTGCCGGGCCGGGCTGTGCTCCACCTGGTACAGGCGCTCGAAGACATGGTCCAGGTCGGCGGCGGGGATGCCTGGTCCGTCGTCCTCCACCGCCACCACGGCGGCCTCGGGGGAGGAGGCCACCCAGACCCGCAGGTCCCGCCGGGCGTACTTGTAGGCGTTCTCGATGAGGTTGGCCACCACCTGGGAGAGTCGGTCAGGGTCGGCCAGAGCCGGCACGGGTCCCTCGGGGAGGTCGAGGGCCAGATGCAGGCCGGCTTCATCGGTGGAGGGCCGGAAACTCTCGGCGGTGGCGGCCACCAGCGGCACCAGATCGACGGCCACGGGATGCAGGGAGAAGCTGCGGGCGTCCAGCTTGGCCAGGTCCAACAGGTCCTGGACCAGGCGCTGAAGGCGAGCTGCCTCGGAGCCGATGATGGCGGCGGCCCGGGTGTCCTCGGCGGCCCCGTCGGCAATGGCCTCGGCCCAACCCCGGATGCTGGTCAGCGGGGTGCGCAGATCATGGGACACGGACATGAGGAACTGGCGCTCCAGGCCCTTGGCCCGGGCCAGCCCCTCGGTCATGGTGTTGATGGAATGGCCGAGGGAGGCCAACTCGGGATAGTCGTCATGGCCGATGTCGATGCGGCTGTCCAGGTCCCCGTCGGCAATCCGGCGCGCCGCCTCCTCCATGCCGGCCAGGGGGCGGGTGATGCGCCGGCCCAGCCGGTCGGCCACCAGAGCGGCCACGATGAGCGCCACTGCCGCAGCCACGGCGAAGTACGCCCCTCCCCCCGCCGGCCCCGGCACCTGCCGGGTGACCACCACCACGAAGACGACCCCCAGGGCCGACTCGCGGGCAAGACTCTTGGCGCCCCGCTGGGTGGAGGACTGGGCCCGGGCCAGGTCGGCCGGGCTGAGCTGGATGGGGGCGGCGGCGTAAGCCAGGGAACCCCGCACGGCGGAGACGGTCTGCTGCTGGAGTAGGGCCGGCGCCTCCAGGTCGGCGGCGGTCACCCCGGCGGGCAGGGCGGCCGAGTCGAGCACGACGCCGTCGGGACGGATGCCGACCAGGCCGGCGCTGTAGAGACGGGCCGCCGTCTTGAGCAGGCTCAGGGTGGCCGGCCGCACCGCCTCATCGGCCTGGGCGGCAATGGCCTCGGCCTGGGTCACCAGCTGGGTGCGGGTCTGGCCCGCGCTGGCCCGGCGCACCAGCAGCAAGCTTCCCAGCCCGGCAAAGATCAGGGCCCCGGCCACCACACCCACGATGGTGAAGGTCAACCTACGCCGCACGGCGCCTCATCCGAGCCGGTACCCGACGCCCCAGATGGTGGCCAGGGGGAGGTCTTCACCCAGCTTCTTGCGCAGCTGGCGGATGTGGACGTCGACGGTCCGTTCGTCCCCGTACCAGTCGGCCCCCCAGACCGAATCGAGGAGCTGGCGGCGGGACAGGACCAGGCCGGCGTTCTCGGCCAGGTGGGAGAGCAGGTCGAACTCCCGGGTGGCCAGGGCCACCGCCTCCCCGTCCCGGCGGACCTCCCGCCGGCCTCGGTCCACCTCCAGGGGGCCGATGGAGACGATCTCCACCTCCCGGGCCGGCCCCTCCGCCCGGCGCAGGATGGCCTTGACCCGGGCCACCAGCTCCCGGGGGGAGAAGGGTTTGGTGACGTAGTCGTCCGCCCCCATCTCGAGGCCCAGCACCCGGTCGACCTCGGCGTCCCGGGCCGTGAGCATGAGCACGGGCACGTCCCCGGCCTGGCGCAGGCGCCGGCAGACCTCGATCCCGTCCATGCCCCCGGGCAGACCCACGTCCAGGATCACCAATCGGGGCCGTTCCCGGGCCACGGCGGCCAGGCCGGCCTCCCCGTCGGCGGCCTGGATGACCCGGAAGCCGTCCCGGCGCAGGTACAGGTCGACCAGATCTGAGATGTTGTGGTCGTCCTCGACCACCACGATGGTGGCGGCCTCGCCCGGCATGCCTAAAGCGTGGCACCGAAGTTTGAGGAAAGTGTGAATGCCCGCCCCGTATCCTGGGGACCCTGATGGCCACCTACCTCGACGCCATCCTGGCTGCCCACCGAGCGGCGGGGGAGAAGGATGGGAGGGAGGCGGAGGTGATCTTCGCCGAGGCGGGGGCCAGGGCCGAGCCGGTCCGGGACTTCGAGGCTGCCCTCCGGGCGCCCGGGCTGTCGGTCATAGCCGAGGTGAAGCGGCGCAGCCCGTCCAAGGGCGACCTCGCCCCGGACCTGGACCCGGCCGGGCTGGCCCGCGCCTACGCCGCCGGCGGGGCGGCCTGCCTGTCGGTGCTGACCGATGTGGAGTTCTTCGGGGGCTCGGCCGCCGATCTGGCCGCGGCCCGGGCGGCCACCGAACTGCCGGTGCTGCGCAAGGACTTCACCGTGAGCGCCCTGGATGTGGCCGACGCCCGCCTGATGGGGGCCGACGCCATCCTGCTCATAGCCGCCGCCCTGTCCGATGCGGAGCTGGCCGAGCTGGCGGCCCGGGCGGCCGGGCTGGGCCTGACCGTCCTGCACGAGGTCCACGATGAGGCCGAACTGGAGCGGGTGCTGGACGTGGGCGCCACCCTGGTCGGGGTCAACCAGCGGGACCTGTTCAGCTTCGAGGTCGACACCGACCGGGCCGTGCGGGTGGGCCGGTCCATGCCCGATGGCGTGGTGAGAGTGGCCGAGTCGGGGATATCAGGGCCCGAGGACGCCGTCCGCCTGACTGACGCCGGCTTCGACGCCGTGCTGGTGGGCGAGTCCCTGGTCCGCTCGCCCGACCCGGCGGCGGCGGTGGCCGCCCTGAGGGCCGCCGCCAAGACCCCGGCCTCGCGCATCGCCCCGGCCCACGTCCCGGCCCGCCGGTAACGGGCGGGGCGGACAGCCGGAATGTTCATCAAGATCTGCGGCACCACCAGTGAGGAGGACGCCCTCCTGGCCGTGGCCCTGGGGGCCGACTCGGTCGGATTCATCTTCGCCCCTTCCCCCCGCCAGATCGCCCCGGCCGTGGCCGGGGACATCACCAAGCGCCTGCCCCCCGAGATCATCACCGTGGGCGTGTTCCGGGACGAGAGCAAGGAACGGGTGGTGGAGGCGGTCAACCGCAACGGCCTCAAGGCGGCCCAGCTGAGTGGCCGGGAGAACCCCGAGACGGTGGCCTGGGTGGCCGAGAGGGTGCCGATGACCATCAAGGCCTTCCCGGCCGGGGACCCCGCCGTGGGCCGGGCCGATGAGTACGGGGCCGACGTGGTGATGCTGGATGCGGCTTCGCCCGGGTCGGGGCAGGTCTTCGACTGGGCCCTGGCCGGGGAGGTGCCCGACGGCGTCCGCGTGCTGCTGGCCGGGGGCCTGGACCCGGACAACGTGGCCTCGGCCATCGCCCGGGTCAAGCCTTGGGGCGTGGACGTGGCCACCGGGGTGGAGCGCTCGCCCGGGCACAAGGACCCGGCCAAGCTCCGGGCCTTTATCCTGGCCGCCCGAGCCGCCGAGCCGCCGACCTACGAAGGCGATGAAGACGACGCCCCCTACGACTGGCAGGAGGAGACCTGATGGCGGCGGTGATGGGCGAGCCGGGCCCGAAAGGTCGCTTCGGGGACTTCGGGGGCCGCTACGTGCCCGAGTCCCTGGTGGAGGCGTGCGATGAACTGGACCGGGAGTTCCG
>Ga0307372_10004052_pt1 | contig 22899 bp, 19 predicted proteins | sample OX1MG_FD_202533 | JGI IMG/M metagenome (GOLD analysis project Ga0307372, IMG submission 202533) | Soil microbial communities from Risofladan, Vaasa, Finland - OX-1 | ecosystem: Environmental > Terrestrial > Soil > Coastal area > Acid sulfate soil | place: Finland: Risofladan, Vaasa | collected...
CAGCCCCGGCCCGAGGGGCTCGCCCAGGCGTTTACCATCGGCAGCCGGTTCATTGGCAAAAGTCCGGTCGCACTGGTGCTGGGTGATAATGTTTTTTACGGCCACGGCATGCCGGAGCAGCTCGCCCGCGCCGCTCACCAGGAAAGGGGAGCGACAGTTTTCGCTTATTACGTTAAGAATCCCGAACGCTACGGCGTGGTTGCTTTCGATGAGCATGGTCTGGCTTCGGGAATCGAGGAAAAGCCATTTAAGCCAAAATCCAACTATGCGGTGACCGGCCTGTACTTTTACGACCACGACGTGGTGGAGATTGCTGGTTCGCTGAAACCCTCGGCACGCGGCGAGCTCGAAATCACCGACGTGAACCAAGTCTATCTTGAGCGCGGCGATCTGCGGGTGGAAATCCTAGGGCGTGGCGTGGCCTGGCTCGATACGGGCACCCATGAATCCCTGCTGCAAGCGTCCAATTTCATCGAGACCCTGGAGAATCGCCAGGGACTCAAGATCGCCTGCCCCGAGGAAATCGCTTACAGCAAAGGCTTCATTGACGCCGAACAGCTGCTCCGGCTTGCGGAACCCCTGAAGAAAACCGCTTACGGGGGATACCTGATTCGCCTGGTGCATGACCGGAAATCATGATGGAATTTGTCCCCACGGCCATACCGGATATGGCGCTGATTAAACCCAGAGTATTCGGCGATGACCGCGGTTTCTTCATGGAAACCTGGGAAGCCCGCAAGTTTGCTGCGGCGGGCTGTTCGTTCACCTTCGTGCAGGATAACCACAGCCGCTCCGTCAAAGGCACGTTGCGCGGACTGCATTACCAGATCACCCAGCCTCAGGGAAAACTGGTTCGCGTCGTGGCGGGCGAAGTGTTCGACGTGGCGGTGGATATTCGCCGGAGTTCCCCCACCTTCTGCAAGTGGGTCGGCGTGCATCTGTCCGCGGATAACAAGCAGCAACTTTGGGTGCCGCCGGGATTCGCCCACGGCTTTCTGGTGTTGAGCACGACGGCGGAGTTCCTTTACAAATGCACGGACTACTACGCACCCCAGTATGAACGAACGCTTGTCTGGGATGATCCGGATATCGGCATCGTTTGGCCGCTTGAGCGAGATAGCAAGCCATTACTTTCAGAGAAGGACCAGGCGGGCAAACGCCTCCGCGAAGCCGAGGTGTATTCGTGAGAGTGCTTGTCACGGGCGCCGGCGGTCAGCTCGGCACATCCCTGCTGAAAACCGCGCCCCCCAACGCTGATATCCACGCGTTCACCAGTCAGGCGCTGGACGTCACGCGGGAAGAAGACATTGCGAAGGCGTTCGCGGCGGTCCAGCCGGAGATTGTCATCAATGCGGCGGCCTACACCGCCGTGGACAAGGCCGAAACGGAAACCGGCCGGGCCTTTGCGGTGAATGCGGACGGCCCGGAATACCTGGCGAAAGCCGCGCAGCAAAATCATGCAAGGTTGATACACATTTCCACCGACTTTGTGTTTGACGGGCTAAAATCACGCCCCTACCTTCCCACTGATGTTCCCCATCCACTTGGGGTGTACGGACTCAGCAAGGCAGAGGGCGAGAAACGGGTGCGTACGGTGCTGGGTAATGAGGTAGTAATCGTGCGCAGCGGCTGGGTGTACGCCGCGGAAGGCCGGAATTTCATGAAAACCATCTTGCGTCTGCTGGCTGAAAAAGAGCGGCTTGCGGTCATCAGCGATCAGGTGGGTACGCCCACCTGGGCCGTATCACTGGCGCAACTGCTCTGGCGGCTGGTGCAAAAATCGGCTGTGCGGGGCATACATCACTGGAGTGATGCCGGCGTGGCGAGCTGGTACGATTTTGCGGTGGCCATTCAGGAGGAGGCGCTGGGTTTTGGACTGCTCAAAAAGGTTATCCCCATTACGTCCATTGCCACGGAGGATTATCCTTTGCCCGCCAGGCGGCCGGCCTATAGCGTGCTGGACAAGCAAAGCGCCATCGCAGAGACAGGTATCACGCCAACCCACTGGCGCGTCAGTCTCAGAAACATGTTGAGGGAATTGGGGAATGCGTAGCTTGCTGGTCACGGGCGGTGCGGGTTTCATCGGCACCAATTTTGTCCATCTGCTGAAAGTGGCAAAACGAGCATGGCTCGACAACAAATCTTGGCATGGCAACTGCCGCTTCCATCATGTGTCCACCGACGAGGTGTATGGTTCCCTGGGATCGGACGACCCACCATTCACTGAGGAAACGCTCTACGCGCCAAATTCGCCGTACTCTGCCAGCAAGGCGGCTTCCGATCATCTAGTGCGGGCTTACCACCATACCTACGGGCTGAACACCACCATCAGCAACTGCTCGAATAATTACGGACCCTATCAATTCCCGGAGAAGCTCACACCCCTGTGTATCATGAATCTTCTGCATGGGAAACCGTTGCCGATTTATGGAGATGGCCTGAACGTCAGGGACTGGCTGCATGTGGAGGATCACTGCCGGGGGATCGAGCGCATTCTGGAAGCTGGTGAAGCAGGCGAGACCTATAACATTGGCGGTAACAGTGAGCACACTAACGTACAAGTGGTGGAATCCCTATGTTCTTTGATGGATAAATTGTATCCTTCTGGCGCATCGCATTCCAGGTATATTCGGTTCGTCAGAGATCGCCACGGCCACGACCGTCGCTATGCTGTAGATTGCCAAAAAATAAGCCGAGATCTTGGTTGGGGATCACAAAGGTCAATTTATCGAGCGGCTGGGTCAAACGGTATCCTGGTATGTTGATAATGAGAGCTGGTATACCCATATTTTTCAAGATGGCATTTCATCTTAAAATCGTCACAATGCAGCCTGAAGAAACTCTGATTTATTCAGAGAGTCTCCTTGAGATTTATAGCCCTCAATATCAAGATAAGTCAGTACGTGTCAGTGAACATGAAGTATGTAGAGAGAGATGAATTTTATAAAAAAAACCACCGAGTTATTTATATCCAGCCGGCTCACCCAAGATACGGTTTACGCACTCCTCTTTAAAATAGTGGGAGGGGTGCTGATGTTTCTCTTCGGCGTAGCCGCGGCCCGGGTTCTCGGCGCCAGGGGCTCAGGCGCGTTCTACTGGGCGCTGGCTTGGTTCAACGTGGTCATGGCTGTGGCAACCTTCGGCTTAGATAATTTCATAGTTAGAGAAGTGGCGGTACTCGCCAGTCGCGACCAATGGGCCATTTTGACGGTGACTTTGAAGAACACATTGGCGCTTGCGTTTGGTTTAGCTTTGTTTGGCGCCGTAGGTCTTTGGATATACGGCTGGCTAGGCACTCCCCTCGCCATGGCTTCGGTTGGGGCAAATAAGCTGCTATTGCCCCTCGGGTTAGCCTTGCCAGCTGTGATATTGGCAATGCTTTATGGTGACGCCTTGCGTGGCGTAGGGCGTATCCAGTCCGCCATATTGATCCAAAGCATCGGTTTACCTCTAATAGCACTGCTGTCGTTGACCTGGGCAGCTCACTTGGGAGGCACATTGGGTGTGGCATGGGCATATTCAGGAGCCGGCTTTCTACTGTTGATGGCCGCTGTAGTTACCTGGCGTCAGAAGATTGTGCATGTTCATCCAGCAGTGCTGAGTGTAAAACACCTGTTTAGGCAGTTACGTGCGAATATGCCTTTGGCATGGGTAACAATGTTGGGTAGGGCACAATCCTGGATAGATATTCTGGTGCTTGGCTTTTATGTTACTGCCAGCGATCTTGGTGATTACAATGCTGCGCTTCGAATAGCGGCACTCATCAGCTTTATGCTCGGAGCTGTTAACGTGGTGGCCGCGCCCCGATTCGCTGCAGCGGCTGCTAATAGTGGAACAGGATTATTGCGCCAGGATTATGAACGTTTACGCTTCGCGACGATGATTATGTCGTTTCCCGTAATAGCGATATGCATTCTGTGGCCAGCGGGCGTGTTGTCGTTATTTGGCCCAGGGTTTGATAAGGCCTCGGAAGTGTTGCGCATTCTTGCCTTCGGGCAGTTCGTGAACGCCCTGACCGGCCCATCTGGCACACTCCTGATAATGTCCAGGCATGAACGTTTTGTGGCTTACAGTCTGATTTTTTCCGTCGGCTTGACTTTGACGTTATGTCTATTGCTGGTTCCAATTTATGGAATCGTAGGTGCGGCGGTGGGATCGACTTCTGGCCTCATAGTGCTTAATACGGGAATTTACATCAAGGTGAGGCGGGTCACAAATCTTGCGCAATAATTTTCCATTCTTAGGTGTGACACGGTTCCACTTGCTAGCTCGCGCATGAGTGGCCCCTACGATGTGTAACACAGGTTACCGAGAAGTAGGTGGAGTATGCCCTCTCAATGTTGAGTACCATACGAAACCATGCGCTTGTATCGGCTCGTGCGCACCTTGCAAGCGTGGTCAAAAGATGCGCTACAGCAACGAGGAACTACTTGGACATATCCACCGGGGCATTGAGACCTCGTCGTGTCTCGGCTATGGCCACGTAAGGTGTGGGAGCTGAAGTCTGAGGGCATCCGGAACAACATGAATAACAGCGGTCGCTGCCAAGAAAACGTCTTCGTAGAGCGGCTGTGGTGGCTGACTAGGGGTTCGATTGAACGGTGGTTTGGAATTGGGAACAAGTCTCATCCAGTTTTCGGTATAGTCGTCAGTGTCCCCACCAAGCATTGGACAACAGAGTACCGGATGAGGTCATATTCTGGTGCAAACGTCAGCAGGATTCTCTCACAACCTGAGATGAGCGCATGAAACATTCGTTTAGCTTCCTTACCTTGGGGGAATTACGACCATGACCAAAAGTTACCGTGCATTTGTGGGACCAGAGAATAAGTATGATGTTATGTCTGCAATACAATTCATACGGCTTTTTCAGATCGGACTGCGCGGCGACTCTACTTTACTTGAGATCGGCGCCGGGTCGTTGAGAGCCGCTCGCCTATTTATCCCGTATCTCAAGGAGAATCATTACTTTGGGCTTGAACCTGAGCGTTGGTTGGTGGAAGACGGTTTATCAAAGGAACTTGGTAAAGACATCGTCACTATAAAAAACCCTCACTTTGTCTATAATCGTGAATTTGATTTTTCGGGACTACCCCTGCCAAGTCAGGGGGTGGATTACTGCTTGGCGCAGTCCATCTTTTCCCATACATCTGTGCAACAATTTCAGATGGCGCTGAGCAAGGTGACTCAAGTGCTGGCACCGGAGGGCGTTTTTATTGCAACTTACGTCAGGGGTGAAAAGGATTATGGTGGGGACCAATGGGTCTATCCTGGGTGCGTGACTTTCCGGGCCGAAACCGTCGAGCGCATGGCCGAGAAAGCCGGGTTGATTGTGCGCGAAATGGAGTGGCTGCATCCTAATGACCAAACCTGGGTACTGTTTGCCAAGGATCCAGCAAAGCTTAATGCCATAGCGGTATCAGATGCTGTTTTGCTGGATGAGTACGTCAACACCATCACTGAACTACGACGCCGTATTGCCCGAGTAAAAAGCTTTCTCCCGATCAAGATGTTGCTTTGGATGCGAAACAAGCTTAGCTCATGAACCGGCCTTTTTTGTACAAAATTATTGATAATCGTGATGTTTTATGATATCGAAAAATGCTTATCGCTGTGGATGGTCACCCATTATTATTATCGGCATGCACCGTTCAGGCACAACCATATTGACTCGGGCTCTGGAAGGGTTAGGGCTGTTCGTTGGAGCGCATCTGGATGAAAACCACGAACCGCTTTTTTTTGCGAATCTTAATAACTGGCTTATGCGCCAATGTGGCGCGGAATGGGATTACCCTGAGCCCTTCCATCGCTTGACAGAAGCGCCCGACGTACACGCATGGATGGTGAATCGGCTGACCTATTTCCTGCATAGTCCTCGCGTGATGCTATACCTTGGTACTTCCCGCTATATACGTTGGCGCACACCTTTCCGTCTGGATCAGTCTTGGGGATGGAAGGACCCTCGCAACACCTACACTCTTCCTTTATGGTTGGAGCTATTTCCGGAAGCAAAGGTCGTGCATATCTACCGTCATGGCGTCGATGTTGCACAGAGCTTGAAGGTACGAGCAGAAAGGCAGTTCTCCGCTTTCCGGACCAAGACCATTTGTGTGGATTGGCTACGAGTGCGTCCACGGGAGGCAACCAACACCATTCGATGCCTGCAACTGGAAGGAGGATTCTCCCTGTGGGAAGAATACATGTCCGAGGCACGGCGACAAGTAGACAGGTTGGGAAATCAAGCGCTTGAAATCCAGTACGAGACATTGCTGGAAGATCCCGCAGAATGGTTAGGAAAGTTGACAGGATTCTGTAATCTTCCCCCCCAAAAACAACAAATCGAAACCTTTGCAAGGTACCTGCACCATGACAAGGCTTATGATTATCGTGCCGATCCGGACTTGACAGAGTTTGCCGAAGGGGTGTCTGCAAGGTTGAAGGCATGGGGCTACTCGGCATAAGGATCGTTAATGGCTGATCCTATTATTCCTTTAACTACCGGAGCATGGCTTATGGCCATCGCGTGGGTGTTTTCTGTTCGTGGTGGGTCAGGTCTTGCGCCTGGCGCATTTATCATGGGATTTTGGGGGCTTCTGATGTTGGGGGTAGGGTTGCTGACTCCGGATTATGCCGTTACCGGTATAGGGGCGGTTGCTATCTTTTTGGCTTGTTTGGCGATGGCAATCGGCTCTGCACTTGTTCCTATAAAACGGACATCCTACGTATCAGGGTGGAGATACCACTCCGTGCGACCGGGAGATGGTCGTTTTCTGTTGAGTGCATGCGTGGGAGGAAGTCTTCTCGGGCTTGCTGCGATAGCGGCTTACATACTTGGGGCGGGATTTTCGCTAGTTAGTCTGTTTTCCTTGCAAGATATCTTTTCTTTGGCGCATTACTATTCCTATTCGCGTTACAACATACCTGGATTCAGAGAACCGAATCTTGCTGTCTTTTTGACTTTTTTCATGTATTGGGCGGGTTTTTGCGGCGGCGCACGTTTCGCGTTGGGTGGAAAGTGGTTTCAGCGGATCCTCTCTATGGCCTGCTTCGTACCGGCGATTGGTATCACTCTCATTTTAACAACACGGGCCAGTTTCCTGTTTACCGCCATTATGTGGTTGGCTGGATATTTGGCTGTTTCTGCGATGCTGACTGGAGGGCGGTGGCGGGTACTGACAAAGAAACGAGTGACCGTTGCCGTGGTTGCGGTGATAGCCGCGGCGGGGGTGTATGTGGTGGGTGGCATGTTTCGCAGTGGACGCGTGGGCGTCTCCCATGTCGCCGCTTCTTTGCCGAATCTCTTTTCAGCATTTTTGGGATCGGTTCCTGCATTTTCGGCGTGGATTGGTCGTGCTTGGGACGCACCGGCGCCTCTGGGTTTGGGAAGCAGTACCTTGGCGGGGCCTCTTGGGTTGTTGTTTTCGATCAAGCGTGCCCATTTTAATCCGATGATTGTTGGTCATGGCAATATAAACTCAGCGCCTACCACGGTCTATACGCTTTTCCGTGAGGTGATCTATGACTATTCCTTGCCCGGAGCCCTTATCATACTGATACTTTTCGGATTTATGGGAGCCCTCGCTTGGCGAGGGGCACTTGCGAGACGCTGGTTTGGTGTGGTTGTTCTCGCAGCGTTTTATCTCGTGGTCATGACGAGTTTTGTCGGATCTCCATTCGCTTATACAACCATACTGATCGGTTGGATTATGTTTGCATTAACGCTCTTTCTGGAACGCGGTTTATGGAAGAAAAGAGGAATATGAAGTCATCCGTATTGATTTTGTGTGTGAATTACAGGAACGACGCAGAGACAAACGTATTTGTCCGCGCGGCAGCGGGTCTTCCTTCCAGAGCCGCAAATATTGTGGTGATATCCAATTCGCCCGCCGAAGAATCGGGAGAGCTTGAATCCCTTAATAGCATTGAGGGTGTGCAAGTGCTATTTCCGGAGAAGAATCTCGGCTATTTTGGTGGCGCTGCGTATGGTTTGAGCAGCTATCTCGATACACACCCGCTTCCTGACTGGGTCATTGTGAGCAATACGGATATCACGTTTCAAGATCAAGATTTTTTTGAAAAATTGAATGAATATTATGCATCTATTCCTCTTCCTGCTGTTGTAGCTCCTGATATTATGATGACTTACTCAGGATGTCTGACCGATTCACCCACGTATCAGAATCCTTATATGCGAACCCGACCGAGTGCCACAAAGATGCGGGGATTTTATTTCATAAATAATTATTATATGATGTATAATTTTTATGATTTCTTTACGAAAATTAAACATACGGCAATAAACATGTTCTTTGGAAAAGGCAAAAATGAATCGAATTACCAGCAGGAAAAGCCAGAGCCTATTTATGCCCCGTTTGGGGCGTTTATTATCTTTCATAGAAGCTATTTTGAGCGTGGAGGTAGTTTAGATTATGGATGTTTCCTTTATGGAGAAGAGATATTTGTTGCCGAATCCACACGGCTACTAAATATGAGCATAATCTATGATCCACGTCTTAAGATTATTCATAGACATCATCAGACAACCAACATGATTCCCTCAAAAATACGAACCCATTATGCGAGGGAGGCCGTACGCTATTTAGTAGATACTTTTTTTTCAGAATAGATAACATGCATGTGAGCGGTAGGCCATTGTTGAGCAACAGTGCTTTACCATTCAGATAAGGAGCTACGTGATGAGAGATCTCAAAGAGGCGGTTCGGGCACATTGGGAGTCAGAACCATGTGAATCACGTGCAGGACAATCGTTTGGTGACCGGCAAAAATTCTTTACTGAGATTGATGCTTACCGATACTCGCGATCACCCTTCATTGAGCAATTCGCGAGATTTAGTGAAGCTAAAGATAAGCGTATCCTTGAAGTTGGTCTCGGATCTGGCTCTGATTTCATTCGTTGGGCCCGGGCTGGTGCGATAGCTTGGGGGCGCGATCTCACACAAGCCGCCGTTAATTTGGCCGAAGAAAGACTTCGACTTGAGGGTCTAACTGCGAATGTTGCCATTGGTGATGTAGAAGCCCTCGAATTTCCCGAAAGTTTTTTCGATCTTGTTTATTCGTACGGTGTTGTCCACCATACCCCTGATACCGAGGCAGCGGTTCGCGAACTTTACCGTGTGCTTAAGCCAAATGGTACAATTCGTGTGATGATTTACAATTTAAACGGTTTTTCGGTCTTTTATGAGTGGTGCCTATTCGCTCTGCTGCGTGGACGCCTAAGATTGAGCCGTCGCGATATAATGGCTATGTATAATGAAAGCCCCGGCACAAAACTCTACAGTCAGGGAGAAGCCGCCGCGTTATTTAACCGCTTCAGAGATGTGAGGATCGAAACTATCGTCGATTCTGGTGATACGCTTCAGTTCCAGCTTTCCGAGCGGTATAAGGATAATCTGATTATAAAGGCTGCTTTTAAAGCCGCACCGCTACTCAAACCCTTTTTGGGAAAGCGGAGCCGTTTTGGTACCACGATGCTCATAGAAGCGTGTAAATAAGAGTGGGTCATTGTGAGTAATACCGACATTTCCGGAAATTACTTCACCTACACCGCCTACGAACTTCTTTTATCGTTGCGCTATGCCGTTACCAACGTGCTGGCAAGGGCGCGATGGCGGGCGGTCAAGGAGACTGCCGTAGATTCGGCTAAGATCAATCTATGCGCCTTTCGGTGCGTTCTATAGTGTTCCACCGGCAATATTTCGAGGCCGGTGGCAATCTGAACTATGGCAGTTTTCTGTTCGGGGAAGAGATATTTTTCACAGAAACGGCTCGGCGACTTCAGACTTTGCCATCGTGAGCACGGGGCCATGCTCAATATGCCGTCACGGCAGATTGCACACTACGCAGCGCAGTCCGCGCGTTATCTGGCCCGTACTTAATTTTTCCGATTGAAACGTCATGTGTGGCATAACGCTCATTTTGAGCGACATACCAAACAGAAGCATCGTTTCGGATGCTTTGGTTCGTATGGGAGCAGTGCAGGGCCACCGCGGACCGGATGACCAGGGAACCTTGGTCGAAGTGGTTTCACCGAACGTAGCCTTGGGTTTGGGTAACCAGCGTCTGGCGATTCAGGATCTCAGCACTCATGGCCATCAACCCATGGAGAGCCCCTGTGGGCGTTATGTCATTGTTTTTAACGGGGAGATTTACAACTTTCGCGAGCTGGCGAGAGAGCTCGGTGCGGACCCCATCCTGGGTGTTTCCAACAGTGACACCGCTGTGGCACTGGCCGCTCTGGCCCGTTGGGGTGAGGAAGCTTTCTCGCGATTCAACGGTATGTGGGCGCTGGCATTCTATGACCGCCGGAGGAAACGACTTCTGATCAGCAGAGACCGTTTGGGAGTCAAGCCGCTTTATTGGTGCCGGATGGATGGCAGCCTGTATTTTGCCTCCGAGATAAAAACTTTATTGGCAGTCGCGCCCCGTAAATTCGATGTCGAAAAAGATATGGTTGCCCGCTATCTTTTCCAGTCGCTGACCGATACGTCGGCAAAGACGTTTTTCAAGGGAATCGAGGCAGTACCGGCGGGTTCTTACACTGATTTAACCTTGGATCGGCCTATACCCGGCTCTTTGCAGTTCCAAGCCTTTTGGCGTCACCCCTACGAACGCGGTGTCAGGCCCGAAGCGGCGTACCAGCCGGATCCACACGAGCTATGGAATTTACTGGTTGATTCGGTGGGCATCAGACTGCGCAGCGATGTTCCCGTTGGCATTCTTCTTTCAGGCGGCCTGGATAGTTCCGCCATGCTGGCTGCAGCGAAAACCTATGCCGGTTCGCGGCTTACCGCCCTTTCCGTAGTAAGTGACGATCCGCGCAGTAACGAAGAACCGTTTATTGACCTTATGGCTTCACATGCAGGTTGCGATGTGGTCAAGGTGCACATTGATGCCAATCCACAGATGCTTCTCGGCGAACTGGAGCGCGCCTGCTGGTTTTCAGATGAGCCCGTGGGCGGCTTCAGCGCCGTGGCGCACCGGCTGATGATGGAGCAGGCGCGGGCTAAAGGGTTGACTGTGCTGCTGACGGGCCAGGGATCGGATGAGCAGTTGGGGGGATACAACAAATACCTATATTTCTACTTAATGGATTGTGTGCGACGGGGGCATTGGCTGAAAGGCGCTGCAACGGCGGCTCGGTTCGGCCTTCGCGGCACAGTCTTCAGAGAGTTCACTTTTGAGGAAGCCAGGCGCTATCTGCCGTGGCTTCGGCAACGCGGGGTGCATGATTACGCGGGGCCTGCCCTGGAGCATTGCACGGTCGCGGATACCGGCAGGGCGGGGAGCTATGCCGAGCGGGAATACCTGGATGTCTGTCGCTATTCCGTACCCATGTTGTTGCATTATGAAGATCGCATGTCCATGTCGCACTCGCGCGAGATCAGGGTGCCTTTTCTGGATTATCGAATCGTGGAGTATCTGGCGCGGGTCCCCGTGCAGCAAAAACTTAATCGGGGCTGGACCAAATGGATTCTGCGTCAGGCCATCGCCGGCCAGGTGCCGGAGGCTATCCGCTGGCGCAAGGACAAGAAGGGTTTCAACATCCCCGAGAAAGAATGGGTCCGTTCCCACTTCCGCGACCCATTCATGGCGCGGTTTTCAGACGACATGCTTGCCGGGCGATTGGGTTTTGTACGGCCTGTTGCGGTTAGGCACTTGTATGAACGCTGGTTGGCGGGCGATAGGTTGGCGACTTACAAAAGCGTGTTCTCCATTTACTGTCTTGAAGTCTGGCTGAGCGCTTTTGCAGGCCATCTTAATCTGGAGCGATAATGCGAGTCTGGCTGGTGACCACAGGAGAGCCACTTCCTATCGATGAGGATGGCGTACGCCTGCTGCGTGCAGGCATTTTGTCCAATATGCTGGCTCAGCGTGGACACGATGTGGTGTGGTGGACTTCCACATTCGACCATAGGCGCAAGCGGCACCGCGCTGACAGCGATGCGCGTGTAGTACTCGACAATGGCGTTGATATCCGCATGCTTCATGGCTGCGGTTATCGGCGCAACGTATCGTTGCACCGTGTCCTGGATCATATATTGGTGGCAAAGTACTTCGTGCGCGCCGTGAAATCCGAACCAAAACCGGACATCATACTTTGCTCTCTGCCTACGCTTGAGCTATCAGTGGCTACTGTGCGTTATGCGAAAGCAGTGGGGGTACCAGCAGTAATAGATATTCGTGATCTGTGGCCGGATTTGTTTGAGGAATTTGTACCTATCTGGGCGCGGAGAGCGCTGCGCCCGTTGCTCTTTCCCATGCGGTGGCAGGCGCGACTGGCGTGTCAAAGGGCAACGGCGATTACCGGGAATGCTCCTGACATGGTTGATTGGGGATTAAAGATGGCAAATCGGTCGGCGGGACCCCTTGATCGCTATTTCCCCTTCGGATACGTGACTAAGTCGCTGAGTGAGGAACAAAGAAATCAGGCCCTTTTTTTCTGGACAGAACATGGAATCATCCCGAAAAAAGACGAATTTACCGTCTGCTATTTTGGGGTATTCGGCCCGCACCATGAATTCGAGACAGTGATTGAAGCCGCCAGAATATTGGAGAATGCCGGGGAGTCTTTTCGTTTTGTGTTGTGCGGCACTGGGGAACGGTTCGAGTGTATCAAGACCCAAGCGACGAGGCTTAAGTCTGTGTACCTACCCGGATGGGTGGGCGTACCAGAGATGAGAACCCTTATGGAAATATCAAAGGTAGGACTTGCACCCTTTCGGAGCAATGTAGGCTATACAGGTAATATGCCCAACAAGCCTGTCGAGTATCTATCTGCCGGTCTGCCAATTGTCTCTACTTTGCAGGGTTACCTCCGCACATTTCTAAACACACACGATTGCGGTATTACCTGTGCCAACGGTGATGCAGCGGGGCTGGCACAAGCCTTGTCCGCACTTGCCGCCAACCAAACGCGCCTCAATAGGATGTCAGATAACGCCAGAAAGGTTTTTGCCGAGTATTTTGACGCAGAAAAAGCGTATGGCGGTATGATAGATTATCTGATGGAAGTAACTACAAATTTTGGAAAAAAAGGGAATTCTGAGGTATGACGGCCGATTACTCTACCGTGACGGAGCTTCCGGGTGAAGACGTCACCCAGGAACAGATTGAGCGGATGGCCCGCCGGTATTATTGGGCGAGTGAGTATTGTTGCGACAAGGATGTTCTGGAAGTGGCGTGTGGTGCCGGACAAGGGTTGGGGTATTTGGCACTTGTGGCGAAAAGCCTCAGAGCAGGCGACATCACCCCTTCCTTGGTGGTTCGGGCACAAGCCCGCTATGGTGAGCGCATACGGATTGAAGAGATCGATGCGCTACAGCTTCCATTTCCCGATGGTAGCTTGGATGTTGTGATCCTCTTTGAGGCGATCTACTATCTTCCATTGGCCGAGCAATTTGTTGGCGAGTGCCGTCGCGTACTGCGACGAGGAGGTTACGTCTTGCTCGCTACCGCCAACAAAGATCTTTTTGATTTCAACCCTAGCCCTTATTCTCATCATTACTACGGCGTGGTTGAATTGCGAGAGCTATTTGGCGCGTGCGGCTTTACCTGTGAGTTTTTAGGCGACACTTCCATCGATACAATTTCGTGGCGACAGAAGTTGCTCCGACCAGTAAAAAAAATTATTGTCGACCTCGGTTTAATGCCCCGTAGCATGGCAGGGAAGAAATTGCTTAAAAGGTTGGTATTTGGCAAGCTTGTGCCGATGCCGGCAGAGATTAAAGAAAATACTGCCCCCCGCATACCGCCTGTGGAGATCCCATCAGATAGACCCGACACCAGCCACAAGGTTATTTATCTGGCGGCGAGACACAGCGGCTGATTTGCATTTATAGACGTAAGGAAAAGGCTATCATAGCCACACTGGTCGTTGCCGTGTACTGGAAACTAAAAGCCAAAATACAAAATACCGTATCTCTTCTTCCATCCTCTGCTTCGTATGCCACATATTATTGGATTCAGAGGCATTTTGGTGGGCTGAAGAAAATTAGCCCTGTAAGCGCGCTGACAGCCGGTGTGGAAATATGGGGGCGAATTAAAAAATTGGGTTCTGATCCAACAGGAAAGGTTTTCTTGTAAATTGGAACAGGGAGAGTACCTATTATTCCTATTGCATATTGGTTGATGGGAGCGAAGAGTATCATAACCATAGATTTAAACCCATACATGAAGGCAGATCTTCTGATGGGATGTCTTCAGTACATGATGGACAGTACGGAGGAAATTGAAAAATTATTTGGGTCTTTGCTAGACAAGAAAAGACTAAACGATCTTCTGCATTTTTATAATAAAGGCACCCGCTTTTCAATGAGTTCGTTTCTTGATTTTTTCAGAATTAAATATATTGCACCAGGTAACGCTGCCAAGACAGAATTAAACGAGCAAAGTGTAGATTTTCATACGTCATATAACGTACTTGAGCATATCTCTCCAAAAGTATTAAAAGGAATTTTTGAAGAAGGGAATAGAATAATCAGTAAAAATGGCTTATTTATCCATAGAATAGATTACAGCGATCATTTTTCGCATTCGGATAAAACAATATCTGCAATCAATTTTCTTCAATACTCAGACTCCGAGTGGGATAAATATGCGGGAAATAGGTATATGTATATGAATAGGTTGAGGCATGACGATTTTCTAAATATATTTCGGCGCGCAGGTCATCGCATATTAGTAAACGAGCCAGATGTGGATCAACGATCGCTCGAATTGATGAGGGCTGGTGGAGTGCAATTTGATGAGCGATTTAAAGCAAAATCAGAAGAAGTGCTTTCGATCATAAGCTCTTGGGTAGTGGCACAGAGGCAGCCATGACGGGTCGGGGCCAGTCACCGTACTATGGCAGGGAAGAAATTGCTTAAAAGGTTAGTATTTGGGGAACTTTTGCCGATGCTGGCAGAGATTAAAGAAAATACTGCCCTCCGCATACTGCCTGCGATGATCTCGTCAGAAAGACCGGACCGCGTTCACAAGGTAATTTATCTGGCCGCGAAACGTAATAACTGATTGGCAGAGGTTAAGGAGAAAGGAGCAACATGAATATGAGCCGTTCTATCCCATTTTTTAACTACCCTGCCTTGTTTGCCGAGAAGGAAAGAGAGCTTACGGAGGTTGTCCTGGGGATATGTCGTCGCGGTGCGTATATTCTCCAAAAGGACTTGGCGGAGTTCGAGAAACACTTGGCGGAGCTCATGGGGGTGAAGCACGCTTTCGGCGTGGCCAATGGTACGGATGCGATCTGGCTGGGTCTGATGGCCGTGGGAGTGGGGCCTGGAGATGAAGTGATTCTGCCTTCCCATACCTACATCGCCACCGCCGCCGCTGTGCATTTCGTGGGCGCAACACCGGTGCTGGCGGACATCGGACCTGACCACATGCTCGACGCGACTTCGGTGGAGGAGTTCATTACGCCTCGCACGAAGGCCATTATGCCGGTACAGGTCAATGGACGAACCTGTGATATGGATGCTCTTCAAGCCATCGCAGACCGGCACGAGGTGATGATTGTGGAGGACGCCGCCCAGGGGCTGGGATCCAGGTTCAAGGATAAATCGGCCGGCACCTTTGGCAACTTCGGTACCATCAGCTTCTATCCAGCCAAGTTGCTCGGCTGTTTCGGGGACGGTGGGGCGGTGGTGACTAACGATGACGCCGTGGCCGAGAAGCTCGTTTTGTTGCGCGACCATGGACGTAACGATAAGGGCAGGGTGGTCGTTTGGGGCTTCAATTCGCGCTTGGACAACCTCCAAGCCGCTGTCCTGGATTTCAAACTCAAAACCTTCCATAAGGATATCACCCGCCGCCGGGCCATTGCTGAATGTTACCAGGCGCGTTTGGGTGCCATGAGGGAGCTGACCCTGCCACCCGCGCCGAATGCCGATCTGCGGCATTTCGACGTGTACCAGAACTACGAACTGGAGGCCGAGCGCCGGGACGAGCTTCGCGCTTATCTGGAAGAGCACGGAGTCCGCACCATCATCCAGTGGGCCGGCACACCGGTGCACCAGTTCCATGAACTGGGTTTCAAGAATGTAAAGTTGCCCAATACCGATCGTTTTTTTACCCGCTGCCTTATGTTGCCTATGAATACCTCACTGAGCGATGATGATATAGATTACATCTGCGACCAGATTTGCGCGTTTTATGGTTACTCGGTGTGACAATGGACATGGACAGTTTCGAACTCGGCGATCTAGCTAATCCCCGCTGTTATACTGAACCACTCGACATCGGTGGCTGCGATCCGGTATTGCTGAGGGCGCAATTGCGCATGATGCTTTTGATCCGCCGGGCGGAAGAGAAGATCGGCGATATGTTGGCCGCGCAGAAAATTCCAACGCCTTGCCACTTGGGTATTGGCCAAGAGGCTATCGCGGTGGGGGTTTCCGAGTACCTCCGGCCGACAGACCGTGTGTTTGGTGCGCACCGCTCCCATGCGCATTTCCTCGCCCTTGGGGGCGAGGTGACAGCTCTCATGGCAGAGATACTGGGCCGAGATGCCGGTTGTTCCCGCGGCATGGGCGGTTCCATGCATCTTTGGGGAGGTAGCGTGGGTTTCTTCGGCTCCGTGCCCATTGTGGCCGGCACGGTACCCCTAGCCGTAGGGGCGGCGCTGGCGGCCAAGAAAGATGGTGAGAGTGCCGTGGCGGTGGTGTATTTCGGCGATGGTGCGGCCGAGGAGGGGAGCATCCACGAATCCCTTAACCTGGCAGCGGTCTGGAAACTGCCGGTGTTATTCGTGTGCGAAAACAATCTCTTTTCCAGTCATATGCACATTTCCCTGCGTCAGCCGTCCAACCGCGTAGCACGTTACGCCGAGGCCCATCGCATTCAGGCCGCTACTGTGGACGGCAATGATTTGGTGGTGGTGTCGCGCACTTCGGACGATATGGTGGCGGCCATGCGGGACGGAGGAGGGCCAAGGTTTCTGGAGGTGGTAACCTACCGCTGGCGCGGCCATGTGGGGCACCGCGAGGACAACGATGTGGGGGTCAATCGCAGTACTGACTTGGCTCTTTGGAAGAGGCGCGATCCCATCAGGCGTTTGGTCGACGCGCTGACTGTGGCCGGGGAATGGGATAATCACGCGTTTCATGCAATGGATGAAGCGGTGAAAACGGAGGTAGAAGAGGCTTGGCAGCAAGCTGAGACGGCCCCCTATCCACCCGCGTCGGCATTGTTGGATCGGGTTTATGCAAAGCGGCATTGACATGGCACGTGTCAATTACGGTTCTGCTATCCGCGAGGCTTTCGTTTACCTGCTCGATCGCTATCCCAAGGTGTTTGTGATCGGTCAAGGCCTGTGGGCTAAGTGGTACGTGGGCAACTCTATGACCGATCTGGACAAGTTTTACGGGACCGAACGGATCATGGATTCGCCGGTGTCGGAGCTGGCCTGTACCGGGGCGGCGGTAGGTGCGTCGTTGTGCGGCTACCGGCCCATCGTGGTGCATCCGCGCATGGATTTTATGCTTTACGCCATGGATGCCATTGTGAATCAGGCGGCCAAGTGGTCCCACATGGTGGGCGGCCAGGCTCATCCTGCCGTCACCATCCGGGGCATCATCAACCGCGGCGGTGAGCAGGGGGCACAGCATTCCCAGGCCTTGCATGCCTGGTTTGCTCATGTACCGGGACTGAGAGTGGTGATGCCAGCCACGCCACGGGATGCCCGTGATCTCCTAATCTCCAGTGTGCTGTGCGACGACCCGGTGCTCTATCTCGACGACCGCTGGTTGTATGAATTGGAAGAAGATCTACCGCCGGTGGTGGAGTGCCCGCTAGAGCAGGAAGGCTCGCGGGTGGTTAGTAGGGGTGATGATGTGACCTTGGTGGGAGCAGGTTACTCGGCGTGGCTGTGCAGGGAGGCGGCTGCCGCACTCCAACAACGAAGCATCTCTGCGGAAGTAATAGATTTGCGCGTGCTCAATCCCTTGGACGTTTCTACTGTAATCCAATCTGTAGAGAAGACGGGTCGGTTGTGTGTAGTGGATGGTAGCTGGAGCAGCTGTGGTTTGGCGGGTGAGGTCATTGCAAGGGTATCTGAAACATTATCGCCCCGTAAGCTTTTGGGGGCGCCGGTACGCATCACTCTCCCCGATGCTCCGGCCCCGACCAGCGGTTTTCTGGAGAAATTGTATTACCCGACATTGGATACGATTATGGAGACTGTTGCGCGTCTTGTGATTAGGGAGGGAGTACATGCTAAAGCGGTTGATTGATATTGTCGCGTCAGCGGTGGGATTGCTGTTTGCTTTGCCCATCTTGTTACCGGTCATGTTTTTGCTATGGCGCCAGGATCGTCACTTGCCTTTTTACATTGCGCCGCGGGTAGGCAGGGGCGGGCGCGTATTCCGCATGGTTAAGCTACGCTCAATGGCGGTGAATGCAGACCGCTCGGGAGTGGATTCTACTTCCGGTAATGATCCACGTATTATTCCCATGGGCTACTTCATCCGCCGTTATAAACTGGACGAGTTAACCCAACTGTGGAACGTGCTCAAGGGTGACATGAGCCTTGTTGGCCCGCGCCCTAACGTCAGGCGGGAGACTGACCTTTATACGGATAAAGAACAGCGGCTACTCTCGGTTAAGCCAGGCATTACCGATCTCGCTTCCATCGTGTTTTCGGACGAGGGTGATATTCTCAAGGATGAATCTGACCCGGATATTGCCTATAATCAGCTTATTCGTCCTTGGAAAAGCCGACTCGGACTCTTTTATATTGATCATGGCAGCCTTTGGCTGGATCTTCAAATTATTACATTAACAGCGTTAGCTGTTGTGTCGCGCGAAAAGGCTTTACGAGGTGTAATGCAGATTCTTGCAGAACTGCATGCGGATGAAGCCTTGCAGCGGGTAGCAAGTCGCAGGGAGCCCCTTATCCCTGCACCCCCACCCGGTGCAACCAAGATCGTCATGTCACGAGAGACCTGATTACCTCTACCATGAGTGGAAGGCTGATGAGTCGGGACTCTCCAAACGCCCCACACGGTTGCCGACCAGGGTTCTGGAAGGTGAAGCCACAGTGTGCATACTCTGCTCTATGGAGTAGCATGGAATAAATACGAGGGGGATCATAGCCTAAGGATTCCAGGGGGGGGCAAGATGAGAAAAAGAGACTTTTTGTCATACGCCGCAAAGCGAGTTCTCATATTTCTGCATGACTTGGCGTGGGTGCCTATCTGTATCTCCTTTAGTTATTGGCTACGCTTCAATTTCTCTGCGATCCCTATATTAAGGAGCGCTGGTCTCGTTGAACTGATGTTGGTCGCCGTTGTTATCAATGGACTGATGTTCTGGCTTTTTGGCTGTTACCGGGGCATCTGGCGATTTGCCTCGATTCCAGACTTGCTTCGTCTCATCAAGGCTGTCGCCGTCGGCGACATCGGGACAATACTTGTTTGTTTCATGATCGGCCGGTTGGAGGGTATCCCGCGCTCGGTACTGGTGCTGTATCCAATCCTGCTGTTGGGGGCGCTGGCTAGTGCGCGTATTGCCTATCGCGTAGTGAAAGATCACAGCTTGAAGTTCGATTTTGAGCAGGGAACACGAGTGCTGCTGGTGGGAGCCGGCCACGCTGGGGAGATGCTGCTGCGCGATATTGAGCATCGTGGTCAGTTTTCCCCGATGGCTTTTGTTGACGATGATCCTCAGAAACAAGGGCACGAGGTGCGCGGAATACGCGTGTGTGGCACGATCGAAGATCTTCCCCGATTGCTTGAGGAACTGGATATCCAGATGGTGTTGGCCACAATGCCGTCTGCGCCCCTCAACGTGCTGGAACGAATGGTCAGGGTGTGTGCCGAGCGGGGCATTAAATGCCGTACGCTGCCCTCCTTGGCCGAGCTCGCAGATGGTCGTATTGAAGTGGCGCGTCTGCGGACGGTCACGGTCGAGGATCTTCTCGGGCGCGATTCGGTCGAGCTCGATCAGCAATTGGTTACCATATTTCTGGGCGGGAAACGCGTTCTGGTCACGGGTGGCGGTGGTTCCATCGGTTCGGAGCTGTGCCACCAGATCAGCCGTCATAATCCCGCTCTGCTGGTGGTGCTGGATAGCTGCGAATACAACCTGTACCGCACAGACCAAGCGCTCAGTACGCACGGCAGACCGCTGGTATTCAGCAGCCTGCTTGGCGATGTGCGGGATGAGCACACAATCGAAACTCTTTTTGCGAAAGTCAAGCCACACGTTGTATTCCATGCGGCAGCCTATAAGCATGTACCCATGGTCGAAGACAATGTGATCGAAGGTGTTCGCAATAACGTCTTTGGTACCCGCACCGTTGCGGATGCCGCCTTGCGCCATCACGCAGAAAAGTTCGTGCTGATTTCCACGGATAAGACCGTCAATCCCACCAATATCATGGGGACTACCAAGCGGGTGGCGGAAATTTATTGCCAGGCACTTGGATACAGCGATGGGACGCAGTTTGTGACCACACGGTTCGGCAATGTGCTGGCTTCAACCGGCTCCGTAGTGCCGTTATTCGAACGTCAGATAGCAGCCGGTGGCCCGATTACTGTCACGCATCCGGATATCACCCGCTACTTCATGACCATTCCCGAAGCGGCCAGCCTTATCCTGCAGGCTGGCGCCATCGGTAAGGGCGGAGAAATATTGGTGCTGGATATGGGTAAGCCGGTGCTGATACGCGAACTTGCCGAAAAAATGATCATGCTGTCTGGTTTGCAGCCGGGCCGGGATATCCAAATTGTTTACACCGGTCTTCGTCCGGGCGAAAAGATGTATGAAGAGCTTTTCTATGAAAGCGAGGAATTGCAGGGTACCTCTCATCCCAAGTTGTTGCTGGCGAATTCAATTCCAGCAAAGCTTACTAGCGTGCGTGATGGTCTCGATATGCTTGAGAAAGCCGTGGGAAAATCCGATGTGGATGGGGTCAGAGCCCTGTTGAAGTCATTGGTCCCGGAATTCAATGCAACGCTGCTGCACGAGCAGGAGATGAAGAAAAGAACATTGCTCAGGCTCGTGAAAACGTGAGCCATATCCCAAAACCGCACATCAAGATATTCAGTTGCTAGCTAAACGAGTACGACTCCGCCAGGATTGCGGAGGTGCTCTGGGTTTTGACCGTGAAAGGAGCAGGTGTGCCCGCGGATAATTCTCCCGTTGCTTCGCCGGCATCCAGGCTGTTGCGCTACGCAGTCATCACGTTGGTGCTGGCATTCCCTTCCATCTGTCTGCTGGTGAACCGCGGCGACAGTATTGGTCTCGGTCTGCTTGCTCTCTTGGGGTTTTGGGTAGGGTTCCGGGAGGGTTTTGCCCGCACCCTCAAGCGGGAAGATGGGTATGTGGCGCTGGCGTTTTTCGCCTTTTTTGTGGTGGCCGTGCTTTCCTACGAATTCGGCCAGGCGACCTATCACGGTTTCCGCTTCCTGGGCCGGGACCTGCGTTTTCTGCTGATCGTGCCGGTGCTGGTGCTGTTCCGCCGGTATCCGCCGCCGGCCAAAATGGTGTTCATCGGGCTTGCCATCGGCGGGCTGCTGACGGGCGCCTATGCCCTGGTGGAATTTCTGCACGCGCCGGCCGCGTACCGCGCCCAGGCCGAGACGGATCTGCCCATCATGTTCGGCGATCTCACCGCGAGCATCGTGCTGATGCTGGCGGCGGCCTACGGGCTGGTGGTGGCAGCCCGGAAATGGTGGCTCACAGCGGCGTTTCTCCTGTGTTTGCTTTTTGGACTGGTGGCCGTGATTCTTTCAGGGACTCGCGGGGCGTGGGTGGCGCTCGTGTTGTTGCTGCCGCTGCTGTTCGGATTATTGAGTCGGGTGCTGCACAAACGGCATCTGGCACTGATACTGATATCCGTGGTGGTATTGTTTGCAGGAACCTTTGCGGTTTCCAGAACGGATGTACGCAGCCGCCTGAGCCACGTTGCTAAACAAATTGCTCTCTACCGGACGGCGCTGCGCACCTTACCCTCTGACTGGAAAGACAATGTCAGGGATCTTCCGTTCTGCAACGACCAACACAGCTTTTTGCAAAGTTGGTTATCTCTCAGTGGACAAGATGGCGGTGACATTCTTGCAGCTAAAATTGTTAAGGATCCCGCACTGACGGGTGATAGACAAATGGATGTTGTGTGTCATAACGGTTATGTTATTCGCATTTGGAATTCTGGAAAATTAAACGGTCGACTTGTCTTTGAGAGAATGGTGAACCGAGTCCATGCGCCTCAGATCACACGCTTAGTCGTGAAGGGTGTTGGTATTGTATTTTTATCTGGCAAAGATGCTCAGACAGTGCATGTTGATACACAGAATTATCATATGCTTGTATTGCATGGTCCTCCTAATTCCGGGTGGGGATTAGCTGTGATTGTAACGCCAGGCCAGACGTTGTGGCTGGTACCCGTGGAAAGTTACTTTGGAGAATATCGTTATGTTCTCACGAGTACGTCGGTTGGCCAACGCTTCGAGATGTGGCGAGCCACCTGGCACATGTTTCTTGAACATCCTGTGTTGGGCATCGGCACTGGAGCATTTTATGAGGATGCGCGGCAGATGGCGCGCCGCGGTTTGATCGCTCCTCCGGTCGCGCAGTATGACCATCCCCACAGCGACTATTTCGATGCCCTGTCGAGCCGTGGAATGCTGGGATTGCTGGCGTTGTTCGCATTACTGGGGGTTCCGGCAATCTACTTCGTGCGTGCCGTGAAAAGTCAGGAGCATATACCCCATGCCGTGGGCTTGGCGGGCCTCTTGCTGGTATGCGGGTTCGCGATTTTCGGCCTCACCGACACGGTGTTCATTCACTCCATGAACATCAGCTGGTATGTGATCTACGTGGCGTTGTTCATGGCACTGCTGAAGCCGGATACCGCAAACGTGGATGGGTGAAATGATCGGG
>Ga0307372_10004053_pt1 | contig 22897 bp, 22 predicted proteins | sample OX1MG_FD_202533 | JGI IMG/M metagenome (GOLD analysis project Ga0307372, IMG submission 202533) | Soil microbial communities from Risofladan, Vaasa, Finland - OX-1 | ecosystem: Environmental > Terrestrial > Soil > Coastal area > Acid sulfate soil | place: Finland: Risofladan, Vaasa | collected...
CCCTTCGGTCAAGAGTATCTTTTGGTTCGTTGTGACCCCTTCGGTTATGCCTTGCCGAGCGATTATCTCGATCTCGTTCAGCGAGGCCGTATCTAGGAAGAATTGGACCACGCGGGCGCGCCTGTGCGGGAGGGTCGCTAACCCGTGGTATAAGAATTGCTGTTCTGCTAGATTGTAGCAGAACTAGTGTAGGAAGCTTCACGGTGCAAGACCGTTAGACGCTCACGATTGGCGTTGTAGTGAGGCCAAGAAAGAAGCGTGTTGGTTGTCGGCTTTGAAATCACCCTCACTCTATCTTCTGGCGAAAGGCATAAAGTCGGTGCGGCGCGGTCACCCCCGAAGACGACCCGACAAAAGCCCGGCGGAAGAGGGATGAGACGCGATAGGGCGGTTTTCCTCGACCGAGACGGAGTGCTGAACGACCTGGAGTACAACCCCGACGAGGGAAGGATAGGGAGCCCCCTGTCTGCGAAGCAACTCAGGGTCTTTCCGTACGCGTCCGAGTCTGTCCTGAAGATCCAGGAGCTCGGCTTCAAAGCTATACTGGTCTCCAACCAGCCCGGGGTCGCGAAGCGCCAGTTGACCTATTCAGAGTTCGAGAAGATGAATCGGATGGTCAGGGACGAGCTCGCGAAGCACGGATGCGCTCTGGATGCTGAGTATTACTGCCTGCACCACCCGGACGCGCTTGTCAAAAATTACAGGATGGACTGCGATTGCAGGAAGCCGAAGCCAGGGCTGCTCCTTCGGGCGGCTAGAGAGAACGGCGTCGACCTCTCAAGGTCGTTCTTCGTAGGCGACGCGCTCGTCGACGTGAAGGCCGGGAGAGCGGCGGGCTGTGACACCATCCTCCTCGGGCACGTCACGACCTTCCTCAGCAAGATGATCGAGAGTGAGGATGCGCGACCAGACTACGTGCTGTCGTCTCTCAGGCAGGTCCCAGGCCTGTTGCAAATCTTAGATTCTGAGGGCGCGGCGCGACCGACGAACTCCTCGAACTCGCGTGAGAACCGCGGATAGCACCCAACGTCAGTAGGTCGCGGACTTCTGCCTCTTCCCCTTCGACGAGATGCGACCCCTTAGCTGCTCGCACATGAGATGCGTCAGGACGAGGTGCATGCCTTCTACGTGCGGGGTGGAGTTCGCGGGCACGACGATGCACGCGTCTGAGGCGGTCTTCAGCACTCCTCCGTCGAATCCGGACAGCCCGACGACCCTCCCGCCGTTGTCCTTTGCGTACTTCACGGCCTTTAGCAGGTTCTGGGACCAGGGTCCAGCCTTGTCGCTCCCCGAGCCTCCGTGGACGCTTATCGCCACGAGCACATCCCCCCTCCTGAAGAAGTTCCTGAGCTGCTCGTAGTAGATGTCGCCCCACCCGTTGTCGTTGGTAAGGGCGCTTACCAGCGGGATGTTGTCCACGAGGGAGAACGCGCGGAACTTCCTATCCGCCTCGTCGGAGACCCATTTGTTCAGGTCGCACGCGAGATGAGTCGCGGTCGAGGCAGAACCGCCGTTGCCTATCACGAAGACCTGGTTGTCGCTTTTCCACGCCTCGTAGAGGATCCCCATCGCCTTGTCGATCGACCCTCTGTCAAGCTTCGCTGCGATGTCAGATACTTCTTCTAGGTATTCCTGCGTTCGTGCCAAGTCGCGAGCTTGGCCCTCGCAATCGCTTTAAGTTTGTCTGTCTCGCCGTGTGCTCGAAGAATCGAGGCCGAGGATGGCTCGCGGCCTCGGGCGGCAGTTCTAGAGGAGCTGGCGGATCAATCTGCCCACACTGGACGGCATGAAGTGCTCCAAATACCGCTTGTCCTCCTCTGTAAGTAGGCGCAGACCGCGCGCGCATAGGAGTAGGACTGCAACTCCGATGATGCTGTAAGGAACCAGCGTCAACGCCCTGTTCGAGATGAATTTCGACATCCCGAACAGTACGCCGAGCATGACGAGCGAAGATGCTATGAGCTTGACGTGAAATCTGAGGTCTGCGACGCCTCTAAGATAGCTCCTCGTAAGGTACAGGGCCATCAGGAATCCTGCGATATCGACAAGGGTCCTGCTCGTGGCAGCCCCCAGAAGGCCAAAGCTTGGGACCAGCAACACCGAGAGCGCAAGGTCCATAACAACCGTGACTACGCCTATCAGCATCACCTGAGTCGTCCTACCCGTCGAAAGCAGGAGCGAAGTGAGTATCCCCTGCATCGCGACAAAAAGAAAGAAAGCGGACATCATCTGGAGAGAAGGGTTTGCGAGAAGGTAGCTAGAGACACCTCCCGCGAACAGGCGAATCATCTGCTTGGAGAGCCCGACGAGTGCGAAGGACACTGGGATGAGGGCGAGCGCTGTGTACCTGAAGGCAAGCCTCAGCCCTGCGGATAACTTGCCGGGATCGTTCGCGTTCGATGATGTCTCGGAGAAGAAGGCAGTGTTGAGGGGAGTGAATAACATCACGCCGAGCCCTCCTGATATGGCGATTGCTGCGTAGTAGGCCCCTAACTGCGCCTCATTGAGGAACCCACCGACTACCATCGGATCGGCCGCCCCAGTGGCGACCGTGACTATCCCTGCGATGCCGAGTGGCATGCAGTATCTCAGCACTTGCTTGACGGTCCTCCCTGCCGCCCCGGCAGGATTCGCGACCAGGAGGGGTCTTCGAGTGATGGCGAGTGACCAGAATATGATCACGGCGCCGTAGACGACCCACGCGACGATGGGGACGACTACGCTGTGGAACTCGATGAGGCCCAGCACCGTGAGGCCGACCGTCGCGAAGTTCGCGCTAATGAGAATCCTAGCCAGCGTCTGGTATTTCCTCATCCCTTGCACAAGCCCTTGAAATATGCCCGACATGGTAATGGAAAAGAGCCACGCACCCGAGGCGGCGAAAATCCATTCCGAGCTTTCGCTCCTGGTGAAATACTCCGCGAGCGCAGGCGAGAGCAAGATATACACGACGGTCGCGACGGAGGTGAAGACGAGCGAGAGGACCACTATCGACCTAGAGACGACCCGCGACTCCCCTTCATCGTGCGCCATGAATGCGACGAACCTCGTCGCGGCAAACTGTAATCCGAACACTGCGACGGACGAGCCCAGAGTCGTAACCAGCAGGGCTGCCGAGTATAGGCCGTAGTCCGAGGGCGACAAGAGGCGCAACATCATGGTGAGGAAGACAAAGCCGAGCGCACCGTTGACGACGTTTTGAATCGTCAGAGATCTGATCCCCGATGTGATGTGCTTCACTCTCTCCGAGCTCACGTCCCCCAATCCTGGCATAGAGACTCCTCCGGCTGCCGCCGTCGCCGCCCCAGGCTGACTTTGGGCGCGAGCAGACTTCGAACCTCTGCGGGACGCCCAGTCACGTATAGCCAAGGCGCCTCAGGTTATCCATGACCTGTTTTTCTTCCTTTTCCGAGAACGCGTACGTGCGATCGTCAGTGATGACGTCCGACGGTCTGAGGGATTGAGGCGGATGCGGCTCGCGCATGATCTCTTTGATGGCGTGCCCGTCCATGGCATCAGGGGGTCTCACGCCCATCAATGTAAGTGAGGTGGGAGCCACGTCCTCCAAGGTGACGTCCAGCGTTCCCGACCTTTTGATGTCCGGTCCTATGGCGAGGAATATGCCGTTTGGCCCATGATTCGCCTTGGGGAAGTTCCCAGAGCTTGAGACGACGCTGCCACTGAACGGGTCGGTCTTGATATTGATATCTTCGCGCGGGACGATCAGAAGCTGTGGAGCCGCGTCAAGCCTGCTGCCTTTGTAGACCTGGTCTCGTGTGTAGACCTTGCAGATCTCCCTCCCTGCTTCGTCCTTCAACGCTGAAAGGCCCGATATGATCGACCTCTCGTCGTCTTTCGACTTGACCACGATCACCCCGTCCGTTCCAGGCACGAAAGCTCGCGACCGCTCCAAGTCCACGGCGTCGATCGTGCGTATCGCCGTGGTCGCACCCTGAAACCTCTTCGTCATGCTTTGTGGCAGCCAGAGCACGTGCCCGTCAAGCAGGTCGTGCGCCATCCGGGTGAGGCGATACCGCACCGAGGACTTCCTCCGAAGCATGCCTTCCGAGTGAAGCCAAGCGTTCGGGTAGAATGCAAGGGGTCTCGGATTGAAGCCGTGGTCGGAGACTATCAGGAAGTTGACCCGAGCTCCCAAGGAGTCAATTATCTTCCCCACCAACGCATCGACTCCACGGTAGCCGCGTCTCACGGCATCTCTCTCCTTCTCGCCCTTGCCCATTAGCTTGTGCTGGAGCCGGTCAAGGCCTGTGAGGACGACCATCCCGAACGACCATTGGCCATCCTTTAGCAAGTCCAGGAAGACGCTCACCCTCTTTTCCTCGGTTGCCAATACTCTGTCGACCAGGGCGTCTGGCTTCTTCTCAAGACCCCTGCTCATCGGCGCGTCGATCTGGTAGCCATCCGCGTTCAGCCTGCCTAGGAGGTTGTCTGGGTAGACGGACCTCTTGTCGATATACCAGGGAGGTATCCCGGAGACCATCGAGCCAGCGATCTTACGCACTGGATAGGTTATTGGCACGTTGACGACCACCGACCTTTCGCCGAGCGCCTCCACGTAGTCCCAGATCCTTGGCGTCGACGTGTCGGTGGAGTTGACTATCGTGATCGGAGAGGTCGAGAAGTTGTAGAAGTAGTAGATTCCGTGCTTTCCCGGATTTACGCCAGTGGTGATAGATGTCCAAGCCGGGGCGGTCTGTGGAGGGATACCCGATTTGAGGCGAGAGAAGCAGCCCTGGTCCGCAATGGCAGAGAGCCTCGGGAGGTCCCCGTCACCCATCAAGTCCTGAGTCAGCTGAAGGTCTGCCGCGTCGAGTCCAATGATTATCAGCTTGTGCAATGGCAATTGTCTCATGTTCGCCGGGAGATTTCCTCATCGAGAAGAGCCATCTCCGTATTTTAGGGTGTTGCCGTGAAGCCGCTCGAGGTCCGCACCGTCTATAAGAGGCCCAAGGGGAGCGTCGATAGAGAGTCTCGTTTGATTTCAGTCCTGCTGCGCCTTTTCGTCATTTTCCTTGTCTCCTTTGTCTCAAACGCCACGGCTTTCTTCGGGGCGTCGTACACACTGATAGCGACGGCCGAGCTGGCGGCATTCGGCGTCAGCCTGGAGAGCTTCACGACCATTGTCTTCGTGACCGCCCTCGGGGCGACCCTCGGTAAGGTCGTGATCTACTACAGCGCGGTCGGGCTCAAGAAAACCCTCCAGAAGAACAAGAACGTCAGGCTCCTCGGAACTTGGCTTGGGAAGAGCGGGTTCTACGTCGGGCTGTTCGTCGCCGCGTTGCTCCCGGTCCTGCCTCTCGACGACTACGTCTACATAGGGGCTGGCGCGAATCGCGGCAAGTTGGCCCCAATGCTCGGGGTCACCTTCTTGGCGAAGCTGGCCAAGAGCGCATTCGAGATACTCCTTGAGCTCTCGGGACTCCTCGAGATATCCAAGCTGACCCATCGCTTCCTCGGGCTCTCGCGACTTGAGCTCTCGGTAGTGGCCTCGGCGGCGTTCATCGTCCTCGGAATCGCGATATACAAGATCGACTGGGAAGGCTTCATGTCCCGGGCCAGCAAGCTACTTGGTCGAAAGTCGACATAGGGCGAGGCGCGGAATTGGACACTGGTTAAATACACGAAAAGGAGCCGAACCGTCGGAGCGCCCGCATCCCTCTTTGATAGTCTCGAGGACTCCTTTCAGACTGTCGCTCGGAGGGGGCGGGACGGACCTGCCCGCTTATTTCATGAAGCATGGCGGATTCTTCATCTCCGGGGCGGTGGACAAGTACATGCACATAGTCCTTAACAACAGGTTCGAGTCAGGGATAAGACTCAGCTACAGCCAGACGGAGATCGTGGACTCCATCGACCTGATACGCCACCCTTCGGTGAGGGAGGCGCTTAGGCTCCTTGACCTGAGAGACAAGCTCGAGATAGTCTCGCTCGCAGACGTCCCGGCAGCCACAGGCCTCGGGTCGTCGGGGAGCTTCACCGTGGGGCTGCTCAACGCCCTCTACGCGCGCCAGAGGATCGTCAAGACCCCAGAGGAGGTCGCCGAGGCGGCGTGCGACATCGCAATGAACCGGCTGCACGAGCCCTCGGGGAAGCAAGACGAGTATTCGGCCAGCCTGGGCGGGATAAGGACTTACGAGATAGACACGAAGGGGAAGGTAACGGCCAAGGAGCTCGAGATCTCAGAGAACACGCTTTCAGAGCTTGAGTACGGGATAATGATGTTCTACACCGGAATCACACGCAGCGCGGGGGAGATCCTCGGGAAGCAACAGGCGAGGGTCTCCGACGACGACGGCGAGGCAGTCAAGAAGATGCACGCCATAAAGGCCATCGGCTTGGAGAGCAAGAGAGCTCTCGAGTCAGGCGACCTGAAGAGGTTCGGGGAGCTGCTCCACGAACACTGGACGGTGAAGCGTGGCATCGCTGACGGCATGACGACGGACAGCGTCGATTCGTGGTACTCCATTGCGAGGAAGAACGGGGCCCTAGGCGGGAAGCTCGTCGGAGCGGGGGGCGGGGGCTTCCTCATGCTGTTCTGCCAGGAGGGGAGGGAGAAGGTCAGGACCGCTCTAGCGAGCAAAGGGCTGACGGAGATGAGGTTCAGGTTCGACTTTGAGGGCAGCAAGGTAATCTACAACGTCTGAGACCGTGAGCAGGAGAGCGGGAGGCAGCCCAGGGTTGCAAGCCGCCATCTTGGTCGGGGGGCTTGGGACCCGGCTAGGACCCTTGACGCGAAGCGTCCCAAAGCCGATGGTCTTGGTGAACGGAAGGCCGTTCCTCGAATACGAGATCGGCCTGCTCAAGCGAAGCGGCATAAGCGATGTTGTTCTGTGCGTCGGCCACCTCGGCGAGAAGGTCGAGGGCTACTTCGGGGACGGCAGCGAGTGGGGAGTCAGGGTCAAGTACAGCTATGACGGCCCGAAGCTGCTCGGGCCGGCTGGCGCGCTTAAGCTGGCAGAGCCGCTCCTCGAGGAGTTCTTCTTCGTCACGTACGGAGACGCATACCTCCGGGCGGACTACCGGAGCATGATGAGCGCCCTCGTCGGTTCGGGAAGACTCGGCGTGATGGCCGTGCTCGAGAACCGCAACGAGCACGGAAGGAGCGACATCGCGGTGAGCGGCGGCCGCGTCGTGCGCTACGATAAGAAGGGGGGCGGCATGGATTGGGTGAACTTCGGAATATCCGCGCTGAGGAAGCGCGCCCTTGCGCTCATCCCACCAGGCAGGGAGTGCGGCGAGGAGGAGTTCTACGGGGAATTGATCAAACGCGAGGAGCTCCTAGCGTTCCCCGTGGCGGAGCGGTTCTACGAGATAGGAACCCCAACCTCCTTGAAAGAATTCGAAGGCTTCATCTCGAAGCAGCGCTGACGAGACGCCGAGCGGCTCGTCAAGCGTAGGAGTTGATGATCTCGGCGATCTTGTCGACGCCCCTGTATAGCCTCGAAATGCGCCCTACGGATTCCAGGTTCTTCCTGTATTTCGGGTCCCGAACGCACGTGTCTACGGCATCCGTGAGCCTCTCAGGCCGGAGGTCCCCCGGGGAGATCGCAATCCCCAGCCCCAGGCTCTGGAACTTGTCGGCGTTGCCCAGCTGCTCCGAGTGGTTGTGTATGGGGACGAGAACGGCCGGCTTCCCTGCGTCGATGCACTGCCCTATAGTCCTGTGGCCTGACCTCCCGACCAGGACGGTCGACAGCGCAAACAGCTCGTCCTTGATAGGGCACCAATCGTAGAGAAGCGCCCCGTCGGCCAGCCTCCTCGGCTCCCCCGAGCCGCCCAGATATCCCATCGAGACGACGACCTTGTATCTGCTAGAGAGCTCTCCGACCGACCGGAGGACGATGTCGGCGAACCTCTTCTTTGTCGCGTCCGGCCCGCTAATCTGAAAGAAGACGAGCGGACGTCGGTCAAAACCGAGCACCTCCCTCGCCTTCTGAAGGCGGTCCTCGCTCACCTCAAGGCCCGGAGAGGTGAAGCCCACATACCTGACTATCCTCGAGAGGTCTGTCCCCTCGACGTTGGCCTCGCCAATCGTGTAGGGGGGAGGGAGGTCGGTCAGCAGGACCTGCTCGCTCAACGACCACATGAGGCCCAGGACGTCGCCCGCGATCCTCTCGTAGACCCGCCCGAGCGCGTCACCTCTGTACCTCGGAGGCAAGGTGACCTTGAACTGGTTCAGCATGGTGATCACTGGCAAGGACCTCGACTTCGCCGCGAGGACCGCCGAGAGCCTCGAGTCGGAGACAGCGACCTTGGGAGCGAACTTGGCGATGCTCTCCGCTTCGAACGCGACCTGCCTCGAGAAGGAGCGAAACATTTGGGGGAAGTGCACGACGAACCCCTTTGAGGAGAAGCTGCCGTCTTCGGTCCACTCCACGTCGAGCGAGGGGCACTCCACGGTGTCAGCCTGCGGCTGATGCGTCCGGATGTATCTCAGTCCCTGGCCTGAGCACGAGTATCGGATGCCATCCCCGTTCGCGATGAGGCGGTTGGCGATGTCGAGGACCCGAGTGGCGTGGCCCAGTCCTGAGCCGAAGACGGCGAAGTAGATTTTGTGCACGGCAGTCGTCTTTCTCGCTGGGTGCCGGATGCGCCTATTTATCCGGGCAAGATGGGCGCCGAGCTTCTCGGGGAACGGTGTTTTTGGAGGCCCACGGGTTGCGCAAGGCTACCTAAAACTTACATAGTCGATTGATGGGGTTCGGAGTGGTCTTCCCGGGACTCGATTTATGGTAATACAACTCTGGCAGTTGGTGGAGGCGATCACCATCGTCATCACGATCCCCGTCCTCGCCTTGGAATACTACTGGGTCATACTCTTCGGCACGTCGACAAGGTACCCGAGGGCGATGGCCAGTCAGGACGTCCGGCTCGAGAACCACCCGACGGTCTCGGTGCTAATCGCCAGCTTCAACGAGAAATTCGTGATAGAGCGGACCCTCGACGCGGTGAAGCAGATAGACTACCCAAAGGACAAGCTACAGGTGGTCGTCGCCGACGACTCTGACGACCAGACGGTCGATGTCATAGACGCGAAGGTGCGCGAGCTCAATGGGCTCGGGATCTCCACTACCGTGTCCAGGCGGCCGACCCGTGAGCACTTCAAGTGCGGCGCGCTGAACAAGGCGATGGAGCGCGTGGTGGGAGAGTTCGTGCTTCTGCTCGACGCCGACTCGATCGTCCCCCCGGACGTCTTGAGCAAGGGAATAGCAGCGGTGGAGAGCCACCCGCGCGCCTCGTTCGCGGCATTCCGCTACGGGCACTACAACAGGAACGACAACATGATCACCAGGCTCTTCGCCCTGTCGCAGGACATAGGAGACACTCTCTCCAAGATGGGAGCGTACAAGATCGACGCTCCCTTCTCTTTCCAGGGCGGTTTCGCCCTCGTGAAGACGAAGGACCTGAGAGACGTTGGGCTGTGGTCCAACGAGAGGATAGCCGACGACGGGGACGTCTCGATCAAGCTGTACCTGGCGGGCAAACGAGGAATATACCTGAGCAGCGTGAAGATAATGAGCGAGGACCCCTCGACCCTGGAGGCCTGGAAGAAGCAAGTCGCAAGGACTTCGCAGGGCTGGTGGAGGTGCATCGCAAAGTACTGGAGGACGATCGCCACGGCAAAGGATGTGAGCGTCCAGAAGAAGGTCGGGCTCCTGCTCATGCTTCTGGGCCCTTTCTCCGGCTTCAGCTGGATATTGGTCACGTTCGTCTCGGCCATCGCCGTCGTCGCGGGGGTGATCCAGCCCGCAAACTCGATCTTCAACAACCCGCTGTACATCGGTGTCGTAGCGGTCCCGTTCGCGGTATCCATGGCCTCGGGGGCGTGGGCGCTTTGGGTGCAGGGTTTGATGACGGCCCGCAACGTGATTCTCATCCCTATGCTCGGCTACGTGACCGGCGCCATGCTCAGCCTGTCATCTCTAGGGTTCTTCTACGGCGTGTTCGACCGGACCGGCTTCTTCCAGTATAGGACGCCGCACTCGGGCTCCGGAAAGACGAGCAGGAAGACATACTTCCGGCACATGACGAACGACAAGAACGCGGTCGTGGAAGGAGTTCTCGCCGTCTCTGCGATAGTCATCGCTGTCCCCGTGTTGTTGCTGGGCGTGTGGTTCTTGTCGCTCTCCCTAGTGGGCTTTGGTATCTTCACGCTCAAGTCGATGAGCCTCTCCAGGTACTTCCAGGTTCGCCAACCCAAAGTCAACGCTCCGAAGGAAGCCGTCGAGAGTTCGCCCGCCAGGGAAGGCGAGATGGACCTGGTACCACGCGTAAAGGCCCGAAAGGGCCCGGTCTGATCCACCACAAGCAGCGGAGTCGCGCAGACGATGGGCGCCCCACCACGACCGCGAGCCGGCGTGTAGAAGCTCACACGATGGCTATGAGGTGGGTGAAGACATACGCCGGGACCACGACGTACACCCACTCATGGTGGAGAAGCGCCCTCTTCTTGTCCACGCTGGAAACGGCGTCCAAGGCAAAGTCGATTGTCAGGCAGATGCCCGCAAGAAAGAGCGTAATCTCGACGCTCGGCCAGAAGGAATACCACAGCACGCGCACGTAATGCAGGTAGATCAGGGTCGCTACAGCTATGTACGTGGCGGGAACGAGTGTCAACAAGAAGTTTCTGTGGTGCAGCCGATAACCCAGCAGATAGAACGGCTTGGCTATCCCCTTGTGATATAGGAGGTCTCCAACCTTGTTCAGGACGACCGTGGACGTGACAACGATAACGAAGCCAACCACGAGCCGCAATTGGAGCCCTTGGGTAATCAATTTTGGCGACTCCAAGTATTGCCCCCGTTGGCATATTTTAGGCTATGGACGGGGGCGTTTTGCGCCTATAGGCGAGATGAAGGCCTCTCCAAGAACCGAGCCGGAAGCGTCGCGGCAAGGGGAGGCCCCTACGTGAGGGTCTCCAGGAAACCTGAGACGCAATCTCTTACCGATATCAGGAGCGTGTTCCCGATCTTTCTCCCGCTCGTCGCAAGCTTGGAGAGGCGCTGCACGCGGAAGTAGATCGGCGGGTGGGGGTCGAAGCTCAACCAGTCGAGGAACCTTGCTCCGTGCGAGTACTTCTCCGCGTATAGCTGTCGGAAGCCGATGTTCGTGAGCGCGGAGGCCAACATGCCCGGTTCCCCGAGCTGGGCCGCTGACTCCGTGTCTGCCCTGGTCTCGAGGACCTTCCCGACGGAGAAGATAACCGCGAATATCAGGATGTAATAGAAGAGGCCCAGGTAAACGAGGAGCGGGAACCAGAGATAGAGTCCGCCGAGATACAGGACGAAGGTGACGGAGAACAAGATCAAGGAATCCCGTCCCTTTATGTGACCGAGCTCGTGACCTATGACGGAAGACAGCTCCGCGTCACCAAGGTCCTCGAGGGAGCCTGCCGTGATGGCGATTGACGACCTGGGAGGAGAGACCCCGGTCGCTGCCGCGTTGTCAGCGACGCTGTTCATGATGGTTATCTTGGGCACCGGGAGCCTGAAGCGGTCAGCCACGTCCTTGACCAGGCCGTAGACGTTCCGCGTGATTATCTTGATGTCTGCCGTCGAGGACTTGATCCCCGACTTTGTGAGGACCTGCTGGACGGCCTCGGCCGCAGCTGGTCCCTCGAGCGTATCCCCCGAAATCCTAGCCTCTAGTCGGTCACTGACCTCGGACACGATGCTCTTCGCGAACTTCGCCACCTCCCCTTTCATCTCGATGGAGACCGGCACGCACACCAACGTGACCCTGGGCCTCTCGGGGGTCGGGCGGACCTTCCCGACCAGGAGGGCTATCCTGTCAGAGTAGAAGAGCGCTACGAGTTGGATTGCGAGGACGGCGAATATGGCGGAGTTCCCGAGGAGGAAGAAGAGTCCGAAGCTGAGGGCCATGATCAGGATGTAGAGGTTCATCATGTTTCCTCTAGTCACCCTGCTCAGCGCCTCCTTCCAGAGCGAGGGCGAGGAGGTCGGGAGGTCCTTGAGCGCCCCCGGCTCCTCAGTTGAGAAGATGAAGTAGAGGCTCGTGGTCTTCGCCTTCGCGAGGAACATATCGACGAGCACCTCGAGGTCGTCAGCCACCCTTCGGCATGCTCGCAGGCCCGGCTCGTCGACGGCGTCCAATCCCGAGAATGCGATCGAGACTGAGCCCGAACTGACGGTCACGCGCACCGCCTTTCCGCGCAGGGGCTCTATGACTCGTCCGGGGGTCTCGGGCGGCGAAAAGCCCCACCCGAGCTCGACACTCCCGCCGTCCTTTGACCAGGTCTCCCTGTAAGAGCGGTCGGCGAGCGCCGCCAGGTTGGGGTCGAGGTAATGCTTCTTGACGTACTCGGCGGCTCCGCGGACAGCGGGGGGCGTCAGGCCCCGTTGGAACGGGAGCACCCTGTCGGCCTCGGAATTGTCGACCACGGCTCGCGGCTCCCAGATAGGCCGCGGTTCTGCCTTTCAAAAACCCGCTGGTCGCAGCCGGGCTCGCCGGCGTTGGGCGAGACGACGGCAGACCCGACTCGAAAGGCGAGCGCTCCCGGCCGGCGCCAACGATATGATTATCATACAATTATATCTTCACGGTTAAAGGTTGAATGAGGCTCGATCTGCCTCCAAGAAGCTCTGATTCGCCTTCACTTCACGCTTTTACCTATCAGATGCAATCATTCGGAAACAACTCATGCTGAAAGAGGCGGATCTCCTATGTCTGACCAAGGTTTGGGCCTGTGCAGAGCTCTGGAATCGTTCGGGTCGTAAGAAGGTTACTTGTTTGCCGTCCTAGCCGTTCTCGTCTTCTCGAATCCGATCAAAGATGCGGCAAGGATGAGAGAAACAACGAAGGCAACAGCTATTGCCTGATTCTGAAACTCAGGAATGGTTGACGACGTCGTCGTAGTCGGCGCAGGAGTGCATGTCGTAGTCGAGCTCGTCGATATGCCACTTGCCAGAACGAACAGCGAGGTCGTTCCAATCGCCTGTTCGGTCTCGGGCGGTCTGTCGTGCGAACCGTACACAGGGAGGGCTTCAGCCCTCACCGACATCTGCCAATACCATGGCCGAAGCCCAATGGCTCCCTAATCTCTAGGCACTTACTGGACTATCCGCGCTCTTACCTTGACTATGTGGGTCATACTGTATATCGCGGGGCAGCGCTCCTCCGCCAGCCCCACCAACTCTTGGAGCCTCTTGCGAGTTGCATTGTTACTTCGAGCTTCAATCGCGAAGTCGATTCCCTCGCTGATCGGTTCGTCAGCCACGTCTAGCGTCTTCGCGAAGTTGACGCTACATTCAGCGGTGACATTGAGCTTCGTCAATTCGACCCCTTCCACGGCCGCCACGGTGGCAAATGTGCTGATGAAAGATGAGGCAATGCCGGCTACGCAGTACGCCATCGGCCCAAGTCTGCTTCCGTTCCGCCCAGGTAAGACGGAGAATCCACCTCGATGACCTGTTTCCCCTTTTCGTACGGCATCTCGGTCTTGAATTGGTAGCCCTTCAACGGGTCGAGGTTCCATTCTCCCTGTAATGTCACCTTCTTTCTGAGCGCCGACCTGTTCTTCTTGCCTTCATTCGCCGTCTGTGCAACCTTGTCCAGGTCCACGTCGTTCACGATTTTCGACGTGGTGGACTCGCTTATGACTTCGATTCTTAAGAGTTCACCGATTCGGGGGACGGTATGGGTGAGAGGATTCGGCAGAAACAGGGTCTCCCATCGAGACGTGAGAAACCAAGAATGGCAACAAGCTCGAGGACGGGCTCTACCGTTGCACCCTGAGACCCGGGACTCGCCACGCGGGCTGCGGATGCGCAGCAGCGTTATTTCGGCGACGACTTTGCGTAGTCGACCATTCCCTGAAAGTCGACGAGGACTACGGGCTCTTTTCCCACGACCCAGGAGTCGTGACCCGCGGGCACGAATGCGATCTCTCCGGCTTTCACGTCCTTCGTTGTGCCGTCATCCATCTTTATGCGCATCGTCCCGGAGAGATGATACATGAAGTGCGGCTCTTCGCAACTGTCGGTCTTCGCCAACGGCTTGACCGACGTCGACCACCTCCATCCCGGCTGAAATTCCGCGCGCCCTACGATTCCGCCTCCAATCTTCACGAGTTCCAGCTTGCCCTTTGCGAATTTCCTCGTCTCCTCAGGCTTCACGAACCCTTTGACTTCCATCTTTGAAAACGCGAATCAATTCCGAAGTCGCTCAAGTTCTATAAAAATGCTCTTAGCAACCTTCCGAATAGCGTCAGACAACTCTGTCCGGTCTTCCTTCCGGGACCGCCGTCACGAAGGCTGGGGTTCCGCGGTCGGCGAGCAGGGCGAGTAAGCCCATACCCAGCCGATCACGGGAACTTGGACATCCGGCAGAGCACTTGAACTCAAGGCGGACTGTTAGGTTCCTCGCCGCGTGCCCTTGGTCTTCCTTTCGACGGTTGGGGGATGGGTTGATGGCCGCTTGCTTGCTTCGCTAATCGGTTTTGCGGTAGCGAAGCCCCGGGCGGGCATAGCACCATCTGGGTCGAATCCCTCGGGTCGAGTCAGGACGGTGTGGTTGGTCGGAATTGTGCGGTTGTGATTACTGGAGAAGAAATTGTTCGAGTGTAAACGTGAGGAATAAAGCAGTTCGGCTCCCATCTGATTCGTCGACCGTTCCTTGGACGAAGTATCAGACGAAGGCAAGGACGAGTGTGCTTCAGGTTCCGCAGCCCCTCGGAGGAACGAGACGCAGGGTCCCAAGTCTGAACAGGGAGTATTGACGGTCCAAAATAGGAGATTCTTCATGGTCGATGCAGGCTCGTTTTCCACGATGAGCGAGGCACTCTACGACACTTTCTTGCGGGGTGCTCCAACGCTTCTGTATGAAATGGGGCTCATTTATGGGACATCGCTGGCATCTGAGCTGCAGCGTATCAACCACGGCACCGAAGTCGATCGTACGGCTCTCTTGTGGATGACCCGGCTTGCGAGAGAGCATTGATGGGGGAAGATAACAAGAGTGGGGAGTTCTACATTCGGAAAGGGGATTAAGGGGAGGCTAGAGAATTGCGTCTTCTGCTCCAGACGTGTGGTCAGACGGAAGAAGAGCGATTCATGTCATTTCCTCATGGGCTCGGTTGCAGGGATTGTTAGCACAATTTACGGTTGGCCCTACCAGGCGTATGAGGAGAAGTGCGGCTTCAGAGGAGATCCACTCTGCGAGGTAAGTCTAGACGAAGAGTTCCCCCCTGCCAAGAGCAGAGTTCATTGGGGGCTTTCCGTCCTCTTCCCAGACCTTCATGGTCGATACTGAGACGGACAAGCATACTGGCTTCCCGCGGGGTCGCGACGTTTAGTCCTGATTGACGGTGCGATTGTAAGGCTCCTTCTCGCAGGAATTCAATAGGCCGCGGCCCCATAGCGCGAAATTCCGGTCGCGAGAGGAAAGAGGTTCCCCGGGCGGGACTGGGGCATAGTAAAAGTGGGTTCAGACGAGGAGGTCCTTTTCCCTCAGGGGCGGGGCCTTTGCGCCTCGCCCGGCACAGGAGCAGGCTGAAGCCTCTGGGAGACGCCGACTTTGGCAGCGTAGTCAAGAAGGCGGCGCAGAACGCCGGGATGAAAAGGGTGGAAGGCGGTCCACCCTCACGCGTTGTTAAAGTCGTTCGAGGAGGGCGTCAAGAGGAGGCCGGATGGTACGATGATGGGGGAGAAGGACCAGGAGTTCCTCATGGGGCACATCCTTCCGGGGTCGCAGGACCCTGCTACGGATCGGGCGTCAGCGTCCAGGGCTTGACGACAAGCTTCAGCAGCCTCTTGACCCGAGATAGAATCACGCATTAGCGTCCTGCCGAGCGGTCGGGAAGTAGGGAGGTCTGGAGCGGGGGGACTCGGCCGATTATTCGTCTGAGTCTTCTGCTCCCGGTGCCCAAAGACCGGTCTGCTCACCATTGCATGTGGAGCCGGAAATAAGAAGGCCACGTCGGCTGAGATATCCCTTGTCAGAGCGACCTGTCTGCGATGGAAGAACACGCTTCTAGCTCTGCTTAAGAGTGGGTGCTTTTGCAGTCTCAGGCTATGATGGAAGAGGCTGCGAACGCGGCAGCACCGAAAGAAGGAGAGGCCGGACGATTGCTGATGGTCCCGGGGCCGACCAATCTCTCGATGGGAGTCAGAAAGGCGATGTCGCAGCCGCAAGTAGGGCACATGGACCTCGATTACGCGAAGGAGTTCTCCGAGGTGGTCCGGCTCGCGAGGAAGGCATTCAGGAATAGCAACGGACACCAGTTCGTCCTGACAGGGAGCGGTACCCTCGCTATGGAGATTGCGGTCACCTCCATCGTCTCTCCGGGCGACAAGGTCCTCGCTCTCAACACGGGGTACTTCGCCAACAGGATGGTCGAGATCAACAAAGCCTATGGAGCATCTGTGGAAGAAATCCGTACCGAGTTCGGCGTGAGTGCCAACCCGGACGAAATTCGAAGGAAGTTGGCAGCGGGCAAATTCAAGGCGGTCTTTGTCACTCATGTTGACACCAGCTCGACAACCTGCAACGCGATCAAGGAGATTGTGAAGGAAGCCAAGAACTCGAGCTCCTTGGCTGTGGTCGATGGCGTGTGCTCGGTGGGCGGCCTAGAACTCGACTTTGACAGGCTTGGCGCGGATGTTGTTTTCACGGGCTCGCAGAAGGCCTTGGCCGCCCCGCCAGGAACAGTCCTCATCGCTGTCTCAAGGGAACTGCTCGAGCAGATGGAGCGGAGGAAGGATTCGATACGCGGCTACTATCTCAACCTCCTGCGGTGGAAGTCATACATGGACGATCCCCGTGGATATTTTGCGACTCCGGCAGTGCAGCTGATGCAAGCGCTCAAGGTGGCTCTCCAGGAGCTTGATGAGGAGGGGCTCGACGCAAGGTGGCGGAGGCATCACGCGAACGCCGAGATCATCAGAGAGGGAATCGTGGGTGCTGGGAGTGGACTGGTCGTCAAGGAACGCGCCCATCGCGCGGACACAGTCACCGGAATCTGGACGAAAGATGGGGCTGCCCCTGACATCCAGAGGGTTCTTCGAGACAGGTACAACATTGATGTCGCCAAGGGACTGGGAGAGAATGGGACGACGATGCTCCGGGTCGGCCACTTTGGCAACCTGACTAAGGAGCAAGCGGACTACTTCGTCGATTCGTTCGCAAAGGCCTCAGCTGGCCGCTGAACGACTCACTCGGGCCTACGTCCAGCGCGCCCGACGTCGCTTGCTGTGGCGATCATGATATCATTCACGTTGGTCCCGGTGGCCCCAGTCATGATCAAGCCTCCCACTTTCTTGAAGAAGGAATGGGAGTCATTCCTTTTAATGTAGGAGTCTGCATCTAATCCTTTCCTGAGTGCCCGCTCGATCACCCTGCCGTCGACGATGGCTCCGGCTGCATTTGTTCCTCCATCCAGCCCATCAGTCCCCATGGAGGCAAAATGGACACCGTCGAGGCCGGCGATCCCTAAGGCCACGGATAGGGCGAGCTCCTGGTTCCTTCCACCGATACCTCTTCCCCGTACCGTGACTGTCGTTTCGCCGCCCGCTATGATGCACGCGGGCCGAGACGGCAACGATTTCTCGCGCATTTCCACCAGGAGACCAGAGAACCGCTTGCCCACTTCGCTGGCCTCTCCCTGGATTCTCGTTGTGAGAATCGTCGTAGCATACCCCCTTCTGCGAAAGAGGTCGGCCGCCGCGCGGCAGGACAACTCGTTGCTGCCCACTACCAAATTGTGTACGCGACCGAACACCTTCGAGTCCGCCTTGGGTGTCTCCTCGATTCTACCCAGCATTCCGTCATCCAGTGTCTTCCGCACACTAGCCGGAACCTCGCCAACGGGGTTGTACTTTGCGAGGACTGCCAGCGCGTCGAGATACCTGGACGGGTCAGGGGCGGTCGGGCCGGAGGCGATAGAATCGAGGTCGTCTCCGAACACGTCTGATATTATGAGAGAAAGGACATGGGCCGGGTAGAGCCTCTCCGCGAGTCTTCCTCCCGCAATCTCGGAAAGGTGCTTGCGGACCACGTTGATCTCGTGAATCTCTGCCCCAGACTTTAGGAGGAGCTTCGTGACCTTTTGTATGTCCGTAAGTCTCAGGCCCTTTGCGGGCATCGGAAGGAGTGCCGAACCTCCTCCCGATAGCAGACAGATGACAAGATCAGAGTCCGTCGGCTTGCCCACTAGCTCAAGCATCATCTTGACGCCTTCGATCCCCTCTGAACCCGGAATCGGGTGGGTCGCACGGTGTAGCTCGATGCGCGAGCATCGGGGTAGCGGCTCCAGGCTGTCTGGGATGTTGACGATTCCTGCTGTGACCTTGTCGTCAAGGACCTTCGCCAGTCCGGCCGCCATTCCTCCCGCGGCCTTGCCTCCCCCAATCACAATTATTCGGTCAAATTTGGAGAGCTGGAACGCCCTCGGCCCAGCACGGAGAGTCGACCCCTCCATTGTCAGCATACGCTTCAGGATTGTCTCCGGTTCTGCGGCACTCAATGCAGCTGCGAGCGCATCGCGTATGTCCGAGGTCTCACGGAAGTCCCTAGGCCAATTTTCTATTCGTATCGTCGGCCTACGCACGATGTTGCTCATCGGAGGACATCCCCGTTGACAAGATTGGGAGGCCGCGTCCCTTTCAGTGCCGAGGCGATGTTCTCCGCCGCCCTGACAGCCATCAAAGTCCTGGTCTCCTTGCTTCCGCTTCCGATGTGGGGTAGGAGCACTAAGTTGTTCATCCCTAGCAAGGGGCTGCTCTGGGGAAGCGGTTCTTCCTCAAAGACATCGAGCCCCGCTCCCGCTATCCTGTGCTGGCCAAGGGCTTCAATCAACGCAGCTTGGTCCACTATTTGGCCCCTCGAGGTGTTGATTAGATAGGCCGTCTCTTTCATGAGGGAGAGTTGACGCGCACCGATGCTATGTCTCGTCTCAGGCAGGAGCGGCACGTGTATCGACAAGAAATCGCAACGGCGTAGAGCCTCTTCCAGACTGACATATTCCATCTCGTATTTCGCCTCCAATCCGGGCTTCCTGCTTGCACTGTGGTAGATGATCTTCATGTCGAAGCCTCGCGCCCGCCTGGCGAGAGCTTCCCCAATGCGTCCAAGACCATATATTGCAAGGGTCTTTCCATGTACATCAGTCCCTACCATCGTCATCGGGCTCCAAGGGACCGTCCATTTTCCATCGCGAACGTACCGATCAGCCTCGACGATCCTTCGAGCTATGCCCAGGATGAGCGCCATCGCCGTATCGGCCGTCGTGTCGGTGAGAACCCCCGGTGTATTCGTAACGGGTATCCCTCTCCTTGTGGCTTCAGCCAAGTCAATGTTGTCATAGCCCACCGCCATGTTTGCGATGACTTTGAGTCTCCCTGCGTTATTCAGCGGTTCGCCATCGATCTTTTCGGTAAGGAGGCACAAGATAGCGTCCGCGTCATGGATTTCTGCGAACAGGTCCTCCCTCTTTGGAGGGCGGCTCGTTGGATTCACTTTGACATCGCCAAGTTCGCTGAGTATCTTGATTGCCTCCTCAGGAATCTCGTTTGACGTGACGTAGATTTTCAAACACGTGACGGAAGACTCACATCATCTTAAATCAACTTCGGCTTGCGGCCGCACGCTCGACGCGAGACGCCATTCCTGTCGCCTCAGTCAGGCCGATGGGATAGAAGATCTCCGATCTCTAGTCACACTTCCTTGAGTCCACCGGATTTCACATCGTAAATGAAACCGCGTATTCTGTCCTTTTTGAGGATGAATGGACTCGAGCGAAGTCTTCTCTTACTCAGTCGCACGTCCTTCTCAAGATCAGAGAATGCCCCAAACAGAAACGGCGGCGCCCTTCCAGTTCCAGACTCGACGCTTCGTCTTAGGTCGACCTCATCAAAGGTGAGCATGCCGCAGTCTGTGTGATGGACAAGGACAATCTCCTCTGTCCCCAAGAGGTGCTGAGAAATGATTAGGGACCGTATCACATCGTCATTGACAATCCCGCCCGCATTTCGAATGATGTGAGCGTCGCCTTCTTCGAGCCCCAAGATCTTGAAAAGGTCGAGCCTCGCGTCCATACAGGCAATCACTGCGAGTTTCCTCTTCGGCCGACGCTGAAGAGACTTGGTCTTGAACGTCTTTGCATGCGCCTCATTATTCCTGAGGAGCAAATCTGTCTGCGTCATTGGAATAGCACAGTATCCCGTCTTAGGGGTAGCTCTTATCTTGTTAACATCGGCGTCCCGAAACCGACCACAAAGGAAAAAACCGGGAAGGTTCAGCGGGTGTTTGTGTCATTCTAGTGCTGGTGATCCGCGTGCCCTGCACACTCTGACGCCGCAGTTGGAGTCGCGCCAAGCTTGGATTCGTACCTAATCCAGACTGTATGAAAATCGAGGATAGAAATGCGAACCCTAATGTGTGCATTCTGCAACCAGTGTTGACAGGACAAGAGCGCCGGAATCCATCAGGTGAGGAAGGAATATCTTCTGAATGAGGCCGCCAAATACTATAGCTTTGTATTGCAGGAAGTTGATAGAGCTAAGGCAAGGAAAGCGAAAGAAATGACCATCTACTATCAGACGCGTTCTGACTACGTGCTCGAGGTAAAGACGCCCGAAGGCCGAGCGTTTTTCGTCCAAAGCAAGCAGACCGGAATGGTAGGGCGCTTCGAGCCCGTGACACTGGAAGAAGCCGCTAAGACTCTGAGAGAGGAGGCCAAAGAACTTGAAGAAAAACTATCACGGTATGTCGTCATCGAGGAGGTCATGCCGACCGAAAGTTATGATAAAAATTCTACTCGGGTCAATAACACTGAAATACGTATCCGGTCTCTCAAAAGCGCCGCCGAGCAGCTTGAGCGGTATTCTAAAGTCACTGCCAAGCAGAAGGAGGTGGCTGCCAAGGATTTCTGGACATATGAAGACGAGACGGTGACTCGAGGTGAGCTTTCATTCAACAGGCTGACTTGGACCTGCGACAAGTGCGGTTCTGAGGACGCGACCTATCTAAGACCGGTATACCCCGAGCAGGCTTTGGCTCGCTACAAACATGCCTTCAAGTGCAACAATTGTGGAGAGGAATACGTCAAATGATTACATTTGATAAGGGCAAGTCCATGCCGAGATTGCTTTCACTCTGGGCACACTAAATAGGTGCCCCGGGCGACTGGAATCATCCAGGAAGTTGTCCAAAATGACCCATTTCAGGCCTATCAGGTAAAAACGGAGCACATTCTAGGCTAATTGGCTGATGCCCCGGGCGGGCATTCTGCCATCTGGAACCGGAAGGGGCAACCAAAGAAGGTGGGCAATGGTCCGGCCGGCTGTCTCTATGCGGGGTAAACTGCGAGGTAGGTCTTGTCCTTCAATTGCAATCCGGCCGAAGGTGAGTCGGCTGGAGGTCATCCCTGCGATGGACGGATGGGCAGGAGCAAGGGCCTAGCCGAATCGGGTGGTGCAGAATCGTCTGTCCGTTTTGGACTCTCGTACATGACCATAGCTAGCCGAATCGCCTCCTGTCATCTTTCGATTGCCGCGTCGATCACGGCTTGGCAAGCTCCAATCATCCGGGCTCTTTTCTGGATCTCGCTGCATGGCTTCAAACGGCCGGGATTGGCTCGTCGAGCGGAATCAGCTGAACGATTTCATCATATATGCGCAGGTAGCGCTGACCCTTCTCCGTGAGCGCGTATATGTGAGTGTCATCGTTCTTCATGACGAGTCCATTGCTCAGCAGGAAGTTCAGGTACTCGTTGATCTGGGCGAACGAGAGGAACGAGCCGTACATCAGCCTCGTCTTGGTCGCGCTCCCCGCCTGGGCCACTTCCAGAATAGTCGCAGCGATTGCCAACCTGTTTCGATACTTCGACTTTCTAGGAATAGTCTCCTCCAAGCTATCCCGTTTCAGACCGTAGCGTTGCCCTGTCCGCGAGTTCTCTAGTATTGCAGTCATCTTCTAACACCAGTACGTTGTTCTGAATTCCATATCAATAGGCTGTATTCAGTGGACTGCCTGGGGAGGGGCAGGCCGCATCTGTAGTGAATTGCAATTCATTATCGAACGCGCGTACGATGTAAGAGTTCCCGCTCGCTTGCTGACCGCATATGGCTGTCTGTTGATTAATAAAGCACCCGATTCGATGCCAGCAACGCCTTTCGTTTGTCCAAAGAGAAAAGCGTCACCGTGTCTCTCAGAATAAGCGATCTAGCGTACAAGGCCCTCCAGGATGAGTCGAAGAAGATGAACGTTAGCTTAAACACCCTCGCAAATCAGATATTCCTCGCCTTTGCGACCTACGACAGGTACCTGATCAGGTTCGGGATGGCGAAGATCTCGATTCCCACGCTTAGAAGGATAATCGGCGCCGGCACCGATGCGGAGGTAGCCCAAGCCGGCAGGTACGCGGGTAAGAGCTTGCCAAACAGCTTCATCTTGAACATGAGGGGGAAGCTGACGCTCGACACCGTCATCGAGTATCTCACGATAATGGGGAAGTACGCAAACATGTTCGACTACAGTGAGGCATCCCAAGGGGGTCGGACTACTCTGACGCTCGCCCACGACCTGGGTGAGAAGGGAAGCTTGTTCTTGGAAAACTACGTCGAGGGCATGTTCGAACAGCTAGGGGAGGAGATCAAGGTCCACCGGTACCCGGACTCGATCACCTTTGAGGTTTCTGAGGCCAGTCGGCTGTCCGACTGACATTCTGCAGCGACACACCGTCGCGCATGAATTTGCTTGCAGATGATACGTTCCAGTAATATAGCCGCGTGGTGGACAAAACCCCTGATGTGTCAAGGGGCAAGTCCCGCGAGACCGTTGTCACGCTGAAGGGCGACCCTGATGGCGAAACAGTCCAGCACCTCCAGAAGAGCCTATCTGCCCTTGCCGGCGTCCTAGA
>Ga0307372_10004054_pt1 | contig 22892 bp, 16 predicted proteins | sample OX1MG_FD_202533 | JGI IMG/M metagenome (GOLD analysis project Ga0307372, IMG submission 202533) | Soil microbial communities from Risofladan, Vaasa, Finland - OX-1 | ecosystem: Environmental > Terrestrial > Soil > Coastal area > Acid sulfate soil | place: Finland: Risofladan, Vaasa | collected...
ACCGGATCAACGTCGCCTACGACAGCGGGCCGAGCCTGCTCGTCCAGACGATCGCGCAGACGTTCCACATCCCGGTGACCTACTACGCCGAGGTGAACTTCCCCGGCTTCGCCGGCATGGTCGACGCGCTCGGAGGCGTGTACCTGGACTTCCGCTACCCCGTTCGCGACGCGTACTCGGGGCTCGACATCACGCACGTCGGCTGCCAGCTCGTGGCCGGCGCCCAGGCCCTCGGCCTCGTGCGCAGCCGGCACCTCTACTACTTCCACAACGGCGCCTGGCAGGAGGACTACGGCTCGGACTGGAGCCGGATCCAGCGCCAGGACGCCTTCTTCCGCGCCGTCGTCTCGCGAATGAAGACGGCGATCACCAACCCGTTCCGACTGAACAGCTTCCTCGGCGCGGCGACGAAGAACGTCCAGATCGACCAGAGCCTCTCGGAGGGGGAGATCATCAGCCTCGCGAGGATCTTCCGCAGCTTCAGCTCGAGCGAGCTGCAGACCGAGACCTTGCCGACCATCCCGTTCACGACGAACGGTCAGGACGTCCTGCTCCCCGCGCAGCGGCCCGACGAGCAGATGATCAGCCAGTTCCTCGCCTTCGGCACGACGTCGCCGACCCAGACCGTCGACACGACCGCCCCGACGACCGCCACGAAGACCGCTGCCACCCTCGCACCCGGCGGCATGGTCGAGGCGCTCCTCACCTCGGCGCTGTCGGGCGGCTCCGCCGGCTCGTCCGTCGCGCCGGTGACGACCGTGCCCGCCGGCGCCTCGGCCAACCAGAACGACGTCGTCTACAACACCCAGCCCGAGCCCTGGAACCCGACGACCTGCTCGCCCTGAGCCTTCGGACCACCCTGGTCGACCGGGCGGCAGGACGCGCTCGGCCGGCGCCCCGGCGCGCGGCTGCCTCCCCCGCCGGTGCGGGCGAAGCTCAGCCGAAGCTCAGCGCAGCCCGTCGGCCGCCGCCCGCCGGGACGCCTCGACCAGCCGCTCGAGGACGTCGCGGGCCGCGCCGGAGTCGAGGGTCTCCTCGGCGAGCTTCAGGCCCGCCTCGAGGTCGGGCGCGAGCGCCGCGACGACCAGGCCGGCCGCGGCGTTGAGCACGACGAGATCTCGTTGGGGACCGCGCTCCCCCGACAAGATGGCGAGCGAACGTGCCGCGTTCTCCGCGGCGTCCCCGCCACGGAGATCGTCAGCTGAGGCCCGTGCGAGGCCGAGCGACCGGGCGTCCACCTCCACGACGCGGCGCACCCGGGCGCCGTCAGCGTCCAGGTAGCTCTCGAGCACGGTCGAGGCGGCGACCGTGGTCAGCTCGTCCAGCCCGTCGTGGCCGTAGAGGACCATCGCGTGGCGGACGCCGTTCGCCTCCAGCACCCCGAGCATGGTCTCGGCCATCGCGGGGTCGCCGACGCCCACCACCTGGCGCCCGACGTGGGCCGGATTGGCCAGGGGGCCGAGGAAGTTGAACACCGTCGCGACGCCGAGCTCGCGCCGCACGGGCGCGGCGTGACGCAGCGCCGGATAGAAACGCGGCGCGAAGCAGAAGCCGAAGCCCGCCTCGGCGACGCAGCGCGCGACCCCCTCCGGCCCGAGGTCGACGACGACGCCGAGCTCCTCGAGGACGTCAGCGGAGCCCGATCGCGACGAGGCGGCGCGGTTGCCGTGCTTCACCACCGGCGCGCCCGCGCCGGCGACGACGCAGGAGGCGACCGTCGAGACGTTGATGGTCCCGCTCCGGTCGCCGCCCGTGCCGCACGTGTCCACCGCCGCGACGGCGTCGGCGATCTCGACGCGCTCGCCGGAGCGTCGCATCGCCGCGACGAAACCCGTCATCTCGGCGACGGTCTCGCCCTTCGTGCGCAGCGCCGCGGCGAACGCCGCGATCTGCGACGGCTCGGCGCGGCCCTCGAGGATCTCCCCGAACGCCGCGGCGGCCTCGTCGGACTGCAGGTCCTCGCGCCTGAACAACCTGCTGAGAACGCCCGGCCAGCCGCCGAGCTCGGCGAAGCCCGCCAACGCGTGACCTCGCCCGGCGTGCCGGCTCAGGCGGACTTGCGGCGCTGACGGACCAGGCGACGACGCTCCCGCTCGTTGAGCCCGCCCCAGACGCCGTCCCGCTCGCGATGCGCGAGCGCGTGCTCCAGACAGAGCTGGCGCACCGGGCAGATCGCGCAGACGCCCTTCGCTTCCTCGGCGTCCTCGTCCGAGATCGGGTAGAAGACGTCGGGGTCCAGGCCTCGGCAGGCGGCTCGCTGTCGCCAGTTGGCGGTCATCGGGATCACTCTCTCGGTAGGGGTGTGCGTCGTGCTTCGCGCCCCGACGGTCACGTCGGTCGGCGCTACGGGGACAGGGGACCCGCCTCCGTTCGCCGCCCGCGCAGCGACCCGGGATGCGAGCCTTCAATTGTGCCTACTGGCGGCCCCGTTGTAAAGGGTAGCGAGCCGGATCCGCTGCCGACCGCGCCGGCGGGCGAGATCTAGGCGACCGCCCAGTCCGCCGCGAGCGACGCCTTCGTCGCCTCGCCGAGCTCGATCTCGTGCCGGTAGGCGGGATGGTCGGTCGCCAGCACGACACGCTCGGCGACGAAACGTCCCTGCTGCGCGGGGGTCAGCCGGATCCGCACGTAGTGGACCGCGGCCGTCGTCTCCTCACGTGTGAGCTGTGACGCATGGCCCTCCTCCACCTCACAGCGGACCTCCTCGCCGCCCGCGCCGTCGCCGATGCGCAGCACCAGCGAGGTCTCGATCCCGACGAGCTTCGGCAGCCACTCCCGCAGCTGCGCATCCGAGGTGAGCTCCAGAAAGAGCGTCATCGACAGTTCGCCCGGCCCCGGGATCAGGGGGTTGTAGGCGTCGAGCTCGCCCTGCACCTGCTCGTCGGTGAGCATCCGCTCCGCGCGGACCATCTCTTGGATCTGGAAGCGCACGGTCGTGCGGTTCTCGCAGACGACGGTGACGATCGGCCCGAGGGCGACGCGCCGCAGGCGCTTCAGCGCGATCACCTCGGCGCGGAAGGAGTCCCGCTCGCGCTCGTAGGCGCGCAGGTCGGAGATGTCGGCGGGGCCGAGTGCGCGGCTCACGTGTCCTCCTCGGGGATGCCGTAGGCGCGGGCGACGAGCTGGAGGGGGTGGACCGGCCGGCTCCCCGTCTCCTGGAGGATCGCCGTGTTCGCCAGATGGCAGTCGCCGCAGATCGCCTCGGCTCCCGCCGCCTGGAGCTCGCGCACGAGCGGGCGCGCCACCTTGCGGGCGAGCTCGTAGTTCTCCTCGCGGTAGCCCCAGGTGCCGTCGATGCCCGAGCAGCGCTCGACGAGGGTGACCGTCGCGCCGGTGAGCTGGATCAGGTCGCGGCCCCGGAAGCCGACGTTCTGGGCCCGCAGGTGGCAGGCGAGGTGGTAGGCGACCTTCTCGGGGACGGGCCCGGTGAAGTCGGTGTCGATCGCGCCGCCCTCGCGCCGGTGCATGTTCACCAGATACTCGGCGGCGTCGAAGGTGTGCGAGGCGACCAGCTCGGCGTCGGGACCTGCCGCGTAGATCGGGTAGTCCCTGCGGATGACGTAGCCGCACGTCGGCTGGGCGACGATGACGTCGCGCCCGGCGCGCACCTCCCGGGCCAGCGCGGCGACGTTGCGCCTCGCGGCCGCGCTGAAGTGCTCGACGTCGCCGCCGTGGAGCCACGGCGCCCCGCAGCAACGCGTGCCCTCCGGCAGCGAGCAGGCGATCTCGTTGCGCTCGTAGACGCGCACGAGGTCCTTCGCGATCGCGGGCTCCATGTACTCGACGAAGCACGTCGGAAAGACCGTCACCTCGGCGCGGGGCGCCTCCAGGGCGGCCGGGCGGCGGCGCTTGAACCAGGTGGTGAAGCGCTGGCGCGCGTAGGGCGGGAGCAGGCGCTCGGCGTGGATGCCGGCGGTCGCCTGCATGATCTTGCGGGGCAGCGATCCCGGCTTGCCGGTGAGGGCGTTCACGAGCGGCGCCGCCGCCGACGACACGGCGCCGACCAGATCGGTGCGCGCGAGCACCTGGTCGGCCACCTTCTCGCTGCGGGTGCCGGCGTGCTCGGCGTGGCGCACGGCGTGCGCGCGCATCATGAGCCGGGGGAAGTCGAGCTCCCACTCGTGCGGCGGGACGTAGGGGCACTTCACGTAGCAGAGCTTGCACTGGTAGCACTCGTCCACGACCTTGTCCTGCTCGGCAGGGGTGAGCGCCGACACGTCCCCGTCGTTGGCGTCGATGAAGTCGAACATCGTCGGGAACGACGGGCAGAGGTTGAAGCAGAGCCGACAGCCGTGACAGAGGTCGTAGACGCGCTCGAGCTCGTGGCGCAGGTCATCTTCGACCAGGTACTTCGGGTGGGCTGGGTCGTAGGTCGTCGTCATTCGCTCGCCTTCACGCTCTGTTCCCGGGTCGGCGGGACCGTGCTCCCCCGTGCCCGGTGACCCCCGCGCCACGTCCGCGGGCGGCGACCGGGCGGACGGCGCGACTCCGCGGGATCGCGCCGTCACGTCCGATGTCGGGGCCTGGATCAGCCCCGGCGCCTGCAGCGATGCTCAGCTGACCGAGGCGAGACCCTGCTGGAAGCGACCCGCGTGGCTCTTCTCGGCCCGCGCGAGCGTCTCGAGCCACTCGGCGATCTCCTCAAAGCCCTCGTCGCGGGCGGTCTTGGCGAAGCCCGGGTACATCTCGGTGTACTCGTAGGTCTCGCCGGCGACCGCCGAGCGCAGGTTGTCGGCAGTCGGACCGACCGGCTCGCCGGTCACCGGGTCCCCGACCTCGCGGAGGAAGTCGAAGTGGCCGAAGGCGTGGCCGGTCTCCCCCTCGGCCACCGAACGGAAGAGCGCGGCGACGTCCGGGTAGCCCTCCACGTCCGCCTTCTGCGCGAAGTACAGGTAGCGACGGTTCGCCTGGCTCTCGCCGGCGAAGGCCTCCTTCAGGTTCGCCTCGGTCTTCGAGTTCTTCAGCTCCGGCACGACTGCTCCCTTCTGGCCGCCGCCCTCCGGCGTGCAGCTCGTCAACTCACTCCAACTTTAGGCTAATTCTAATCTATGCGATCCGGTCCTGCACCCTCGCCCTTCGGTTCGCCGGTGCGTCGCCCGGCGGGCCCGCGCAGCGCTCCTCGTCGCACGACCGACCCTATGGCAGGCTATGGCGCCGTGCGGAGCCCCACGTCATCGCCGACACGCGCTCGCCGCGCTCGCCATGCTCGCGCGGCGCCGCGGACCCTGCCCCGGCGCGGCGACAGGACGGCCAGACGGTGAGCGTCCTCGTCGTCGACGTCGGCACGAGCGGCGTCCGGGCCACCCTCGTGCGGCCCGACGCCTCGATCGGGGAGGTCCACCACCTCCCCGTTCCAGCGTCGAGGCCGGCACCTGGCGTGGTCGAGCTCGACGCGGGCGCGCTCGCCGAGGCGGCGCTCGCGGTCGCCTCGGCGGCCCTCGCCGGCGAGGGGGGCGTGCGCGCCGTCGGCATCGCCGCCCAGCGCGCCTCGGCGATCGTCTGGGAACGCTCGACCGGCCGGCCCGTCGCCCCGGGCATCGGATGGCAGGACCTGCGCACGACGGGACAGTGCCTGCTGCTGCGCCCACAGGGCCTGCGGCTCTCGCCGAACCAGTCGGCGACGAAGCTCGCGTTCCTCCTCGACCTGCACGATCCCCGACGCGAGCGTGATCTCTGCTTCGGCACGGTCGAGTCATGGATCGCGTGGACGCTGTCGAGCGGCACCGTCCACGTCACCGACGCGACGAATGCCGGCGTCACCGGCCTCGTGCTGCCCGACGGCTCGGACTGGGACGAGGCGGTGCTCGAGGTGCTGCGCATCCCGGCGCGCGTCCTGCCGCGGATCGTCGACTCGAGCGGCGTGGTGGGCGACGCCGCGGCGCTCCCGGGCGCGCCGCCGATCGCCGGGCTCGTCGGCGACCAGCAGGCCTCGCTCATCGGTCAGGGATGCCTGCGCCCCGGCGACGCGAAGGCCACGTTCGGCTCCGGCGGGATGCTCGACTGCTGCACCGAGGAGCGCCCGAGCTTTGCCGTGCGGGGCGAGGCCGGTACCTTCCCGATCATCGCCTGGCAGGCGGGCGGGGTGCGGCACTGGGGCCTCGAGGCGATCATGCTCTCCGCCGGCAGCTGCGTGGAGTGGCTGCGCGACGGTCTGCAGCTGCTCACGAGCGTCGCCGAGTCCGACGCCCTCGCGGCCTCGGTGCCCGACGCCGGCGGTGCGCTCTTCGTCCCGGCCCTCGCCGGCCTCGGCACGCCGCGGTGGGACTTCGGTGCACGCGGCGCCCTCGTCGGGCTCGACGGCTCGACGACACGCGCCCAGGTGGTGCGTGCCGTGCTCGAGGGCGTGGCCCAGCGCGGCGCCGACCTGCTCGAGGCGGCGGAGGCCGACAGCGGCCTTCGCGTCGACGAGCTCCGAGTCGACGGCGGCATGAGCACGAACGCGACGTTCGTGCGCCTGCTCGCCTCGGCGATCGGCCGGCCGGTCGAGCTCGCCGAGCTCGTCGAGGCGACGACGCTCGGCGCCGCCTTCCTCGCCGGCGCGGCCGTCGGCACGTGGGCCGCGCTCGACGAGGCGGCGACACACCTCAAACCGCGTGCCGTCGTCGAGCCCTCCGGGCGGCTCGACCGCGAGCGGTGGCTCGAGGCCCGCGAGCGGGCGCTGCGGACCGTGCCGGCCCTCTCGGCTCTCGAGTTCTGAGCGGCGCCGGGCGGCGCCCGCTCAGCCGGGGCGGTGCTGCAGCGCCTCGTCGAACGCGGCGCCCCGCTCGACGAGGGGGCGGAACGCCATGAGCTGGCGGGGCCGGCCGACGCCGAGCGCCGCGCTGAGGCGCCCGGCACGCCCGTAGAGGGCGACGAAGCGCCGCTCGGCGAGCGAGCCCTCCACGACGCGCACCTCGTCGTCCGGGCCGGGCAGGCCGATCGCCTGGAGCTTCACGTCGTAGTGATCCGACCAGAAGTACGGCACCGGCCCGAACGCGCTGCGCTCCCCCGGGGCGGCCAGCAGGCTCGCCCCGGCGTGCACACCCTGCTCGGAGGCGTTCGTCCAGTGCTCGAGACGGATCGGGCGTCCACCGGCCGGTCCGTGCGCGTACGGCCAGCGCGCCACGTCGCCTGCCGCGACGACGCCGGGCGCGGCGACGAGGGCGCTGTCGCAGACGACCCCGTCGTCGAGCACGAGCCCCGAGCCCGCCAGCCAGCCGGTCTCGGGGACGACGCCGATCGCGACGAGGACGACGTCGGCCGGGACGACGGCGCCGTCGTCGAGGCGCACGCCCTCGACGCGCGCCGCGCCCAGGAGCGCGCGCACCGATCGGCCGCAGACGACCTGCACGCCGTGATCGCGATGCAACCCGGCGAGCGCCTCGCCGACGAGGGGACCGACCGCACGGGAGAGCGGCGCCGGGAGCGGCTCGATCACGGTCACCTCGCTCCCGAGGCCCCGCGCGGTGGCCGCGACCTCCATGCCGAGGAAGCCACCGCCAACGACCGCGAGCCGGGCTCCCTCGCGCGCCAGGCGCTCGTGCAGCGCCGTCGCGTCGTCGAGGCTGCGCACGGTGACGACGCCGTCGAGCTCCCCCGCGTCGCGAAGCCTCCTCGGCGTCGCGCCCGTGGCGATGACGAGCCCGTCGAAACGCACCTCCTCGCCCCCCTCCACCAGGACGGTGCGGCGCTCGAGGTCGAGCCCCCGGGCCGCGGTGCCGAGGTGCAGCTCGAGACCGAGCGCGTCGAGCTTGTCCCTGGCGATGAGCGCGAGGCGATCGCGGTCCCACGCGCCGGCGAGGTACTGCTTCGACAGCGGCGGGCGATCGTAGGGAAGGTGGCGCTCGGCCCCCAACACCACGATCGCGCCCTCGAAGCCGTGCCGACGGAGCGACTCGCAGGCTCGCAGGCCGGCGAGCGAGCCACCTGCGACGACGATGCGCTCGAGCGCGGGGCGCCCCCCGCTGCGAGCCGTCACCGGGCGCCGCTCAGCGCGACTCGGGGGCGGCCGGCGCCACGGTGCACTCGACGCCGAGCTCACCCGCCGCGACGGCCAGGCGGCCCGCCAAGGAGTCGCCGCCGCGCCCGGGTGCCAGGTCGACGCCGAGCGACATCACACAGCTCGGTCCCTCGGACCCGAGCACCGTCCGGCTGAGCACGTCGACGATGTTGCCGCCCGCCGCGGCGATCTCGGTCGCGACACGCGCGAGCGTGCCCGGTCGGTCGGCACCGTGGACCGAGACGACGACGGACTCTCCCGCCTCGTCGCCGGCCCCCCATCCGTCGTCGGCGGGCAACGGCCGCACGACGACGAGCACATCCAGCTCCTCGGCGATCGGCTCGAGGGCGCGCTCGATGTGGGTCCCGTCGTCGATGCCGGGCGCCTCCAGCACGATCATCACCGCGAACTGCCGGTGGAGGATGGTCATCCGCGAGTCGATCAGGTTGCACCCGATGCCGGCGAGCGAACCCGTCAGCGCGGCGACGATCCCCGGGCGGTCCCGTCCGATGGCGTGGAGCGAGAACCCGGCCACGGTCGAAGGCTACCGGGCTCGCGCGAGTCAGGCCTCGTCGGTCCGGGCCGCGCCGTCGTCGGATGCGACCGCGTCGAGGCGGGGCATCAACGCGTCGACGCGCTCGCGCGCGCCGCGGATCCGCCGGTCGAGCTCCTCGACGATGTCGATCGCCCGGCGAAAGCGCGCCTCGAGGAGGTCCACGTCGACCAGTCCCTGGTCGAGCTCGCGGATGATGACGTCGAGCTCGGCCGACGCCTCGGCGTAGCTCAGCTCGGCGACGGGCGGCACGCCTGCGGCCCCCCCGACCCGCTCTTCCTCGCTCACGTGCTGCCTCCTCGGTCCGCTTCGCCACCGCCCGGGTCGTCCCGGACCCCGCCGTCCGGGCGCATTGACGGAACGGTCACGATCGCCGACTCGACGCGAGACACGGCCTCACCATCGGCGAGCCTGGTCGTCAGCCGGTCCCCCACCGACAGCTCGGCAACCGAGCGGACGAGCCGACCGGAGGAGTCGCGGGTCAGCGACCATCCCCGCTCGAGCTGGCGCCGGGGGTCGTAGGCGCCGAGCACCTGCTGTCGCCGGTGCACCTCCTGGGTCTGCTGCACGACGAGGCGCCGGCCGCAGCCGCCGAGCGCCCGGGCGCGCGCTGCCAGGACCGCGGTCTCGCGGCCGAGGCTCAAGCCGACGCCGCGCGCCACGACCGAGCGCGCCACGCGCAGACCGTCGGACCTGCGATCGAGCTGGTGCCTGGCCGCCCGCGCGAGCGCGCCCCGGCCGCCCTCGACGCGGTGCTCCGCCCCGTCGAGGCGGGCACGGGCGAGGCCGGCGAGCACGCCCAGGCGCTCCCCGATCCCGTCCCAGTACGCTGCGACCTGGGCCACGACGGCCTCGCCGCACGCGGTCGGCGTGATCAGCGCCCGCTGCGCCACCTCGTCGGCGACTGAGCGGTCGCCGGTGTGGCCGATGCCGGTCCACACCGGGAACGGGGCCAGCGCGATCGCCCGGGCCACCTCCTCGCTGTCGAAGGCGGCCAGGTCCCCACGAGCGCCCCCGCCCCGGACGACGACGGCGAGGTCGGGCGCGAAGACGGCGAGACGCCGAAGTGCCGCCGCAACCTGTGTCGGGGCATCCGGCCCCTGCACGAGGCAGCGCTCGAGGTGGACCTCGAACGCGAAGCCGCTCCGGGCGAGCTGGCCGGTGAAGTCGCGGTGCGCCTCAGAGCCCGGGCTCGTGACGACGCCGAGCCGCAAGGGCACGAGCGGCAACCGGAGCCGGCGGTTCGCGTCGAGCAGGTCCTCGGCGGCCAAGGCGGCGAGCAGGCGGTGGCGGGCTGCGGCGATGCCGCCGAGGAGCGCCTCGACGTCGAGCGCGGTCAAGGTGAAGCGCAGCTTGCTCCCGCCCTCCCAGACCGAGACCCGGCCGCGCACGCGCACGACCCGGCCGACCTCCAAGCTGACGCCCGCCTCCGCGAGGGCGAGCTCGACGGGTGGCCAGTCGCGCGCCCAGCAGACGACCTCGAGCTGCTGAGCCGCCGCACGTCCGCCGACGGACGCCCCCTCGTCGGCGAGCTCGATGTAGTGGTGTCCGCGCGCCTCGCGAAGTCCCCGGATCTCGCCGGTCACCCAGACCTCGTCGAGGAACTCCCGGGCGAGCGCCCGCTTCACCCGGTCGTAGAACTGGGCGACGGTCAGGGCCTCGTCGGCCTGCTCCGGCGCGCCGTCCTCGTCGAGCCCGGCGGCGCCGACGCCGGCGGGGACTCGCTCCGCCTCGGCCGCGGTGAACGCCACCGCGCCGACCGCGCGGCCCCCTGCGGTCACGTCGCTTCCGGCGAGCCCCCGTCCGGACGCAGGACCCGGACCGCGCGGACGGCGGGCGGTGCGCGCCTCGCGTGCGTGCGCGGCGGCGATCACGTCGTCGACCCGGCGTTGCAGCGCCGCGGCGACCTCGCGCTTGTCCTCGTCGGTGAGGGGCGGTGCCTGGGCTGCCCGCGCCGCGTGCTCGAGTGGCACGCCTCCGCTGTCCCCGACGTCGGCCTCGCCGGTTCCGGGCGCGTCCTCGTCGCTACCGGCAGGAGGCACCGCCGTCCCCGCTGGAGCAGGCCGAGCCCGACGGGAGGCCTTCGGGGCGGGGTGGGGTGGGACGGGCGCGTCGTCACCGAAGTCGAAGCGGAGCTCTTCGGACGATCCCACCGGCTCAGGCTACCTGCGCGTTGTCCCGTCGCCCGTGTCGCACGAACGGCTCCAGGCCCGTACGCGCGAGAATGACCATGGCGGTGAGTCGGCCGGGTGGTCGCGGTCCGCGGCGGCGCGAGCCGTCGGGGGTCGAGGAAGGTCGGGGCTCCACAGGGCAGGGTGCTGGCTAACGGCCAGTCGGGGTGACCCGCAGGACAGCGCAACAGAAAGCAGACCGCCGATGGCCCGGGCGACCGGGCACAGGCAAGGGTGAAACGGTGCGGCAAGAGCGCACCAGCGGCCGGGGTGACCCGGTCGGCTCGGCAAGCCCCACCCGGAGCAAGGCCAAGCGTGGGACGGGTGGCCCGCCCGATGTCCCCAGGTAGGCCGCGTAGATGGATGGCCACCCCCCGGGCGAGCGCCCGGGGACAGAACCCCGCCTACAGGCCGACTCGCCGCCAATATAGGGTCTGACCTGCTTGTTCATGGTTCGGTATCGACCGTCTGACACAAATCTGACACAGCGGCTAGAAGCACATGGTCGACAGCGGCGCGCGTTTGGTCCTCGCTGTCCGGCCACAGGTGGGAGTAGGTGTCGAGCGTCTCGGTGGCGCTCGCGTGCCCTAGACGAGCCTGCACGACCTTGACCGACTCGCCGTGTCGGATCAGGAGGCTCGCGTAGTAGTGCCGCAGCGCGTGGAACCCGGTGCCAGCCGGTGCGCCGGCCGCCTTCACGGCGGGCCGCCACTCGTCGGAGAACCTTGTCCTGCGGATGGGGTCGCCGTCGCTGTTGGTGAACAGGAACCCGAGCGGTCCAACGGGGTTCTGAGCGATGTGAGCCGCCAGCGCGTCAACGACGACCCGGGGAAGTGGGATGACGCGATAGCTCGCCTGGGTCTTTGGAGGGGCGAGGACCGGACCCGCGCCGGGGAGCAACATGAGCTGACGATCGACGGTGACCTGTCGCCGTAGGAAGTCGACCCGATCGACCGTCAGGCCGAAGCACTCGCCCTGACGCATCCCCGTACCGGCCGCCAGCACGACGAGGGACCGGTAACGATCGGGCACGGCAGCGATGAGCTTCTCGACGACCGCAGTCTCAAGCGGCACGACGCGGTGGACCTCCGCTTTCGGGAGCTTGATCCCGACCGCAGGACTCGTCGCGATGAGGCGATCTGCGACGGCAGCACGAAGGATCGCAACCACGTACCGGTAGAGCAGCTCGACCGTCGGCGGCTTGAGCACCCCGGAGCGACCGCGTACCCACGCTTGAATCTCGCTCGGTCGGATCGCCGCGAGCGGGCGATCGCCGAGGTGTGGCAGAACATGTCGACGCAGGTTCGTCTCCACCTGAGCGGCGGTGCTCGGTCGGTGTACCTGGACCGCACGCCACTGTTCGGCGTACTCGCGAAATGTCGTTCGACCCGCCGCGGGATCGACGTAGGCGCCCAGCAACTTGGAGTGCTCGATGCCGGTCAGGAACTGCTCGGCATCGATCTTCCGCGCAAAATTGCGCGAGCGCTGGTGCCCGTTCGGGTCGCGGTATCGAGCTCGCCACGCTCCGCTGGCGTCTCGTCGAATCGAACTCATGCAATCCTCCTACCGCCCACTGAAGTTCCCCAGATGCTGCCATGGCGCTCGGTCGCTATCAGCGGATCGATTCGCGCCTCGCCGGTCTCCGGGCGGCCTCCAGCCACTCCAGCACCTCTTCGAGGTCGAATCGGATGAGATGGCCCCACTTCACGTAGGGGATCCGCCGTTCGGCGACGAGGCGTCGGATGTGCCGCTCGCCGACGCCGAGGAGCGGCGCCAGCGTCTCGATGTCGACGAGCTCCGGGAACCGCAGCTGTCCTGTCTTGTCCGTCACTGCCCACGCTCCTCACTCAGTGCCTGCTCGATGGAGTAAGGGGGCGCGAGTCGGCCGGTTGGCGAAAATCTTCTCTGGATCTCTCGACCCACCGTGACCGGCAGGGCGCGGCGATCGCTGATGCGCCAGGCAGCTGGCGTGCGCGGAGGTGTCGCCCTTGGACAACCAGGACCTGGCCGGAGCCAGGTCCTGAACGAGGATGGCGTGGGTGGGTTCGCCAGGCCGGCCTCAAGGGTCCGCCACGGCCGCTTCGCGCCCTTGACCCCGGCCCGGTGGTGGACGGGTCCGAGCGTCATCGACGCACAAGTCGTCGACGACGCCCCGCGCATCTCACGGCCAACGCTCCTTCGTTGCGCTTGGAACCTCGCTCGTCTCGAGATCCATGACGTGGACCTTGTCCGTCTGCTCGTCCTGAGCACTCCAACCGCGATACGTCGCGCCCCCCTCGACGGCTCTTGCCGTCATGTGCCACTATTTACCGCCACGTACCGTTTCGCAGATATCCCTTTACTTCCCGATCATCTACTGGCATAAGTGCTCTGTGTTCGACACGTCTGCACCCGAGGTGCGCCCCTTTCGACGGGAGGTGCGCCTCCCGTGATGAGCCTCGTGAAGATCGCGCCCTCCTCGTGGAGCTACTACGCCTCCGAGGTGGCGGACGGACGCGAGGACTACTACCGCGAGGCGGAGGTCCCCGGTCGTTTCCTCGGCCGGGGCGCGGGAGCGCTCGGCATCGCCAGCGAGGCGGTGACGGCCGAGGGCCTCGAGCGGCTCTTCGGCAAGGGCGCCGATCCGCGCGACGGACGCCCGCTCGGGCGGGGCTTTGCCGAGAAGGACCCCCACCGGGTCGCAGGGTTCGCGGTGACGTTCTCGCCTCCAAAGTCGGTCTCGGTGCTCTGGGCCCTCGGATCCGATGCCGGGCATCAGGCGGTGTTGGAGGCGCACCGGGTCGCGGTGGAGGAGGCGTTCGGCTTCCTCGAGGACCACGCCGCCTACACCCGTCGCGGTCGGGGCGGCGTGCACCAGGTCGACACCGAGGGCTTTGTCGCCGCGGCCTTCACCCATCGCACCTCGCGTGCCGCGGACCCCCAGCTCCACACCCACGTGCTGATCGCCAACAAGGTGAGAGCAGACGACGGCGCGTGGCTGGCGGTCGATGCCCGGGAGCTCTTCGCGCACCAGCGCGCTGCGGGGATGCTCTACAAGTCCGCCCTTCGCGCCGAGCTCACGAGAACACTCGGGCTCGGCTGGACCGAGGTCGGCGAGAAGGGCATCGCCGAGGTCCGAGGCGTCCCCGAGGCGCTGGCCGTGCACTGGTCGACGCGACGGCGCGAGGTCGAGGAGCTGGCGCGTCAGCTGATCGCCGAGAAGGAGGCGGCGCGGGGTCACAGCCTGTCCGCCAACGGCAGGGCCGCCTGTTTCCAGGTCGCCGCCTACCGCACCCGTGCCCCGAAGGCCGGCGCGGACATCCCGACCGACGAGCTCCGCGCCAGGTGGGCAAGCGAGGCCGAGGAGTGGGGCTTCTCGCCCGAGCGCTGGACCTGCGAGGTGCGACGCGGCGGGAGGGCGGTGCCGACGCTGAGCGCTCCGGAGCTGCTGCGCGCCGCGATCGACCGCCTCGAGGACGGCGCGGCGACCTGGACGCGCGCCGAGGCGGTCGAGGTCCTCAGCACCCTCGTCACCGGCGAGCGCGCGGCCGAGGTCCGCCAGCGCGTCGAGCGGCTCGCCGACCGGCTGCTCCGGCATCCCGAGGTGGCCTCGCTCGCCGCACCACTTCCCGCCGCACCTCCCGAGGCGCTTCGCCGGCGAGACGGGATGGCGGTGATCGAGCGCCACGGGGCGACGCGCTTTTCGACGAAAGACACCCTCGGCCGGGAGGCCTTCGTCTTCGAGGCGGCCGAGCGGGGTCGCGACGCCGGGATCGCGGTCGTCGCTGGTCGGCCCCTCGACAAGGCGCTGCGGCGGGCCGGGCTCGGAGCGGACCAGGAGCGAGCAGTGCGCGCGCTCGTCGCGGGAGGCGACCAGATCTTCTGTCTCGTCGGACCGGCGGGCGCTGGGAAGTCGCGCTCGCTCGACGCGGCACGTGCCGCCTGGGAGCGCGCCGGCTACCGCCCGATCGGCCTCGCCCCCTCGGCGATGGCGGCCGGCGTGCTCGCCGAGTCAGCCGGGCTGTCGAGCGAGACGCTGGCGAAGTTTCTCCTCAAGCACGGCCGCTTGAGCGACGGCGCTCAGCTCGACGAGCGCAGTGTCGTCATCTTGGACGAGGCCGCGATGGCCCGGACCGACGACCTGGCGAGACTCGTCGCTGCGGTGATCGACGCCAGGGCGAAGCTCGTGCTCGTCGGTGACCCGGACCAGCTCGGCGCGGTCGGCCCGGGCGGGGTCTTCCGGACCCTCGTCCGCGATGACCCCTCGCCCGAGCTCGAGACGGTGCGGCGCTTCTCCCACGCCTGGGAGGCGGCCGCCTCGCTTCGCCTCCGGGCGGGCGACCCGTCGATCCTCGCGGTGTACGAACGCCACGGGAGGCTCGAGTCCGGAACCAGGGAGGAGATGCTCGACGCGGCGTTCTCGACCTGGCGAAGAGCGCGCGACGAGGGCTCACCGGTGCTGCTGATGGCGGGCGACAACGCGACGGCCGACGAGTTCGCCCGGCGCTGCCAGGCCGACCGGGTCGGAAGGGGCGAGGTCGAGCGGGCGAACGTCGCGATCGCCTCAGGCGCCGTCGGGATCGGCGACGAGATCGTGACGCTCAGGAACGACCGGCGGATCCGGAGTGACGCCGGCGACTTCGTCCGAAACGGCGAGCGCTTCGCCGTCACCGCGCGCGGCGAGGACGGGAGCCTCACGGTCATCTCGCTCGACGGCCGCGCCCTCGATCGCAACTCGTCGATGGTCCTCCCGCCGAGCTACGTCTCGAACCACGTCGCCCTCGGCTACGCCCTCACGATCCACAAGGCACAGGGAGCGACGACGAGGCGCGCGATCGTGCTCGTCGACGAGCAGACGACGCGACCACAGCTCTACGTCGCGATGACGCGCGGGCGCGAGGAGAACCGCGTGCTCGTCGTCACCGAGCAGAGTCAGGACGAGCACGAGCTGCCGCGCGAGACGCCGCCGCTCGAGGTGCTCGAATCGATCCTCCGTCACCAGGGCGGCGACCGCTCCGCCCACGACGTGCTCGCCGCCTCGCTCGCGAGGCTCGAGGACCGGACCCTGCTCCGCGATCTCGTCGTCGAAGCGCGACGCCGCGTCGATGACCTTGCCGGCCCGGACCGAAGCGCCGGGATCGCTGCGCTGACTGAGTGTGCCGACGTCGACGCCGCCGAGGGGCGGCTCCGCCTCGCCGAGATCGCCGTCAAGCGGGCCGAGAAGGAGCATCGCTCGAGCACGCGAACCTGGAACGAGCTCCACCACGCCCGCTACGGCGTCAGAAAGGCGCATGAGGCACGAAGCGAGCTCGACGCGCTCACCGTCGACCAGGATCGACGCGCGGCGTGGATCGAGGAGCACCCGAGCGAGGTCGGCTGGGTGAACGAGCTCGAGGCCCGCTTGTCGGAAGCCGAGCAGAACTACCAATCGCTCGTCGCCGAGCGGGAGTCCACCCGGGAGAGTTGGACGTCCTCAGAGGAGGGAGGGAACGTGGCCGTCGCGGGATCGAGGACCGGCCGGCAAGGACAGCGGACCGTCGAGGAGGAGTGGAGCGTGGAACGGGACCACGCCGGCTACGTCGAGGCCCCGCAGACGCTTCCACCGACAGCCGGCCCGGGAGGACCGACCCTCACTCCTTGACGTCTCGATGCTCGGCGTGATGCGCCATTCGCAACCACCCATGAACGGCACTTCGCGGTCACTCCGTCGGCCGGCGCTAGCGCGTGTTCTGGGGCAGTCATGCCCGTGCAGATCGCCGACGATGGGCGTCGCCGCGGTCGTCGTGGCAGCCGGGTCGGCTGCCATTCTGTCGCGTCGCCGATCCGCGGTTAGAAGGGATCCGCCAGTAGGCAACACCTCTTCCAGCCTCGTCCTGGTTGGGATGCTGCGTGTTCGCTGAGACGCGGCTGCGCTCGCACGCGAGCGCAGCCGGGTAATGGGCCTCCGGAGACACGAGGGTGGGCTCGCCATTCCTCATTCTGAAGGTCGCGCCCAACCAACTGAGGCACAATGCCATCGAAAGTAGCTTCGAGCTCGACGAACCGGAACCTGCGACGATGAAGCTGCCGTCTATCCTCGCCAGCAGGCCTTGAAAGACCATGGGCGCGGAGCAGCCATGTACGGACCCGACATCTTCAGCGAGCCCCGCGGGGATGCCGACACGCTGGGGAACCTCGGGCCGCTCGCCCCCATGGCAGGCGTCTGGGAAGGAACGAACGGGGTAGAAGAGCATCCTGTCGCTGGTGGCGTTGAACGCAGCGTCTTCTCAGAACACTACGAGCTGCAGCCGATCGATCGGCAGACGAACGGGCCGCAGATGTTCTATGGCCTGCGCTACCACACGCACATCGTGAAGCCCGGTGAGGTGGAGACATTCCACGATCAGGTGGGTTATTGGCTATGGGAGCCGGCGGCGCGCAGGGTGACCCTGACCCTTGGTATTCCACGCGGCCAGGTGCTGATGGCATCGGGACCCGCTGAGCAGGATGCGACCGACTTCGAGCTGCGGGCGACCATCGGCTCGGAGGAGTACGGCATCTTGTCCAACCCGTTCCTTTATCAGTCCTTCCGGACCCTCAGCTACCGGATCCATGTAACTGTCAACGACGACGGTACGTGGTCCTACGAAGAAGAAGGTGTGTTGCAGATCCCGGACCGCGACGCTCCGTTCCACCACACGGACCGCAATACCCTGACGAGGGTCGGCGCTGCGACCGCCAATCCGTTGGCGCTCGGGTCGACGTAGGACGACAACGAAAGGGCCAAGCCGAGCTTAGAATCATGTCTTGCCGCCGCCAGCTGGAAGGCTTAGCGGATGGCGGGCAGTGTTGGCCGGTAGCGCTCGGCAACAGCATGCCGCGACCGAACCTGAGTCCGTCCCTGGCAGACCGGCCGACCTTTCGAGGGATCGTTTTTCGGGGCCTCCCGGCATGAATGTGGGTCGATCTAAGGATCGAATCGGCCATCCGTTTGGCCATCCCTTAGGTCGGATCAGAGGGAGGAATCCCGCTTCGCATGCGTGAGAGTGCGGCCGCCCGCTCGGTCAATCGGTTCGTAGCGCCGTTCTCGCCTTCTCCAACGCCACACGACCTTCAGCGTCCACCTCGGGAAGATGGAGCTCGAGCTGCTCGATGACGTGGGTCAAGATGCCTCCGACCAGCGCCCGCCCTGCGTACTTGTGATCGGCGGGCACGACATACCAGGGTGCCCAGGAAGTCGAGGTCGCCGTGATCATCGCTTCGTAGGCCCGCGTGTAGTCGTCGAAATGCGCGCGTTCCGCGAGATCGGCGTTCGAGAATTTCCAGTACTTGGCCGGGTCGTCGAGCCGTTCGAGCAGTCGCTTTTTCTGCTCGTCCTTGGAGACGTGCAAGAAGAGCTTGACGATGCGAGTGCCATTGCGATGAAGATGTCGCTCGAAAGCGTTGATGTCCTTGTAACGCTGGTGCCAGAGCTTGTCTCCCTTGGCTGTGTCCGGCGGAAGGTGCTGACCGGCGAGGATGTCGGGATGGACGCGAGTGACGAGGACCTCCTCGTAGTACGAGCGGTTGAAGATCCCAATCCGTCCACACTCGGGGAGCGCTTTCACACAGCGCCAGAAGAAGTCGTGGTTGAGCTCCTCGGCCGAGGGTGACTTGAACGCGACGACTTCGCAGCCCTGGGGGTTGACGCCCGACATGACGTGCTTGATCGTCCCGTCCTTGCCGGCCGCGTCGAGCGCCTGCAAGATCACCAGCAGCGCGTAGGTGTCGGTCGCGTAGAGCAGCTCCTGGGCGGCGGCGAGCTCTTCTTTGAAGGCTTTGAGGTCCTCCTCGGCGAGGTCCTTCGACCTCGATGTACCCGCGGCGTCGAGCCACTCACTCTCCGTCACGCCCGTGCTCCGGTTTCCGAGGTCCGCCGCGTCGCCGGGTGCGACCATGAGATCTCCGATGACCTGCTTGGGTAGCTTCACCCACCCACCTCCCTGTCGAGCTCGCCGTGGTCCATCTGCTCAGGAACGAGCTTGAATTCCACAACAGGTGCGCCGCTCATGTTTTCGGTACTTCCGCGTTGAGCGGAGCCCGACCACTAGCATGCTCGGTGCACCATTCGCACCGACGCCTGCCGTCCTTGCCAGGCTGGCTGTTCCCGTTGCGTGTGATCTCTTTGCCGTAGGGGCAGTCGCTGTTGTCGTGGTAGACGGGATCCTCGGGATCGGTATCGGTGTGGAACGGGGACACCGTTGTGTCGGCGCCAATCGCTGGAGGACGCTCAGCGTCTGAATCACCTGTCTCAGTGGTGACTGCCGCCGAGACACCGCTGCCGCTTGCCGTCGGCGTAACTGCCACCGGATCGAGGAGCCGATACGCCAGCAGCTTCACGCGGTCAGTCACGACAAACCACACAAGCGCGTAGCCCCACACGAGCGCTGCATAGCGCCAATCGAGGGACGTCATGAACAATCCAGAGACCGCGATGAGAGTCGCCAGTATCTGCGTCCCGAGCACTGCGAGCCAAAGCACCCGCGCAGGGCGTATCGACCAGATCGGACCGCGCGTGCGGGCGAGAAAGATCGTCAGGTGTCCGGCTACCGAGAGCGTCAGGTACATCATCGTCTGGAGCTCGGGGTGGTTCAGGTGGAGCACGCGGTCGCCAAGGAAGAACAGGCCAAAGGCCGCGATCGGGCCGACGACGCCGAGCACCGTTGCCATCCCGAGCACGAGGCGCATGTTCCAGGCCTCGGGTTGATCCTTGTAGCGGACGTTGTCGTAGGCAATGGACAGGATCGCTCCGTCGTTCAGCAGCGCAAGCATCACGATCTGGATCGCCGTCACAGGAAAGAAGTTGAAGATCAAGATCACGAGCGTGACGAAGACGAGCACACGCAGCGTCTCGGCGATGCGGTAGATGGCGTAGCTGTTCATCCGCTGGAAGATCTTGCGGCTCTCTTTGATCGCGTCGATGATCACGGACAGTCCGGGCGTCGTGAGCACGATGGAGGCAGCCGCACGCGCCGCATCGGTCGCTCCCGAGACCGCGATACCGCAGTCGGCCTTTTTCAGGGCGGGGGCATCGTTCACTCCGTCGCCGGTCATCCCGACGATGTGCCCACGCTTTTGCAGGATGTCGACGATGTGGAACTTGTGCTCTGGAAAGACCTGGGCGAAGCCGTCCGCATCCTCGATCGACTTCGCCGTTGCAACGCTCTCTTTGCGTTTCGCGTCACCGAGGCCGGCAGCATCGAGGATGTCGCTGCCCATGCCGAGCGTCTTGGCGGTCTCCTCGGCAATGGCGAGCGCATCGCCGGTGACCATCTTCACCTCGACGCCCATCTGTCTCGCGGTCGCGATGGTTGTCTTCGCGTCTTTCCGTGGCGGGTCGAAGAGCGGAAGCACGCCAAGAAACTGCCATGCGCCCGTTCCTTCAGCCCGAGCGACCCCGAGGGATCGAAAGCCACGCGTTGCGAACTCGTTTACCGCCGCGTCGACCGCCCCCTTCACCTTTCCGGCATTGGCGGAGAGTTCCAAGATCACTTGTGGCGCGCCTTTGGTCACCTTGAACCCACCTTTGCCGGCGGCCGTGACGGTCGCCTCGGTGCGCTTGCCGACCGGGTCGAACGGTTGGAAGTGAGTCACGTGAAATCCGTGCAGTGCCTTGTCGTCTGTCAGGCCCCCAAGGACGGCGAGGTCGATGGTGTCGTTGTCGTCCGCGCGTGACGCGAGTGCCGCGTCGAGAATCACCTCTTCCGCGCTGACACCGTCCACCGCGAAGGGATCGCCGAGCGTCAGCTTGTTCTCGGTCAAGGTGCCGGTCTTGTCCGTGCACAGGACGTCGACCCCGGCCAGCTCCTCGATCGCTACCAACCGGCTCACGATCGCCTTCTTCTTCGCGAGGAGCCGCGCGCCGACCGCCATCGTCACCGACAACACCGTCGGCATCGCGACCGGGATCGCCGCAACGGTGAGCACTAGGGCGAACTGCAGCGTGGTGAGAATCCCGTTGCCGCGAATGATCGAGACGACGGTGATCACCGCGACCATGACCAGAGCGAGCAGGATCAAGAACTTGCCGATCCTCAATACTGCGCGTTGAAAGTGACTGACGGTCTGCGCATCTTGTACTAGCTCGGCGGTCTTGCCGAAGTAGGTGTTCGCGCCCGTGCCGTAGACGAGGGCGCCGATCTCGCCCTGGCGGATGATCGATGCGGAGAACACCGCGTCGCCGGTTGATCGTGTCGCCGGCAAAGACTCCCCGGTCAGCGCGGACTGGTCAACTTCGACGGGATCGCCTTCGAGCAGGCGTGCATCTGCCGGAACGATGTCGCCAAGACGCAATCGGATGACGTCGCCGGGCACCAGTTCACGCGCGGCAGGATTGATCCACTTGCCGTCGCGAAGCACGCGCGCCTTGATCGCGAGCTCGGCCTTCAACGCTTCGATGGCCTTGCCAGCCTGGTGCTCTTCGGAAAACCCGACCACGCCGTTCGCAACGAGCAGGACCAAGATGATGAAGAAGTCCGGCCAGTGTCGAAGCACCCCGGACAGAATCACCGCAATTTCGATCATCCACGGGATCGGGCCCCAGAAGTAGGTCAGGAACTTGAGGAGCGGATTGTCCTTCTTCTCTTCGATCTCGTTCGGACCGTACTGGGCGAGTCGCTTTTCCGCCTCGGCCTGAGTGAGGCCGTCCGGCGAGGACCCGAGTCGCTTCTCGACCTCCGCCAGCGGGAGGGTCTTCAGGTCGTCTTTCGCAGATGTTGTTGCATCCGGCTCCGATTCAGGAGCATCGACATCTTGTTGCTTGCCCGTCTCGTCCGAGTTCTCTTGGTGCCCGCTGTTCTTCGACTTGTGAGCCAATGACTTTTGCGCCCGTTGCCTCAGGTTCATCGCTTCTCCGTCGCGCTCACTGCGTGTCGCCCCACTTCCAGTCCAGGATCTCCGGCATGTCCAGGCCGTAGGTATCGACGTGACGCTTGTGCTCGATGAGCTTGTCCTGCATCGTCTGCTTCAGATAGCTCCCCTTCGCTCCAAGTTGGGGGAGCCGATCGATCACGTCCTGCACGAGATGGAACCGGTCGAGGCCGTTTTGCACTCGCAGGTCGAAAGGCGTCGTGATCGTGCCTTCTTCCTTATAGCCGCGGACGTGCAGGTTCTGATTGGTCCGGCGGTACGTCAGGCGGTGGATCAACCAGGGATAGCCGTGGAAGCCGAAGATGATGTGTTTGTCTCTCGTGAAGATCGAGTCGTAGTCGAGGTCGCTCAGCCCATGGGGATGCTCGGTACTGGGCTCCAGCTTCATGAGATCGACGACGTTGACCACCCTCACCTTGAGCTCGGGGAGCTGCGCGCGAAGGATCGAAGTGGCCGCCAGAACCTCGAGGGTGGGCGTGTCGCCACAGCACGCCAGGACTACGTCGGGTTCGGCCCCTTGATCGTTGCTCGCCCATTCCCAGATGCCGATGCCTTCGGTGCAGTGCACGATGGCGTCGTCGATGGAGAGCCACTGTGGCAGCGAGTGCTTCCCCGCGACGATCACGTTCACGTAGTTCCTGCTGCGCAGACAGTGATCTGTTACCGACAAGAGGCAGTTGGCATCCGGCGGGAGGTAGACGCGAACGATGTCGGCCTTCTTGTTGACGACGTGGTCGAGAAAGCCGGGGTCCTGGTGGGTGAAGCCGTTGTGATCCTGCTGCCAGACATGCGAGGCGAGCAGGTAGTTCAGTGAGGCGATCTCGCGGCGCCACGGCAGCTGCGAGGTGACCTTCAACCACTTGGCGTGCTGGTTGAACATCGAGTCGACGATGTGGATGAAGGCCTCGTAGCAGTTGAACAGCCCGTGCCGTCCGGTAAGCAGGTAGCCCTCGAGCCAGCCCTCGCACTGGTGTTCGGAGAGCATCGAGTCGAGCACGCGTCCCTCGGGCGCGAGGAACTCGTCGTTCTCCTCCTCTCGGGCCTCCCACTGACGGTTGGTCGTCTCAAAGACGGCGCCGAGGAGATTCGACAAAGTCTCGTCGGGCCCGAAGATCCGGAAGTGCCGGTGGTCATCGTTGAGCGTGACCACGTCGCGGAGGAACTCCCCGAGCACGAGCGTGTCCTTGCCGTTCACCACACCGGGAGAGGGCACGTCGAGCGCGTGATCGCAGAAGTCCGGCATCCGCAGGTCACGCAGCAACGTGCCGCCGTTCGCGTGAGGATTCGCGCCCATCCGCCGGTCGCCTGTTGGCGCGAGTTCGGC
>Ga0307372_10004055_pt1 | contig 22890 bp, 20 predicted proteins | sample OX1MG_FD_202533 | JGI IMG/M metagenome (GOLD analysis project Ga0307372, IMG submission 202533) | Soil microbial communities from Risofladan, Vaasa, Finland - OX-1 | ecosystem: Environmental > Terrestrial > Soil > Coastal area > Acid sulfate soil | place: Finland: Risofladan, Vaasa | collected...
TGTTTTCGCCCAGTCGTCCAGCCCAGGGGGCCATCGACACCAGGCCGTTCAGATAAACGGTGATGTACTCGAACACCGACCAGTTGCTGTTTCCGGGCGGCGCGTACTTAAGTAGGTCGACCACATTTTGCAGCGCTTCGGTCACGGCACTGGACCCGAAGACGGTATTTCCCTTGGGGTCGTAATAGTCGCCGCCGTTGGACCATATGAACTGGGGAAGAGTGTTCTCGACGGCGGTCGCCGCCCCGCTCGCCAGCGCGATGCCGTATTTACCACCGCCGGTGTTGGCCTTGGCTCGCGCCTTCAGGTCCTCGATGGTGTTGGGCTGGCTGCCCTCGTCGGTTCGATACCAGCAGCAGAAAGGTCCACCCCCATAGGGAAAGACCCAGTCGTGCCCGTTGATGACCTGACGGGTACCGAGCGCGAACTCATCGCCGCCGATCTTGCTGATGAGCGGGTCGAGCGGAAGCAGGTAGCCGGCGTCGACGAAGGTTGGGCTGTAGGAACGGTCGATCTCGAACATGCCCAGGTCCTGGCCCACCGCCAGTCCGGTCCGGGCCCGCTCGTCGCGCTCGTTGCCACTGATGAAGATGGGCGAGATGTGGGCGTCTGGATTCTGGGTTTCGAAGTCGTTGATGGCCGACATCAGATTGGCCTGGGTGGGCGGATCGGTCTCGGTGGTGAAGAAGTTCAGCACCCGAATGCCCCCGGTGCGCGACGTGCTGGCCGCCTTGGTCCCGCTTGGGGAAGCTCCGCAGGCACTGAGCAGCGCGTCGATCGACATGGCCCCGGCCAAGTAGGCGCCGGCCACACCCATGAAGCGGCGGCGCGTCGTCTGCTTGCGCACGGCTCGGGTAATCGCCCGCACGGGATCGGGCGGTAACCCCCCCTGTATGTCAACTCCGGTATCGTCTGGCACTACGCCCTCCCTCCTATCGAAAAATGCGTGGCCGAGGCTTGGTGCCGGCCATCGCAGTCGGGTTCGATCTCATCCCTTGACGGCCCCGCTGCTGAGGCCCGCGACGAGGCTGCGCTGGATGAGCATGAAAATGGCCATCACGGGTACGGTCATGAGGGTGCATGCCGCCATCAGCACCCCCCAGGAATACAGGTTCGTGTCTCCCACCAAGACCGTCGCCAGGCCGATGCTGAGCGTTTGGTGGCTCTGGGTGTAGAGGAGCACCGACGCGAATAGATACTCGTTCCAGGCCACCGTGAAGGTCCAAATGCCGGTGGCGATCAGGCCTGGAAGCGCCTGCGGCAGGGTGATCATGTAGAACGCCTCAAAGCGGCTCGCACCGTCGACCATGGCCGCTTCTTCCAGCTCGATCGGGATGCCCGCGAAGTACGACCGCAACTGCCAGATCCCGAAGGGGACGAAATAGGCGGTGTAGATCACGACCAGGGCGGGCAGCGAGTCGAGTGCGTGCAGAGCCTGAGCCACCGCGAAGACCGGAACCACGATCACGATCCCGGGCAGCATGTACGCGACCAGACCAATCGCGGTCGTGGTCTCGGCGACGCGGGAGCGGAATCGGGCGGTGGCGTAGGCGGCCGTGGCGGATAGCAGGATGGTTATGACGCTGGTTGCGACGGCCACCAGCATGGTGTTGAGGAAGAACCTGGCGAACGGGAGCACGGTGAAGAGCTGTCGGTAGTTGGCCAGGGTCGGATGGCGGGGAAGCACCGAGGGCGGAAAGGTGTTGGTCTCGAGATCAGGTTTGAACGACGAGAGCACCGCCCAGACCAGGGGCAGCACCATCACCAATACCACCAACCACAGAACGATGGTCGCCAGCGCCTTGCGCAGCGTCCAGTCGCCGACCGTCCAACGCGGTCTAACCGCTAGTTGGTGGGCCGTTGCAGCCAGGCTCACACGCAACCCCTCAGATCTGAGCTGAGGCCCGCAGTCGAAACTTGCCCGGACATTGGGGGGACTCTACAGCAACCGACTAGCGATGTAACAGCCATTTGGTTGCAGAGATTGATACAAAGCGAAAGAGTAAGGGGGCTCAAATGTGGTCCTGCGAATCGTGAATCAGCACGCCCCGGCCCTGATGGCGGCTGAGCCAGCTGCCGAGGCGGACCTGGACGGCCGTGTTCCCGATCGGGGGAAGGAGCATCGTGGCGGCATCGCGAACCAGCTTTTCCATAGGGTAGTCACGGAGGGCGCCCCGAGCACCAAACAGCTGCATCGACTGAGCGGCCACGCGCAGGGCCATCTCCGAGGCGTAGAGCTTGGCCATATCCTCCAGTGGTCGGACCCGATCGTGGTCGTGATTAGCGGCCCAGGCGGCCCTCCAAACCAGGGAGCGCGCGAGTTCGATCTCCATCGCCATGGTCGCCATGACGGTCGACACCGCCTGATGCTCGATTATGGGTCGGCCCCCCTGCACTCGAGTTCGGACCCAGGCATCGGCCTGTTCAAAGGCGGCCCGCGCCACGCCCAGTGAGCGGGCCGCCTCCTTGGTTTTGGACCCGTAGCGGAGGTTTTCCAGAACCGCGTACCCGCCGTTGACCTCGCCGACCAGGTTGCCGCTGGGAAGTCGGCAGTTCTCGAACAAGACCTCGACGTTTTGATTCAACCGCAGGCCGAGCTTGCTTTCGATCCGGCCCGTACGCACGCCGGGCGAGTCCATGGGCACCAGGAATGTCGAAATCCCCTGCGTGAACGGAACCGTGGGGTCGGTGCGCGCGATCATGACCATCAGCCGGCTGACGTTGCCGCTGGTGATGAAGCGCTTGCCGCCATTGATGATCCACTCGCCGTCGCGCAGCACGGCCGAGGTTTGGGGACCCGCCGAGACGTCGTCGCTGAAGGGCAGGCCGTTGTCGCTGCCCGCTGTTTCCTCGGTCTGCCCAAACGAAGTCAGATACTCCGGATCGGCCAAGAAGCCGGGCAGGAAGCGATCCCGCTGCTCCTTCGAGGTTCCGGTGGCGATGAAGTAACCCTCCCGCCAGCAGTGGGCGAGGGTCATGGCGAACCCGACATCGCCCACCGCCAACTCCTCTAGAACGATCACCTCGGTCAAACAGTCGACCCCCAGGCCGCCGTCGGCAACGGGAATCGTCATCGTTCGTAGCCCCAGCTCGGACGCGCGGCGCACCAGATCGGCGGGGAACGAGTCTCGAGAATCGGACGCTCGGTCGAGCTCTCGGGCCCGAGGCTGAATCTGGTCGTAGGCGAAGGTTCGCGCCACCTGCTGTAGGTGGAGTTGCTGCTCGCTCAGACGGAAATCCATGTCACCTCCTCACCTCAGGGCGACGCGAGCGGTGATTGCGCGGTTGCTTGGTCTCATGCAAATATGGCGTCGACTGTTACGTGTAACAGGTGTGATTTTAGGAGATAATGGAGTTCCCGGCGGCTCATTGTCAAGCCCCCACTGCGGGAGCCATGCCGAGGTCCATGGTGGTGGCCGGATATTGGGGTTTTCGCATGCGTTTGGCCCCTCCTGCGAGGCTGTTCGGTCGCAGCGGATTGTAACGGCTATTAATGGTGACGATAGTATCTCGTATGCTGTTCTCCGGCCGGGGGTGCCTTCGCCGGTGGCCCATACGGTCATTTCAGCGATGCCCCGGCACCGCCCGCCGGCCATGGAGGTTGTAGATGACGACTTTGGTCGCCACTGGCGATTCGATGATCACGCGGCGCCTGTCGCACAACCAGCACCCGAGGTTTGCCCATCTGGTGGAGTTGATCCGCAGCGGAGACGGAGCCTTCACCAATTTTGAGATGGGATGCCCCAAGGATCCGGTCGTTCCCAACGTGAACCACCCCAGTGCCTTTCAATATTCGAAGCCGTTCGTCCTGGACGAACTCAAGTGGTGCGGATTCAACCTCGTCGGCACCGGCAACAACCACGTCGCGGACTACGGCCCCCAGGGGCTCATGGACCTGCTCGAGGAGATCGAGGCGCGGGGCCTCACCACCGCCGGTGCGGGAGCCGCGCTGGGTGAGGCCCGAGCGCCTGGCTACCTCGATACTCCGCACGGGCGAATCGCCCTGGTAGCGGCCACGTCGACCAATGTGGAGCACAGCATGGCCGTCGCTCGGCGCTCCGACATGGGTGGGCGCCCGGGGGTCAATCCGCTCCGTTTCGATACCGAGTATCACCTGGAGGAGCGCCTGTTCCGGGCCTTGGAGGAGATCGATGCGGCACTGGGGACGGAGGCGACATCCAAGCACAAAGGTCAGTTCGCCGCCCTGATTGGGCACTCCAACCCCGCCGCGCACGCCTTTCTCGGCGGCAACTTCTTCCGCGACACCAGCTCAAGGGTGCTGACCAGACCCCGGCGGTTGGACATGGAGGCGCTCGTGCACGCGATCGAGGCCGCCCGGCGCCAAGCCGACCTGGTGATGGTGAGCCTCCACGCGCACGAGGGCCCGGCCAACGACATCAACCAGGACATTCCGGCCGATTTCATCGTCGAGGCCGCCCATCGGGCGGTCGATGCCGGGGCGGACATGGTGGTCGGAACCGGCCCCCACGTCCTTCGCCGGGTCGAGATCTACGAGGGGCGACCCATCTTCCTCTCCCTCGGTAGCTTCGTCTTTGAGGTCGAGACGCTGCAGCGACAGCCTGCCCCCGCCTACGAGAAGCACGGACTACCCGCGGACGCGCTCGCGGCCGACGTGACCGATGAGGTCGGAGCCAACCGCGGTGGCGAGGTGCGCGGCTTCTGGGACAATCGCTTCTGGACCAGCGTGGTCGCCCGCTGCCGTTTTGAGGGTCGGCGCGTCTGCGAGATCGAGCTTCACCCGATCGATCTGGGCATGGAGAAGGAGCGCTGGGTGAGAGGCGCGCCGGTGTTGGCGGGCGCCCAGGTGGGCACGGAAGTCCTGGAAGGGCTGCGGAACCTGTCCGAGGAGAGTGGAACCCGGATCGAAATCCAGCCCGCCGGCGAATTGGTCGTAGGTCGAATCCGCCTCTAGCCTGCCCGGCCGAGGGGCCTGCCGGACAACCAGAGCTCGGCCGCGGCCGAGCTCTAGGCCGCCTCCCCCAGCACCCGCGCCACGCCTTCAGCGGCCTTGGTCTGCAGCTCTCTTTGGGCCCCCACCGAATACCACGCCACGTGGGGCGTGAGTATGAGGTTGGGGGCCTTGAAGAGCCGGTGGCCCGGCGGCAACGGTTCCAGCGCGGTCACGTCGAGGCCCGCCCCGATCAGGTGTCCGGATTCCAGATGATCGGCTAGAGCCTCCTCGTCGATGAGGCCGCCCCGGCCGACGTTGATCACCATCGAGCCTGGTTTCAAAAGGGAAAGCCGCCGCGAATTCATTATTCCCCGGGTCTGGTTCGACAGCGGAAGGTGCAGCGAGACGGCATCAACGACGGCCAAGAGTTGGTCCAGATCGCCAGTCTTGGTCACCTCAGGCCCCATCTGTTCTTGCGTCAGGTTGGGGTCGAAGGCTGCAATTCGAAGGCCGAAAGCGCGCCCCTTGCGAGCCACCTCACGTCCGATTCGTCCGAATCCGACCACGCCCAGGGCGGCCTGGCTGAGGCGCTGGATGGGACGGCCGGCATCGATTCCGGCCTGGCCGGACCGCATTCTGGCTTCGTACGCGGGCAGCTGACGGTGAACGGCCAGGAGCATGGCCAACGCGTGGTTGGACACCTCCTCGACGCAGTAGTCGGGCACCCAGGAGACCTGGATGCCCCGCTCGGCCGCCGCATCCAAGTCCACGTTGTCGACGCCGACGCCGTAGCGCACCACCACGCGACACCTGCGCAGGCGCCGGATGCGATCCCGCGTCAGTTGAAACCTTGCCCCGAGCAGGATGCCGTCCGCCTCCGTGGCGCGTTCCAATACCTCCTCGTCGGTCAGGCCGCGAAGGTCATCCACCTCCGCCGCAACGCCGGCCAGGACGGCCCTCTCAGGGTCCAGGTTGGGGAAGCGGTGGTCGATGACGGCCACTCTTAACGTCAGTTCGAAGCGCTCCGGGGACGGGTGCGCCCGGTACTGGTGTCGAGGGGATGAACCTCGGCCACCAGCCGCTCGTCGTAGGGATAAGTGGTGTAGACGTCGGGATCGCCATCGGTTACCACCAGGTTGTTCTCCAGGCGGATCCCGCCCACACCCGGCTGCCCGGCGTAGGGCTCCAGGTTGAACTGCATGCCCGCTCGAAGCGGCATCGGGTCCTCGATCGAGTGGGGGCTGAAGTAGGGCGGCTCCCAAGGTGCCATGCCCGAGCCGTGTCCGAGCGAGTCGAGCACATAGGGATCGGCGGCCGCGAATACATCAGCCGTTGTGTTGCCGACCCGGGACGCTCCGCACGCGTTCCAGACCGCGTTGTAACACTTCTGGTGCAGGTCGATCTGCTCGGGGGTGGGCCGGATGGGGCCGCAAACCCAGGTCCGGGTGAGGTCGCCCCAGTAGCCGTTGAAGCAGCCGCCGATGTCGATGATCACGAGGTCGCCCTCCCGGATGATCCGATCCGACGTGAAACGCCGGTACGGGGCGGTATACGGACCCGAGCAAACGATGTTGGAGCACTGTGTCCATTCCGAACCCATGGCCGTCATCTTGTGCCAGGCTGCGGCCAGCACCTCGCACTCGCGCACCCCCGGACGGAGGACCTCCAGGGCCGAGTCCATGCCCGACTCGGTCACGGCGTTGGCGATCTTGAGGCAGGCGATCTCGTCGTCGGTCTTGATGATCTTGGCCTGCATCAGGATGTTGTAACCATCGATGAACTCGCTGTTTGGGAAGACCGCCTTGATGTGCTTCTCGACCGTCGGGCTCCAGAGGTCAACGCCGATGCGCTTGCCGTCCAGATCGCCGATCAGCCCGCGCAGGATCTCGGCCCACTTCCGGATTCCGACCTCCTCCCGGAAGTTGGCCCGCGGCTGGATCGACGTCACCGGCAACCAGGGCATCCGCAGGCGGCAGTGCTCGTAGTCCATGGTGAAAAGAAGGGGATCCCCCTCCGGCATCAGCACGATGGTTGCGTTTCCGAGCAGGGGGGTGGGGCCGAGGTGGTGCCGGTAACCGGTCAGGTAGCGAGCGTCCTCGGTGCGGAAGACAAAGAGGACGTCGGCGTCGGACTCCCGAAGTGCCCGCTGAGCCTTTTCCAGGCGCTCCCGCCGCAGCCGGTCGAAATCGATTCGCTGTTCCCAATCAACTCCGATCAGTCCAAGATCAAGCATTTTTGCGCCTCCATGGGGTCCAGTCGGGGACCGGGATTGGTTTGGGAAACGGTTCCTCGTGACCGGGAACCTCGGGCCTCACCATTATGATCCAGCTGTCACGGTTGTTACAACGACCCGGCTCTTTATACCGAGACCCGACGTGTCCCACCGCGGGCCCCAGCTTTCGGTCCCGCCCTAAAGATATTCAGGTGCTGCTCGAGGGCAGGCTCAGATAGGCGCTCTCTTCCAGCGCCGGTAGACCGTCGATGCTGTGCGAATTGTTCTCGTCGCGGTATTGTCCGATTCCGCCGGAGCGCTCCTTCTTGGCCACCCAAGCCGCCATCTGCGGCCGGTCCGCGACGAACTCCATCAGCGGAACTCCGTATCCGCAGCTGTCGGAGATGCGGTCCAGTTCAACCTCCACGACCGCGCGTGCTCCAGGTAGGTCGGGGAAAAGATCGGGCTGTTCCCCGGGGGGGATAACACTCCCCCGCCCGTGGAGTCGCACAATCCGGGGCGGCCCTTGAAAGGCGCAGAACATCAGAACGATGCGGCCATTTTCCCGGAGGTGGGCGATGGTCTCGGCCCCACTTCCGGTCAGGTCCAAATAAGCCACCCGCCGGGGACCGAGTATTCGAAGCGCATCGAGGCCCTTGGGCGAAACGTTGACGTGGCCCTCGGCGGACAGCGGTGCGCTGCCCACAAAGAAGAGGCGCTGGGCGTGAATGAATCTCTCCAGGTCGGCGTCGATTTCCGGGTAGGTTTTGGCCACTCGCTAATTGTGAGACCAGACCACCAGGTGCGCATCGCGCATCGTGTCCGAAGATAGTCCCGCGCGACCCGAAGGCCGTGGCTTCCGCCGCCATGGCAACTCGGGCGGCGGCCGCCGTCATCCTGAAATCGGTGCCCAAATCCTCACCTGGGCGCACAATGCCAGGCACCGGTTGCGCATAGAGTTCGTACAGTGCAATCCAGGTCCGGTTGCCATCCGCGAGGTGCCGCCACCTCACCCTGAGGTCCGAACAAGCGGGCGAGAAGAATCATGTCCAAAGTTTTGATCGTCGATGATGACCTGGGCATTCGCACGTCGCTGCGCCGCATGCTGGCCTACGAGGGCTACACAGTGCGCGAGGCGGTGGACGGCCGCCAGGCGCTGGCAATATCCTTGGAGGAGCTTCCCGACCTGGTGATACTTGACCTGATGATGCCGGGGGTCGATGGGTTCGAGGTCTGTCGACGCATGCGCGAAGTGGACGACGTTCCAATTTTGATGTTGACCGCGCGCGAGGGGACGACCGATCAGGTGAGCGGTCTTGACGCCGGCGCCGACGACTATCTGGTCAAGCCCTTCGTTAAAGAGGAACTGTTGGCGCGGATCAGGGCACTGATGCGACGCCGGCAGCCTGAGGCCCGACCTCGGATTCTCCGCGTTGGCGATCTGGAGCTGGACGAGCGAGCTCATCAGGTGCGACGGGGGGGCCAGCTCGTCGACCTCACCATGCGCGAATTTGATCTGCTGCAGTTCTTCTTGAGGCACGCCGGCGAGGTGGTCAACCATGCCCGTGTACTGGCGGCGATCTGGGGCTACAGCAGCAGTCGAGTCGATGAGGTCTACGTCGGCTACCTTCGCGCCAAGTTGGAGGCGGGGGGCCGCTCCCGAATCATTCACACCGTTCGGGGGGTGGGCTACGTCCTTCGGCCCTGAGCGGTCGAGCGTCTGAGTCATGTCGATTCGCCTCCGCCTGACCACGCTTCTCGGCGCCGCCTTGCTGGTACTCATTTCGGCCTTCGGGGTCGGTGTCTACCTGGTCCTCGCCGCCCACATCTATGGAGGCATCGACTCCAGCCTGCAGCGTTCCGGAGCCCAATTGGCTCACCGCTTGGAGTCAAATTCTCACCGCCCCGATGCGAGCCTGACTCAGGTATTGGAGCTGTACCCCCACAATCTGGCTTTCGCCTACAACAATTCCGGCACGCAGATCGGCGCCAGCGACTCGGCCTCTGGATTGCCGCTGCATCCACCCGCGGCGGACCTGAATCAGGCCCTCAGCGGTCGGCCGCGTTTGATAACCGTGAGCGAAGGGGGGCCCTACCGAGTTGAGCTGATACCGCTGACGCGGGTCAATCCCGTCTACGTCGCGGACGATGGTTCATTGCCCAGCGTCCTCATGGTGGTCACCTCCCTGTCCAGCGCCACCTCGTTCCTGGCCACCTTGCAGTTGATATTTTTGGTCGGCGCCGGGGGTGTCTTGATCACTGCGGTGGGCGCCGGTTGGGTGGTTGCCTCCAAGGGATTGCGCCCCATCACCGATCTGACCCGGGCCGCCGAGAGCCTGGGCCAGGAAGCAGACCTCAGTCGCCGCCTACCAGAACCCGGAACCCACGACGAGGTGGACCGCCTGTCGGCGGCGTTCAACGGTTCCCTGAATCGATTGGAGTCGACCTATCGCTCCCTGGAGGAGTCGCTCCGGCAGCAGCGCCAGTTTGTCGCCGATGCGTCGCACGAGCTGCGAACCCCACTGACGGTGATTCTGGCCAACGCCGAGACGGTGCTGGACCACCCGGAGATGTCGGCCGAGGACCGCCAGAGGTCTATTGCCGAGGTCCGGGCCGAGGCCATCCGGATGACGGATCTCTCGGCGTCCCTGCTCCAACTCGCGAAGGGCGACTCAGGGGCCCCGATCAAGAATGATCACCTCGACTGGGATGCGCTCGTGGCTCACGCGGTGCACGATGCAGAAGTCATCTGTGCTCCGCGGTCGATCCGGCTCGAGACCGACCCGGTTCTGGGCGTGGGAAGCGGCGATGAGGCATCGCTCTTGGGGGTCCTGCGAATCCTCTTCGACAACGTCGCCCGGCACGCTCCGCAGAGCGAATCGGTGCGCGTTCGTGCTTCGTCCGACCCATCCCAGATTCGGCTGGCGGTGGCCGACTCCGGACCCGGCATCCGGCCCGAGCTGCTGCCGCGGATCTTCGACCGGTTCTTTCGGGCCGAGGCCTCCCGGCACGGCCACGGATCGGGCTTGGGGCTGGCCATCGCCAAGGCCGTGATCGAACGCCACGGCGGCAGCATCGCCGCCGACAATGCCGACGGCGGGGGCCTGTCGGTCGAGTTGAGGTTGCCCAGGTTTCAGAGTCTTTCGACGTGACGGTGCCACCCCGCGCACCATCCGGCGCCATTCCACGGCCGGGAGTCGGGCGCGGGAGGGTGCCGGTGGTGGCCTTCGTGTTCACTCAGGGTCCCCTTCGCTCCCGGATCGCGGCTGAATTCCTAAAGCGCGCCACCTGCGGTTTGGTCAAGGTGGTCCAGGTTGGGGAGCCCAGCGGATCCCGGATCGAACCCAGTCTGCGGGCTTACTTGAAAGTCCGCCACGGGGTCGTTCTGGATGCGGCCCCGCCACTCCCGCTCACCGCCCGAGTCCTGCTGGAATCTGACCACGTGATCACCATGGGCTGCCCGGAAGTCTGTCCCATCTACGAGGGCCGGACCTACGAAGACTGGGAGTTGGAGGACCCGGGTGGGCTCGCGGGGGCCAACCTGGCTCGGGCGGTGAGGGCCATCGAAGTGCGCTCGGGGCTACTCGGTCGCCGCTTGAGCAGCGAGGGGAAGTTTCACAGCCGGCCAAACGGCGGCACCGGTCAGTTGGCCTAAGGCGCCGGCGCCTTAGGCGCAGCACCCTGCTGCGATTGAGACCAGATTCGCTCCCGGTAGATGATTACCAAGAGGATCGCTCCGAATGGTGCCAGCAGACTCGCGACGGCGTACTGGAAAATCCCAAACGGGATGAGGTGTGACCCCAATTCGATCAAAACGGTTATGAGCGCAACCAGCAAAATCAACCCAAAGGTCCGCCACCAGGATCCCCGCACCAGCGACCAACTTCGCCCCAGCGACTGCATGGCTCCGAGGTCCTCGGCGAACAGCACGATCGGGGCCAGCGACCAGCGCACACCGATCCAAATGGCCACCGGAATACCAATGATCGTGACCGCCAGGGCGCTGACCACCAAGCCAAGGACGAAGAACATTCCATAAAGACGGAAGTAGCGGTGAAGAACCGCGGCCAGAACGCCGCCTACGTCTGTCGCCTGACCATTGACCGCGGCCAAGGCCGCGCGCGGCATCGCCCCGATCAGCCATGGAAGGAAGAGCAGTGCAATTAGTCCGGCCAGCCCGAATCGGATGGCCATACCCGAGTCAAGGCTCAAATGGGGCGGATAAGTTTGGGGCGGATAAGTTGTGGAGAAGATGCTGGACGGCCAGCGGCTCCCGAGCTGACCACTGATCAACGTGGGCACATTGACGATTAGGCCCACGATGACAAGCAATCCGAATCGCCTGCCGTAGATGGTGACCAGTCGCTCCAGCATCGCTCCGACCGGTAGGGGGGAGTCGCCCGGATCTGTCAGTGGGGGCGTTGTGGCCATGGGCTCTGCATGCTACTGAAGATTTCCCCTCTTGGCAATGCTGCTGCGTAGGCCGCCAGCCTACCCTCGGCCTCCTCATTTGGCGGGGCTCGTCTCACGCCGTCGCTTGGATTGGTGACCTCTCTGACAAGCGAACATACGTCCGCTTGCTCCTATGGCAGCCCCATCCCCGACACGATCGGCCAGCGGGCGGGGAGTATTGACTGAGGCACCGCCGACACCCTGGCGTGAGCATCGCCGGGCGCGACCGTTCAGTCTCCGCCCCCGATTCGGGCAGCAACGATTGAGTGGTCCGCCGGCGCTCTGCTCAAGTAATCGGAGATTCAGGCAAGTTCAACCACGGTGGCGAGTGCCTTTGTGGGTAGACTGAAGTCAGTGGTGGCGTGATGGCGCAGCGGGGTCAAGCCCTAGTGCAGAAATCGCTTACCAATACTGATCAGCAGCTTGAAGTACCGATAAGGAGTATGTGAGTGGCCCCGAACAGCACCCGATCCCGAGCAGAGGCGCGAGCGCCAAGATCACGACGACCGGGCTCCGTGGATGACCTGCAGGCACTAGTCAGCCAGCTCATCAAAGAGAACCAGCAATTGAAGCGCCAGCTGGACCGCCAATCGTCGAAGCCAGCCACCGAGACAGTTGACGCCAAGGTTCTTGTCGGCCTGGCGCGCAAGCTGGAGCGGGCGCTGACGCCCAGCAAGCCGGTGCGTGCGGTGAAAGTTATCCGTCGCCGGCCGGTGAGCCCAGAGGTTGCAGAGCGCCGCCGCCAAGCGCTGGCCAAGGCCCGTGCGGTTCGGGCCGAGAAGCGGGCAGCCGCCGCGCAAGCCTGACGCTGCGGGCGGCTGGAATAGTCTCCATGCCGGGGGCTGTTCTAGCCGCTCGTGATCAAGGTCTACGGAACTGAATCGTGTGGCGATTGCAAGCTGGCCAAGAGGGTGTTGGCTGAAGCGGGCCTGAGCTACGAGTGGATCGACATCGATTCCCAGCCAGATGCGGCCGCGATGGTCCAGCAGTTGAATGGCGGCATGAAATCGGTTCCCACCATCCTGTTTCCCGACGGACGAGTGATGGTCGAGCCGACCCGTCAGGAGTTGACGGCAGCCCTTGCGGTTTAGGGGCGGCGACGCCAGCCCCGTGGGGGTTGCGCCAGTTGGGAACTAAGGCCCGGGCGTATTTGAGACCGCGCCCCATTGCTTTGGTAGCCGGCATCCTTTCCGCCCTCGTCTTCATCTTCTGATCACCTGCGCTCCGTCCCGGCCGAGCCGAACCTATGGCGACGACTGGACGCGGGAACCCGTGGACTGGCGACGCAGGAAGTAGTAGATGAGGGCGGCGAGGACGAATCCGGCCAGAAAGGTCAGGTCGCCAATCTGTGGCACCCGGTTGGGCAGGGGACCCGTGTAGAGTGCCTGATTGCTGAAAAGGTAGACCGCGAGCACCCCTCCCACAACTAGAGCAATCGGACCTGCCCAGTTCTGGTGGCCGCGGTCGTAAAAGATCGTTTCGTCGCCAAAGCGTCCGCGGCGCAGCAGGTAATCGACCAGGATCACTCCCAACCATGGCCCAATCCAGTAGCTGATCACGAGCAGGAAGTCCTCATACTTGCCCCCCAGGTCGTGGAGTCCGGTATAGGCAACCACGAATCCGACCAACCCGAATCCAAGCGCCACAATCGCTCGGCGAAGGTGTGATGGGATGTTGATGCCCAGGGTGAGGAAGGACATCGAGCCGCTGTAGATGTTGAGTGCGTTGGCGGAGATCCCACCCAGAGCGATGCAAAGCAGGGTGACGTCGTACATCGCCTGTGGCATGGCCAGATGGAGCTGCGCGGTCGGGTTGGTTCCGATCCACTTGGTACCCGCGACCGTGACCAAGGCCGCCCCCGCTACCTCCAGAACCGTGCAGGAGACGAATACCCCCAGTCCGGCCCAGATCCCGGTCATCAGCCGGCTACAGCTGGCGGGAAGATAGCGCGTGTAGTCGGAAGCGTACGGGTTCCAACCGCATGCGTATCCGAAGGCGGCGGCGGCGGTGAGGATGAAGGCGCCGATCTGGCCGCCGGACGCGTGCGGGCTCGGCCCATAGGCAAGGTTGGCGTGGGCAAAGATGAAGCCACAGGCCAGCGCGAAGACGATGGCCAGGGGGATAAACGCGTACCGTTCCCAGCGCTGGACCAGATTGTGTCCGAAAAAAGCGATGGCGATCTGAATGGCCACGATGATCACGAGCGAGACGGGATAGGCGAAACCGACGAGGGCGGATAGGGCGAGTGAAGCAGACAGGCTGTTGACCGCGAACCAGCCGATCCCGGCGGTGGCGGACATCAGGCCCGCCGGCAGGGCGTTGCCGTAAAAACCGAAGGCGGCTCGCCCCTGAACCATCTGGGGCACGCCAAATCGGGGTCCCCAGGAGGAGAGGACGGCATGGGTCAGTGCTCCCAGTGCCGTTCCCACCGTGGCGGCGGCGGCCACCTCCCAGAAACTGCCTCCGAACACATAAACACCGATGCAGCCGACGAAGACGGTGGCGAACTCCAGATTGGGGGACATCCACGTCCGGAAGAGGTGCCGTGGTCGACCGTGCCTTTCGCCGGCCGGAATGTATTCGACCCCGCCGGGCTCGACGGCCACCACGCGCTCGCCGTAAAGCCCCTCGCGGACTGGTACCGCCGCTCCAACGCCTTCGGTTCGGTCCGTCGCTGTTGACATCGGCTCCTCCACCTCAAACTCCTGGGTGCCGTGAGCCTATCAGAGCGCCCCGTGCATCACCGGCGTGGCTCCTCGTGCGCCCGGAGGCATCTCTGCTAGCCTCGGCTGATGCTCGACCTGCTTCCCGAGCGGCACCTCTCCAGGACCGCCAACGCGGCCTTGAACAGCGTCCCGCCTCCACCGGACTTCCGGGGAGTGGGGCGGCCCAACCCACCGATTCATCTGGCGCTCGGGGCGAGCCGATCTGATGCTGGTGTCTTTGCTTCGCCATGGCACCGCCAGCGGGTGTCGCTGCTGGTCACGGGTACCCCCGCATCCCGACCGCGGCCCGCATCCGGGGTAGGGCGAGTGCGAGTCCGTGCTCCCGAGAGCGTGACCCACCGGCGCCGTGGCACGTTGTGAATGGGTGATCGAGCTGCATAAGGCCAATTGGGTGGCTGACCGGGAGGGCCCATCTGACCCTTCGGCGCGTGCGCCGAGGGCGGATTGGGTGCGCACCATTTGAGGGGGTCAACCCGGCCCTTCAGCCGGCGCGGTCGTGTCCGGCAGCGTCGCGGCGGAGGTCGACGTCTGAAGCTGGGCAGCGCCCTCCTCATCGTGCTTGGTTTTCTGGCCTCGGGCGCGATTGGCGCGGGCGCCTATTTCCTACCCCTGATCAACCTTGCCGTGAAGCAGACCGGCAAGAGTGTCGTCGTGCCAGGGGTCAGCCCGACCGCCATGGCCGGAACCCACCAGCCATTCACGCTGCTGCTCATGGGGTCGGACAATGACCAAAAATTCTGCACTTCGCGCTCTATCTGTGACCCCAAGGCCAAGGGCACGGGGCTGCTCACCCAGTCCATGATCCTGGTGCGCTTCGATCCCGTCGCGCACAGCGTGACCATGTTCTCCATCCCCCGCGACCTGTACGTGCCCCTCTCCACGGGAGGAACCCAAAAGATCATGGTCGCCTTCTCCTACGGCGGGGCCAACGCGGCCATCGCGACCGTCGAGCGTGACTTCCAGGTGCACGTCGATCAGTACGCCTGGATTGGCCTTCAGGGCCTGATCAACATCATCAACAAATTCGGTGGCGTCGATGTGCCCGTTCTCAATCCCGTCCTCGACGATGCCTATCCAGCCGACATCAACAGCAACGATCCCTATGGCACCTATCGCGTCGCCGTTCTTCCCGGCGCGCAGCATCTGGACGGTGCCCACGCGCTGGAGTACGTGAGGTCGCGCCACTCTGATCTTCGTGGTGATTTTGGTCGATCCATCCGCCAGCAGCAGGTGCTGCTGGCATTGCGCGACCAGTCCTATCGGGTCTCGGCGGCGGACCTGCCCGACCTCGCCGCCGCCTTCGCCAATCAGTTCCTGACTTCGATGAGCATTCAAGACATCGCCTCGCTGCTGCCGGCGGTGCGCGATATCGGGCCCAGCCAGATTCGTCAGGTGACTCTGGTGGATGGATACACGACGGGCCGCACGCTCCCCAACGGCGAGGATGTGCTGTTGCCCGACTGGAGCCGGATCCTGCCCCTGGTGCATCAATACTTCCCCGCCACGTGAGCCGGCTGGGCGGCCTGGTCGCGTTGCTGCTGATGGTGGTGTTCGGATTTGCGGTCTACGTGACCCTGGGCCACACCAAGCGCGCGGTGGCCTCCAGGGTCACGGTCAAGCCGCCGCGGACGATTCCGTTCACGCTTCCGGGCACCATCATCATGGCCTCGGCGGGCCAGCTCTACCAGCTCCAGGGCGGCACCTTCAAGGCCATCGGCAGCGGTGGTGCCTGGTCATCGCCCGCTCTGACCCCCGACGGCCAGCACATCGTCGCCGTCAAACGCGGGTTCAACTATTCCAACCTGTATCTGCTCGGAGCCGACGGCACCGTGCAGCGCCAGCTGACGAACAACCAGAGCCGGGCTGGGGTGGCGTTCAACTTGTGGGCCTTTTACCCACGGGTCTCGGCCGATGGGAAGACCATCTTTTTCAGCAGCGACAAGGGCAAGGACCCGTACGTCTACACTGTGGATCTCTCCGTCTGGTCGATGCCCCTGGGCGGTGGTGCGGCTCAGAAGTGGTCTCAACCCAGCCCCGGCACCGGTGGCGACGTGGAGCCGGCGCCGCTCGCCAACGGTGGCGTCATCTACAGCAAATTTGGCCTCGATCCGGCCGGGCTCAACGTATCCAGCACCGTCCTGAAGTCACACCCGTACAGCCCTGAGGTGGCTTTGACGCAGCCCGAACAGCACTGTCAGCAGCCGGTCGTGAACGCCGACGGCACCAGGATCGCGGCCGTCTGCCAGGTATCGGCGCGTGTCGATGCCCTCGAGGTCTGGCAGTTTGACGGGCAGCAGCTGGTGGGCGGCCCCCTGGTTGTCTTTCAGTCCGGGCTGGCGGCTGCGCCGGCCTGGTCGCCGGACGGTACCGGCCTCATCTTCTTGGCGCCGGGTGCCAACGACGCGGCGGGAAACTTCCAGCTCTGGTATTCGCCCCTCTACGGAAAGCCCAAGCAATTGACGACCAGCTCCGACTTCGACGCGCAGTCAGCGCCGGCCTGGAAACCTTAAACAGCCGAACTCGGCAGCCTGCTGAGCGGCAGTGGGGGGTGGGTCAGACCGGGGGCACGCCGTGCCGCCGGTCGAAGGTCGCCCGGGGGCGGTCCCGATAGGCCGCGAATCGTCTGATCAGGTCTGACCGTAGTTCGTTCGGCTCGACGATGTCGTCGATCGAGAGCTGGCTGGCGACTCGATAGAGGTCGACACCGGCGCTGTAATCCGCCTCCAGCGAGGCTCTCAGTTCGGCCCGGGGGCCGGGGTCCAGTTCCGCCAGGCGGTTGTAGAAGACGGCGTTGACGGCTGGCTCGGGCCCCATCACCGCGATCTGGGCGCCCGGCAGCGCGAGCACCGCGTCGGTGTCGAAAGCGGGGCCGGACATGGCGTAGAGGCCGGCCCCGTAGGCCTTTCGGACCACGACTGAAATCTTGGGCACGGTGGCTTCGGCCACGGCCGTGATCATCTTGGCCCCGTGCCGGATGATGCCTCCCCGCTCCACGTCGGTCCCGATCATGAACCCGGGCACGTCGGTCAAAAAGAGAAGTGGGAGGTTGAACGCATCGCAGAGCCAGATGAAGCGCGCCGCCTTGTCGGCGCTGTCGCTGAACAGCACCCCGCCCTTGTGCATGGGCTGATTGGCCACCAGCCCCAGGGCGTGACCGTCGAGTCGGGCCAGGCAGGTGATGATCTCGGGGGCGAAGAGCTCCTTTACCCAGAGCGCGCTGTCCGCGTCCACCACCGCCTCGATGACCCGTCGCATGTCGTAGCCACGGTTTGACTCGGCTGGAATCACCGCCTCGATCGTGCTCGCGCCGGGGCTGGCTGGGGTCGTAGGCACATCCGGCGGGGCCAGGGTGTGGTTGCTGGGCAGGTAGGAGAAGTAGCGTTTGGCGAGTTCGATCGCCTGCTTGTCGTCGGCCACCAGGAAGTCGCCACAACCGCTCTCGGTGCAGTGCATGCGGGCCCCGCCCAGCTCTTCCAGGGTCACGTGTTCGCCGACCACCACCTCCACCATGCGTGGTGATGCCAGGTACATGGACGCGTTTCCCTCGACCATGATGACCACGTCGCAGAAGGCGGGGATGTAGGCTCCGCCGGCGGCGGAGGGCCCGAGGAGGAGGCAGATCTGAGGGACGCAGCCCGAAATCCGAACCTGGTTGCGGAAGATGCGGCCGGCGTGTCGCCGCCCGGGGAACATGTCCAGCTGGTCGGTGATTCGGGCCCCGGCCGAATCGACCAGGTAAAAGATCGGGACGCGCAGGCGGGCCGCCGTCTCCTGGGTTCGCAGAATCTTCTCCACCGTCAGGGCACCCCAAGAACCAGCCTTGACGGTGGGATCATTGGCGATCACCGAAACCTGCCGGCCACCGATCAGCCCCAGCCCGGTCACCACCCCGTCGGCGGACAGATCGTCAGCGAGGACGTTGGCGAAGAGGCCATCTTCGATCAACGAACCGGGGTCCAAAAGCAGGTCGAGGCGCTCCCGAACGGTGAGTTTGTTCTGGCTCCGGAGGCGCTCCAGGTAGCGCCGCCCGCCCTCCAGAGCCTTGGCTCGCAGCTCGTGGTGGCGTTCAGCGTCCATGCGCTGCGGGCTCCCCTGTGGAAGCGGCGGGTCCGGCCCGGAGGGCCATGACCGGTTTCCGCGCCAGCCCAGCCCGTGGCTGCCAGGCGAACCTCAATGGACCACTCCTGAGCCCAGCCCGACACCGATCAGGATCAGGATCCCACCTCCCATCTCGCCACTCCATTGCTCGAATCGGGTGCCCAGGCGACCACCCAATTCGAGTCCCAGCAAAGTCATGAGAACGCTCACCACACCCATCAAGAGGGCCGCGACGACGATGTTCACACGATAGACCCCGATGGCGAAGCCGACTACCAGGTTGTCGATGCTGAGCGCCAGGGCGGCCAGGATCAGCGTTCGCGACGAGCCCTGGGTGGAAGCGTGAATCCGCTCGGGCGCGACGCGTCCCTGCCAGACCGTGTAGAGCCCAGTCAAGACCAGAAGGGCGCCGCCCACGTAGTGGCCGTAGGTGCCCAGGGGGCCGTTGATCGCCTCTCCCAAGAAGAGACCGATGATCGGCATCGCGGCTTCGAAAAGGCCGAAGGCCAGGCCCACCCGAATCCGGGTGCGGGCGTCGACCCCGGACATTCCGATACCGATGGCCGCAGCGAAATTGGAGAGCCCGACCGAAATGGCTACGAGCAGCAATCCGGCGAGGGCGCCCACTTATGGTCACTATAGGAAAGTGACCAGGGTCAGCGGGCGCCGTCTGATCCTCACGCTGGGAATTTGGCTTGGTGTCCTGCTGGTGCTCGCCGTCGCGACACTGCTGGGGTCGCGATGGTTGTTGGCTGGCTGGGAGGCCAGCCACGTGCCGGATCTGATCGCCATCTTGTCGTGGGAGTTCTATGGGGCCCTGCTGGCGGCCCTACTGGTGTGCTTCGGCGGATTCTGCGGATTGCGGGATGTGCTTGGTTTTCACTGGACGCGGGGCCGGGATGTGGGGCTGGGGATGTTGGTCTGGGGGTTTGCGCTGGTGTTGGGTACAGTCGCCACCGGTTTCACCTCGCGGCTGCTGGGGGCCGCCCAGAGCAATACGGTGCCGCTCTTGAAGCTCTCCTTCGACCCCCTCTTCGTGGGCCTCATGGTGCCCGTCATTTGTCTGGTCGGCCCGGCCGCCGAGGAGCTCCTCTTCCGCGGGGCGCTCTACGGCTGGCTGCGGGGAGTGATGCCAATACCGGTGGCCGGGGCGGTGGCGGCGGCGGCCTTCGCCGGGGCCCACCTGACACCTCCTTTGCTGCCCCTGCTCTTCATCTTTGGGCTGGCCGCGGTCATCGTCTATCAGCGCACGGGTTCGACCTTCAACACCTTTGTCATGCACGCCAGTCAGAACACGCTGGCGGTGTTGGGGGCCTACCTGGTGCTCTCCGGCCGTGGTTGACCGTGCCCGGCACTTCGGCGTGCCCGCAGCTGCCTGCTAGCTACTTTCCCCGGAAAAACTCATAAGAGGACGGTCGAGGGCGCGCGGGCTTTGGCCTCGGTGGCGGTCGGTAGCGCGCACGAGGACAGCCTGTTCCCGGCAACGGTGGCCGAGATTATGGCGCTCGATCTGAAACCAACTGAGGCCGTCTTCGACCGAGGGTTCGCCACCAAGGCCACTCACGCGGCCATGGCTGAGCTGGGCAGCAAGGTTTTCGTCGCCGGCAGTTATCAGAACGAGGGTTCACGCCGAACCCAGCGGCGACTCGCCTCTCATCGGGTTGGATGCGAGGGCCGGATTGCACATCTCAAGCGGGAGTACGGTGGCCGCCGCTCGCGGTTGAAAGGCGAAACTGGGGCCAAGATCCGGGCGAGCTGGACAGCCCTCGCCTACAACCTCGATACCGTTGCCGGTCTACCGGCCAAGCTCGCGGGTCCCGGCCCGCCGAACTGATCGCCTCCCTGTTCCTGAAAGAAACCATGGCCGTCGCCGACGGGGCGACGGCCTCATTGTTGCCAGAACGATGCCTGCGACAGCGCCTGCGAGGGTCCCAGCTTCACGCTCGCTTTTTCCGGGGGAAGTAACTAGTCTCGGAGCTCTTCTTCAGCCGTCTCCTCAGAGATCGGAAGGACCGCCGAAGGTAGGTCTGAGATGTCGAAATAGCGAACCGACTTCTGCATTCGTTTGGCGATCCCGATTTGGACTTTGACTCCCAGGGAGAGGGCTCCGAAGACCCAGACCTCGTCGCTGCGCGCGAGCAGGTTGTTCATCGCCTCGCGCACGATGTTCTTGGGCACCGTGTGCAGGAGGTAGTAATCGAAGAGCATGAAAGGACTGAGCGGAACCAGGCCCGAATCGAGTACGAACTTCTGCAGGTGGCCCCTCCAGTAGTAGTTTCGATTGGAGGTTGCGACGTAGACAATCCGCTTGGGATGGCGCAGCGTTTCCTCAGCCTGGTCGAGGGCGGTGGGCTTAGTGGCGGGCTGGAAGATCCGCTCCAGGATCTTGTCGGCCGTCTTGGGGGTCGCGCTCTCCATCGGCGCCTATCGTAAGCTGCCCGCTTCGAAGCAGGCCGACGGGCGGCCCTCGTACCCAATCCCAGTGAGCGCCGGCCGGGGCTGCTGATCCCCGCGGCGCCGGGGCCCGGCTGCCGCCACCGCGTGCGCCGGAGCGTGGTGCGGGCGCGAACCACAGCTCATGGCCGCTTGATCACGTCCCTTTCCATCGCCGCCACGGCCGCCCTGACGAGCGGGTGGAGGGCGGACGTGGTCTGGCGCAGGGCGAATTCCAACTGCCGGATCAGCGAGTAGAGATTCTTCATGCTGCGAATGGCGTCACCGATGTCCACTCCGGCAGGTAGCGGAATGGCATCCATGGGTTCTTGCAGCGCCCAGCGGTGGGCAAAATCGACGTAATCATGAGACGGTGGGCGCAATCCGGTCTCCCCCATGTCGGCTTCCAGATCGGCGAAGCGGAGGTGAAGATGGCGGAGCAGGCGCGCGGTCTGGGCGATGGCGGGGGTTGGGTGGCGGCGGGGGCCTCGCGGAGCCCGGTCGCGTCCGCCGCGGTCCTCGGCGGTGAGCATGACCAGGCAGGCGCACAGTTCGGCTGCCTCGAGCCCATCAAACCATCCGTTCCAGACCGCTTCGATGACCAGGAGCGAATTCTCGCCGTAGACGCGCGAGGCCAGCATGCCCTTCTCGCTGGGCCGATCCCCCTCCAAGAATCCAGTCTCGGTCAAGATCCAACGGATGCGGCGAAGCTTGCGGACGTACTCGTCCGAGGCTTCGAGGAGGCGCTTTTCGGCCGCCACCGCCGCCAACTCCAGGCGGCGCTGTTCGGAATGCCGGGCAATGTGTTCGCCAAACCTGGGGCATCCCACGACCTTGAGCTTGCGCTGACGATCGGTCTGTTGCCTTCGCTCCTGATCGAGCAGGTGAAGGTGCTTTCCGGCGGCTCCGTGCGGCAGGCCGCGATAGCCTCCCTGCCCTCGTCCTCTGCGGGGCACCGGTACGGCTTCGCGACGCAGGCGTCGAATCTCAATTCGGATGGCGCGCAGGCGGTCCTCGATTCGGTAGTACTCGGCCAGATCCGAGGGTCGGCATCGCTGGCAATCCCAGCTCGATTCGAGGTCCGCCAGTCGGGTCCGCAGATTGGCCAGGCGAATCCTCGTCTGGGCCTCCGAATTGCGCTTTTGAAATTGGCCGAAGGAGCGCGCCATTAGGGACTCAGCCTCCTCGGGGGTGTAGATCCGAAGCAGATTCAGGGCCATGTTGTAGGTGGGTAGGAACTTGGATTCGACGACCAGGCTCTCGCCCATCGCCACCTCGTAGATGACCGCGGCGGGCACGTCCGGCTCCTTCAGAATCACACCATCTCCGCTTAGGTCGATTCCACGGCGACCGGCGCGACCCATCAGTTGGGTCAGCTCTCCGGTCGTCAGCGTCGCGAAGTTGAGGCCGTCGAATTTCGTGAACGACGAGACCACGACCGCCTTGGCCGGCATGTTGATGCCCAGCGAGAGGGTCTCGGTCGCGAAGACGACCTTGATCAGGCCGGCGGTGAACAGCTCCTCCACCAATTCCTTGTGATAGGGGAGCAGGCCGGCATGGTGAACCGCGAGCCCGCGAGACATCATTCGGGCGTCTACCATCTGGTGAAAGAGGGCCAGTTCGCCGGGGTCGCTGAGCTGCGCCAGGCGCTGGTCCACGCGCTCCTGGATGGCCGCCTTCTCGGCCTCGGTGGTCAGGTCCAACTCGTGGTAGGAGCACCTCTGCAACGCCTCGCGGCAGCCCCGCCGGGAGAAGATGAAATAGATCGCCGGCAGCATCCGGCGCTGCTTCAGGGCGGCGACCACGGCCAGCAGGTCGTTGGCCGGGAGGTGCCGGTAACCGGGTTGGCGCTGGACCTGCTCGTCATCCTGGACGGACTGCGTCCAGGTCTCGTCGTCAACCGCGTCGTCGTCGCCGAAAAGTCGCAGGAAGCGGTTTTGCAGGGAGAGCCAAAGGGTCAGACGCGTGGGCCTCTCGAGGTGCGACACGGTCGCCACCGGGCCCCGGTTCTCGGACATCCACTGGGCCAGTTCCTCGTGGTTGCCGATGGTCGCCGA
>Ga0307372_10004056_pt1 | contig 22889 bp, 17 predicted proteins | sample OX1MG_FD_202533 | JGI IMG/M metagenome (GOLD analysis project Ga0307372, IMG submission 202533) | Soil microbial communities from Risofladan, Vaasa, Finland - OX-1 | ecosystem: Environmental > Terrestrial > Soil > Coastal area > Acid sulfate soil | place: Finland: Risofladan, Vaasa | collected...
GAGGAGGTGCGCCCGAGGCCACGCCGCATCAGCACGTGGACGAAGGGGTTGATCAGCGCGGCGACGAAGAGCGAGGCCGCGATGAGGAGCAGGAGGAGGCGGAGGCGCCAGGCGAGCAGCACGAGGACGAGGATCCCGATCGAGCTGAGCAGCACCTGGATCGAGATCCGCACCACCAGCCGCTCGAGGCTCCGCTCGCTCGCCGGCCGCGGCCGGCGGACAAAGGACGGGCGTCGCAGGGCCGGTGGCATCACTGCATTGAACTCGACGGCGGGGTGCGGCACACGGGTTTGCGCCGCCACCCAGCTCAGGAGCGGCGCGCCAGGGGCGGGGGCGGGGAGGTGCCCGCCCGGTCGGGGATCTGCGAGCATGTCCCGATGCGGGGCGGAGGCGGGTGAGCGGCGCTTTCGGCGCCGAGGCGCAGCCGCCGCAGCCGAAGCGCAAGCTCCGCGACCAGATCCCCGCCGGCGTGCGCATCCCGGTGATCCTCTTCATCACCGCGCTCGTCGTCGAGTACCTCGTCGTCCCGAAGTTCATCATCGCCAGCCGCAACTTCAACAGCCTCGAGCACCTCGACCCGATCTGGCTCACCGCCGGCGTGCTCGTCGAGGCGGGAGCGCTCTTCGCCTACTCGGTGCTCACCAAGGTCCTGCTCCCCGCCGACGGGCCCGGGGTCTCGGTGCTCTGGCGGATCGACCTCGCCGGCCTCGCGATCGCGCACGTCGTGCCGGGCGGGACGGCCGGCTCGGCGACCCTCGGCTACCGGCTGCTCACCTCGCACGGGGTGCGCGGCGAGGACGCCGGCTTCGCGATGGCGACGCAGGGCATGGGCTCGGCGGTCGTGCTGAACGTGCTGCTCTGGTTCGCGCTCGTGGTCTCGATCCCCTTTGCCGGGGTGCACCCCGTCTACGTGCTCGCCGCCCTCGTCGGCACCTTCGTATTGCTCGCCTTCGCGGCGATCGTCTTCTTCTTCACCCGCGGCGAGGAGCGGGCGGTGCGCCTCGTGCGCGGGCTCGGGGCCAAGGTGCCGCGAGTCACCCCCGACGGCCTCGAGCGCATCGTCCGCCACATCGGCGGGGCGCTCCGGGCCCTCGCGAGCGACCACGACCGGCTGATCGCCGCACTGCGCTGGGCGACGGTGAACTGGCTCCTCGACGCGGCCTCGCTGTGGTGCTTCCTCGCCGCGCTCCACGTCTACCTGAACCCCGTCTACGTCCTCGTCGCCTGGGGGGTGGGCAACGTCCTCGCCGCGCTCCCCTTCACCCCGTCCGGCCTCGGGGTGGTGGAGACCCTCGTCCCGCTGCTGCTCGTGAGCTTCGGCGCCGTCGCGAAGACGGCGACCCTCGCCGTTATCGGCTGGCGGCTCGTGAACTTCTGGGCGCCGATCCCCGTCGGCGCCGGCGCCTACCTGTCGCTGCGCGCCGAGCGGGGGACGCGCCGCGAGGCGCTCCGCCAGATGGCCGCCGAGTCGCGTGACCGCACCGTCGAGTTCGATCCCGACGCGCCGCAGCGCGAGGACGATCAGGAGTAGCCGGGGACGAGCTCCGCGGCCTCGAAGTCCTCGCGGCCCTGGCGGTCGAACACCGCCTCGACGCGGCGGCCGAAGCTCTTCTCGAACAACCCCCGCTTGCGGCGGAAGGCCCACTGCTCGAGCTCGGCGTCGCCCTTCGCGGCGATGCGCAGCGTCACCGTCCCGGCGCGCTCCTTCTCGAGGCGGATCGCGCCGACCGAGCCTGCGTGCGAGGCGTCGAGGCTGTCGGCGACGCGCAGCAGCGCCGTCAGCCCGAGCACCCGCTGGCGCTCGTCCTCGGTGAGCGCCCCATTGCCGGCGCTGTGCGGGCGGGGGGTGCCGCGCACGTGGAAGCGGCCGATCAGCGAGAGCATCCGCACCTCCTCGGGGGTGAAGCCGCGCAGCCCCCCGTGCTCGATCAGGTAGGCGGTGTGGCGGTCGTGGTCGACGCGGCTCACGTGTTCGCCGATGTCGTGCAGCAGCGCGGCGAGCTCGAGGAGCTCCCGGTCTTCGGGGGGCAGGCGGTGCAGCTGCGCGGTGACGTCGAAGAGGGCGACCGCGATCGCCGCCACCTGGCGGGCGTGCGGCTGGCGCCAGTTGGAGCGGCGGCAGAGCGAGAGCACCGAGGCGCGCCGCAGCGCGCGCGGGTCGTCGGCGAGCTCGGCGCGGTCGTGACCGCCGATCGCGTTCAGCACCACCCCTTCGCGCAGCGCCCAGTCGCTGATCGTCAGCTCGCCGAGGCCGGTCTCCTCCATCAGGTGGTTGAGGACGATGATCCCCGCGGGGAGCAGCTCGGCGCGCTTCTGGTCGCCGCCCGGCAGCTTGGCGCGCGCCTCCGCGTCCGCGCCGAAGATCGCCCGCTCGAGGGCGAGCAGCTCGGCGCGGGCCACGGTCACCTGGTTGAGGCTCGCCGGCTCACCCCCGCCGCGTTCCGCGACCGCCATCTTCGCGAGGTCAGAGAAGGTCCCCGACGAGCCGATCAGCATGCGCGGCTTCAGCTCACGCGCCTCGGCGAGGACCGGGGCGAGCTCGCCGCGCACCCGCTCCTCGAGGCGCCGGCGGTCACGGCGCGAGGGCGGGTCGGTGCTCACGAGCTCGGCGGTGAGGCGGCCGACGCCGAGGCGGAGGCTGGCCGCGTACATGAGCGCCCCCTGGTCGCCGACCATCACCTCGAGGCTGCCGCCGCCGAGGTCGGCGGCGAGCGCGGGGGCGGGCTCGATGAGCACGCTCGAGCGGATCGCGGTGAAGATCAGCCGCGCCTCGACCACCCCGTCGACAACCTCGATCTCGACGCCGGTCTCGGCGCGCACGCGATTCACGAAGGCGACGCCGTCCTCGGCCTCGCGGATCGCGGCGGTGCCGAGCGCGATCGTCTCGTCGGCGTGGTTGGCCTCCGCGATCGCCTTGAAGCGCGCGATCACCTCGACGGCGCGCGCCGTCGACTCGCGTCCGATCCTCCCCGTGCGGGCGACCTGGTCGCCGAGACGGAGCATCTCCTTCTCGCGGGCGAGCGGGCTGAAGCTCCCGTCGAGGCGCGCCTCGCAGACGAGGAGGTGGAAGGAATTGCTGCCGAGATCGAGCGCCGCGATCCGCACTAGTTGCCGAGCACCTCGTGCGCCCGCCGTCGCTGGGCGCGCTCGTGGGCGAGCGCCTGCAGTCGGCGCTGCGCGGCGTGCTCCGCGGGGCCGTGGCTGCGCCGCCAGCTGCCCGCCGCGGAGAGGGTCCAGGAGTTGTGGTCGTCCTCGGCGCAGAGCGTGAGGACGTCCTCGAGGCGCCCGCAGAGCTCGGGGTCGAGCACCGGGGCGAGCGCCTCGATGCGGAAGTCGAGGTTGCGCTGGATGAGGTCGGCCGAGCCGACGAAGTAGCGGGCGGGGCGGCTCTCCTCGGCGGGCGTGTCGGTCGCCGGCTCGAGGGCGCAGTGGGCGGTGACCTCGGGGCCGGGGCTGCCGAAGCGGTAGATGCGGGAGTGCTCGAGGTAGTGGCTGACGATCGAGCGCACGCGGATCGTCTCGGAGAGCCCGGGCACCCCCGGGCGCAGGCAGCAGAGCCCCCGCACGACGAGGGAGACCGCGCACCCGGCGCGCGCCGCGCCGTAGAGGGCGTCGATCACCTCGGGGTCGGTGATGCCGTTCAGCTTGAGGGCGATCCGTCCCGCCTCCCCCGCCGCCGCCTCGAGGGCGATCTGCTCGAGGACCCAGGGGCGGAAGTCCTGGGGCGCGAGCACGAGGCGCCGTGTGCGCGGTGGCTGGGAGAAGCCGGTGAGGTAGTTGAACATGTCCGTGAGGTCGGCCCCGATCGCCTCGTCAGCGGTGAACAGGCCGAGGTCCTCGTAGATGCGTGCGGTGTCCGCGTTGTAGTTCCCCGTCCCGACGTGGCAGTAACGGCGGATGCCGTCGGCCTCGCGGCGGACGACGAGGATCGTCTTCGCGTGCGTCTTCAGGCCGACCACCCCGTAGACGACGTGCACCCCGGCCTGCTCGAGCTGGCGGGCCCAGGCGATGTTGCGCTGCTCGTCGAAGCGGGCGGTGAGCTCGACGAGGGCGGCGACCTGCTTGCCCTCCTCGGCGGCGCGTGCCAGCGCGGCGACGATCTGCGCGTCACCGGCGGTGCGGTAGAGGGTCTGCTTGATGGCAAGGACGTCGGGGTCGGCGGCGGCTTGCAGCACGAAGGCGTCGACCGAGGCGGCGAAGGACTCGTAGGGGTGGTGGACGAGCACGTCCCGCTCGGCGAGGACCGCGAAGAAGTCGGTCGGCTCGTCGACGCCGGTCGTGAGGGCGGGCGGCGGGACCGGCTGGTAGGGCGGGTCCTTCAGGTCCGCGCGGTCCATCGCCGCGATCGACCACAGCTGCGCGAGGTCGAGGGGCACCGAGGCGGCGTAGACGTCGTCGTCGTCGAGCTCGAGCTCGTCGAGGAGCAGCTGCACCATGTCCCGCGACATCGCTGGGTCGATCTCGAGGCGCACGGCGCGGCCGAAGCGGCGGCGGCGAAGCTCGATCTCGACGGCGGCGAGCAGGTCGTCCGCGTCGGAGGACTCGAAGTCCAAGTCGGCGTTGCGGGTGACGCGAAAGGCGTAGTGGCCACCGATCTCCATCTCCGGGAAGAGCGTGTGCAGGTTGGCGGCGATCACCTGCTCGAGGGGACAGAAGCGCTCGCCGTCCGCGAGCGGCACGAAGCGCGGCAGCAGCGGTGGCACCTTCACCCGCGCGAAGCGGTGCATCCCCGCCTCGGGGTCCTCGACGCGCACCGCGAGGTTGAGCGAGAGGTTGGAGATGTAGGGGAAGGGGTGGCCGGGGTCGACGGCGAGGGGGGTGAGGACGGGGAAGATCTTGCGCTCGAAGACCTCGTCGAGCTCGGCCTGCCCCGCGGCGTCGAGGTGCTCGTAGTCGAGGAGGCGGATGCCCGCGGCGGCGAGGGCGGGGTGGAGCGCGCCGGAGAAGATCGCCGCGTTGCGCACCACGAGCTCACAGGTCCGCTCGCGGACCGCGGCGAGCTGCTCGGTCGGGGTGCGGCCGTCCGCGGAGCGCTCGGCGTAGCCCGCCGCCTCCTGGTCGCGCAACCCCGCGACGCGCACCTGGAAGAACTCGTCGAGGCCCGAGGAGAAGATGGCGAGGAACTTCACCCGCTCGAGCAGCGGCAGCGAGGCGTCGGCGGCGAGGTCGAGGAGGCGGTCGGCGAACTCGAGCCAGGAGAGCTCGCGGTTCAAAAAGCGCGCCGCCCCGTAGTGATCGGGGGACTTCTCGTCCTCGAGGCGCTCGGGGTGGAGGGGGATCACCGATTCCTCGTCGAAGCGCCTGATCATCGGGCCCAACGCTACCGGGGCTGCGTGAGCGCCGGTCGACTCATCTGGGGCGGTACGGTGGCGAGGTGCAGCTCGCGGCGCTCGGCTACCGCACCAAGCCGCGACGGCGGAGCGAGCTCGGCCTCCTCGTCGTCGGTGGGGTCGCGATCATCTTCGCCTCGCTGCTGCCGGCGCTCGCGAAGTCCAACGCCCTCCCCGCGCACGAGCTCCTCTTCCTCCTCGGCCTGATCGGCGTGCTCGTCATCGTGCAGGCCGTGAACCGCCGCCTCGTCCCCGACGCCGACCCGGTGATGATGCCGCTCGCCCTCGTGATGAACGGCCTCGGCTACGTGATGATCAGCCGCATCGCCCCGCACGGGGCCGGGCCGCAGTTCGCCTGGACGGTGATCGGCCTCGGCGCCTACAGCGCGGTGCTGCTCGTCTTCCGCCACAGCCGCGACCTCGAGCGCTACCGCTACCTGTTGCTGCTCGCGGCCTTCGGGTTGCTCGTCGCGCCGGTCGTCCCAGTGATCGGCGCGCCGATCAACAGGGTGAGCGGCGCCTACCTCTGGGTGCACGCCGGCTCGATCACCTTCCAGCCGGTCGAGATCGCGAAGTTGCTGCTCGTGATCTTCTTCGCCTCGTACTTCATCGAGAAGCGCGAGCTGCTCACCATCCCGACGCGCCGCGTCGGCAACCACATGCTCCCCGACCTGCGCGCCTTCGGGCCGATCGCGGTGGCCGCGGTGATGTCACTGATCGTGATCCTCGGCGAGCGCGACATCGGCTTCGCGTTGCTGCTGTTCATCGTCTTCTTGTCGCTGCTGTGGCTGACGACCGGACGCTGGACCTACCTCGCGATCGGCATCGTCGCCTTCATCGCCGCCACCTTCGTCGCGAGCCACGTCCTCGGCCAGGTCGACGGGCGGATCACCACCTGGCTGCACGCCTGGTCCGACCCGACCAACACCGGCTACCAGACCGTGCAGGGCGAGGTCGCCTTCGCGCGGGGCGGCCTCTACGGCACCGGCCTCGGCCTCGGCATCTCCGCGAACCCGGTGGTGCTCCCGGTGAACACGAGCGACTTCATCTTCGCGGTGATGGGCGAGGAGCTCGGCCTGTTCGGGGCGACGGCGGTGATCATCGGCTTCCTGCTGCTCGTCGGCAGCGGGCTGCGCGCCTCGCTGCGGGCCCGCTCGGAGTTCTCCAAGCTCTGCGCCGCGGGGCTGACGGTGCTCATCGGCTTCCAGGCCTTCTTCATCATGGCCGGCGTCACCCGCCTGCTGCCGCTCACGGGGGTCACCCTCCCCTTCGTCTCGGCGGGTGGCTCCTCGCTCGTCGCCAACTACGCGCTGCTGGCGATCCTCATGCGGATCTCCAACGAGGGCAATCAGCCGGTCGCGACGCCGAGCTGATCGAGCACCGCCTCGGTGACCGTGAGCGGCACCGGTAGGGGGTGGCGGAGCGCGAGGGCGATGCCGTCCGAGGGGCGGCAGTCGAGGGTGCGGGGGCCGCTCGGCCCGGAGAAGACCACCTCGGCGCGAAAGGCGCGGTCCTCGCCGGCGGTGATGCGCACCGCCTCGAGCACGATCCCGTAGGCGGCGAGGCTGGAGGCGAAGAGCTCGTGGGTGAGCGGGCGCGGCGTCTGCAGCCCCTCGCGGGCGTAGACGATGGCGTTCGCCTCGGGGATGCCGATCGGCACGGTGAAGGCACGGCGCTGGCCTCCGATCTCGCAGAGCACGAGGCGGGCGTGGCTCTCGGGGAGGAGGACCTCGACGGCGGCGATCTCGACCGGGCAGTAGCGCACGGGCGCCAGCTGCTCGGACCCCTCTTCCTCCCCACCGGCGGTGTCGGCGGCCGCTCCGGCCTCGCTCACCGGCTGCGGAACCTGCGCATCTCCACGTTCGCGACGAGGCCCACCACCGCGAACGTAGCGAACAGCGCCGAGCCGCCGTAGGAGATGAACGGGAGCGGGATCCCGGTGATCGGCATCAGCCCGGCGTTCATCCCGACGTTCTGGAAGACCGAGAAGGCGACGAAGGCGAGCGCCCCGCCACAGAGCAGGCGGCCGAGGGTGTCGCGCGCGACCTGCATGGCGCGCACCATGCGCAGCGCGATCACCCCGAAGAGGCCGACGACGACGACCGAGCCGACGAAGCCGAACTGCTCGCCGATGGTCGAGAAGATCATGTCCGTCCAGTCCTCGGGGATGTAGTTCGAGTTGGTGAGCGCCCCGTGGAAGAGCCCCGTCCCCGAGACGCCGCCGGCACCGATCGCGGTCTGCGCGAACAGCGGCTGGTAGCAGGCCTGGGTCCCGGCGAACTTCGGCTGGTTGCAGTCGCTCTGATGGAGGAACGCGGTGAGACGCTGCAGCTGGTAGCTGTGCAGCAGGTGGACCTTGGTGCCGATGAGCACGAGGCTCACGAGGCCGAGGACGACGAGCGCGAGGTAGCGCAGGCGCACCCCGCCGACGACGAGCATCGTCGCCACCACGACCGCGGTGACGATCGTCGTCCCGAGGTCGGGCTCGGCGGCGACGAGCGCCATCGGCACGGCGACGAGGCCGCCGAGGCGGGCGAGGTTGGCGACGCCGAGCTCGGTGTCGTGGCGGTGCAGGAAGACCGCGCTGGCGACGATCACCGAGAGCACCCCGAACTCCGAGGGCTGGATGGCGAGCGGGCCGAGGACGATCTCGCGGGTCGCGCCGAGGTTGCTCGTGTGGCCGACGGCGCGCACCGCGAGCAGCGTGAGCACCGAGAAGCCGTAGATGAAGACCGCCCACTCCTCGAGGCGGCGGTAGTCGAAGCTCATCAGCACGACCATCACCACGATGCCGAGGACGGCGTAGATCAGCTGGTGCTTCAGGTAGTAGCCGCCGTAGATCGCGTTCGTCGCCGAGTAGACCATCACGACGCCGATCGCCGCGAGGGCGAGCGCGGCGGCGACGAGGGTGAGGTCGAGGTGGCGCAGCGCCGCCAGGCGGCTCGCCTCGCGGCGCCCGGTGACAGCGCGGGCGCGACGCTCGAGCATCTGAACCGCCACGGCTGCCATCATTACCGGCCGTGATCATCGGCGCTTCGCGGGGTGGCTACCTCTACGAGGTGCTGCACGGCATCGGCGTGGACCCGTCGCAGGCCCAGCGCTGGCAGGACCTCGCCTCGCGACCGCTCGCCGTGCTGCTCGTCGTCGTGGTCGGCCTGCTCGCCTCGCACCTCGGCTCGCGCCTCATCCGCAAGGGGCCCGGGCGCGTCCGCCGCATCCTGCAGCCGGGCGCCGACCCGGCGCACGCGAGCCGCGTCGACACCGTGCTGCGGATCGTCGCCAACGCCTGGCGGGTGGCGATCGGCATCATCGCCCTGCTCACGGTGTTCGCCGTCGTCGGCATCAATCTCGGCCCCTTCCTCGCGGGGGCGACGGTGATCGGGGCGACGATCGGCTTCGGCGCGCAGAGCCTGGTGCGCGACTTCCTCTCCGGGATGCTGATGCTGATGGAGGACCAGTACCGCATCGGCGACCTCGTCACCGTGAACGACACCACCACCGGCACCGTCGAGGAGGTCTCGCTGCGCGTCACCCGCCTGCGCACCGCGGACGGCACCGCCTGGTACATCCCGAACGGGCAGATCCTGAAGCTCGGCAACAGCTCGCGCCACTGGTCGCGCGCCCTCGTGAGGGTCGCGATCGCGACCGGCGTCTCGATCCCGGACGCGACGAGGGCGATCGAGGAGGCGGCGACCACCGCCCTCGACGCCCCCGAGCTCGAGGGCAAGCTCCGCTCAGGGGTGCACGTCCTCGGTGTCTCGGACGTGGCCGCCCAGCAGGTGACGATCGACCTCGAGGTGCAGACGGCGCCGCTCGCCGCCGACGACGTGGCCCGCGTGCTCCGCCAGGCCGTCGTCGAGCGCCTCGCCGCCGAGCACATGCTGCCGGTGCCGGTGAACTGAGGCGCCCCGCCGGGCGCGCCCCCGCCGGGCGCCCGCGCCACCGGGTCGCGACTTCTGACTACTGTCGCCGGGGAACAGGCCCGTGCCCGGGCCGCCAGGTCCCGCCGCGGCCACGCCGCCAAGCACGGAGGTCCAGATGTCCGACGCCACCGACCACCAGCACGTCGCCTCGAACGGGCGCGCCGAGCTCAGCCTCGACCAGCTCGCCGAGCTGCACGGCGGGCTCGCGAAGTTCATGCTCGAGATCTCCGACCGCGCGACGCGTGCCCACCAGGCGGGGGTGGCGAAGAACCGTCGCGTCTGCCTGCACCAGATCGGCGAGCTCACCAAGACGCTGCGCCTCTCGGTGCTCGTCCGCCCCCAGTACCAGGAGGCGATGGACAAGTTCATCTCCGAGGACCTCGCCAAGGTGCGCGCCGTCGTCGACGCCGAGGAGTGGGAGAAGTTCCCCGAGGCCTGGGAGGACCTCACCCTCTCGGTGAACGCCAACCACGAGGAGTTCGACCACGGCTACCTCGTCTGGAAGGTCCCGACGGACGCCTCCTCGGACCTCGACCTCACGCCGCGTGGCTGAGGCGCGCTGCCGCGGCCTCGGGACCGCCCGGTGAGGCTCGTCGTCGACGAGGTGATCTGCGTCGGCCACGCGATCTGCGAGGACGTCGCCCCCGATCTGTTCCGCGTCGACGAGCACGGCATCGCGCACGTGCTCGTCGATCCCGTCCCCGACGGGCGCATCGAGGCGGCGCGCACCGCGATGCTGCGCTGCCCCGCGGAGGCGATCACCCTCACCGGCTGACCACCCCGGCCGCAGGCGCGGCCGCCTCAGCTGGTCGGCCGCTCCCCCACCGCAGCCCACATCGCCGCGACCGGCGCCTCGCCGCCGGTGAAGAGCTCCACCTGGCGCGCCGCCTGGTGGACGAGCATCCCGAGGCCGTTGCGAACCGTCGCGCCACGCGTCGCGGCGGCGGCGAGGAAGGGCGAGCGGGCCGGGTGGTAGGCGAGGTCGACGGCGAGCTGACCGGGCCGCAGCGCCGCCGCCAACGAGGCGCCGAGGGCCTCTGCCTCACCACCGGCCTGCAGGGCGAGCGAGGTGGCGTTCACCACGAGGTCGACCCCACCGAGCTCAGCCGCCTCGCCGACCCGGCCGCGCTCGCCGGCGAGGGCCGCCGCGGTGCGCGCCCGCGCCGGCGTGCGGTTGACGACGAGCACCGACTCGGCGCCGCCGTCGGCGAGCGCGACCACCACGCCGCGCGCCGCCCCCCCGGCGCCGAGCACGGCGCAGCGGGCGCCCGCCGGCGAGAAGGACAGGGCGCGGGCAAGGTCGTCGAGCAGGCCGGGGCCGTCGGTGCTCTCGGCGACGGAGAGGCCCTGGCGGAAGACCACGGTGTTCGCCGCCCCGAGGCGCTCGACGACGGCGCTCCTCGTGTCGGCGGCGGCGGCAATCCCGTCCTTGTGGGGGGTGGTCACCGAGAGGCCGACGAGGCCGAGGGCGGCCGCGCCGGAGAGGGCGGCGGCGGCCTCGCCGGGCGCCACCGAGAACGCGAGGTAGCGGAGGTCGACGCCGAGCGCCGCGTAGGCGGCCTCGTGCAGCAGCGGCGAGAGCGAGTGCGCGACGGGATCACCGATCAGCGCGCACAGCCGCGTCGCCCCCGAGAGCGGGGGGCACCCGTTCACGGCGCGGCGGCGCGCGCCGCGTCGGCGATGCGGCGGTCGAGGTAGCCCTGCAGGAGGACCGCCGCCGCGGCGTCGTCGACGGCGCGCCGGCGACCCCTGCCGCCGCCCTCGCGGCGACGACGGGTCGCCTCGACGGTGGAGAGGCGCTCGTCGACCGTCACCACCGGGACCGAGAGCACCGCGGCGAGCGCCTCCACCTCCCCGAGGGCGTCGCGCGCCGCGGGACCGACCTCACCGGAGAGGCGGAGCGGCAGCCCGACGACCACACCGACCGCGCCGAACTCCTCGACCAGCCCGGCGACGGCGAGGCGGTCGCGCGCGGGCTCGTCGGAGCAGCGGAGGACCTCGTGGGCGAGGGCGATGTGCTGCGCTGAGTCCGAGACGGCGATGCCGATGCGCACGGTGCCGAGGTCCACCCCCAGCAGCCGGCCGCGCGCCGGCAGCGCGGGGGGCGTGCCGGCCATCAGGCCCCGAGGCGCTCGCGCAGCAGCGAGAGCGCGGCGTCGATCCCCGACGGGTCGCGACCGCCGGCCGTCGCGAGCTCGGGCGAGCCGCCGCCCCCGCCGCCGACGAGGCGCGCCGCTTCGGAGGCGAGGGCGCGCGCGTCGGCCCCCCCCGCCGTGGTGGCGACGACGAGCGCCACCTTCTCGCCGTCGGGCGAGCCGACGAGCGCCACCGCGCCGATCGCGGGGTCGTCGCGCACCGCGAGCGCGAGGTCGCGCAGCGCCGCCGGCTCGAGCGCGTCGCGGCGGGCGACGACGACACCGCGCTCAGCCCCCGCGGCGAGGCTCTTCGCCTCGTCACGGGACTGCGCGCCGCGCACCTTCTTCAGCTCCTCCTCGAGCGAGCGCTCCCGCTCGAGGAGGCGGCCGAGGGCGTCGTGCAGCTCCGCGGGGCTCGCCCGCAGCGCCTCGGAGAACTCGGCGAGCAGCGCGTCGTTCACGGCGATCCCCTCGAGCGAGGCGGTGCCGGTCGTCGCCTCGATGCGCCGCGTGTTGGCCCCGATCGAGGCCTCCGAGACGATGCGCAGCGGGCCGATGGTCCCCGTGGCGGCGACGTGGGTGCCACCGCAGAGCTCGACCGAGACGCCGCCGGTCTCGACGACGCGCACCACCTCGCCGTACTTGTCGCCGAAGAAGGCCATCGCCCCCGACTGCTCGGCCTCGCCGCGCGAGGTCTCGTAGGTGCGGACCGGCTCGTTCTCGAGCACCTCGGCGTTCACGAGGCCGGTCACCTCGGCGAGCTCTTCGGCGCTGAGCGCCGCGAAGTGGCTGAAGTCGAAGCGCAGCCGCTCGGGGGCGACGAGCGAGCCCTGCTGCTTCACGTGGTCGCCGAGCACCTTGCGCAGCGCCGCGTGCAGCAGGTGTGTCGCGGTGTGGTTGCGGCGGATCGCCTGCCGGCGCGCCGCGTCGATGGCAGCGTGCACCGGCGAGCCGGCCTCGATCGAGCCCTGCTCGAAGTAGCCGGTGTGGCGGGCGAGGCCCTCGGTGGCGACGGTCGTGTCGAGGACGCGGAAGGTCCCCTCGGGGGCGGTGATCCGCCCGGTGTCGCCGACCTGGCCGCCGCCCTCCGCGTAGAAGGGGGTGCGGTCGAGGTAGAGGTCGAGGAGCACCGCGCCCTCCGGCAAGGCCTCGCCGTCGAAGTTGCTGAAGGCCTCCTCGGGGCGCTCGAGCGCCGCGAGCAGGCGGCCGTCGGCCTCCTCCCGGCGGTAGCCGACGAACTCGCTCGGGCCGAACTCCTCGAGCACGCCGCGCGCCGCCTCGGCGAGGCCGCTGTCGCCCTTGCCCGCGCGCGCCCCGGCGCGGGCGCGGGCGCGCTGCAGCTCCATCTCGGCCTCGAAGCCCGCGACGTCGACGGTCACGCCCCGCTGGGCAGCGATCTCGTTGGTGAGGTCGATCGGGAAGCCGAAGGTGTCGTGCAGGCGGAAGGCGACCGCCCCCGAGAGCTCGCCGCCGCTCTCCAGCTCCTCCTCCAAGAGCGCGCTTCCCTGGCGGAGGGTGCGGCGGAAGGCCTCCTCCTCGTGGGCGACGACGGTGGTGATGAGGCCGGCGTCGCGCACGAGCTGTGGCCACGCGGAGGCCATCTCGGCGATCACGCCCTCGATGACCTTCGGCATCACGAGGCCCTCGCCACCGAGCTGCTGGGCGCGCAGCACCGCCCGGCGGATGATCCGCCGCAGCACGTAGCCGCGCCCCTCGTTGGAGGCGAAGACGCCGTCGGAGACGAGGAAGGCCATCGTGCGCGCGTGGTCCGCGAGCACCCGCAGCGCGACGTCGGCCTCGCCCCCCTTGCCGTAGGTCACGCCCGTCGCCACCTCGGCGGTGGCGATGATCGGCCGCAGCAGGCTCGTCTCCCAGACGCTCGGCGCCTCCTCGACGACGGTGAGCACCCGCTCGAGGCCGAAGCCGGTGTCGATGTTCGGGCGCGGCAGCGGCTCGAGGGTGCCGTCGGACTGCCGGTCGAACTGCATGAAGACGAGGTTCCAGATCTCGAGGAAGCGCTCGTCGCTCCCGAGCGCGGGGCCGCCGTCGTGACCGAAGGCGTCGCCGCGGTCGTAGGCGATCTCCGAGCAAGGGCCGCAGGGGCCCGTCTCGCCCATCTCCCAGAAGTTGTCCTCGTCGAGGCGCTGGATGCGTTCGGCGGGGAAGCCGATGCCCCGCCACAGCGCCTCGGCCTCGTCGTCGGAGGTGTGCACGGTCACCCACAGGCGCTCCGGGTTGAGGCCGATCACGTCGGTGAGCAGCTCCCAGGCGTAAGCGATCGCATCGGCCTTGAAGTAGTCGCCGAAGCTGAAGTTGCCAAGCATCTCGAAGAAGCTGCCGTGGCGGGTGGTGCGGCCGATGAGCTCGATGTCGTCGTGCTTGCCCCGCACCCGCACGCACTTCTGCACCGTCGTCGCTCGCGGAAAGGGGGGCGCCTCCTCCCCGAGGAAGTAGGGGAGGAACTGGTTCATCCCGGCGTTAGTGAACATCGGGGCGCGCGGGTGGTGTGGGATCAGCCCCGCCGAGGGCACGAGGGTGTGCTCGCGGCTCGTGAAGAACTCGCTGAAGGTGCTGCGCAGCCGCTCCGCCTCAACGCTCATCGCTGCCACCTCCCTCTCTCGGTCCGTCGGGCTGTCTCTCGGGCTCTCCGTCGGGCGCCTCGCCACGGCGCAGCGCCTCCAGGCGTGCCCCGAGCTCAGCCTCGCGGCCGTGCGCGCTGGGCACGAAGTACCGCCGTCCAGCCAGCTCTTTCGGCAGGTAGACGCCCTCGACGAAGCCCCGCGGGTCGTCGTGAGGATACTCGTAGCCGCGACCGTGGCCGAGCGCCGTGGCCCCCTTGTAGTGGGCGTCGCGCAGCCGCTCGGGGACGGCGCCGGCGGGCTCGTGCTCGACGTCGGCCTGCGCCGCCCAGAGCGCCTTCGCGGTGGCGTTCGACTTCGGCGCGAGGGCGAGGTGCACCGCCGCCTGCGCGAGGTTGAGCGCCGCCTCGGGGAGGCCGACGCGCTCCAGCGCTTCGGCGGCCGCGGTCGCGACGACGAGCCCCGTCGGGTCGGCCATGCCGACGTCCTCGCTCGCGAGGATCACCATCCGGCGGGCGACGAAGCGGGGGTCCTCGCCGGCCGCGAGCAGGCGGGCCATCCAGTAGACGGCGGCGTCGGGGTCCGAGCCGCGCAGCGACTTGATGAAGGCGCTCACCATGTCGTAGTGGTCGTCGGGGCTGAAGCGCAGCGCGCGCGTGGTGCGCGCCGCCTCGACGTCGGCGAGGGTGACGACCGGCGGCTCGCCCCTGCCGCGCGCGATCGCGACGGCGACCTCGATCGAGGTGAGCACGCCGCGCGCGTCGCCCTCGGCGAGCGAGCAGGCGGCGGCCACCGCGTCCGGCGCCGCGGAGGCTCCCTCGCGCTCGAGGGCGCGGCCGACGAGCGCCTCGAGGTCGTCGCGCGTGAGCGGCTCGAAGCGGAACAGGGTGGAGCGGCTGAGCAGCGGGGCGTTCAGCGCGAAGAAGGGGTTCTCGGTCGTCGCCCCGATCAGCACGACGACGCCCTCCTCCACGCCGGGGAGGAGGGCGTCCTGCTGGGCGCGGCTGAAGCGGTGGATCTCGTCGAGGAAAAGGATCGTCCCCCGCCCCGACTCGCCGAGGCATCGGCGCGCCCCCTCGAGCTCCTCGCGGACGTCCTTCACCCCCGCCGAGACGGCGGACAGCTGTACGAAGGTCTTCGCGGAGGTGTCGGCGACGAGGCGGGCGACGGTGGTCTTGCCGGTCCCCGGGGGGCCGAAGAAGATCGCCGAGGAGAGGCGGTCGCTCTCGACGAGACGGCGGAAGGGCGCGCCCTCGCCGAGCAGGTGGCGCTGGCCGATGACCTCGTCGAGGCGGCGGGGGCGCAGGCGCGCCGCGAGCGGCGCACGCGACTCGAGCTCGCTCGCGGCCGCGGCGTCAAAGAGGCTCCCGCCGCCGGTCGGCAACTCAGCCCGGCCCGGAGGGGGCTCCCCCCTTTTCGGGGGGGACGACGACGTTGATCCCGAGCTCGCGGAGCTGGCGGGCGCCGAGGGCGCGGGGGGCGCCGGTCATGAGGTCGGTCCCGGACTGGGTCTTCGGGAAGGCGATCACCTCGCGGATGTTCTCCTCGCCGGCGAGCACCGCGACGAAGCGGTCGAGGCCGACGGCGAAGCCGCCGTGCGGGGGCGCGCCGTAGGCGAAGGCGCCGAGCAGGAAGCCGAAGCGCGCCGCTGCCTCCTCGTCGGAGATGCCGAGCGCGCTGAAGACCTTCGCCTGGATGTCGGGGCGGTGGATGCGGATGCTCCCCGAGCCGAGCTCCCAGCCGTTCAGCACGAGGTCGTAGGACTGGGCGCGCACCGCGAGGGGGTCGGAGTCGAACTTCTCGAGGTCGCCCGGCTTCGGCATCGTGAAGGGATGGTGCGCGGCGACGAGGTCCCCCGCCTCGTCGTAGCCCTCGAAGAGCGGGAAGTCGACGACCCAGCAGAAGCGGAGCGGCCCTTCGCTCACCGGCGGCCGGCCGAGGTCGACGCGCAGCTGGCCGAGGACCTGCGAGGCGGTGCGGTGCTCGTCGGCGACGATGAGCAGCAGGTCGCCGGCGGCCGCGCCGCAGAGGTGGACCATCTCGGCGCGCTCGGCGTCGGAGAGGAACTTCGCGATCGGCGACTCGAGGTCGGGCCCCTCTACGCCAGCGACGACTCGCATCCAGACGAGGCCCTTGGCCCCGAGCGCCTTGGCCCGTTCGATGAGCGCGTCGAGGCGGGCGCGCCCGAGCTCCGCGCCACCGGGAAGGACGATCGCCCGCACCGAGACGGGGTGCGCCTCGTCGGCCGACCGGAAGGTCTTGAACTCGGTCTTCTCGAGCGCGGGGGTGAGCTCGACGAGCTCCATCGCGAAGCGCAGGTCCGGCTTGTCCGAGCCAAAGCGGTCGAGCGCCTCGTCCCAGGTCATCTCGACGGGAGCCTCCGGCCGTTCGCCGCGCACCGCCTCGACCGCCGCGTAGAGCGCGGCGGTGACCGCGTCGCGCACGTCGCGCTCGGTGACGAAGGAGGCCTCGAGGTCGAGCTGGGTGAACTCGAACTGGCGGTCCGCGCGCAGGTCCTCGTCGCGCATGCAGCGGGCGATCTGGTAGTAGCGGTCCATCCCGCCGACCATCGAGAGCTGCTTCGCGATCTGCGGCGACTGCGGGAGGACGTAGAACGTGCCGTGCTGCAGCCGGGAGGGGATCGCGAACTCCCGCGCCCCCTCGGGAGTCGGAGTCCAGAGCAACGGGGTCTCGATCTCGAGGAAGTCCTGGGCCGCCATCTGCTCACGCAGCGCCTGGTTGATGCGGGCGCGCAGCCGCAGGTTGTGCTGCATGCGCGTCGAGCGAAGGTCGAGGTAGCGGTGGCGGAGGCGGACGCTCTCGTCTGTCTCGCTGTGGCCGTCGATGACGAACGGCGGCGGCTGGGCCTCGGAGAGGATCTCCACCTCGCAGTCGGACAGCTCGACGAGGCCCGTCGCGAGCTCGGGGTTCTCGGTCCCCTCCGGCCGCAGCCTGAGCGACCCGGTGACGCGCACTACGTACTCGCTGCGCACCGTGAGGCGGGTGTCGATCACGCACTGCACGAGGCCGGTGTGGTCGCGCACGTCGACGAAGGCGAGGTGCTCGCCGTGCTCGCGGCGGTGCGCCACCCAGCCGCAGATCGCGACCTCGCGGCCGACGTCGTCGGGACCGAGGGCCCCGCAGTAGTCGGTGCGCAGCCCGAGCGGACGGGGGCCGCTCACGGGCGCGCCCCGGCGAGCAGCTTCTGCAGGGAAGGGGCGAGGTCGTCCACGTCGAAGGACTCCTGGTGGTGGGCGTCGGGGCCGCGCAGCACGCGGGCGGTGACCTGGCGTCGGGCGAGCTCGTCCTCGCCGACGATGATCGCAACGGTCGCGCCGGAGCGGTCGGCCTGGCGGAGCTGGGCCTTCATCGACCGCTGGTCGAAGGCGCGCTCGGCCGAGAAGCCGAGGCGGCGGAGCTGGTGGGTGAGGTCGCGCGCCGAGGCGCCGCCGGTGAGGTCGACGACGAAGAGGTCGACCCCGTCCTCGCCCGCCGGCGCGGCGCCCTCGGCGTCGAGGGCGAGCAGCACCCGCTCGATCCCGGTCGCGAAGCCGATGCCCGGCGTCTCGGGGCCGCCGAGGGCGGCGACGAGCTTGTCGTAGCGGCCGCCGCCGCCGACCGCGTTCTGCGCGGACTGCAGGGCGAGCGAGCCGAACTCGAAGGTCGTGCGCGTGTAGTAGTCGAGGCCGCGCACGAGGAAGTCGTCGAACTGGTAGCCGACGCCGAGCGCGTCGAGGCCGGCGACGACGCGCGCGAAGTGGTGCTCGCAGTTGTCGCAGCGCATCGAGGAGAGGACGGGCATCTCGGGGCGGAGCGCGACGCACTCCTCCCGCTTGCAGTCGAGCACCCGCAGCGGGTTGCGCGCCCACCCCTCGCGGTGCTCGCCGCAGAGCTCGTCGGCGTGCGCCGCGAGGAAGACCTCGAGCGCCGCAAGATACCCCGGACGGCACTCGTCGTCGCCCATCGAGTTGATCCGCAGCACGAGCTTCGAGAGCCCGGCGGCTCGCAGGTACTCGTCGAGGAGGGCGACGACCTCGACGTCGAGGTCGGGGTCGGCCGATCCGATCGCCTCCACGCCGAACTGGTGGTGCTGGCGGTAGCGGCCCGCCTGCGGCCGCTCGTAGCGGAACGCCGGCGTCACGTACCAGGACTTGAAGGGCACCGGCGGGCGGTGCTGCACGTAGGCGCGTACGACTGATGCCGTCCCCTCGGGGCGGAGCGCGAGCAGGCGGCCGCCGCGGTCCTCGAACTCGTACATCTCCTTGGTCACGACGTCGGAGGCCTCCCCGACACCACGGCGAAAGACCCCCGCGTCCTCGAACATCGGCGAGAGCACGAGGCCGTAGGCGGCCCTCCTGCAGAGCCCGGCGAAAGTCGCGACGAGCTGCTCGATGCGCGCGCTCTCCGGAGCGAGCACGTCACGCGTGCCCGTGGGTGCCTGAAAGGCGGTCACTTCCCGGCGGGCTGGAGGCTGCGACCACCGCCGGGGAGGAGGCGGTACGCGTCGTAGACGCCCTCGAGCTGGCGGAGCGAGCCGAGGACGGAGTCGAGGTGCGCGGCGTCGGCGAGTTCACACTCGAAACGCATCGCAGCGACCCTATCGGCTGCGATGCGCGACGACGAAGAGATGATGTTCACGTGGTGCTCGGCGAGCACGCGCGCCACGTCGACGAGGAGCTGTGACCGGTTGAAGGCCTTGACCTCGATCGCCGAGACGTAGACACCCGACTGCGAGTCGTCCCACTCGACCTCGATGAGGCGCTCGTTGTCGCCACCGGTGAGGGCGGTCGCGTTCACGCAACCCTCGCGGTGGACCGAGACGCCCCGCCCGCGGGTGACGAAGCCGATGATCTTGTCGCCGGGGACAGGGGTGCAGCAGCGGCTGAGGCGCACCATCATGTCGTCGAGGCCCTCGACGTAGACACCCGCCGAGCCGCCGCGCCGCGCGCTCGGCCGCCGCGTCTGCAGGACCGTCGTCGGGAGCTGCTCCTCTCCGCCGACGAGATCCCGCTGCAGCCGCTGCACCACGCCGCGCGCCGAGCAGTGCCCCTCGCCGATCGCCGCGTAGAGGCCGTCGAGGTCGACGAAGCCCATCTCCTCGGCGAGCTCGCCGAGGGCCGCCGAGCTGGACAGGCGCTGCACGGGGAGGCCCTCGCGCCGCAGCGCCTTCGCGAGCTCGTCGCGGCCGTTCTCGATCGCGTCCTCGCGCCGTTCGCGCGAGAACCACTGGCGGATCTTGTTGCGCGCCCGCGGGGAGGCGGCGAAGCGCAGCCAGTCCTGGCTCGGCCCGGCCGTCGGCACCTTGGACGTGAAGATCTCGGCGGTGTCCCCCGAGGCGAGCTTGTTCTCGAGGGGGACGAGGCGGCCGTTCACCCGCGCCCCGATGCAGTGGTGGCCGACCTCAGTGTGGATCGCGTAGGCGAAGTCGACCGGCGTGGCTCCCGTCGGGAGGGTGACGATCGCCCCCTTCGGCGTGAAGACGTAGACCTCGCCCTGGTCGAGGTCGAGCTTCAGGGTCTCGAGGAACTCGATCGGGTCGGGGGTGTCGCGCTCCCAGTCCACGATCCGCTGCAGCCAGGCCATGTCCTCGGAGGAGTGCGAGCTCCCTGGGTGGGTGGTGTCCTCCTTGTAGCCCCAGTGGGCGGCGATCCCGAACTCCGCCCGGCGGTGCATCTCCTGGGTGCGGATCTGGATCTCGAGGGGCTTGCCCTGCGGCCCCACCACTGTCGTGTGCAGCGACTGGTAGAGGTTGAACTTCGGCGAGTTGATGTAGTCCTTGAAGCGTCCCTGCACCGGCGGCCACAACGCGTGCACCGAGCCGAGGGCCGCCCAGCAGTCCTTCTCGGACTCGACGACGATGCGGATGCCGACGAGGTCGTAGATCTCGTCGAACTCCTTGCCCCGCAGCACCATCTTCTCGTAGATGCTCCACAGGTGCTTCGGGCGTCCGGTGACGACGGCGTCGATCCCGAGCGCCGAGAGGCGGCCGCGCAGGATCTCGATCACGAGGGCGAGCTCGGGCTCGCGCCGCGGCGCGCGCGTCGCCACCATCTGCGCGATCTCCGCGTAGCGCTTGGGGTGCAGCGAGGCGAAGGAGAGGTCCTCGAGCCGCCACTTCATCTCCTCGATGCCGAGGCGGTGCGCGAGGGGCGCGTAGATGTCGAGGGTCTGCTGCGCGGTGCGGTGCTGCTTCCACTCCGGCATCACCGAGAGCGTCTGCATGTTGTGCAGGCGGTCGGCGAGCTTGATCACGAGGACCCGCCAGTCCTTAGCCATCGCCACGAGCATCTTGCGGACCGTCGCCGCCTGCTGCGCCTCCTTCGAGGAAAAGTGCAGGCGGTCGAGCTTGGTGACCCCGTCGACAATCTGCGCGATCACGGGTCCGAAGGCCGACTCGATCTCGCCGAGGCTCACCTCGGTGTCCTCGACCACGTCGTGCAACAGCGCCGCCGCGGCCGAGGTGGCATCGAGCCCGAGGCCAGCGACGATCTCCGCCACGGCGATCGAGTGCGTGACGTAGGGCTCGCCCGACAGGCGGGTCTGGCCCTCGTGCGCCTTGCAGGCCAGGTCGAAGGCGGCCTTCACGGCGGAGAGGTCGTCAGAGGGGCGGTGCGTGCCGAGCAGGCCGAGCAGCGTCTCGGCGGAGACGCCGTGGCCAGACGCGCCCGCCGAAGGCGGCGCCGCTGCCTCGGTGAGCGGGTCCACGAGGGCCATGAGACAGATTATCGGCTGGGGCCGGATTTGAAGCTGAATGGCGGCGCGGCGCCCGTGCCCCTCGGGCCGCGAGGTCCTCGGGGCCGCGCCGGGCCGGGCCGGGCCGGGCCGGGCCGGGAAGAGACTGCCACGGCTCCGTGCCTGCGGAACCCTCGACCGAGGGCCCACGCAGCCGTGTCCGTCGGCCGGGGCCCAGGAACGCATTCCGAGCAACTGCCGACCGCCACTACAGTTTGCCTGCGACCACCACCGACCCTGCTCCCTCCCTCGACGATCCGGCGCCGCCGACAGCCGGCGGCGAGCTGCCCTGGCGCCCCGGCCGAGTCCGCCGGGGGCCGGCGCTCATCGTGGTCGCGATCGTCCTCGTGATCTCGCTCTTCGGCTTCGTGTTCGCCGCGGTCGGTGGCAAGCCGCCGAAGACGACGGCGCCGAGCGGCGGCGCCGTGGGCGGGACGGGCCTCTCCCCCGCCGCATCGACACCGCTGTTCCGGCAGATCTCCTCGGGGGGCGACCCTCCCGCCGACGTGCTGAAGGCGCTCGTCGTGCCCGCCGGCGCGACGGTGAAGGGCCACGAGCGCAGTGATGCCGGCCTCGAGCTCTACGACGGCACCGTCACCCTCGACGTCGCCGCCAGCCGCGCGAAGACCGTCACCTTCTACCGCACGGAGCTGAAGGCGGGAGGCTGGTCGGTCTCCGGCCCCGACACAACCGCGGACGGCAAACACACCGAGCTGTTCGGCACCCGTCCCTCGACCGACGGCTACTACTGGGAGGTGGCGGTCGTGCTCACCCCGGCGGGGCCCTCGCTCACCCCGGCGCTGAACGGCGACCTCTCGGCCGGCGAGACGACGCTCGCCCTCACGCTCTTCGAGCAGAACGACCCCGACTGAGCCGCTCCGACCGAGAGCGCCACCGCCCAGGCGGCGAGGTTCGCCGGGTAGATGAGGTAGCCGAAGCGGGTGGCCGGGGCGAGCAGGGTCGCGAGCAGCAGCGCGAAGGCGGTCACCCCGGCGACCCCGGCCACTGACCGCGGCGGGCGACGGTAGAGCAGCGCGAGCACGAGGAGGGCGCCCACCGCTGCGAGGAGCCCGGTGATGAGGCGACGGTGCGAGGGGAAGATCGTCGTCAGCACCTGGCCGAGGAGGGGGCTCGCGGCGGGCGACCGCACGCTCGCGAGGCCGAGGGGGAAGCGGACGACGTTCACGAGGAAGCCCTCGGGGCTCGTGAGCACGCCGAGCAGGATCACCGGCAGCGCCACGACCGCTGCGGCCAGGGTGTAGCGCCCGATCGCCCGGCGCCCCTCCCCGTCACGCACCGCGAACACGAGGAGCAGGAGGATCGGCCAGGCGGTGAACTTGAGGGTCCCGGCGACGCCGAGGACGAGGCCGGCGGCGACGGGACGTCGGCGGGCGGCGAGGACGAGGCCGAGCAGACAGAGCGCTAGGACCGGCAGGTCGTCGCCACCGGTCACCATCGGGAGGGCCCCGAAGGGCAGCACGACGAGGACCTGCACCACCCGTGACCGCCATCGCAGCGCGCCGGGGCCGAGGAGGAGGGCCCCGCCGGCGACGCCGAGGGTGAACAGCACGAGCGCGAGACGGGCGTCGCCCAAGGCGGCGCTCGCGACGTAGGCGCTCGGCAGGCCGAAGAGGACCATCCCCGGCAGATAGGGGAAGAAGGCGGTGGAGTCCACGTCGTGGTGGTCGCTCTGCGGCGAGTCGCCGACCGAGGAGGGCGAGGTGAGGTACGGGCTGCGCGCCGCGGCTGCCCGGTCCCCGGCCCGTTCGATCACCGCCACCTCGGGCTGAGCGTGCGCGCCCGGCGTCGCCTCGGCGCGCCAGGCGAGCTCGGCGCCGAGCGGGACGACCACGACGCCGAGGACGAGGACGAACAGCACGCCGCGCCGCAGGCGCGTCACGGCGGCCGTGGCCGGTGGGCGGCGGCGGCCGGTGCGCCGCGCCCCCACCAGGCAGACGATCGTCGCCGCCCCGTAGGCGACCGCCGCCATCTGGCCCCAGTCCCGGTAGTCGGGGGACTCCGCGAGGCCGGCGTTCAGCAGGGCGAAGCCGCAGGAGCCGGCGTACAGGACGGCGTCTTGCACGAGGAGGGGGAGCGAACTGAGGAGACGCCACGCCCCCTCGAGGCGGTCGCGCAACGCCACCGGTGCGGTCGGCCCCACGGAGGCCGACACGCTCGCCATCGCCTGGG
>Ga0307372_10004057_pt1 | contig 22884 bp, 19 predicted proteins | sample OX1MG_FD_202533 | JGI IMG/M metagenome (GOLD analysis project Ga0307372, IMG submission 202533) | Soil microbial communities from Risofladan, Vaasa, Finland - OX-1 | ecosystem: Environmental > Terrestrial > Soil > Coastal area > Acid sulfate soil | place: Finland: Risofladan, Vaasa | collected...
TGGCTGTTCACCGACGACGACCACAACTCCGCCGCCGCTCTTCTGGCTGGGGTCGCCGAGCTGGACGCCGTACATTTCCGTGCCCGTGCGGAAGCCGCGTTGCTTAAGATGGCTGAACGCCTCGTCTTCGCTTTCGTTCCCGTTTCGGCTCAACCATTTTCCGCCGACATTGAGGATGATCTTGCCGCGGGCGGCGACGCGCAGCACTTGCTCGTAGACCGCCGCTTCGCCCAAATAGGGAACCGCCGTTTTGCCCGGCAACGGCTCGTTGCGCAACAAGGCCAATAACTGTCGCATCGTCTCGTTTCGTCCGGCGACGGCCAGGGCGAACGCTTCGAAGTCTTCGGGCGCGAAATAGTTGAGCCGCACGTGTTCTTCGACCGCCTTGGGAATCTTGCCGCCCGTCGCTCGGTGCTTCTCTTCGTGGAAGGTGCAGTTGGCCGGGTTCTGAAAATCCCAACGGTCAAGAAGGGCGTAGCGGTCGTAACGCTCGCCGAGCCCTTTCTTGAGTTCGGTCTCATAGCGGCGGTGCAACTCCGCGTAATGCGTGTCGCTCTCTTTCCATTCCTTGGCCAACAGCGCGCAGCGGGCCGTAATCAGCAGATCCTTGTCATCGTAAATGCTGGCAGCGCCCGCCTTGGGCAGCAGGAAGCGAACCATGTTGCGATTGACCGGGACGTTGGTCACCAACCAGGGGCCAAGCGTGGCCGAGAGTTCGGCCGGCGGCTCCGGCAAGGCGATCAGCACCGGGTTTCCATGCTCGTGCCATTTGGCCGGTTGTTCGTCTTGCTTCACGTTGGCCCACGGCGCGCGCTGCCAATTTGGGTCGAGCACAATCGGAACGTTCGGCTGTTCGTTGGCTCCATCGGGCGACTTGAGAACGTAGCTCAGCACCTGCCGCACAAATTCTTGATCGCGCCGCACCGGCAACAGGCCGGGCGCCGTGGCCGTGCCGGGATCGAACAGGCGGTCGTTTCGCGCCGAGGCCTTCAGCTTGGCGCCGGGGTTTTCCGGTAGTTTGAAGCAATAGCGTTTCTGTTGCGCCCCCACGGGGTGGATGTTGAAGCTATTGTCGACGATCGCTGCCAGTTCCGCGGTAAAGGCGTTGTCGTCGACCGGTGCCTCGCGCGTGATGTCGAGTTGGACTTCGTTGCGAGTTCCGCCTAGCTCTTGCGATTCACCCATGGAGCGCATCCACAGGCTGCTGATGACTTCGCGAGCGTGCGGAGCAACGACACCGGCGACGCGAATCGCTTCCAGGTTGCGCTGGGCTTTGACGCGCAACTGTTCCTGATCGGCGGTCGTCGCAAAAGAATCCAAAAGCGAAGTCACGCCGCAAGCATCGTCGTCAACATGGAAATCGGCGGCCGTGAGCAGGGGCATGCTGGCGCCGCGGGCACGGAACACCTCAGCCAGGATGCGGATCATGTCGCGTTTGTCCTGCGCGGCAGCCGCCATCAGAATGCGGTCTTCAAGCAGCGTGAGCAACTCCGGCACGAAGGGCCAGCAGTCCACGACCTCGCGCCGCAAGCGGGCGTGGTCCTGGCCATGATCGCCAAACAGCAGCCGACATCGTTCGCGGGCATACGTTTCCACGACCTGCTCGACCTCGGCATCAGAGAAGTTTGCACGGTTTTCGAACAAGCGGTGCAGGAGCAGCCGTTTGCGATCTTCGCGGGCCGTTTCGCCCTTGAAGTCGACCAGAATCGGGGCATCGCGATGGATTTGCCGGTAGGCCTCGGTCGTGTTGTCGCGTACCGAGACGACAAGACAAAGCAGATCGGGGCGCTCTTTCGCCAACTCCGACAGAATCTGGATGAAATTGAACGCCCAATGCCGCAGCTTGCGGCCCTCGTCGCCCGGCTCGTCGCGCAGTCCGTCGAACCAGGTCTGAAACTCGTCGAGCACCAGGGCGGTGTGTTGCTCTTTGAACAGATCTTGCAAGAGCGACTTGGCTGGCACCGGCGTGCCCGCTTGCTCGAACTTGCCACGATAGTATTGTCCCTTCGGGTGGCGCTCGAAAACGACGTCCCAGAGAAAGGCGTATTCCTGGTTCGAAAGGGTCTCGGATACTGCCACGAAGCCGCGCTGTAGTTTCAAGCCGGCGAGGCGAGGCGCGACAGTTCGCCCCGACCACCGGGCTGCCCAACCTTCGACCACGTCCGGCGACGTGAAGGCATAATGCAGCAGGGCCATGATGTGCGACTTGCCGCGTCCGCGGGGGCCGATGAAAACAACCGGCTTGCCGGCGCTGGTCGAGACGGCGTCGAGCGCACGTTGCACGTCGGACGTCGGATAGGTGATTTCCAGCAGTTCGCCGGGGTTGGCACGCTGCGCCCAGCCGGAGTTCTGCTTATTGCACAATTCGATCGCGGTCGTCCGCATGTGCTTCTCGAGAAACTCCGGCCGTAGCCTCAACGGCAGCATCGTGGCCTCCGGCCTACCTCGAAATGGAACCTTGCAACGCCCAGGGCTAACCTTACCAAGATCGCTTGCGAGGGGAAAGCACCGGTCGAAAACTCGGCGCCTTAGCCTGCCACCTCGACGACACCATCCTGGATAGACTCAACCGTGTGCTGTCAGTCGCGGCCTAGCGCGGGCCGCGCAGCCGGTCGGCGACTGAAATATACGCGATGGGCGATTGCTTTGGAACTGGCTCCTTCAGGCACGGCGCGAATCCTGGCGGCAAATCCGGACAGTTGAGCATTTGCCTTGTTCCAGGCAGGCCGAAAATCGCTGAGGAGGCGGATTTCGTCGAACGGCTCCGCGTCAACCAGCGCTTTGATGGGACCAATCTCGCGGGCGGTGGGTTGCGCGCCGCCGAGCTCGGCGAGAATCGCGGCGCCGGCCGAGTTCTTCCACGAGGCAGCCATGGCCTTGAGGTCGCTGTGCCCGATCCAGGCAACCAGCACCCGCCGCTTATTCATCTTGAACCCCGTTTCCACGCCCGCGTGTCGCTTCCCAACCTAGCGTTGGACCGCCAACTGTCAAGCGGCGGCTAGGAAACTCAGTGGCGCGACGCGGTAGCCCGGCTTGCCTCGCCTGAGCCCACAGCGTGGGCCTCTCAAGCTTGCGAGCGCCGGCCCACCATCGGCGCGACTCCCGTGCTGGGCCGGCGCTCGCAAGCTCGCTGGTCCCACCCTACGCTTTATCTGGACGGGAATTGAACCGTGAAAACATGCGTGTTTTTCTCGATCGGCTATGATGGGTTTATCGCCGTTACGCGACCCGGAGGACAAACCCGCTATGCCCTTACGCATCGAAGACTATGCTCTTATCGGCGACTTCCATACGGCCGCACTGGTGGGCCGCGACGGCTCGATCGATTGGCTTTGCCTGCCGCGCTTCGATTCGGGCGCGTGCTTCGCCGCGCTGTTGGGCACCAAGGAACATGGACGTTGGTTGTTGGCCCCGGCGGGCGAGGTACGCAAGGTCGAACGCCACTACCGTCAAGATACGCTGGTGCTGGAAACGACCTTCGAGACCGACGAGGGGGCCGTGACGCTCGTCGACTGCATGCCGCCGCGCCGCGACAATCCGGCTCTGGTGCGAATGGTCGTCGGTCGGCGCGGCCGTGTTGCCATGCGGATGCAGCTTATTCTGCGGTTCGACTACGGCTCGATCGTGCCCTGGGTGCGCCGCACCGAGACGGGCATCCAGGCCGTCGCCGGACCCGATACCGCGCAGGTTTGCACGTCCGCGAAGCTCCACGGCGAGCACTTGACCACCGTCGCCGAGTGTACGGTCAGCGACGGCGAGCGCATGCCGTTCGTGCTGCAATGGCATCCGTCGCAGGATCCCGTGCCGGCGGCCATCGATGCGGAGGACGCCATCCGCTCGACGGAGCGGTGGTGGCGGGAGTGGTCGGGTCGCTGCAAGTACGACGGCCGATGGCGCGACAGCGTCGTTCGTTCGCTGATCACCTTGAAAGCCTTGATCTACCAGCCGACCGGGGGAATGGTGGCCGCCGCCACCACGTCGCTGCCCGAAAAACTCGGCGGCCAGCGCAATTGGGACTACCGCTTTTGCTGGCTGCGCGACGCCACGTTCATGCTCTATGCGCTGCTCGACGCGGGCTACCTCGACGAAGCGCAATCATGGCGCGATTGGCTGCTGCGGGTGGTGGCCGGCAAGGCGTCGCAATTGAACCTGATGTATGGCGTGGCCGGCGAACGGCGGCTGACGGAGATCGAACTCGATTGGCTGCCGGGTTACGAGGGTTCTCGCCCGGTGCGCGTGGGCAACGCGGCCCACCGGCAGTTTCAGTTGGACGTGTTCGGCGAAGTGATGGACGTGGTTCACGTGGCGCGACGGCACGGCATCCACATCGAAAAGCACGCCTGGGACTTGCAGCGGCACCTGCTGGAACATGTCGAACAGGTGTGGCAGCACGCCGACGAGGGCATCTGGGAGGTGCGCGGCGGGCGGCGGCACTTCACGCACTCGCGCGTCATGGCCTGGGTGGCCGTCGACCGCATGATCCGCTCGGCCGAGCGATTTCAACTCGAAGGACGTCTCGATCACTGGCGCCGGCTGCGAAAAAAAATCCACGACGAAGTGTGCGAGCGGGGCTTCGACGCGCGGAAGAACGCCTTCGTCCAGTCGTACGGCACGCCGGATCTCGATGCCAGCCTATTGATGATTCCGATGGTCGGCTTCTTGCCCGCCGACGACCCGCGGGTGCAAGGCACCGTGGCGGCCATCGAGCGTGAACTGACGATCGACGGCCTCGTGCGCCGTTACCTGACCCACGGCGGCGTCGATGGGCTGCCGGTCGGAGAAGGCGTGTTCCTGCCCTGTTCGTTCTGGTTCGCCGACAACCTGCACTTGCAAGGCCGCGACGACGAGGCGAACGAACTCTTCGAGCGGCTGCTCGGTTTGTGCAACGACGTGGGTCTGATTTCAGAAGAGTACGACGTCGAGCACAAGCGGCTGATAGGCAACTTTCCCCAGGCCTTCACGCACGTCGGCATCATCAACACGGCCAAGAACCTCTCGACCCCGCACGGCCCGGCCAAGCACCGGCCGGGGTAGCTCATGCATGATCCACGCTTTAAGAAACTGCTGCGAGAATTCTTCGCGGAGTTCTTTTGGCTCTTTTTCCCGAATTGGGCCGCGCAATTCGACTTTGGCAGCGCCGAATGGCTGGACAAGGAGATCATGAGCGACTCGCTCGGAGGCGAGAGCCGCCATGTGGACGTGGTCGCAAAGTTGGCCATGTTCGAGCCGCTGCCGGGCCCAGATGGGCGGTCGCCGGACAGTTGGCTCGCCCTCGTTCACGTCGAGATCGAAGCCGCCGACACGGTGGCGCCATTGCGACAGCGGATGTTTCACTACTACGAGCCGCTGCGCCGGCGCCACGGCTTGCCGGTGCTTCCGATCGGGTTGTATTTGCGAGTCGGCTTGGAGGGAATCGGCTGGGACGTCTACGAGGAGTATTTTGGGAAGCACCAGCTCGTGCGTTTCAACTACCCCTACGTCGGCCTGCCGGCGCTCGATGCCGAAGAGTACGTCAGGCACGAAAACTGGCTGGGCGTTGCCCTGGCGGCCTTGATGCGTGTAACCAAAGAGCGGAGAACAGAGTTGGCTGCCGAGGCCCTCCAGCGACTTGTGCATTGTCCTGAGAATGTCTATCGTAAAACGTTGCTCTGCGAGTGCGTGAGCGCGTACTTGCCGATTGACAGAAGAGCAACGGCAGCAGTTCGAGGAGATGTTGCGGAACCATCCAGATCCGGGAGTGCAGGCGATGGAAATTGGTTTGTTAGACGGTGTCGAGCAGCGTGGCATGGAGCGTGGCAAGGTGGAAGGGCAGCGCGAACTGCTGCGCAAGCAACTCGAAGCCCGCTTTGGTCCATTGCCGCCCGCGGTCGCGGCCCGTTTGCAGGAATCGCCAAGCGATCGGCTGACGGATTTGGGATGCGCGCTGCTTTCGGCCGCCTCGATTGAAGAACTGGGACTTGGCGCGTCCTAGTTTGCCCGTGCCACGCGCTTCACCAGCCGCAAGTAATCCACGGCGATGTCCAGCACTTCCTGGTTGTAGAACGACTTGGTGTCGAACACCACTCGCCGCGAGTGAGTGAGATCGTCGAGTTGGTCTTCCTCCTCCTTCTCGGCGTTGAGCTCGGCCCGCTCGGCGAGATATTTTTCCTCGTTGAGCGTGATCGTCTTGCGGCTCTTTTGCTGCTGATAACGATCGATGTTGCGCAGCAGCTTCTTGAAGCCGTCGGAACCCTCTTGCCGCTTGGCCGAGGCGGCCTTCAACTGGTCGACGAGGTTGCCGTCGACCAGCCCGGCGTGCTCGTGAGGCACCGGCTCCACGCGGTCGAACGCCAAAGCGTAGTCCATCTCCGATTCGCCGATTCCCTTGATGACGTCGGTCATCGAGGGCAGCACGACATCGGCCAACACGCCGCGGTTCTGCGTGCTGTCGCCGTCGGGCCGATAGAACTGCTGCATCGTGATCTTCAGCGCTCCGAGCTTGGGCGCGCTCATCGTGACGCGGAAAAGCTGCCTGCCCAGATCGAGCAGGCTTTGCACGGTCCCCTTGCCGTGCGTCGTGGTGTCGCCCACGATGATGCCGCGCTGATAGTCCTGGATCGCCCCGGCGAAAATCTCGCTGGCGCTGGCGCTGAGCTTGCTGGCCAGCACCACCAGCGGGCCGTCCCACTCGGTGCCGCGTTCCACGTCGTCGTAGTGCTGCACGTTGCCGACCTTGTCTTTCACCTGCACGATCGGCCCTTCATCAAGGAACAGCCCGGTGACGCTGATGGCCTCGGTGAGCGAGCCGCCCCCGTTGAGGCGCAGGTCGAGCACGACGCAGTCCACGCCTTTCGAGCGGAAATCTCGCAGGATGCGGGTCACGTCGCGCGTGGTGCTCTTGTACTCCGGAATGCCGCGGCCGGCCGCTTCCATGTCCATGTAGAAGCTGGGCAGGTCGATCACGCCAATCCGATATTTTTGCCCGTCGCGGTCGTGTTCGATGATCTGCCCGCGGGCCTCGCTGTCGGTCAGCATGATCTTCTCCCGCACGATGCTGTAAACCTGCCGGTCGTGCTTGCCGGCGGGCACGACTTCCAGCCGCACCGTCGTCCCGCGCGTGCCGCGGATCATATCGACCACGTCGGAGAGCTTCATGTCCACCGTATCGACGATCGACCCGTCCGGGCCCTGGCCGACGCCCACGATCCGGTCTTCGGGCTTGAGATGCCCCTCTTTCTGCGCCGCGCCGCCGGGGATCAATTCTTTGACGACCGTGTAACCGTCGTCAAATTGCAGCGACGCGCCGATCCCCTCCAGGTCGAGACGCATCATGATTTTGAAGTTTTCCAGCGTCTTGGGGGCCATGTAGTTGCTGTGCGGATCGTAGGACGTCATCAGGCTGGTCAAATACATCTCCAGCAACTCTTCGTGATCGGTCTGGCGCATCCGTTTGGCAAAGCTATGGTAGCGCCGCGTGAGCCGGTCTTTGGGCGACTGCTCGTCGGCCCCCTTTTCGTCGGCCTTATCGGCCTCCTTTTTTTCGTCCTTTTTGGACAGATCGTCGGCCTTGAACAGCAACAGGTCGTACTTGATCCGCTTTCGCCACAGGTCGCGGGCCTCGGCGGCGTCTTTGGGATACTGGGCCGCGTCGGGATCGCTCACCATCTCTTCATCGACCGTGAAGTCGTGGTCCATGTTCAGCAGCTCGTCGATCGTCTGCACCCGCTCGTCAATCCGCTTGAGCAGGGTGCTGAAAATCGTATAAGAGAAGCTGGTGTCGCCGGCCTTGAGCTTGTCGTCCAGTTCGTCCACGTGGCTCATGAACGAGTCGATGTCCGACTGGTAGAAGTAGACTTTGTAATGATCGAGCATCTTCAGGAACCCCTTCAAGGTCCGGTGCGCGATCTCGTTGTCCAGCGGGTGCCGGGAGAGGTGATCGAGTTTCAGCAGGCTGATGACCGAAAGCGTGATTTGGCGGTCGCTGGCCGTCGGTCCGCTCAGTTCGGCCAGCGAACCCTGGACCGCAAACACGACCATTGCGGCCAAACACCAAGGCACGTAGCGCGAACGAATACGATGCAGCGAAAACAGCGAGCGAATCATGAGACTCCCTTGTGCCATCCCTAGAAAACGGAATCAGGACATAAGTTCCAAATGCTCAACAACTTAAACGCATGTTATACCGCCCTGGCGAGAAAATCAAGTTCAACCGTCCGCGCAAGCGAGGACGCTAACGCTACGCTTGCCAATGCCGGCCGACCCAATGGCAAGCGGCACTGCTGCCTGCCGTCGTGAGCAGCGCCAAAGCGCACCAGGCCACCGCCGTCCAACGCATGCCGGTCAGGCCCAACGACGCCAACGCCGGCTCCGGCAGCACGCCAAGGGCGGCCATGCCAAACAAATAAAGAAGGGCGATTGCGGCAAAGAGAACCGTGCCCACGCGGACCGTCGAGCCATCGGGCAGCATCGCCAGCCAGGCGGCGTAGGCCAACTCCAACATCGCCATCAAGAGCATGACTCGCGACCAGGCCGGCGCTCCGGCAAGCTCGAGGTGCGGCAGTGCCGGGGCAACCGAAAACAGCGTAGCAAACGGAAGCAGGCAAGCCAGCCAATAGGCGATTTCGAGCTGCCGCGGACTGGCCCGGACGACCGGGTAGGCAGCCAGCGCATCTGCCGGCGCCCATGCCGACCATTGCACGGGCGCCTTGGCGGCCGCGGCGCTCGGCGGGACCGAAGTCGGTGGCGGTGCGGGAACTGCCGATAGTAGCGGCGGCGGCAACGAAGGCGGCGATAAGATCGTAACATGTCCGGCATCGCCCGGCGCCGGAGGTTTTCGCGACTGGGGCAGAGGCTGGCCAGGAAGCGGTATACCAACTCCGGCAGCGCCCGCCGCCGGCGTCAAAGCGGTCGGGGCAGCCACGACGATCTCCGGCACGGCACAGACCAGATTTTCGGACGACGACGACTCTGCCGCGGAGATTGCCGGCTTCTCATCCGCCGAGGCCTCGAGCGACCGATCGGGCACGATCACACGTTGTTGGCAAACCGGGCAGCGGTCTTCCTGGCCCACGCAATCGTCGGGCACGGTCATGCGGTGTCCCAGCGGGCAAAGAAAACAAATCGACATCAGACCGCTTCGGCCAAATCAAGGTTTCTTTTTCGCCTTCGCCGAGTCCAACTTCCGCTGGTCGATCTTCTTTCGCAGATGAGCGAACTTCGTGGCAGGCTGGCGGGCGGTGTGCCGTTGGTTCTTCGACATGGCAACGTCCTCGTGACAGGCTAAGGATTTCCGAAATTGAACGGCTCGGGTGTAAAGCCAATCAGGACGAAGGCCAGCGTCAGCCAGCCGAGAACGATGCGGCCTCTGCCCAGCGGCACTCCGTCGTCGGCCGTCGGCGGATGTCGCGGACCTGTCCAGAACAGCAGCATCAACATCAACGACCAGCCCCAGTATTGGAACACGAACATGGCGAACGTGGCCGCGAAGATCAGGAACAATGCGATCCGATGCGCCCGACGCAACAACAGGGCGTAGAGCACGTGGCCGCCGTCGAGTTGCCCGATCGGAATCAAATTCAGCCCGGTGATGAAGATGCCAACCCAACCGGCAAAGGCCAGGGGGTGCAATATAACGTCTTGCCCTTCGTTTAGTGGGCCGAATGTCAGGTGCGACAGCAACTTGAACAGCAACGGTTCGCCGAGCGAGATAAACTTCACGTGTTCAGCAGCCCCGTGGTTGACAATTTCGACGTGCGACCATTGCAGTCCGACGATCGAGCAGATGATCGCGGGCACAAGTCCCGCCAGAGGGCCGGTGATGCCGATGTCGTACAGTGCCTTGCGATCGCCGACGTGGGCCTGCATGCCGATCACGGCCCCCATCGTGCCGACGGGAGGGACCGGCATCGGAATGAAAAACGGCAAGCTGGCAGGCACGCGGTATCGCAATGCCTGGAAGAAGTGGCCCAACTCGTGTGTTGTGAGAATCAGCATCACGGGCACGGCGTAGGCCAGCCCGCCGACGTGGTACGTGCTCAGGCAGGTCGCCACGAACAACGCCGCCGGCAAGAGAACTTGCCGTCCCGCCGGGGCCGGACGCTCGTCGCCTGCCACGGGCAGCGTTTGCACGAGCAGCGGTCCTCGCTCGCTCGAATCGAGCCGGCCGTCGAAAATGTCGTCGGAATAATAATCCATGTGTGGTCGTTCCTTTAGCATATCTTGTGCCCCGGTCGCTTGACCAGATCGGATTGTTTTTCCATGTTGTGAGTCATGCAAATCACCGATCGCACATTTCTGGTAACCGGCGGCGCCTCCGGCCTGGGCGCCGCCTGCGTGCGCCGATTGGTGGCGGCGGGCGGCCGCGCGGTCGTGGCCGATCTCGACCGCGCTGGCGGCGAAGCGATCGCCGCCGAGTTTCCTCAGGCGGCCTGCTTCGTTGAAACCGACGTCACCGACGAAGCGACCGCGATCGCCGCGGTTCAGACAGCGCAAGCCCGGTTCGGCGGACTGTCGGGCGTGGTGCATTGTGCGGGCATTGTGGCGGCCGGCCGGATCGTGGGCCGCGAAGGAATCCACGACTTGGAACTATTCAGCCGCGTCATCCGCATCAATCTGATCGGCACCTTCAACGTGCTGCGGCTGGCCGCGGCCGCCATCAAAGACGGCCCGGCCGACGAGGAAGGCGAACGGGGTGTAATCGTGACCACGGCTTCGGTGGCCGCGTTCGACGGGCAGATCGGCCAGGTGGCATACGCGGCGTCGAAGGCCGGCGTGGGGGGCATGACGTTGCCGGCCGCGCGCGAACTGGCCGCTTTCGGCATCCGCGTGGTGACGATCGCGCCGGGCATCTTCGACACGCCGATGATGGACGGTATGCCCGAAAACGTCCGCGAGTCGTTGTCGCGTCAACCGGCCTTCCCGCAGCGATTCGGCCGGCCCGACGAATTCGCCGCGTTGGTCCAGCACGCGATCGAAAACCGGATGCTCAACGGCACGGTGTTGCGGCTCGACGCCGGCCTGCGCATGGCGGCCAAGTGAGCGGATCGACATCAGTCCCGCCACAGCAGGTAACGGTTCACGCAAGCGCCGCCGATCGTAGCGCCGTTGGTTAGCCGTCAGTTCAGACCAACCGGCCCACCCGCGGCGAGCGACTGCTCGGCCTTCAGGCACATCGCCACCGACCAGCGGCCATCGTCTCCACTGCACGCCAGCGGCGAGCCGTCGCGAATGGCCCGTGCAAAGGCCTCGATCTCGTCGACCAGCTCGTACACCTCGCCGCTCTTCTTTTCCAGCGGCACCTCGACGACGGTCTCGCCTTCGAGCCGTTGCAGCCCGAACGTCGGCTCGAAGGTGCGGTCCATGGCGCCGCTCCAGCGGGCCCAGAGCGCGCCTTCGCTGCCGGTGACTTTGGCCACCTGGTGGTGCTCCCAGCCGGCCAGCGTTTGCGTGATCACCGCATAGCGGCCGCGAGGAAACGTGACGATCGCCGAGAAATTGTCGTGCAGCTCCGGATGGTCGGCGCGTTTGCCGTTGGCCTGCGCGAACACGCTTGTCGGTTCGCCGACGCCCGAAAAATACCAGCGGGCCAGATCGAAGAAATGGATCGGCTCTTCCAGAATCCAGCTTCCCACGCGGCCGATGTCGTAACGCCAGCCGCCCGAACCGGGCCGATAGGACCGACGCCACAGTTCGACCAGCGCATAGAGCGGCTCGCCGATCGCGCCGGCGTCGATGAGCTGTTTGACTTTGCCCCACAGCGACGAGAGCCGCAGCTCGTGCCCCACCGCCAACCGCCGCTGCCGGGCACGGGCCAGCTCGATCAGCGCGTCGCAATGCTCGACACTCAGCGCCATCGGCTTTTCCAGCAGCAGGTGCCGGCCCGATTCAAGCACCGCACGGGCGACTTCGAAATGCACGTCGGACGGCAGCACCACGCTCACCGCGTCGAGCTCTTCGGTGGCGAGCATCGCCTGGTAGTCGGCATAGAGCCGCGCCTGCGGATGATCGGCCCGTGCCTGCTGTTGGCTGGCCGGCGACCGGGCACAGATGGCCGCCAGCGTCGATCCTGAGATCGAGTTGATCGCCCGTGCGTGGTGGCTGCCCCAGGCGCCGTAACCGATGAGGCCGAAACGGAGTGGTGTGGGCATGGCAATGGGGCGCGGCGTGCGCCAATCTAGGAGCGGGACTGAACTATAACCGTTGATTGGCAGGTTTTGACCACATCTCGTGGCGAGGGTATTTTAACCGTTGGAGGAACATTGCCAATGAGTACCGATCTATCTCCCGAAAACGAGAAGTACATCACCTCGGCCATCGCCCGCGGCGATTTTCGCGACCGATCAGAGGCATTGAACGTCGGCGTCGAACTGTTGAAGCGCCGGCAGCCGGCAACGGACAGTGGCGACGCACTTGCGCCGATGTCGGAACCGTCGAACAGGGACCGACTGGACATTCCCGAACCACTCGACCCGCCGATACGCGGCATGGAAGAAGTCATCCAGTTCACGAAAGAGTTCTTCGCCGGCAATGTGAGCATCGAGGTCAGCGTCGATCCCGAGTTTCCGGAACGGCCCAATGTGGTCTTCCATGTTAGCGAGCAACCCAAAAGCGCGAACATCGACGACGTGATTGATCGTGAGCTTCAATGGCACGCCGAAGTCGCCAAAATTTCCCCCGACTCAGTTGACCGCCTGCGCGTTTTCATCGAGTGATTTATGATCGGCGAACGGTTTTTGGATCTGGCCAGGAAGATGTTAGTAATGCATCGGACGGACCCCGCCGGGCTTCGCTCGGTCGTCAGCCGGGCTTACTACGGGGCATTTCATAGCGCCAGAACGTTTCTTGAGGACATGGGTTGCCGCGTAGCAAGGACTGAAAACGCTCATCAATTCGTGCAGATCCGCCTGCTCAACTCTGGTGAGGAGCGTGCAACCAAGCTCGGAACGTTGTTGACCCATCTGCACGAGCGCCGGAAGGATGCCGACTACGAGATCGACTCGCCACAATATGAAACTGAGGACTTTGCGGTAGAGGCAATTACACGTGCCGACCGGGCCATGGCTTTGCTAGCCGATTGCCGTGAAGAACTGGTCCGCAGCAAAATAAAAGCTGGGATTGCGAGCTATGAGAGAAAGATCAATCCCGGCGCGTAGCGGCGGTCGAGTGCCAGGCGCTCTTTCCCTTGACGCGCCGGCCGCTGTCGCATCTATTGACGCTTGTTGATGCGTTTCACAGGAGCCCCCGGTCATGAACCATTCGCTGTCTGCGCACCACGCCCACCATGTTCAGCGGACCACAGCGCATCCGCTGGCCCCACCGCCAAGCGACTCGATTCGCGTCGGCTCGCGCCGTTGGTTTTTGCAAACCGGCCTGGCCGGAATCGCCGGCGTTTCGCTGGCCGAAACCTTGCGCCGTTCGGCCTCCGCGGTCCCGACCAACGACCGTCGCTCGGTCATCGTTTTCTGGCTTTCCGGCGGCCCAAGCCATATCGACATGTGGGATCCCAAGCCCGACGCGCCGATCGAGATTCGCGGGCCGTATCAGACGATCGGCACCAAGGTGCCGGGCATCACGATCTGCGAGCACCTGCCGTTGCAAGCCAGTATCATGGACAAGCTGGCCGTCATCCGGTCCGTCGATTGCTCGGCCAGCAATCATACGCCCATCACCATGCAGGCCGGCAACGCGCTGGCCCGACGCACCGATGACGGCAACGACGGAGCGGGCTATCCCTCGATGGGCTCCGTGGCGGCCAAGTTCCGCGGCCCAAACGCCGCCGACCTGCCGGCCTTCGTCGGACTGGCCGATTCGTGGAAGGCCGACGTGTGGGGCGCCGGGCACATGGGCCAGGATTTCGAGCCGGTGAAGGGCGGCGAGCTTGGCGGACGGCTGGCGCTGGTCGAAGGCATGAACGCGCCGCGATTGCAGGACCGGGCCGAGCTGCGGCGGCGGTTCGACCGCTTCGAGCACAGCCTCGACCGGGCGGCGACGATGCAGCAACTCGACCGCTACCACCAAATGGCCTTCGACATGGTCAGTTCGCCGCGCGTCAAAGACGCCTTCGACCTGGCGAAAGAGACGGATGCCACCCGCGACCTTTATGGCCGCGTGAGCGTGGGCGAGAAGGCACTGCTTGCCCGGCGGTTGGTCGAGGCCGGCGTCACCTACGTGCTGGTGAGCGGTCGCTGGGGCTACTTCGATCATCACGGCGACAACGTGCCGCCCTGGGGCGGCATCCAGAAGGGGCTGACGCCGATTCTGCCGACGGTCGACCGGGCCATGTACGCGCTGATCACCGACCTGGAGCAACGCGGCCTGCTCGATTCGACGCTGGTGTTGATGCTGGGCGAGTTCGGCCGCACGCCGATGATGTCGGCCGACGCGGGCCGCGGCCATTGGACGAACTGCATGTCGATGCTGGTGGCGGGCGGCGGTCTGCCGTGCGGGCAAGTGATCGGCCGCACTGACCGCAAGGGCTACGACGTGCAAGACGCCCGCGTGCGGCCCGCCGATTTGGCCGCCACGGTTTTCCGTCATTTGCGGATCGACCTCGACGCCCATTGGGTGAATCCGCAAGGCCGCCCGGTGCCGATCGTCACCGAAGGCGGCGCGCCGATTCCGGCGCTGAATGCGTAGTGCTTTGTCGGCCATCGATGGATGGACGGCGCAAAAGCTCGCATATCGCGACGGCCGATTGACGAACGCCCTTCTCATCCGCGACGATGGCGGCATGCTCTGGCGGGGCTTCAACATTTGCTCGGAGGAGCCATCATGAGTGAAGTACGATTGGTTGTGCGTGACGCATCTCGCGATATTTCCGGCAACTGCCACGGCAGTCTCGCCGACCGTGTCGTGGCCGCTCTCAGCGCCGAACCGGAAACCATCGAGGAGCTTGACCGGGCCATCGAGCGGTTCCACTTTCGCGACGACGATAAGAGCTTTCTGGCGTGGTTTTCGTCGGGCATCCGCGACGAACCCTACGACGCGGGGCTGGTCGTCATCGACCTGGCGGCGCGGCTGCTGGCCTACGAATCGACGTATTCGTCGTTCGGACACGACGGCTCGGTGGCGTACCACGACGGCAAGTGTGCCACTCAGCTCGATGTCTGCTATCATCTGCCCGACGATTGGGTCATTCTGCACGACGTTTCATCTTGGCAAATCCGGGCCGACGAGTTGCGGCAACGGCGATTGGCCCAGCCGCCGCTCGATGCGCGTGCGATACTCTACGGTCGGCCGCTGTTGGAATTCATCGCGACGGCTTGCTTCGAGACGTTCGGAAGAAGTCCGCGGAGCGACGACCGCCAAACAGCGATTGTGGAGACCAAAGGCAAGGAGTCTTTGGAATTCGACGCGGACGACCCTGATCGCTACGGCCATTCAGACTACGACCGAGTGCGCGAGATCCATGAGCGGTGGTTGACGACGCCTCGCGACGACCTGCGCGGGGAAACGCCGCGCGACCGGCTTTTTGCCAATCGCGACTTTCTCACCTCCGATTTGCAAGACCGCGAGAACCAATGGTCGTTTCAGGGACGATGCCCGCCGCCGCTGGACCGAGAGTCGCACGCCTACCGCTTCGCCGGCATCGGCATACACGAGTGGGTACACTACTACTATCTTCTGCGGCGCCTGATCTGGTCGTGTCACGACCAGGTCCGCGAGCAAGCGGGCAAGTCGGCGAATTGGCATCTTTTCTCGCCGGGCGATTTTCTCACCAGCGAGGTGCCGCGGCTGGCAGCGGCGCGCGACGGGTGGCTCGATTCGCCCGACCACGACTTGAGCGGGCGCACGCCGCGCCAGGTGAACGACAACGAGCGTCGGCGCGTGCCGGAGGCCGTGAGCGGACACGATGCGATGGTCGACGACGATTGTCCGCTGTGCGACATGATGGCCGATCTTCCCGGCCCCATGTTTTGGCACCTGGACGGCTGCAACATGGACGAAGGTTTTGCCTTTTCCTATCTCCGCACACGCGAGGAATGGGAAACGGAGCAGCGGGAATGGGAGGAGCTCGACCGCCGCCTTGACGAAGAACAAGCGGCCAAAGACGAACTTGAGGTCAGGTATCCCGCTGACGTCGATGTCGACACCCCTTGGGGTTACACGGTTCGACCATCGGAAAACGAGTCGGTGCCATTGCGATTGTTCGCCATCGGGTCCGATCTGGCCAAGATCGTCGTCGAGCTGAAGCAGCCGCCGGAAGACCGGCCGTCGATCGATGCGTTGAAACGCGACTTCGGCAACCTGCGCGAAGTCGCTCAAACGGGCGATCTCTCACTCGCCGCCGCGCTGATCGAGCCGGTGTTGGACCGCTTTTGCGGGACGTTGAGCGCCGTGGCGGCTTCACACGAGCCACTCGCGAAGCGTTGTGGCGACCTCAGCCAGCGCTTGCATCGCTTTCTCCGGCCTCTGAGCGACGAGCCCGGCCTCGCGGATGACGACGATTCCTGGACGCCCTTCGACGGTCCGATTGACGACGATGACATTCCGTTCTGAGCCAAGGGCTCGCGAGCGTGGTCGGGCGGCGACTATGCTGGGAGCATGCTTTCCCTCAAGGCCCATTTCTTGCCCAGCCTGACGACGCCCGACGAGCTGGAGGGCGCGGCCGTCGTGGTGATCGACGTGCTGCGCGCCACGACCGTCATCACACACGCGCTGGCCGCCGGGGCGCGGGAAGTTGTTCCGTGCTTGGAGGTGGATGACGCGCTGCGAGTCGCTTCGGCTCTGCCGAAGGGCCGCGCAGTGCTGGGCGGAGAGCGCGGCGGTCTGAAGATCGAAGGCTTCGACCTTGGGAATTCTCCCAATGAGTTTACCCACGCAACGATCGGCGGAAAAACGTTGGTGTTCACCACGACCAACGGCACTCGGGCCATGATGCACTGCCAACGGGCCCGCCGCGTGCTGATCGGCGCCTTCGTGAACGCCTCGGCCGTGGTGCAGGCGCTTGCCGACGAGGAGAAGGTTCATCTCTTGTGTGCCGGCACGCGCGGCGCGGTGACTCGAGAAGACGTGCTGCTGGCCGGTCTCATTGCCGACCGTCTGCTGGACCTTCCGGGCGCCGCGGAAACGTGCCGCGAAATCAACGACGAGCTGTTGATTGCCAGAACGTGCTGGCAGGCCTTCGCGGCGGGCCGGCAAATCCCTGACCTGGCCAGCGATCTGGCGGCCACGCTGCGCTTCACGCAGGGCGGTCGCAACCTGACGAAGATCGGCCTGGAGCACGACATCGACGCCGCGGCGTGCATCGACCGCTTCTCGATCGTGCCGGAACTCGACGCGCGGCAATGGCGGATTGCGAGCGGACGTGGGGCGGCCTTCCCAGGCCGTCCCCCCTCGTCGACGGCCTAGGAAGGCCGCCGCACGTCCCCAACCAGGCCACTACCGTCGTTGCCCCGATTAGGCCCTCAACTGCTCGTCGTGCCGCATGTGGCTGGGGGGCTGGTCGGCGCGGTGGACGTTGGCCAGGGCCTGCTTGGCGCCGGCGTGCTGCTCGACGTCGTTGTCTTCCCATTCGATCGAGACGGCGCCGCTGAAACCCGCCCGGTTCAGCTCGACGAACAGCTCCTCGGTCGAGGTCGCGTCGCGCGCGGTGCCGGAGGTGACGAAATTCCAGCCGTTGTGCTTATCGCCCATCGGCCGGTGCCCGCCCAGCAGGCCGTTGCGCGTATAGCCGCGGACCACTTGCACGCCCTTGATGTGGGCGCAGTGAATGCGGTGGCCATACTGCCGGATAAAGTCGATGCCCGACACGCCTTGCCACTCCATGTGCGAGCAGTCGAAGTTGAACCCGGCCGCCTTTTCGAAGCCGGCCGCGTCGAGCGCCGCCAGATATTCGCCGGCGCTGGTGATGTCGCCCATCGCCCGTTCGCTGGGGTGGCATTCCAAATCGAACGTGGTGCCGTATTTGAGGCAGCCCTGCAACACCGGCGAAAACCGCTCGACGAGCAGCTCCAGGCTGACCTTGAACACATCGGGGATTTCGTGCCCGCCGATCGACTTGGGCAGCGGCGGAAAGAGAAACCAATGGCTCCAGCAATGGGCGGGCGAACCGACGAAGCCCGACACCGGCACCACGCGGTCTTCGAGCTTGCCCAGGAAATGTGCCAGCCGGACTGCGTTGACCAGGGCCGTGGCGGCCTGCCGCTGCGCGATCTGGCCGACTTCGGGCGGCACATAAAACGGGTCGGTGCGTGGCGGCTGGTTGCCGGCCGCGCGCCACTTGGCGTAGGCTTCGGCCGACTCGCCGCCCAGGAACTGCACGGTTTTGGCGCTGGGTTCATCGCCCAGGGCCTGACCTTGCAAGTGCGCGGCCACCGAAAAGATCTCCAAGCCGCGCTTCTTGGCTTTGGCGACACGCTCTTCGGCGTAGGCTTTGGCTCCCGCATCGTCGCCGCAACGGTCCAGATCGAGTTCCCAGCTCGCCTCTTCCCAGCCATCAAAGCCCGTTTTGGCGATCCAATCGAGCCATTGATCTTCGGGCACGTTGCCGAATTGCCCGCGGACCAGCCCGATTTGGTGATAGGAACGTTTGCCGGCACGATGCTGTTTGGTTTGCTGATGGCCCACGGAACGGCGATCTCCAGGAAGTTGGGAGCGTGGATGCGTCTTTGACGTTGATGGCAGCATCTTAGTCGTTGCGCGGTGGGGAATTCAAGCATGTGGCCGGTTTAGGTTGAAAACCGCGGGTCGATCTGCCATATTCTTTCGGTTCGACGTGATCGGCGCGCGAACCGCGCTTCGGGTTGGCTTGTCGAACGAACGCCTGGATCGGGGCGTGGCGCAGCCTGGCTAGCGCGCTTGACTGGGGGTCAAGAGGTCGCAGGTTCAAATCCTGTCGCCCCGACTAGAAAAAGGCCGTAATTCATCGAGGATTACGGCCTTTTTTGCTTCTGCCGTGCTGATACGGAATTCGCGGATTCAGCTCGAAAATCCACGTCTGAAAGGTTCTTGTTCGGCCGGTGTCTATAAGTGTGGAGATCGTTCGATGTCAAACCCGCCCAGCACTCGTGATAGCCTGTTGGCCCGCTTGGGCCGGCCTTCGGATGAGCGGGCGTGGCAAGAGTTTATGGAGATTTACGGGCCGCTGGTTTACCGGCTGGCACGGCGGCGTGGCTTTCAGCATGCCGACGCCGACGACCTGTGTCAGGAGGTGTTCCAGGCCACGGCCAAGTCGATCGAGCGCTGGCGGCAGCGGCCCGACCGTGGCTCGTTTCGGGCCTGGCTGTTCCAGATTGCCCGCAATGTGATGATCAATACGTTGCGGCACCGGCAGCGACATCCGGGCGGCGTGGGCGGCAGCGAGATCAAGCGGTTGCTCGACCAGCAGCCGGCCGACGACCAGGAATCGCGGCTGCTTGCGGTCGAATACGAACGTCATCTGTTTCAGTGGGCGGCCGAGGCGGTGAAAAAAGAGTTTCGCCAAGCCACCTGGCAGGCTTTTTGGCAGACCGGGGTCGAGGGCCGCAAATCCAGCGACGTTGCCAAGGAACTGGACATCAGCGTGGGCGCGGTCTACATCGCCCGCAGCCGCGTGATGGCACGCCTCCGAGCAAAGATTGAAGAAGTGGAAGGTAAGCAATGAGCAATGAGAAGCGCAAGCGGATGCTGCCCCTCTCATCGCTCATCTCTCATCCCTTATATCCCTCATCGCCATGGTTGCACCTAGATTGAACTGCGATCAAACGCGGCTGCGGCTGGCGCTCGACGATTGTCTTGCCGAAGAGGCGCAGCAACAGCTCGGCACCCACTTGGAGCATTGCGAACCGTGCCGAACGCAACTGGAGTCGCTGGCGGCAGGCCGCGATTGGTGGCAAAAAGCGCAATCGCATTTGGCGTGCGACAACTTGGCTGGTGATGAGGCCGCCGGCGCGTCAAAAGAACCCGAGCAACCGTGGCTCGGCTTCCTTCTGCCCTGCGACGATCACCGCTATCTAGGCCGCTTTGGCGGCTATCTGGTCACCGAGCTGATCGGCTCGGGCGGATTCGGCGTGGTGCTCAAAGCGCTCGATCCCGAGCTGAACCGGTATGTGGCGATCAAGGTGCTTTCGCCGCAGCTTGCCAATAGCGGCGCTGCCCGACGCCGCTTTGCCCGAGAGGCCCAGGCGGCGGCGGCCGTGGTTCACGAACACGTGGTGGCGATTCACTCGGTGGCCAAAAACGAGGGCCTGCCCTACCTGGTGATGACTTACGTGCCGGGCTGTTCGTTGCAAGACCGCCTCGACCGGCACGGGCCGCTGGAGGTGAACGAGATCCTGCGCATCGGCAGGCAGGTGGCCGCGGGACTGGCCGCGGCGCACGAACAGGGGCTCGTGCATCGCGATATCAAACCGGCGAACATCCTTTTGGAGAACGGCGTCGAGCGCGTGAAAATCACCGACTTTGGCCTGGCCCGCACGATCGACGAGGCCAGCCTCACGGCCAGCGGCATCATCGCGGGCACGCCGCAATACATGGCGCCCGAACAGGCCCGCGGCGAAACCGTCGACCATCGCTCCGATCTTTTCAGCTTGGGCAGCGTGCTTTACGCCATGTGTACCGGGCATTCGCCTTTTCGCGCCGAGACGTTCATGGCCGTCTGGCGGCGGCTTTGCGTCGACACGCCGCGGCCGATTCGCGAGGCGAATCCCGAAGTGCCCGATTGGCTGGCGGAGATCATTGAGAAGCTGCACGCCAAAGATCCGGCTCAGCGTTTTCAGTCGGCTACGGAAGTGGCGGAGCTGCTCGCCGCCCACTTGGCGTATTTGCAACAACCGGCCATCGCGCCGCGGCCGGCCCGCTTGTTGTCACGCCGGCCTGGCTGGCGTCGATGGACTCGGCGAACGGCCTGGATCGGTTGCGGAACCGTTGCGGGTTGCCTGCTGGCCATCCTGGCTTGGTGGCTGCCAGATAAGCTCGCAGGGACCGCGGGTAATCAGGGGCATCAGCGTCCGCCGTCGGACGCTACAGCCTCCAAGGATAGGGCGGCGACGAAGGAATCCGCTCTTTCACCAGCCCTGCCGCACCTGGCTGATTGGGAACGTGAGGTCTCGGAGACCGCGGGCGCGATCGACAAGCTCCAGCGCGAGCTGGAGCAACCGGCGTCGTCGCCAGGCGGTAATGGCAAAGAAAGCATCGTCACGCTCGAAGCAGAGTTGCAAGGCCTCGAGCGTCAGTTCAATAACAATCCCTGATACCAGTTCGGAGGTAACCATGCGTTTCACGCTCTCTATCGTCGCGGCGGTCGCGCTGGCCGTTGCCGGCCTCGCCCTTCTTTTCCACGAACGTGCGGCGGCTCAGCAAGCGGCCGCGGCGCAACGAGAAGTCACCGCGGCGGAAGCCCTGGCCGGGAATGACGCCCAGCCACCCCAGCAGGTTGCCGGGCCGAGTACCACCGCCGCGCCCGGCGTCCGCCCTGGTGGGCCCATTCCGCAGACCGGCATTGTGGGCCAAACCGCGCCGCAAGCGAACTACGCTTATCCACCGGCCACGACGTACAGCGCCGTTTCGTCGACACCCTACGGTGGTTGGGGAGGAGGCATCGCTGCGTCGGGCACCGATCCTGCGGTGCAAGAACTGACGGCTCAGGATCAGCAGCTTGAATCGGAGGTACAATCGCTGGCGCACCAATTGGCCGACACCGAGGATGAAAAAGAACGAACGGATCTAAAGCAGAAGCTTTCCGCCGCTTTGGAAAAGCAATTCGATGCCCAGCAAAAGCTGCGCGATCTGGAAATCTCACGGATCGAGGCTCGCGTAGAAAAACTTCGCGAGCTGGTGCGCAAGCGCACGGACTCGCGCCGCAAGATCATCGACAATCGTTACGAACAGTTGCTCAACGACGCCGAAGGCCTGGGGTGGAACTCAACAGATACCCGGGGCTTGCAGTATGTGCCCGTGCGACCCGGTCTTCCGGGAATGCCCAGGGGCCTCACCAAACCTAGGAGACTCAAATGCGTTTAACATTCGTCACAGGCTTGTCAATTTCCAGTCTCGCGTTTGCCGCGGTGGCACTCTCGCTCCCATCGGCGAAGGCACAACAACCAGCCCATCGATTCCCCGCGCCTCGAAACGGAGCGGGCGCCGCGTACATGTTGCAGTTCGGGTCGGCGGACCAAGGCACTGTCGAATTGGCACAGCTCGGCGCGCAAGACAGCCAGCTTGCCAACGAGGCGGAATCGCTCGCCAAGCAACTCGCCGACGCCACGGACGAGAAGCAGAAGGCCGAGCTCAAGGAGAAGCTGCACGACACCCTGAGCCGGCAATTCGACGCTCAACAGAAAGCCCGCGAGCTGGAAGTTGCCCGCATCGAGGCGAAGGTCAAAAAGCTTCGTGACACCATCGCCAAGCGTAACGACGGGCGCCGCACGATCATCGACAAGCGGTTCGATCAGTTACTGAGTGAAACGGAAGGGCTCGGGTGGAACTCGCCACCGACCGGCAGCGGCTTCGGCCCATTTTATGCTCCGCAGGCGATGAACCCCGGCACGCGGCCGGCCGGAAATCCGCCGCGCCCGAATTCACCACGCCCGTAGCGCGCTGAGGGCGATCAATCATCGACATAAATGAAATCGGCGGCGGCGTCCGTCAATTTTTGGCGGTGCCGCGCGGCCGCACATAGCGCGTTACCACCTCGCCGGCCTCAGCGACGGCTCCGCCGTCGAATTGCGCGACGAGTGACAACTGCGGCAGCGTGATCGTCTAAGCTGCCGGAAACCGCTCGCGCACCCAGGCTTGAAAATCGCGAATCCAGGCGCTTTCGTCGGCCGCCGATTCGAAGTCGAGGCACGCCTCCAGGTCTTTCACGCGCAACATCGTCAGGTTTAAGCTCAATACCGTTCGTCTTTGCGCAAGTCACAGCCTCCTGATAACTTATGTTTGGTCAAAAACCAAGCATCAAGGAGGCTGTGACGATGGAAGAGCAAGGAT
>Ga0307372_10004059_pt1 | contig 22875 bp, 13 predicted proteins | sample OX1MG_FD_202533 | JGI IMG/M metagenome (GOLD analysis project Ga0307372, IMG submission 202533) | Soil microbial communities from Risofladan, Vaasa, Finland - OX-1 | ecosystem: Environmental > Terrestrial > Soil > Coastal area > Acid sulfate soil | place: Finland: Risofladan, Vaasa | collected...
GAGGCCATCAAGGTAGGTGACTTGAAGCTCGAATGGCAGCGCGCACGCTATGACAATGCGAAGTTGCATGAGTTCCTGGGCCACTGGATTTACCAGGACCAGACGCTCACCGATCTGGCGAAACCGGCACTGTGGGGCGGCTTGGGTGTGTTGCTCGTGGGTCTCGTCGTGGCGATCCCGATGGACTCGGCACGCAAGAGAATACGCAAACATGGACGTCGGCTGAAAGGACCGGAGCTTGTGACGGCGCGTGCGTTCAATCGCCGCAACCGTTCAGACGGTATCGGCTTCTTGCAGCAGCAGAGCTTCACGCAAAAAATACTCCGCAGGAAAGCTTGGCTGCGACTGCCGCGCGAGATTGAATCGAGCCACATTCTAGTTATGGGTGATTCGGGCAAAGGCAAGAGCGCACTGATTCGCCAAATCTTGTTACAGATCGAGGAGCGCGGTGAGACGGCCATCGTGTACGATCCGGCGACGCCCGCCGACTACGTGCCCTACTTTCTTACTCCGTCGCGCGGTGATTTGATTCTCAATCCCCTGGACCAGCGGATGCCTTACTGGACTCCGGGAGACGAGCTGCGGCAGGGGGCCGACGCTCTCACATTGGCCGCGTCGCTGTTTCCCGACCGGCACAACGAGAATTCGTTTTTCGTAGAGGCCCCGCGAAAAATCTTTGCGCACTTGCTCGCGTTTCATCCGACGCCGCAAGAGTTGGTGTGGTGGATGTCGCACCCCGAAGAGATCGACCGGAGAGTGAAAGGGACAGAGTACGCGGCGATGATCGACCGTGATTCGCCGCCACAGCGCAACGGCGTGCTTGGTTCGTTGAGCATGGTAGCTGACGCCATGAAGCTGCTGCCAAGCGAAGCGGAGACGAAGGGGCGTTGGAGCACGCTCGAATGGTCGAAGGAGCGGAGGGGCTGGCTGTTCCTCACCAGCACGCCCGACACCCGGAAGAACCTCGCGCCGCTCATCAGTTTGTGGCTGGACATGCTGGTGCTGCGCCTGATGAATCAAGGCCGCATGAGTCCGCGTCCGGTTTGGTTCATCCTCGACGAGTTGGCGACCTTGCAGCGACTCCCGCAGCTACACACGGCGATCACGGAAAACCGTAAATCCAACAATCCGGTGGTGCTGGGTTTTCAGGGACGCAGCCAGTTGGAAGTGCGTTATGGGCACGAAGCGGAAGCGATGATGTCGCAGCCGTCAACGAAAATCTTCCTGTGCACGAGCGAGCCGCACGCAGCGAAATGGATCAGCGACACGATAGGAGAACAAGAAATCGAGAGGATACGAGAGAGCCGCACAAATGAGCAGTTCCCACAATCGCGCAAATCGAAGGGCTATAACCTCGAACGCGAGATCAGGCCGCTGGTGATGGCAAGCGAGATCAGCGGCCTTGAAAAGATGCACGGTTATCTCAAGTGTGGAAATCTCGTGGCGCGGATGAGTCTCCCGTACCTTGAGCTTGAAAGTAAAGAGCCGCAATACATCGAGCGCCCGGCACAGCAGCCACCGGAGGAACCGCCGAAGGTTGCGGCGGCCGCGGCAGGAGCAGGCAAGCGGTCGGGGAACGGAGGTTCTGGACAGAAACTCGTGCCCAATGAACAGCAACAAAGTGAGGACCAGAAAATCCAACGAGAGTCGGCACGCAAGCAAAGGGACTTCTTCGAGTAGGCCAACACATGCTGACCATCTCCAAACCACTGAGCGCAGGTCAGGCACAGTCGTATCACGCGGAAGAGTTTGGTAACGCCCGCGAGAACTATTACACCGAAGGGGAGCAGATTCGCGGGGAGTGGCACGGAAGGCTTGCCGAACGGTGGGGACTACACGGCGAGGTTCGCGAAGAGCATTTCCAGCGGCTTTCCGAAGGACAACACCCGATCACTGGGGAGCAACTAATCCGCCGCCAAGCGGCCAGAGAATACATGAACAGGCGCGGCGAAAAGGTAAGCGCGATGGAACACCGCGCAGGATGGGACGCGACGTTTTCAGCCCCGAAGAGCGTATCGTTGACCGCCCTGGTAGGTCGAGATGACCGTGTCCGAGAAGCGCATCAAGAAAGCGTTGCCGCTGCACTTGATGAGCTAGAGCGATATGTCCAGGCCCGCATCGGCGGGAATCTTCCGGCGGAGACGACAAGCAGATGGGCAGCGGCGAAGTTCGAGCACGACAGCGCAAGGCCCGTGAATGGCTATGCCGCACCGCAATTGCATACGCACGCTGTTTTCTTCAATCTTACCGAGACCGACGACGGGGACGCACACGCGCTACAGCCACGGGAACTGTACAAGACACAGCAGTATGCGACGGCTGTGTATCGCTCGGAACTGGCCCATCGGTTGAAAGAACTTGGCTACGAAATCGAGCGCGGCGAGAGCAACCAGCCGGAAATCAAAGGCTACAGCAAAGAGTATCTGGAGGCATCGAGCCCCCGCCGCCAGCAGATCGAGGAACATCTCGCAAAGGAAAACCAGCGAGGAGCAGGCGCGGCACAGGTCGCCGCGCACCAGACACGAGAAGGAAAGCTCGAACTCTCACACGAAGAGATGCAAGACAGGCACAAAGCAATGGCCGCGCACTTCGGCAATCAACCAGAGCGGGTTGTCAAAGCGGCACGGGAGCACGGAGAGGGATTACAGCAAGCACCCGAAGAGAAAGCCATCGGTCAGGCCGTTGCCTACTCAAGAGAGAAAAATCTGGAGCGTGAAGCAGTGGCCGAGGAGCGCGAGCTGCTGAGGGATGCACTGAAACGCTCAATGGGTGACGCCACGGTTGCGGAGGTTAAAGCGGAGTTCGAGAAACGCGTGCAAACGGGCGAGTTCATCGAGAGGAGCAATCGCGCCCCAGGCCGCGCGTTCACCACAAGTGAGATGATCGACTACGAACGCAACACCATCCACGCGATGCGCGCGGGGCAGAACCAACACGAACCAATCGCGAGGTTCGAGACACGCCGAGACATCGTTCAAGACCACTCGCATTTGAGCGAGAGCCAGCGCACGGCGGTCGAGCAAATCTTGTTGAGCCACGATCAGGTGACGGCTCTTGAAGGCGTCGCCGGCGCGGGGAAAACTACTTCTCTAACTGCGATCCGAGAAGCCGCCGAGCGCGAGGGTTACAAGGTGGAAGGCTTCGCGCCGACATCGCGCGCAGCGCAAAAACTCGGAGAAGCGGGAATCGAATCGAGCACATTGCAGCGGCATCTGACACGGAGCGAAGAGCCGCACGACGGACAAAAGCGCCTCTACGTTCTCGACGAATCGAGTCTCGCGAGCACGAAGCAGATGAATGAGTTCCTCCATCGGCTAAGGGAAAACGACCGCGTGCTGCTGGTAGGTGACACACGCCAGCATGAAGCGGTCGAAGCGGGCCGACCGTATCAGCAGCTCCAAGAAGCGGGGATCGAGACCGCACGGCTTGATGAGGTCGTACGGCAGAAAGACCCGGCACTCAAAGAAGTGGTGGAGCAACTCTCGCGTGGCAATGTGCGAGAAGCAATCGAACGACTGGATACGCAGGGCCGCGTGCATGAAATCCCCGACCGCGACGAGCGGCTAAAGGAAATCGCAAACGCGTACGCGACGAAACCCGAAGGCACGCTAGTGGTCTCCCCCGACAATCAATCCCGCCGCGAGATTAACGAAGCGATTCACCGGACGATGCAGAGCAAGGGCCAGGTTGAAATAAAAGAACACAAGCAGCGAGTGCTTGTGGCTCGGCAAGAGGTTACCGGGGCGGACCGGCAGTGGGCCGCGCAATACGAAGTGGGCGACGTTGTACGGTACACGAGAGGCAGCAAGACGCACGGCATCGGGGCAGGAGAGTATGCCCGCGTCGAGGGCGCGAACGAAAGAGAAAATCTGGTGAGGGTGAAGCGTGAGAACGGCGAGCAGGTGAGTTACGACCCGCGCCGGTTGCACGGCGTGACGCTCTATCGCGAGACAGAACGCGCATTCAGTCAAGGAGACCGAGTGCAGTTCACAGCGCCTAATCGAGAGCAACACATCGCCAACCGCGAGCTTGGCACCATCGAGAAGATCGACGATAGCGGCAACCTGCAACTGCGCCTCGATTCAGGCCGCGAGGTCGCATTCAACGTCAAAGAGAATCCGCATCTCGACTACGGCTATGCGGTGACGAGCCACAGCAGCCAGGGGCAAACCGCCGACCGAGTGCTCGTTCACATAGACACCGAGCAGGCTGGAGAAAAACTGGTGAATCGCCGGTTGGCGTATGTGGCGGTATCACGCGGACGCTACGATGCCCAGGTCTACACAAACGACAAGGGCCAGCTTGCCGAGCAACTCTCGCGCGACGTGTCGCACCGATCCGCGATGGAAGCAAGCCGTGAATCCGTATCTTCAGCACACAAGATCGAGCCGTCGTCCGAACGAGGCCAAGTGCATGAGCACACGCAAGCAGAAGGCCATAGCATCAGCAGGTAGATCCCGATTCCCTTCGCTCTCGCCGCTGTCGAGGGTCATGACCGCTGCGCGGCTCCTTACGCGCTCAAAACCTCCCTAACATTCGGTTCCCGTGGTACAAGCTATATCACGCTCGCTTCTGCGGCGTGGAGGGCAAGATTCGCCTTTCGTGGAATGAGATCAGGCATCGGGCCACCAAGTTCGCGCAGGACTGGAAAGACGCCCACTACGAGAAGGGCGAGACGCAAACTTTCTACAACGACTTTTTCGAGGTCTTCGGCATCCAGCGCCGAAAGGTTGCGACTTTCGAAGAGCCGGTCAAGCGCGCAGGGTCGAAAGCGCCCGGCTTCATCGATCTGTTCTGGAAGGGAACGCTTCTCGTCGAGCAGAAAAGCGCCGGACGCGACCTGACGAAAGCCAAGGAGCAGGCGTTCGAGTATTTTCCCGGCATCAAAGATACCGAACTCCCCCGCCACGTTCTAGTTTGCGACTTCCAAACCTTTGAACTCTACGACCTCGACACTCGCGAAGAGGTTAAGTTCAAGCTCGCCGATCTTCACAAAAACGTCCACGCCTTCAGTTTCATTTTCGGCGGCGCGCCCCGTGTTTTCAAAGACCAGGACCCCGTCAATATCGAAGCCTCTGAGCTGATGGGGAGGCTCCATGATGCCCTGCTCGCATCAGGGTACGCCGGCCACGACCTTGAACGTTTTCTTGTGCGCCTGGTTTTCTGCCTCTTCGCAGATGACACAGGCATTTTTGCGCCCAAGGGCATCTTCCTGGACTTCGTCCGTGACCGCACCAGCGACGACGGTTCTGATTTAGGGCCTCTGCTCGGTCAACTCTTCGAAGTTCTGAACCGACCTAACGACAAACGCCATAAAACCCTCGATGAGGACCTGAAGCAATTCGAATACATCAACGGCGACCTTTTTGCTGAACGATTGCCGATGCCAGATTTCAACAGCGCAATGCGGCGCCTGCTCCTCGACGCCTGCGCTTTTAATTGGTCAGCAGTTTCCCCCGCTATCTTCGGCGCGCTCTTCCAAAGCGTCATGGACAAACAAAAGCGCCGTGCGATCGGTGCACACTATACAACCGAGCAAAACATCTTGAAGCTGATCCACCCGCTTTTTCTCGACGATCTCCGGGCAGAACTCGACCGTCTGAAAGCCCGCCGCGACACGGGCCAGAACGCCGCCCTCAAAGCGTTCCAGAAAAAGCTGGCCGCAATTCGTTGCTTCGACCCTGCCTGTGGTTGCGGCAATTTCCTTGTCATCGCCTACCGCGAACTGCGCGTGCTCGAAACCGAAGCACTCGTGGAACTTAATCGCAACCGGACGTTCGACGTGGCGGACCTTTCCCAGGTTGACGTGAACCAGTTCTACGGAATTGAAATTGAAGAATTCCCGGTGCGCATCGCCGAGATCGCGCTCTGGATGATGGACCACATCATGAACATGCGCCTCTCGGAAGCCCTCGGTGGTTACTTCCCGCGCTTCCCTCTGAAGGCCTCGCCCACAATCAAGAACGCCGATGCTCTTGAAATAGATTGGGCAACGGTGCTCGACCCTGCGCACTGCACTTATGTTCTCGGCAATCCACCCTTCGGCGGCGCGAAATATCAAAGCGATGCACAACGAGCCCAAGTCGCAAGCATCGCCGCCTTTGTCAAGAAGCAAGGGACACTCGATTACGTCACAGCATGGTTTATGAAGGCCGGCGCCTACATCCAGGGCACGGCAGCCAAGATCGGATTTGTCGCCACTAACTCAATTACGCAGGGAGAACAGGTGGCCGAGCTCTGGCCCTTGCTTTTCGACCGCTACCACCTTGAACTTGCGTTTGCCCATCGGACCTTCGCCTGGGGAAGCGAAGCGCGCGGGAAAGCCCACGTCCACGTCGTTATCATTGGCCTGGCTCTTCCGGACCAGACTCCGAAGGAAAAGCGGCTGTTCGATTATCCAGACCTCAACGGCACGCCCATAGAAAACTCGGTGAGAGCGATTTCCCCATATCTCTTCGATGCCGGTAACCTCTTGGACCCGCACACCGTTGTATACGAAGCGAGTTCCCCTGGGCCCGGCATGCCGCCAATGATCATCGGGTCAAAACCCATCGACGATGGAAACTATATCTTTACCGATGAAGAGCGCACAGCCTTTCTCGCGGAAGAACCCGGCGCTGCGCCTTACTTCCACCCTTACATTGGTTCCGTGGAATTCATAAACGGCGAGAGCCGATGGATACTCGCCCTCCACACCGCGACGCCCGCACAAATTCGTTCAATGCCAAACGTCGTGCAACGCATTGAAGCGGTTCGCACCTTTCGGGAGAATAGCAAAAGTGCGCCGACGAGAAAACTCTCGAACACACCAACGGTTTACCACGTCAATGTAATTCCGACTGGCTCTTTCCTCGTTATTCCCGAAACCAGTTCGGAGCAACGCGAATACGTTCCCATCGGTTATCTTCAACCACCCGTGATTCCAAGTAACCTGGTCCGCATCGTAACAAACGCCTCCCCTGCCCTTTTCGGCCTCATTACTTCCCGAATGCATATGGCGTGGCTCCGATACATCGGCGGAAGATTGAAGAGCGACTATCGGTATTCCATCGGCATCGTCTACAACCCTTTTCCCTGGCCCGTCCTCGACTCGTCCGCGGAGACAAGAATCGGGGCGCTTGCCGAGGCCGTACTCGCCGAGCGTCGAAGACACACAGATTCCACACTGGCTGACCTGTACGATCACACGACCATGCCGGCAGCCCTGCGCAAAGCCCATCAAGCTCTTGACGCTGCTGTCGACAAGCTCTATCGCAAGGAAGCGTTCACAAGCGACCGCGAACGCGTCGAATTCCTGTTGGCGCGGTACGAGAGAGAACGTGCCCCACTCGTGGCCGCGGCCCAGCCAACAAAAAAGCGGCGACGCAGGCAATAGCAGCTCTGGCGCGCACTTCCGTGAGTGTTCTTCCACCTTCCTGTGAGCAGCAACAACACAGAACCAGGCGCTAACACTCGACTGTTACAAAAGCTTTCACTACCATGATTCTTGTAATGCCTTCGGAGATATGTAGAAAATGCCGGCATCGACGTTTACCTTTGACGACCTCATCGCTTGGTCTGAAAAGCTGCTTTCCTGGCAGCGTGACGCGCTGCGCCGCGTGCTCAACGGCCGTCTGACGGAGGCCGACATAGCAGACCTGGCTGGGATGGCGAAGTCGGAGTATGGCATCTCGACGCCCGGCAGGCCGTCGCCAGTTCCAGCAACGACGGCACACGTTCGCAGTTCTGGTGCTTCCACGCCGCCCGTGGCGCTTCTTGCTGTTCGCGATATCGCCAACGTAAATGCCCTTGCATCCGGCCCCGTTACCTTTGCACCGGAAGGTCTCACCGTAATTTACGGCGACAATGCTTCCGGAAAATCCGGGATCGCTCGCGTGCTAAAGAAAGCCGGCCGCGCCCGTGAGCCGGGCGGCGTCATCCGGCCTAGCGTGTTCGACCCCGATCCCGGCAAGCCCGCCAGCGCCGTCATTGATTTCCGTGTCGGCGCAGCAGACCGATCGGCCTCATGGGTTGACGGCTCCCCGGCAGACGCCGAATTAACCAAAATCAATGTCTTCGACGCGAGCTGCGCTGCCGTCCAGGTCGAAGAAGACAACAAGCTTGCCTATACACCGCAAATTCTCCAGATCTTCCAGGACCTCGCGGAAACATGCCGGGCAGTCGCCGCGCATCTGAAGGCCCAGGGGGAAGCCCTAGAAAAGACGCGATCGCCTCAACTTGATCAGCTTTCTCTCCGTCCTGATACCAAAGCCGGGATTCTGGCCGCCAATCTTTCTCCGCAGGCCACGCACAAGGAAATCGATGTGCTTTGCGACATAACCGGCGAAGAACGCGCGCGTCACCAGACTCTGATCCGAGCCTTGCAAGACAACCCAACCAGTCAGGCCGATCTTCTTGATGCGCGTGCGCGCCGTTTGAAAGACCTTGACGCGCTTACCAGGTCTCTGGAGGGCTCGCTCTCTGATACCGCCCTGCAGGAATTCGAAGACCTTCTTGCCGATGCGACCGCCACTGAAGAGGCCGCCGAGGCTGCAAGCCTGTCATTCGGCTCCGGCTCGGCTCTAGCAGGACTTGGTAGCGACGCATGGAAAAAACTGTGGGAGTCCGCACGTCGCTATTCCGAAACGCTTGGATATCCCGGCGAATCCTTTCCTGTCACGCGCGCCGCCGCCGTTTGTCTTCTTTGCCAGCAACCCATTGATAAAAAGGCCGCAGAGCGCCTGACCAAGTTCGAGCAGTTCGTGCAAGACGACGTGCAGCAACGGGCCGGAAAGGCCCGCGACAAGGTGCAAGCGCGCAAGCTCCAAATCGAAGCCATCAAAATCGACTTGTCCGGCACTCAACAACGCGAGGCCGCCCTTCGCGGGACGCCGCAGGGTCAAAGCCTTAAGGCGTTCATCGTCAACGCGAAAATCCGCAGACGCTATCTCCTTCGAAAGTCTAACAACCAAATTGCCAACAGACCTGGCAATTTGCCGCCACGTCCGGATTTCACGTCCATTCGGACGAGCCTCGCGGAAGAGATCGCGAGTCTTCGCGCGGCCGCCCTGGCCAGCGAGCGGCAGAAGATGCAGACCGAATTTGCGGAACTCGACGACCGGCTGAAACTGGCTCCACTGAAGGATATCCTCAAGAACGAAGTGGCGAGGCTTATTTACGGCGGCATTCTCGAACTTGCCCGGACAGACTGCGATACTACGTGGATAACGCGCAAAGGCGGCGAAGTCGCGCAGACTATCGTCACAGCTCGCCTACGCAGCGATTTTGCGCGAACCCTTAATCGGCTTGGCTTCGCGGCAGCTCCCGTTGAAATTAAGCTTGGAGTTGGCACAGTAGGCCATCACCCTTATCGCCTCTCGCTCATCGCGCGAGAGGACGTACCACCATCAGAAGTGCTTAGTGAGGGTGAAAAGACATGCGTTGCGCTCGCAGGCTTTCTGGCCGAACTTGAAACCACAAATAATGGCTCCGGTATAGTTCTCGACGACCCTGTTTCATCGCTTGACCATCATTACCGCTTGCGCGTTGCTCGGCTGCTCGTTGACGCCGCAAAGCAGCGGCAAGTGGTCGTATTCACACACGACATAGTCTTCCTCCTCATGCTTACAAAATATGCCCGGATAGCATCGATACCGGTCACAGAGAGAAGCCTTCGCCGTGGGAGCCCGCGACACGGACTCCTTGAGGAAGGGCCTCCGTGGGTCGCCATGTCGGTGGCCAGGCGTATTGGTCTGCTTCGTAACGAGCCGCAAAATGCAGGAGCCGTCCTGCGCAAGGGCGACCGGGCGGGCTACGAGCAAAAGGCTGAATGGATTTACGACCGTCTGCGTCAATCCTGGGAGCGCGCGGTCGAAGAACTTCTTCTCAATCAGGTTGTTGTTCGCTTCGGAGATGGTGTCTCAACCCAGCGTCTGAAACTGCTAACCGATATCACCGATGCTGACGTACAAACCGTCGAGTCAGAAATGGCCTATTGTTCCAGCTTTGTCCATGATGAATCAGGAGCTGTGAATGCCGGCATCCCCGACCCAGTTGTCGTAGAAGCGGACATCAAACGCCTGGACGATTGGGTCGCATCCCTTCGGAAACGGGGCCGAAAATAGTAATCAGAGTTTCCTTCGACCACCGGCACCAGCCAAAGCCCGCTCTGACATGCGAACTGACTTCGTTAGGCTCGTACATTGCCCAGCTCGACCCACTCCGATTAGTCCAACCACCCAATTTACGTGTTGAGGAAGCACCCGCATCCGACCATGGCAAAGGGCATTGAAGACCGTATCCGCCAGCACTTCTCTGCCAAGCTCGCTCTGCACGTCGGGATGCATGAAAATATCAACCGTGCACGCGAGCCGTAATTCGGGAAAGCGCTGAGCACAAATCCGATTGGCTTTCTTTTCATCGATCAAAGCGACCGCCTTGTTAGCGACGGCATAAGCAATCGTTGCCGCCTCGCCATCATCCAGGGTCATCTGGGCTGCGCCCACAACAAGCTGCTCGAAATACCCGTCTCCCTTAGCGTCGAGTCGCACGATTTCAACATGCCCGCCATCGACAAGTTTCTTCAGAAGGTCGGCGTCCTGCCGCTTCCTCTGCCTCCCCTCTTCCAGCTCTCCAGACACAATATCGACGACGGCCACGCGGTTAGGCAGAGCCTTGATTACCTTCTTGGCGCAGCCCGTCGCATTCACGCTTATGATCGTGCTCGCGTCAGCAACAAGGAGAGCCTGCGCGTCAGTTAGACTCGATAGTGATCCCATCGGCCTCAGTTCCTTCGCTCTCCTGGCTGTCCAATAATTCGCGCAACTCCAGTCGATCTAGCTGCAAGAGGCGCGCAAGCTGCCCCTCACTCAGAAGATTTTGCCGGTACGCTTCCGCAGCGAGCAGATTCAGGCGCAGCGTCGTCGGATGATCCGCCTCGGTCTTGTCCTTATCCGGGGCCGTCAGATCGCCCAGAACCTGCCGCACATGCTCATCCTTGATTCCGCCATTGGCCTGAAACCAGTCCCAGGTGCCGACTTTAGTCAAGCCCAGCTCCTCAAGACGGCGAACCATCGCCTCCCGCGACACGCCGAAAAAATGCGCAAGGATAATGACATGCCGGCGCGTGAGCCGGTCAGACCCTGCCGTCAACTCATGGAATTTCTGAATCACACCGCGGGCCGGCGTCAGGAACGCCCTGCCAAACGCGTTGGCGTAACGCTCCTCACGCGTATCTTCCTTCTCATGCCGGTGCAGAATCTCAGCGTTTCGGCGCGTCGAGACAAGATGCCCGGTCTCGTGGCCTGCCGACTGCGTCCGGCGTTCGCGCGGATGGCTCGCGTTCAGCAACATGCACGGGCCGAGCGCCTCGTCATACGCAAACAACCCTGAAATTCCGCTGTCGAGCCGTCGGACGTAAACTCGGACGCCGAGTTCCATTTCAAGCAGCGTCACGATATCCGGCACCGGCCGGTTTCCCAGACCCAGGCTGTGCCGCAACTCCATAGCGTCGTGTTCGGCTTGCGCCCGCACGTCGCCACGCAAGATAGGTCGCTCCGCCGGATAGTCTTGCACACGCCTGACACCGAGCAGGTTTTCCAGCTCAACCTCTGCCCGCGCCAGATTGGCCATCAACTCAGCGGCATCAGCGGCCGCAGCGTCCTTGCTCCCGACCAGTTTCCGGAAACGCGGAGCAAAGTCGACGTGAATGGCTTCCTGGCGCAGCAACGCATTGACGGATGTTCCGTAAGCCTTCGCGAGTTTCTGCAGCTCGCTCATCCTCACGCGTCGCTGTCCCTGTTCGACCGCGACGAGTGTCGTGCGGGCCACGTCTATCGCATTGGCCGCGTCTTCTTGGGTGAGCTTTGCGTTTTCACGGGCCACACGCAACCGCTCACCGACATTTTCTGGGCTCATCTGTTCGAGGAGATTCATGACTGCACCCCTTTGGCCCAATTGCCCAAGAATGAAGTCCGTCCGAGAGAATCCATGAAATCCTTCCATTCCTTTTCGTGTTGAGCCAGCAGCCGGTCCAGCTTCGAACGGACATCCGATTCCGCAAGGCCGAGAGACTCGCCTAGCTGAAATGCGCAGAGGCTGAGCATTCCGGAATTCGCCGGCGATTTTCGCAGTTGAGCCAAATGATCAAGGTGCAGGGCTCCCGCAATGGCGTATTGCCGCAGCGCCGTCGTTACTTTCTTTTTGGCAAACGATCCGGACGCCCCCGCTTCGAAGCTCCCCGCCGAGAGATTCTCCCAAACGTAAGTCTCTTTTGGTTCCCTAAGGCCTGCCCCATGCACGCTCAGCCGCCTCAACAGGCAGGCGGCACAAATCCCGCATTGCCGCTTTTTCCCCGCGACACTAACGTGCCGCGTTTGCTGCCAGCACGACCACGTGCCCTCCCACGAAGAACCATCCTTGCACTCATCGACGAACTTTCTCAGCGTCTCAGCCTTGGTCAGCCAGAGCTGCGTGAAACTGAAGCGCACCTTGTGATGAAGCAATGCTTCCAGAAATCTTTCCATCCTTTCGGTGAAAAGCGGGTGACTGCGGTAGTCCTCGCAGCCTTGCCCCACGGTGACGAGCGCAGGCCCCAAAGCCCCCTGCCCGCTCTCCGGAACGATAACCTGACCGGCTTTCGTGAGATACGCCGCGAGGCCACTGATCAACGCGAACTTGAATCCCCGCGACCGCGCGCTCGATTCAACGAACGGCTTCTTGCCCGCACGGACATGGTAAGGCACCGACGTGAATGGTTGTCTCATCCGCGACAGAGCGTGGCCATCGCAGGCTTTTGTTCCGAGGCGCACGCGAATCAACTTATCTCCCATTTCGCGCCCAAGAATTCCGGCCACGCACCGCGAATCCAGGCCATCGCTGAAAGGGATTACGGCACTCAAGTCAGCAGGAAGATTGAATTGCCCCTGCGACGGCGCGCTCACCGATTTCTTGCGTTTACAAAATTCGATCGTCCATCGGTCGCCGGTCAAAAAATTCAGGACTTCATGCAACGCGTCCGATACCGGCTTGCTGTTCCACCGGCGGGGATCGTGGACGGGGATGACGAGCTGCAAATCTCTTTGCCAGCTCATCTGCGGGCGTCTCTGCACCCTGTCCGCGAATTCAACGGCTGCCGCCACGAGCATGGCGTCATAAACAACCGGTTCCCACTTCGCTATGCAATAAGTTTCGAGCCGTGCGGTCGAGAACTCTACGTTCCGGCCAACCTGGCATCGCATCCAGCCTTTTCGTCCGCGCGTTGCATTCTCCACCACATGGACATTGAGTGATGGATGCGGGAAAAGTTTGCTCCTCTCCTCTACCCTCACAGCTTCACCCCGTCATCCAGGCCTTGCCGTCTGGGCGCTTCAGTTCCCGACTTTGTTTCAGAATCTAGAATCCGCCGTACAACGCCGCCTATGTCGGCGCTGCCAATCGCCTGTTCGATCCTTTCCCTGACCCTGTTTGCCCGCGGCGTCGTTGATTCGCGGCAATAATGCTCTTCGACTTGCCGGGCTCCCCGAGCTGCGCGGTCCATCAGAGCGTCCTTCAAAGCACTCTCCGGAATGTCTTTTGCGCTATTCCCGCGCGCGGCCTGTTGAAGGGCATAATTCAGAACCACGCGCGCAAGCCCGGCACCGGACGCGTTTCTGAGAGCTTCCAGCGAAGGCGCTACATCGTTTTTGAACAGTGAAGCCTCTTGATCTGCACAAACTCTTCGGAGGCCTCTAAAGAATTCCGGGCTGATTTCTCCCCGGCAGTCCTCTTCCAATGCGGGGAGGATTGCATCTCGGATTTCATCCGTGCCGAAAGCCTGGTTGTCTGCGCTTTCCGCAACCCGCTTCCAGCCCTTCCGCATGTCCAAACTGCGATGTGGACCGTCACTCATTGGAACACTCCAATGTCAGAAGTCTATGTATTTTCTACTGACAATGTCAAGTGTCATGTTTTATTGCAAAAAAACTTGACACTCTCACCCGGCAAACTCACACTTCCATAGTGAAAAAGAACTTAACCAAGACAAGACGTTCGGGCCGCGTCACAGCCGTCATTTCGCGGAGGATCGAATCTGAAGGCGAACGCCTTTGGCGGCCTCAGGACTTTGCCGATCTTCCCCCAAGCGCCGTCCTACAGGCCCTCTCTCGCCTTACGCGCCGAGGTCGCCTTGAACGCCTGAGCAAGGGCGTCTACTACAGCACCCGGCAGACGGCCTTCGGCAAGAGCCGGCCAAACCCGGCCGCAATCCAGAAGCTCGCCTCCCGGCGAAAGGGCGTTTTCCCTTCCGGCATCGCCGCCGCCAATCTTCTCGGATTCACGACGCAGACGGCGAGACGAAGCGAGATTTCCACCAGCGCCCTCAGCCTGCCCCGCAAACTCGTCGGAAGCGACACCGTCATTCATACGCGCAGGCCGGAAGCATGGGCCGGACTCTCCCAGAGCGATGCGGCGCTGCTCGATTTCCTGCGCCGCGCCGGACGGACAAGCGAGCTCTCACCGGAAGAAACCATCCGCCGTGCCCTCGCACTCTTCTCAGAAAACGAACGCTTCGAGCGGTTGGTTAAAGTTGCGCCTTCCGAGCCTCCGCGCGTCCGCGCGATGGTCGGCGCCATCGGCGAACAACTCGGGAAGAACCGCGCGGCGCTGCGCCGCCTGCGCGAATCCTTGAATCCCTACTCGCGGTTCGACTTCGGCCTGCTGGCCGGACTGCGACACGCCCACAACTGGCAGGCCAGGGAGCGCCGCTGACATGAAGCTTTTTGAGCACAAGGATTTCGATCAGGCGATACTCGGGGCGGAGCAGCACTTCGGCGCGCGGAAATTGCGCCCCGCGATCATCGAGAAGGACTACTACGTCACGGAGGCGCTGCGCATCATCGCCGCCGCGACTCCCGACAAGATCATCTTCAAGGGCGGCACGAGCCTGGCGAAAGGCTGGAACCTGATCCAGAGGTTTTCGGAAGACATCGATATTTTCCTCGATCCCCTCGCCTTCAAGCCCCCCCTCGGAAAAAACGGCATCGACCGGGAACTCAAGAACCTCCGCGATGCCGTCGGCGGCCACCCGGCGCTCACATTCGTTGCGGCGGAGAGCAAGACCATCGGCGGATTCGGGCGCAACGACCGCTTCTCCTACACGCAACGCTTCGGCGGCCCCGGCGAAGTCGCCAACCGCGTTCTCCTCGAAGCGGGCACTGCGAGCGGCCGTGAGCCCACCAGCGTTATCAAGCTGCGCTCCTATCTCGGACAGTTCCTCGAGGAAACAAAAACCTCACTCGGTGCAGACGACGAAGGCCCCTTTTCGTTACGGCTCCTCCATTTCCGGCGAACCTTTGTCGAGAAGATGTTCGCCATCCACGGCAAGGTCCAGCTCCTCAAGCGCGACAAGACGCCCCTCGGAACGTATGCCAGGCACTACTACGATCTTTTTCAACTCGCGGGACAGGCGGAAGTCATCACCATGCTGAAATCCGGCGAGTACGCCGCCATAAAGAAGGATTACGACGAGATCAGCCGGACCCATTTTGAAAAAAGCTATTTCTATCCCGAAGGGATGAGCTTCGCCAAAAGCGACGCGCTGTTTCCGCCGCCAGAACTCGCCAAGACCATCAGCGCCGAATATGAGGCGCAGTGCAAATTGCTCTGTTATGGCCCATATCCGTCGTGGGAAGAGATTCAGGTAAGGTTTAAGGAAATCCGGGAATTGCTGTGACATCCCGCTGTCGAAGCATGTTGAACAGGTTTCCGGGCGTTCCGCTTGGGATCGTCACGCTCGAAGTTTCGAGCTAACTCGTAAACCGAATGGAAGCTAGCGACGAGTGTGGCACCTTTGGCATTGAGGGAGTCCAGAGCTTCTTTGGGTTAATGGCTTGATCGCACAGGAGATTCCAGATAATCGTGTCGGGATAGATACGCAAAGCCATTCGCTTTATGCCTTATCCGCCGTGCGCAGATTGGCGCGTTACTTCTGGATGCACCGTCGCCCATAATTTGGGTAACAGCACAATGCGGCTTCCGATTCTGTTCGCGTATCTGCCAAGGCTTACGCCGTGTACCTGGCGTGTACCTCGGTTCGGCGTTTCTGCTGTTTTTCTCGAATTTGCCTTTTCGTGGAATCAATAACTTACGTGCTTTCAACGTCGCTTTTAGTTCGATCCCCACCGCCCCTACCAGTTTTCTCTTTCACTTCACAGGACTTGCGGAAACCGCGAGGCAGCAAAAGGCAGCATTAAGAAAAGGGTAGAGTCGGCAGGCGAGCCAAAACCTCGCGGCACGGATGGCAAGCCGACGTCCAGTTGTGAGTGCGGGCAGTTCGAAAAGAAACGAATCGATCAACCGGAGGAATCGCGTCTTCTCCGAGTGCAGTTTTTCGGTTTCTCCACCGAGCGGCGTATACACTTCTAACCTTGGTTGGCCGCGATGTCGACATCGTTCTAAGAGTCGCGCCACGCTCGCTCTGCCTGGGCCACCTGCGCGTGGTCGCAATAGTTTGAGGAGTGAGCGTTCAGCGCGCGCCGTTTCCCTTTTCGTATTTCGCGCTGTCAAAGCCTCCCCATCATTCGCCAGCCGTGGTACAAGCTATGTCATGCGCGCTTCTGTGGCGCGTGGGCTTATATCCCCGTTAAAATCTTGATTACGGAGGAACTGTGCGGCTTGCGTGGAACGAGATAAGACACCGAGCCACCAGGTTCGCTCAGGAATGGAAAGACGCCCACTACGAGAAGGGCGAAACCCAGACCTTCTACAACGAGTTTTTCGAAATCTTCGGTGTCCAGCGCCGCAAAGTCGCCACCTTCGAAGAACCCATCAAGCGCGCCGGTTCGAAAGCCCCCCGCTTTGTTGATCTATTTTGGAAGGGAACGCTTCTTGTCGAGCAGAAAAGCGCTGGCCGCGACCTGACTAAAGCCAAGCAGCAGGCGTTCGATTATTTCCCCGGAATCAAGGATTCCGAACTCCCTCGCTACGTTCTCGTTTGTGATTTTCAGACCTTCGAAATTTACGACCTCGACTCGCGCGAAGAAGTCAAATTCAAGCTCGCCGATCTTTACAAGAACGTTCACGCATTCAGTTTCATATTTGGCGGCGCTCCCCGCGTTTTCAAAGATCAGGACCCGGTCAATATCGAAGCTTCCGAGCTGATGGGCAAGTTGCACGACGTTCTGCTCGCCTCAGGCTACGAGGGGCACGACCTTGAGCGTTTTCTCGTACGCTTAGTGTTCTGTTTGTTCGCGGACGATACCGGCATTTTTACGCCCAAGGGTATTTTCTTGGATTTTGTGCGCGACCGCACCAGCGAAGACGGTTCCGATTTAGGACCTTTACTTGGTCAGCTTTTTGAAGTCCTCAACCGACCAACCGACAAACGCCAAAAAACTCTCGATGAAGACCTCAAACAGTTCGAGTACATCAACGGCGACCTTTTCGCTGAGCGCCTCCCCATGCCTGCTTTCGACAGTGGCATGCGCAAGCTGCTGCTCGATGCCTGCGCATTCGACTGGTCTGGAGTGTCTCCCGCAATTTTTGGTGCGCTTTTTCAGAGTGTCATGGACAAAGAGAAGCGCCGGGCAATTGGCGCGCACTACACAACAGAACAAAACATCTTGAAGTTGATCCATCCGCTTTTCCTAGACGATCTCCGAACAGAACTCGACCGTCTGAAAGCTCGCCGCGACACGGGACAGGCCGTCGCGCTCAAAGCATTTCAGAAGAAGCTGGCCGCAATTCGTTGCTTCGACCCTGCCTGTGGCTGCGGCAATTTCCTTGTCATCGCCTACCGCGAATTGCGTGTGCTCGAAACCGAGGTACTCGTTGAGCTTAATCGCAATCGGACGTTCGACGTGGCAGACCTTTCGCAGGTCGATGTAAACCAGTTTTATGGGATCGAGATCGAAGAATTTCCGGTCCGCATTGCCGAAATCGCGCTCTGGATGATGGACCACATAATGAACATGCGACTCTCGGAAGCCCTCGGCGGTTACTTCCCGCGCTTCCCTTTGAAGGCCTCGCCCACCATCAAGAACGCCGACGCTCTTGAAGTAGATTGGACGATCATCCTCGACCCTGCGAATTGTACCTATGTCTTCGGTAATCCGCCCTTTGGCGGCGCAAAATACCAAACGCGGGCACAACGCGAGCAAGTCGCGAAAGTCGCCGCCCTCCTTAAAAAGCAAGGGACACTCGATTACGTTGCAGCCTGGTTCATCAAGGCGGGTGCTTATATCCAGAAGACCAACGCGAAAATCGCATTCGTGGCGACAAGCTCAATCACCCAGGGAGAGCAAGTCGCCGAACTCTGGCCCCTGCTTTTCCATCGCTACAATCTCGAAATTTCTTTCGCGCACCGCACCTTCGCGTGGGGTAGCGAAGCGCGCGGTAAAGCCCACGTCCATGTCGTCATCATCGGGCTTGCACTGAGAGACCAAGCTCCGAAGGATCGCCGAATCTTTGACTACGCCGCGTATGACGCCGACCCAACAGAATCAATCGTGCGCGTCATCTCCCCGTACCTGTTCAATGCCGCCAATCTTGCTGACCCTCACACCGTCGTCTACGAGCAAGCCGCTCCGTTCGTCACGATGCCCCTGATGAACATCGGCTCAAAACCAATCGACGACGGTAATTACATTTTATCCGACGAGGAAAGAAACACTCTGGTCAAGGCCGAACCACGCGCGGGTGCATACCTTCATCCTTACATCGGCTCGGAAGAATTCATTAACGGAGGCAGGCGTTGGATTCTTGCTCTTCACGACGCGACGCCTTCGGACATCCGCGCCATTCCCGGTGTGCATAAACGCATCGAAGCCGTCCGCGCCTTCAGAAAGGCGAGCAAGAGCGCTCCGACCCAAAAACTCGCGGAGACTCCGACTCTGTACCACGTCAACGTCATTCCCAAGCAGCCGTTCCTCGTCGTGCCGGAAGTGAGCTCTGAGCAACGCGAATACGTGCCCATCGGCTATCTTCAGCCGCCCGTGATCCCCAGCAACCTGGTTCGCGTCATCGAAAACGCCTCCCTTTCTCTCTTTGGCCTAATCACGTCCCGCATGCACATGGCATGGCTTCGTTATATCGGCGGTCGTCTTGAAAGCCGATACCGCTACTCGATTGGCCTTGTTTACAACCCGTTCCCATGGCCGATTCTCACTTCGGCGGCAGAAACCCAAATCGCGAAGCTCGCCCAAGCTGTCCTCGATGCCCGCGCAAACCATTCAACCTCCACGCTCGCCGACCTCTACGATCCCACAGCGATGCCAGCGGATTTACGCAAGGCTCATCAGGCCCTCGACTCTGCGGTTGATAAGCTTTACCGCAAAGAATCGTTTGCCAGCGACCGCGAGCGCGTCGAATTTCTCCTGGCCCGCTATGAGAAAGAACGCGCGCCACTAGTAGTCGCCGCCCAGCAGACAGGAAAGCGCCGGCGCAGACAATAGCTTCAACTCATTGCTTCCACGGGACCGGCTACGACTTCAAGCGGCTACGCTGACAAGGCAATGGTGTCCGAGTGCGAAGAAGAATTGAAAGTGAACGGCAGAGCACTTCAGCGTGATCTGAGGTTGCTGATAGAAAAAGGCCTCGTTCGCACGGTTGGCCCGGACCTCACCAAGAACTACCAGCCGCTACTGTGACAAGCCGTGCCACGCCTCTGCTTCCCGCAACCGAAGTTAACGCTTTGAGGTCTCTATTGTCACAGTAAGAAATGCTGATCGAACATCCGATGTATCCTGCTACCAAAGTCCTCGCTGCGAACGAGTATCTTGAGCACCATTTAACAGTCCATAGCGATAAAGAGCAGAATAGGCGGAAGCTACTGGCAATTTTCGGCGGAGAGTATGACGTTTCATACGAGAATTTGGACGATGATCAGAAAGCCGAAGTCGATGCGTTCAACCTGTCTGAAATGCTGACCGACGCCCTAGCGGTAGGTGAAAATGTAGACTACCGAGAGGTTTCTTTCGTCTTGGGGAGACTCTCAGCACTGCAAAAGCCAGAGCTCATTCCGACTGTAATAGAGAATCTGGGCCGCCTATATCCTGTTGCCGATGCAGTTGCTGCCTTTTTCAAAGAATTTTCGAAGCTCGACGAAGTGATTTGCCGTGAAATTTCACGGGCACTCTTGGCTCCAATTCTTGATACCCATGACTTCAAACCCGACTTCAAACCCTCGGAATATTACTGTGTTTGGGTCCTTAATATTTTTGAACACCAACGTGAGTGGAATCATGCTGAGGACCTTCTTAGGATTTTCCGCGAGACGAGTTCAGATGCAATCAGGAGATCCGCAGCGTTAAGGCACCCGGGACATTTTCGAGTGGGCGGCCATCCGGCCGGAATTTGTCGAGCGCAAACGCCAATTCTACGTTTAGCGAGTCATACAGTCGCGAAAGCGATGCTCATTGAGCGTCAGGCCGGCTCTAATCTTTTAATGCAGCAAGCACATGGTGCGCAGGGATCTGTGTACTATTATTTCACCGTTGTAGCCGACGAATCCCCGCTTCCTGAACCGATTCATAAGAAAATTGATTCGGCCCCGTGTGGTGCCAACCATGTTTGCCAAAACCCCCTGGCTTATCTTGGGAATCCTTCCGCCCTTGTTGCTCAACCGGGCTAGCTGCAAAAGCACGCCCGCGAGCCGCTGTTCGGTTGAATTGACAAGCAGGTCCGCCAGGTGCTCCTGATATTTCTTGAGGATGGATAGCAGGTAGGACACAAACAAATTTGAAGCGGCGCCATCCTCGCGAAGAATGCGGATCATCTCTTTCTTTTTAATGGTGACAATCGAGCAGGAGCCAATCGCGGTAGCCGTGCATATACGAACTGGAACACCTGCGATGCAAGACTGCCCCAAGAAGTCGCCGGCGCCCAGGACGGTGATAATCGCTGGCCTGCGACCCTTCGACCGGACGGTGAGCATCACATCGCCTTCGCGGATGTAGAACAGCGTGGTGGCCGCCTTGCCTTGAGAGTAGATTATTTGTTTGTCTCGATACTGCGAGGTCGCTCCGCCCAGGACGCTTTTGAAGGTTGACTGTTCGGCGCGTGTCGATAGCGTGGTGACGCTTTTCATAAACCTCTCTCGTCTTGTGAGCCCCTGATCGATCGGCGTCTTCATGCCTTAAGGTTCTTATTCAGGCGCTGTAACAACTTCCAGTCCGTTCTCGGCTTCGCCGCAAACCTTCCATTACGCGCGGGTCTCCAGCAAAGCTCTCAATAGCCTTTGGATAGCGCTATGATCGTCGGCAATCGGAATGCGAATCGGCACATTAGGCACGCAAACGCCGTCGCCTGCCTCGGTTCACTAAAGAGAGGTATGTAGGTTACACTACATAGTGGATTTTCCCTTGCGATTATAGTGCCTACCCGTATAAAACCTGTTATCGCGCTCTAACGAAGCGAGGTCTCGTCTTGAAATTCCTGGCGGCGCCTTCGCGGAGTGCGCCGGGCGCGTGCCCCCCTCAGCCGGGAAAGGATCGTTTTGAGACGCAAATCGACGCAAGCCACGCAGGACGGCAACCGGACCAATGCTGCCGGAAAACCGATACGCAACAAGATTCTTCTGGCGATGACCGGCGTGGAGTTCCCCGTGATTCGTCCCCGCCTCGAATATGTAGCGCTGCCATCCCATCTCAGGCTTCATGAGCCGCATCGGGCATTTAAATTTGTTTATTTCCCGAATGAAGGCTTGATCTCTCTCGTCGTCGCAATGGCCAACGGAAAGACCGTCGAAGCGGGGATCGTTGGGAGCGAAGGTGTTGCGGGGCTGCCGGCGGTCGCGGGTCTGACCCGTGGCCCTCTTCGCGAAGTCATGCAAATTGGGGGTAATGGTTTCAGAATTAGAATCCGTGATTTGGCAAAAACGCTGGATTACACCCCCAATCTTCAACGAATCCTGGAGCGTTACACCATGATGTTGGGGCTGCACGTTGCGCAAACGGCGGCGTGTAATCGCCTGCATGACATCGATCAACGTCTCGCCCGCTGGCTGCTTATGGCTTACGACAGAGTGGATTCCGGGACGCTTCGCATCACGCACGATTTTCTTGCCACCATGCTCGGCACGGACCGGCCCAGCGTGTCCCTGGCGGCCGGCCTTTTTCAGAAAATGAACATCATTGAATACACTCGTGGGGCAGTGAAGATTTTGAATCGCGGTGCGCTCGAAAACCAGGCGTGCGAATGTTACGCGGTCATTCAGCGGTATGCCCTTATGTCCCATCCGCTGCCGGATCGGACACTTTGAGAGGTGAGCATAACTGTATTCCTCGCATGGTGTGCGTTACGGAACGGAGCGCGAGCATGCGCCGCTGCACCCATCCGTCCGGTAGGCTGGCTTTACGGTCAGCGGCAGGCAAGACTCCCAAGGCACGGGGATAGCTCCGCGTCCGCGACGATCCATTTCCTATGCGGTCCTTGCGAACGGAAGCGATCGCCAGCCAAAGGGGGAGGGATCTTTATTCAGTCTTACTTATTGGTGACCACCACTTCCAAATATTCTCCCGGCAATACGAGCGTCCCATCGTCGGCGCGGTTGAGTTGCTTCATCAACGCCGTAAGATCCTCCGCCAGCGCCGCCTGATTCGCCGGATCGAGCGCCGCGAAAGCCTTGTGCATGGGTCCGTAATAGGTACGGAACACATCCAGCCAATGAGCCGTCGACCGATAGCGGAACACAAAATTCCGCGGCGTCGCCTGAATCGTCGCCCCGTTGCCGAAAAGCTCGCGCAAGCGCGCTTCCGTACCCCATGCCGCGGGCGACTTCACTCCTGCCGGAGGCGGCAGATACTTGCCGATGCATCGGAAAATCTGGCCCACGAAGCCGCCCGGCGTCCAGTTCGCCATGCCGATCCGGCCCCCAGGCTTGCACACGCGGAGCATTTCGGCCGCCGCGCGCTCTTGGTTCGG